>Ga0307507_10001933_pt1 | contig 45021 bp, 10 predicted proteins | sample 7_EM_MG_FD_207223 | JGI IMG/M metagenome (GOLD analysis project Ga0307507, IMG submission 207223) | Populus trichocarpa ectomycorrhiza microbial communities from riparian zone in the Pacific Northwest, United States - 7_EM | ecosystem: Host-associated > Plants > Roots > Unclassified | place... | reverse complement strand
TCTTGAAGCTTAAGGAGCTTTTTAATGCGTTGCTTAGAGTTAAATATCCAAAAAATAATATTACGAAGCTTGCTAATAGGTCCGATCTTCCTCTAAGCTAATATCTGCCGGAGGACCTTATCCTTATCCTCTTCTTCCTTATCTAGAGCGCTCGAATCTGCGCCAAAAAGTAGCATGCGAGCGACTAGATTAATAATATGGCCCATATAACGAAGGCAACGATATAGTGGGTTAAATCCAAACTCTATAGAGAGTTCTTTAATGCAGATATCATTATTATTTGCATTATCTGCTATAAAGTAGCCCACCTGCCGCTCACTAATTCTGAACTCAGTAAGGATTATCTTAACATTGGCTGCTATATTAACGCCTGAATATCGCTCTTCTTGAGGAGGGAGGGCTAGAAAGAAGGAACGGTGCTAGTTTTTTTCATCTATAAAATAAACGACAATTCCTATATAGTAGTCAGTAATTGATATAATAGAGGCCTAAAAGCTAAGCTTACTAAGTAGTAATAGATGATTGTGAGACGTCCAAAGGTTAAATAATAGATGAATCTTGCCCGGAGCTCCCTGTAGTAGAGCAGTAACTACCTTCTTATGTTGGTTGAACTTAGTAATTATTAGCTCTCTCATTACCCGACGAGTAGGTAGAAGGCCTGCGGTTAATATAGCTTAATTGGCGTACCCCATAAGATTGTGAAATATACTGCTTTTAAGCTTATGAAATGGAATATTATCGCATATAATCCATCGCATTAAAAGCTGAGTAAAACGATCCGGAGTAAGGCTCTAGATAATAGTGTTTATTCAGGCTTAATCCTCTGGCTTATTGGCTTTAAGATGTAGCTGTTTAAAGACCAATTGTCCTAGCTTTGCTTTCTTTTTAGGACTGTTGCTAATATTATGTTCTTCTAGCATGTGCTTAGAATGATTGGCAGTACCCGAATCCAGATATATATGTTGTGTATAGGCCTTCTTCTTATGGCAAATTTTGTAGAGCCAATACCGCCTACCTGTTTTACCGTGCTTAATATCATATCTATACTGCCATGTAGGCCCATGACGTCTGCCTGCCGTTAAATAAGGAACATGGTAGCTGAGAATGCGCTTCTAATTAACTTCTATATAGTCTTCTAGCTGAGAATCGGTGGTAGACACGTTAGTGTTGCCATCTAAGCTGTAATTAGAGGCACGCTGGAGGTTGGTAGGGATAGTAGGATCAGAACGAGCTGTAGAGAGTGTTAAGGTATTTGTTTGGCCATTATCTGACACGTTAGAAGCCATAGTAGTAATAGAATTGATATTATTAGTGGGTAAATCTAGTTATAAAACTCTTCTTACCTGACAAGATTCTGGCGATAATGTAATAGTGTAAACAATAGGTAATGCTTGGGTAAACCTTTTTTAGTAAGGGGGTCTAAGAAAAATAAGGTTTAGAGCATTATTATATATTATGTTTAGCATATTTCTATATAATATTAAAAGTTTTAATATTTATTAATTAATTCAATTCAACTAGAACCTCTATATTGATTGAGTTGCCAAGCCAGCGAGCTCTCAGTTGATTGAATTGATTGAGTCTTGGCATTCAATTCAATTCAATATTGAAACTTGGGTGATTGAATAACAAGCCTGCACTTAAGGAATGGAGAGCATTCTTACAAGGTATAGAGAAACCATTTATGGTTAAGATGGATTATAAGAACCTTATAGGATTCCTAACAACAAAGGAACTTAACTAAAGACAGGTTAGATAGGCAGAAATGCTTATAGAATACTATTTTGAGATTCAGCATATTAAGGGTATAGACAATGCACGAGCAGATGCTCTAAGCAGAAAGGCTAAACTATAAAATAATAAAAAGCTATTAGGAGCTTTGTTATAAAAGAATTAAGACAGATTAATCAGGTATAATTATCCAAGGATTGCAGCAACTAAAGAAAGTTAGATCTATAAATTACCAGAGAGTGATTAAACACAGAAGATCTAAGAAGCATAGGTAGAGGATCTAGACTTAGAGCAATACAAAAATAGAGAAGCAACATATATGCCTAAGTCTATTACAGAAGAATTTGTTAAGGAGTTCTATAAGGGAACAATATAAGGATATAACAGAGCTACAGGCTTAGTGTTAAGGCTTTAAAAGGAGTACATTATTTAAGGAATCTGGGGGCTAGCAAGATAAGTTATAAAGGAATATCCAGATTGCTAAAGGAACAAACTGACGAGGCATAAGCCGTATAGAGGGCTATAACCTGTTGAAGTACCAGGAAGACCATAGGAGGTTATATTATGGGACTTTATTGTTAAGTTACTAAAGTTAAGAGATCCTATTATAGGACAAGATTATAACGTGATCTTAGTGATAGTGGACAAGCTAACAAAGTAGGGATACTTTATAGTGTATATAGAAGAGATATTAGTAGAAGATGTCGCTAGGATCTATATAAAGGAAGTGTTTATAAGACACGGAGCACTAGACAAGGTTATATTGGATAGAGATCTAAGATTTATAGTAGTATTTTGGGAAGTGTTTCTGGCAGAATAAGGAGTTCGCGTAGTAATATCTACAGCGTATTATCCGCAGATGGACGGACAAATGGAAAGACTAAACTAGACACTAGAACAGTATCTAAGGCATTACATTAATTACACACAAAATAATTAGGTATTGTTATTACTAGTTATATAGTTTATATATAATACAACACCACAAGAAGGAATAGGGACATTACTATTTAAGGCGAATTACGGATATAAACTAAGAATATTGTTATCACTACATTAAGTAAAAAAGACGAGTAGCATAGCTAAGTAAAGAATGGAGACGTTAATAAATCTTTATATAGACCTTAAAGAAACAGCTAAACTAGTACAAGAACAAATAAAAAAATACTATAATGCTAGGAGATCTAAGGGACCAGATCTTAAGAAGGGAGATAAAGTGTGGCTACTACATAAAAATTTCAAGAGTTGACGACTAAGTAAGAAATTGGACTACGTTAGACTAGGACCTTTTAAAGTTAAGTAAAGAATTTTATTAGTTATATATAAGTTAAACCTACTAGCCAAAATAAAGATCTACCCTATATAATATATCGCGATGCTAGAACTAGCATACAGAGATATTAAGCCACTAGTTTATAAAGCAGACACGTATAAAGGATAAGAGGAAGACAAATAGTAAGTTTTGAAGATCATTAGTTATAAGGACGTAGATAATAAAATATGGTATAAAGTAAAGTGGATAGGCTATAGTAAGACTACCTAGGAACCACTAAGCAACCTAAAGAATGTTATGGGAAAGGTAAAGGAGTATTAAAAGAAAGCAGGTTAGGGAGCGTTAAAAAAGGATTGCTAAAGAATAAGTTACCTAAGGGGGACCCAAGAGGAGCAATTGCTAAGCTACTTAGAGTTGTTTCCTTTATAGGAGGAGAGCCAGTCCTTTTATTACCTAGCTTATTAAGACCCTATTAAACAAGTTTCCACTCCTTAAAATAAACCTTCTTACGAACCTTCTTAAGATAGGTTAACTGAGCGAACATAACCTACTAAGACTTAAAGGAGCGACGTTAAGCCTTAAGGGCTTAAGCGGTCTCTTTAGCAGAACGGTAGAGTTTAGCGCGCGCGGCGGCCAACTTGGACTTAAGCTTTATAGTGGCAGACTGAATATAAGACCCTATAATAAGTTACTTAGGGAACTTAAAGACTGTTAAGAGTTATAGGATATATACACTTAGCGTTAGAGATAGAGCGAACATTATAGGACAATTAAATGTTTGCTTTAGTGCACTCTAAGCAAAATAAGGGTTGTTAAGATAAGGGACTCGCTATTACAACACATACTAACCCCGCTTTCGCACAATAAGAATATAGAGACAATATTATCTTACTAAGTAACAGTATAGCAGCCACGGTGCGAGCACAACGTTGCGCTTATAAAGAAGAAGAAGCTTTAGGTATAATAAGTAAGGATATTAACTAGACTAATTAAACGGACATTACACCTCTAGTAGACAACTTGGAGATATTGGGAATCTTTAAGAACGAAGATAAAGAGGAGGGAGATAGTGTTATAGACGCTTTAAGTACAATATTATAACTACTTGGGGAAGAGTTATAGGAAGCTAATTGGTTAATACAGGTATAGTCTAGGATAGATCTAGTGGAACTATATAATAAGGAATGGTAAGTAAGTCACATAATGTTATACGCAGTGTATAAAGTATACGTAGTATACGCCCGCGTATAACACGTATAACACGTACCTTATATATAAGAGAAGGTTTCTTAGGAGTATAGTTGTGTATTTAAAGGACCTCAGTCCCTACCGTAGATAGTTCTCTCCTTATAGTAAATCTTAGAATATAATTGGAGTTAATCTGTTAGGCAACCACTCCACCAGTTATTATTACGTTGTTGATTTGTTCTTACCTACATACCTAGCCCAATAATAGGACCCACCGTAGTTCCTGCTATAAGGTTCCGTTACAGCCAGAGCTTTATTAAGGATGCAGAGACGACAAGCCAAGGACCAGTTAATTAAATGGAAATAAGACTTAAGGGATCTAGCGGTAGAGGAAGTTAGTACTGCCCTTTAAGAATAGAGATAACACCAAGCAAGGTTGTAAGTATACGAGATTAGGTCTCTCCTTAAAAGCCTCCTGTTCCGGCTTAGCTTTATCTTCTTTTAAGTTATCTGGATTATATTAGCGGTAGCTTTAGAGGCATTCTATAAAGAAGTAGATATAGGCGGAAGCGTAAGGCTTAGTAGCACCCTACCGCGCGGAATAACGGCAGACTAAAGTAGATGGACGTATTGAGACCCAGCAGTGGCTGTAGATAATGAAGACACCGTACTCTCTTAGGAAGACCGACCTCTAGGCGTTAAGAAGTAGCTAGAAGGAACAGAAGCCTATACTTCTTTTACTAAGTATAAACCAATACTAGGATGGCTATCTAGGACATCCTCTGTTAAGACTACGACTATGCAAGAAGATCTATTATAGCGTTTACCTATAACACCTAGGACCAATAACCCTTAGCAAATAAAGGATAAGAGCTATAAGGACTACCTATAAGCTTCTAAGGAAGCTTTAGATGCACATAACCAGTAGTTAATGGCTTAAGACAAGATCTATGTTATGGTTTAGCCTATACTAGCCCCAGGAACTGTTGGAGCTCCTTACTTTATAGGATAGAACGTGTTGTAGTTTATTAAGCAGTACAAATAGCTATACACCCAATATTGTGTAATGAGTGAGGAGAAGCACTAGGGCCTTTTAGAGTACTATAATTATTGGATAGGGATATGGATCTAAAGCCTACCTAAGTTTATAATTGGTAATTGGACGGAGCTTGTTAGAAAGCTTAGAACCGAGTATTAAACTAAGAACTACTACTAACGTATAGAGACATGAGACTTTGTGGAAGCTTTTATTTAAAAATCTGTGGAATAACTAGGCGAATTGCGTTACTACGTATAGGACTTTACTACTATTTTAGATAAAGCGGTAGCCGTAGGAAACCTTACTAAGTAAGATAAGGGGTAGTTGTTTATGCAAGGACTTCCTGTTAAATACTGCAGGCACGTAATAGAAAAAATAGGAGCTATAGTAGACGAGCCTAGTACCCTTATATTTAAAAGACTAAAGGAGGCCGTAGAGTTAAGGATAGTGACTATAGAGGGCGCTAAGCGAATAGATATCCTTCTAAAAGAAGACGCCCTAAATGTCTAGCTTGTATAGGAGCTACGGCAGTAAAGGGATAAGCTTGACCGTAGGAGAGAAGAAAGGCTTCTAGACCTAGGTGTATACGGAGGAGCCCTAATATAGTAGCAGTCACCCCCTACTGTAGATTAGGAGATGGACGAAATGGTAAGCTAGTTAAAGAGACTAAGGTTAAGCAAGACGGAGCTTATAGTAGCCGTATAGTTAATGCCGTTCCTTAACCAAATTTAAAAGGACCTAAAAAGGGTTATAATACTACTAAATTAGGCTATAGTTTAAAGCTTAGCATAAAGATACGGCCTAGTACTAGGATATAAAGACTGGCAGAATAGCACCTAAGCTCCCTTTACTCCGCAAGACTTTTGATATCCGCACGATTTTCAATATCCGCAAGGCTCTTAATGTCCGTAAGATTCTACTGCCTTTAGACGGCCGTAGTGGGACATATAGGGTTAGTAAGGTATGCGAGGATAAGGCCTACAGACCTATTTTAGATATAGAGGAAGTTACTATTTTACCTAGTATAAATGCCAAGGGCTTAAGGATCTTATTTAGTAAGGATTTATGTATCTATCTAATTAAGGAAGACTAGTAGCTAGGATATATAAATAACCTAGACCTGAACTTCCGTGGCTCGGCAATAAAGGATAATTAAAAAGTATTAAGAACTGGCTTTATATGTACCAAGAAATAGACCTAGATGGATAGGCATATTAGAAAATAGAAGGACAAGAATAGATGCAGAAACAGGTCCCTATAGTATAAATGGATTTTACTGCTTTCTATAACGGAGTAGTACTGAAGAACAGTGACGAAATACGCATAAGCTGGGAGGACTACTATTAAGTACGGCCTACGGACTCTGTAACGCTTAGCCAGCAACGTCTGCAGACTCGCCTAACCCCTAGAGACATCTATACAACTAGGACAACCGTCGAGCCGCAGGCTCTGCTACAGGAGAATGTTTGACCAGGAGATTACGTCCAGATTAGGTCACGACCTGCAGATAAGACAGCTGAAACTAGGAAAAAGAATGAACCGTCTGATCCTTGGAGACGGTTATGGAGACAGACGCTTGAGGCCAGCCATTAACCCGCAGGCTCCGCAGTAGGCTCCGCAGCAGGCTCCGTAGCAGGTGTAGGATGTTTGACTAGGGGACAGTCAAGTTCTGAGGTGGGGGAGGGGACGCAGGTGACGACTGTATAAAAGATTTCTATTTTATCTGCTTAATTACTGTATTTCCTAAAGCTCCTTTTCTTGTTTACTTTCTTGATTATAACGCGTTAGTTGCGACGACCTACTATAAAGATGTCAGTTTAGCTTACCGCCTATTACTAAGCTAATAGCGATTTTCTATGCCCGGCACGGAAAATCCTAATTGGTCCATTTAGTAATAGAGCCGGCAGAACTCTATACTGCCCCTAGAATTTAATAATACACTAGATGTATTAGCTGTATAATAAGAACAGTATCAGGAGCCTTAATTAATTGCATAGATACAGAGCCGATTGTACAATATAGAGATAGATGTAGAGCTGTATGCAGAGCCTTGGCCAAACTACTACACGGAAGCCTTGATCAAACGACTGTATAGAAGCCGCGGTTAGTTGAAGAGTCGAATTAAGCTAGAGCCTCGATATCAGCACGTCACTAACACTGAATTAAGTCAGTCGAGTGTTGTTAAATTAGAGCCTTTAACCAGGCCGACCTTATTCCTTGTTTGAACGATAAATGACCGCAGCACGACTATCACCGCCATCTGAATTTAGTACTGTACTAGCTGCACAACAAGAACGGACACCGCGGCAAGGAAGGGACCTATTAGGTGCAGTAGCATAATATTATATAACAAGCACCGCGGAAACGATAAAGCAGTATATAAAGAGGCACTGATAAAAGATGTTTTGTAAGAGATTGTATATAGGGTATAGTTAACCACGTTAAGCCTAAACTATCCTTATATGACTAAAGACAGAACCAGGCCGTATCTAGCTAGGCTAGTAAAGGACCATGTTAAGGATTACAAAGGGAACAGGAATTGGATATATAGAAACCAACGCTTCCCCTTTAGTTGTTTTAATAAAGGACTATTATGGATATAAGGGCAAGGGATATGCGATAGAGGTAGTTATAATAGCCGAGAAGCTGCCACCGGATGGCCTTAAAGATGTTAAGGACGACTTAGGCGAAGTATAGAACCAGTAGGACAATAATAAAGAGACTAAAAGCAGAAGATAATCCTAAGAAGGCTCTTAAGCTGGAAGAAGATTAAGGATATGTAAGCGTACTGCTAACAGCTAGGGTAAAGAAGCAGCTGTAAAAGCCTAAGGATGCGCTAAAGAAGCTAAGAGCAAAGGCGACTCTAAAAGGAAAGAAAGTAGCTATTAAGGACGTCTTATAAAAGCACCGGGCCCGCGGAAATGGTCTACTGGAAACTACCGTTTATGCTTATAAGGAAGGAAGTCTTAAGACAGGTCTCTAGATTAGACGTCTAGTGGACACTAAGAGCCTTAATCGACTATGGATGCAGAGCTTTGACCAAATGACTGCACAGCTAGAGTCTTGATTAACTGTCCATAGATATAGAGCCTATAGATATAGAGCCTTAATGGAACGTCAACGGATTTAAAAGCTTTAATTAAGCATGCGATGATGTAGAGCCTAGGTTATACGTATAACAGAAGACGCCTTGAGTTAAGCTAGAGCCTTAGTTAAATCTTAATTAGTCAGACGCCGCCTCTACAGTTAAGTTAGATTAATTAGAGCTTTTAGTTAGGCCAACCTGATACCCTATTTAAACGTTAGTTAATTATATGTTGTTATAGTTAAATTAAATCAGTTACCGTCGCCGTTAGACATCTTTGATTAGCGGTTAAAGATTCTATAATAGCAGATAGACAGACACTAGGCCCAACAAGGAAATTAGTATATAACCATAGAACGTTAGAAACACGGTTAATTAATATCTTAGAGCCTCTTTAACCAGAACGATCTTTCCTGCAGATATAGATACGGAGCTTTATACAGAGTCTTACACGGAGTTGTACACGGAGTCTACGGATATAGAGTATATAGGTGTAGAGCCTTAATTAAACAATAGTACGGCAGCTTAACTGGACGCCTATATATGCGAAGCCTTGATCGAACGGCAGATGCGGAGCCTTAACCGATCGCATGTCTACACGGAAGTGTTAATTAGTTATCTACGGATGCAAAGCCATAGTTATATATGTAGTAGAAGACACCTTAAGTTAAGCTAGGGCCTTATTAAATCTTAATTAGCTAAACGCCGTCTCCGCATTTAAATTAGGATAGTTAGAACCTTTAACCAGGCCAACTTTCTACCTTAATTAAATAACTGAACGATTAGTTGCAGCATGTCGTCGCCGACCAATTAGACAGTCTTTGGCTAGCAGTTAAAGCACGCACACAAACACGGACGCAGACACGGACGTAGAATATGTAATGCAGAGCTACTAATGCACAGCCAGATGCATAGCCAGATGCAGAGCTAGATGCAGAGTCTTAATATTAAACAACTAGCTAAACAACCAAATTAAGCCAGAGTCTCTGCTATTTTAATTAACTGCCCTACCGCCACCGCCGCCATTCCGTCCGACTGCTTTATCCCTACTATCTTAACCAACTGCTCTGTCTCTACTATTCTAGATCTGTACCGTTGCTAGATCTAATTACTGCCAGATCTACTGGATCTATTATACTATTCCGCCTAACTGTTCTGACCGACCTGTTCCGTTCTACTATTTTCACTGACTGCTACTTTAACTAACTGCCGCTAACTGATTGTTCTACTGCTACTGCTACTGCTACTGCTACTACTGTTCTAATTAGCTATTCTACTGCTGCTATTTAGCCGTTCTGTTCCATTGTTCCGATTATTCTGCCGCTACTACCTTAACTAACTACTACTGACCGTTCCGCTTCTACTAAGTGTTCTGCTATTAAAAGTTCTGCTATTAGATGTCCTACTGCTTACTAATTGTTACCGAGTTCTTCTACTAAGTGTTCTACCGCTGACTATTCTGTTTTATTTTACTGCGCTAAATGTCTACTTTTACTACTGCTTCTACCACTATTACTATTACTGCTATTACCGCCGCTGTTATTATTTCTGGTTTACTGTTCTAGTTACTAGTAGGAAGATCGGATCTTAGCTATAGATAACGGAAGGATATTATGGAATAGTTTTACAAGGCTGTAAAGACGGCTGTAGAATTACGCTTTTAACTAGTACCGCTAGTAGGTGTAGTATATAGGCAATTAGGGCGGCTAGTGCGTACATTTATGCTTTCAACCAGTGACTCTGGTGGGTATAGTGCATAGGCAACTAGTACGGCTAATAGGTGTATTTATTTCAGTGCGTGTCTAATAGGTATCTTACTAGGAGGAAGAGATTTCCTATATTCTATTTTATGCTTTCCTTTTTCTATTCTGTTTTTGCTTTACTTTCGTTTGGCTATTCTTCTATGGCATAGAACGTTAGGGGACAACGTTCTTAGTGGGGGAGGTATGTGGTGGGGTAAAATGTCCTATGCTTAGTGTCTTGGCATTTTCCTGTATATATTAAGCCTTCGGCTTCCCTTCTTCTTAGATATCAGGAACCTACCGGAATATATTCTTTTCTTTCCTTTCTTACAGACTGCTTTACTGATTACTTTTGACTGATTATGACCGACCGACCGACCAACAGACAGACAGACAGACAGACTGACTAACAGCATTGTGACTTCCTATCTGAGGGACACCGTACCCTTCTATACTATAAACAGAGAATATTATATTAATAATAAGCTTACTAGAAACTAAAGGCACAGAGTCTATCCTATTAGGAGATATAAACCTCTACTACCCGCGGTAGGGGGGTATCCATATTACTACTAAACAACAGGCGGAGTGCCTACTAAAAGCTATAGATATCTGGGGCCTTAAGCTAGCCACCCCCTTAGGAGCAATTATATAGCAACGAGGCACCGCCAGAAGTACAATTAGCCTTATATTTATAGACGAAGGCCTATACCAGAGACTCAAAAGGTGTAACCCTAAAGAAGAATGGGCACTTACTTTAGACCATATCCCTATCCAGATACAGCTAGATCTGGATATTAAGGCGTAACTAAACATTAAAAAATACGCAATAAGGAAGCTCAAGGCAGATAGCTTTCTTAGTTTAGTTAAATAACAACTTTAAGACCTAGAAGAAATCCACCTAATACCAAACAAGTAAGGCTTAGTAGCCACCCCTAAGGAAATTAACTAAAGACTAGAAAGAATCTAGGTAGCAATTAAAAATAGGCTAGAAGAGCATTGCCTAGTCTTATAACCGGGCCCCTACGCGCGACACGTATAGTCCGCATAATATGCGGTTCTTATTGCCAGCCAATAATAAGTAAGAAGGAAATATATAAATAGCCATAACCCTAAAAACAAGAGACGCTATAAAGACATAAGAAACTAGTTAAAGAATACCCTAAAAAAAGAAGCAAGGAACAACTGGAGATAGTTTATAAATAAATACACTACTAACCTAAGCCTCCCCTATAATAAGGGCCTTTAGACTATAGCAAAATGGGTAAAGAAAAAGGTAGGGCGCCTAGTAGAAGACCTATACCTACTACCCTTATAAAGAGCAGGGGAATTACAGGCCACTAATAATAACAATAAGAAGGTATAGATCTTTATAAAAAGGTTCTTCCCCTAACTAGCTCTAGTAGACCTTAGTAATATTACAGGTAAAGTACTAGTGACTCGCCTATGGGTCGATAGCGATATAATAATAGAGGAAATGGCTAGAACTATTAGCCGCCTTTTAAATAATATAGTACTAGGACCAGATAGGATTCTAAATAAGGCCTTAAAGATCTGTGGACCACTTATAGCACCTTAGCTTATAGATGTAGCCAGAGCATGCTTTACTATAGGCTACTACCTACGACTTGGAAGATCTATAACGACGTTTATCCTATAAAAAGAAGGCAAAGCAGATTACTTAATTATAGGAAGCTACCGCCCTATTGCCTTAGAAAATACCCTTAGTAAGATCTTAGAAAGGCTAATAGCGGACTATATAGTAGATATGGCTAAGGAATACGCCCTACTACTATAAAGCTAAATGGGGGCAAGAAAGAACCGCTTAATACTATTAGCACTTACACTACTTGCTACCACTATTAAATCTGTATAGGCGATACGAAGGGACTTTATAGTATCTATACTTAGCCTAGATATTAGTGGTGCCTATAACAATATACCCTATAAGCGCCTCCTATATATCCTTAGGGCAAAGGGCTTCCCAGAATAGATTATATAATTTATTTAAGGATTTATAGGCCAAAAAGAAATATTACTGGTCTTTAGCGGGTACCAGAGCCCCCCTATTGCAGTTACAACAGAAATACTATAAGAATTACCCCTCTTGCCTATACTCTTCCTTTTCTTTATAAGCAACCTACTTAACTCCTTTAAGGAAGGGGTAACCTAGGGGATAGGCTTTATTAATAATATAAACCTAATTATATACGGGCTAATAGCCGCAGAGAATTACAGAACACTAGAGAAAGCCTATAATACCTATATAGAATGAGCAAGACGATATAGAGTCTAATTCTTACTAAAGAAATACTAGCTAATCCATTTTATAAGAAAACGTAACTAATCTATAGATCTCTAGCATACAATTTATATCTAAGGCTTTGGGGGTTAACCAGTTTAAGGCCTAAGGATATTAGGAGTATAGGTAGATAATAAGCTCTAGTAGAGCGTATATACGTTATAAGCGGCCCGTAAGGGCTAAGCTTAGTATATTATAATATCTAGGATTGCTAATTCTATATGGGATCTATGCTTTTAGAGGTCACGCCTACTATATATAGTAGTTGTCCGGCCAACTATAACGTATAGATCTAGTATTTGGGCAATAAGAGAAACTAAAAAAGGCCCCCCTAAATTACTCTTTAAACTACTCTAAAAGGTCTAAATAGCCTGCCTCTAGAGTATAATAGGTGGGTATAAGCGAACGATCACAGCACTGCTTAAAAAGAAAGCTAATATCCCCCCCCCCTATAATTATATATTGAAGCTGCGGCAATGTAAAGGGTGTAAAAGGAGCGCAACTCTAATGTTATAAAGTATATTAAGATACGCCTAAATAAACTATAAAGGGACCCTAGGGTGCCCCGCAGGAGAGCAAACTAAATACCCTAAAGTAGGGAAGAGATGTTAAAGAAACAGGTAGAGAAAGTAGAAGAAGAATAGTGCTGTATTAGGGCCTAGGGCTATATAAAGGAGGAAGGGAGACGCGTAAGAGGCTAGTAAAGATAATAGTAAGAGAGAAAAAGGAGCTAAAGTAAAGTATAAAAGAGTACTAGGAAACCATCTACCGCAATATAATACTGGTTGGACCAATACTAGAGAGATATATGGGAGTTAAAGGTATAGAGGCTAACCTAGGTAAGAGAAACCTAAGCTATAGTATAGTTAACGCTATAGGGGGTAAATATCTAAGGGCTCTAAAAAGGCCTAACAAAGGCAGAAAATATAATAGCAACACTCTTAAGAATAGGAATAATAGGACTAAAAGATTAGCTTAACTAGGTGGGCGTCCTAGTAGGTAGCCTAAGATATAAATATAGCTGGCTAAGACAAATACTAAAATATATAATACTATTATACCCCTTATATACTAGCTAAGAAGTAATACTCTTAGCAGCTAGTATAGAGAACTATAATACACTACTCTTAACATAAAAAGGTCTTAAAGCGGTCACCTAGTAGCTTATTAGCCAAAATATACTAAACTAGTTCTAGGTTGCAAAGGAAATAGTAATAAAAGGTAAAGGGGCGAGTAGTAGGCGTCCCCTAATAACTCTATAGTAGCAGAGTAAAGTTTGCGATACTAGCGCATCTATAGGCTTATTACGGCAGCAGTGGTTCCTAAGGAGGTTAAAAAGTAAGGTAGTAGAGCACCACTGGTAACTTATAGGCGCTAAGTAGGCAAGTCCTAAAAGGCGGGGAGATGGATTACGGGGTTTTCTCAAGTTAAGTCTTTTTTAAGTTGAGTTTTCTCCCCATATATAAATAAGAAGTAGTCCACAGAGGCTCAATAGGGATCCGAATCGGACGTTAAGCAATGAATTATTATTATAATTTATAAAATAGGTGCGATTTAAGGAATAGGTATAATTTAAGGAGTGGGAGGAACTACGGCGGACCTTTTTAAAAGGGTAAGTTCGGCAACATTTTTAAATATAACCTTTTTTACCGCATCTAAAGCATTCTCTATTTATGGCTTAAGTTCTTTATTTATTGGTTCCTAAGTATTACAGCGCTGGTGGAAAACAGTAGATTGTGGCAATGGATTGTGGCGGATAATCGTAGACAGTTTCTTACTATTTTAGATAGTCGCAGTCACGTGACCAGACAATCGTATAAAACCTTAAGCGACACTACCCTTCTTCTCTTTTCCTTTCACTAGCTTTAGATCCTTGTTTATAGATAATCCAATTATACAGGCTTATATGCATCCTTTTTGCTATGCTTATGCCTTGATTAACTAAGTCGCTAACATTATTTAAAGCTTATACTACTCTTTCTTCCTAAAAAGGAACTTAAATATATCTATAAGGACATAGAATAGGACCCTAAGGACATTACTAGGACTATAAGGACAGGATAGAACTAAAAGAACACAAATAGAACGCAAAACCTAAGAATAGGACACGTATAGACCAGAATCCCTAGAAAATAAACAAACACCAGAAATTACCTAAAACCCCTACCACCACGCCAAGAAACACAGTAGCTGGTAAAGCCGCTACAGGACCTATAAATACCTCTAATAGTAAAACAGTTGCCGTCTTAACCCCCCAGGAAGAGCTTGCAGCAGCTAATGCCGAAATTAAACGGCTCTAAGAGCTGCTTAAAACTAGAGACACCCCTATGCCTAGTGATAGGTTATTAGACACCTAGAGACTTACTACGGTCCTTAAAACCCTAGCCTAATATATAGCATTAGCATTGTCGCAGTCCGCAAAGGTTATAGACCCCCTATTGCTTACAGATAGAACTAACCTGTAAGGGCGCGAAGAGGCTTTGGGAAAGATTCGAAGGAACAATATAAATTCTATCTAAATCTGAGGGTATATAGCTCTTGCTAGGAACAAGACGTTGCGTAAAGAAGAGAAAGGAATAATAAGAGAATCTTGCAATTAAACAGTTCAGGGGTCTTAGTTAATGCGTGCGCATATACACACGCGGACGGACTTTGGTAGTATTTGATTGATCTAGTAGAACTTAACAGAAGTTAATTAAGCTGCCAGAATTCGGCAGAATTTGGTTAAAGCTTTAAGTTCTATCTGTTAAGTGTTTTACTAAGACATTCCTACTATAACTAGGCTAGTCCCGTTATAGTACCCCCCCTTTGGCCAAAGGTCTAAAATAATATAATTTTATTATGTTGTATTTTATGTTAGGTGGCGGTATAGAATTTTACTAGTTCTAATCATTAAATGGACTAATTAGGATTTTCCATCCCTAGGATAAAAAATTGCTATTAGTTTGGTAAAGGCGGTAAGCCGAACTAATATCTTTATAGTAGGTCTTGGTAAGGTAAATCTAACCAATTAGATAACTTTAACTGCCAGTTAAAGTTCCTTAACATCTTGCGCGTTATATAACCGTGTTATAAGCATTATGGTATTCTTTAAGCTCTTTTTAATTTTAAGTTTCCTGTTATCGTGTTTCGTATATTTGTGTTAGGTAGCAGTTATTTACCTTTATATTATATCCATCCAGCCGGAGTAGGCCGCGAAGGATGGTCCTTATAGAATTCTTTTACTAGGGAAGGCGTATCAGTCTTAACTTGCTTATAGAGCTCCTAGGTTCATGTTTTATATCCTTCCCACTTAATAAGAAGTTTAAATCGTTTAGATTATATTTTCCATCGCATATTATTAATTAAGTTAATAAAGTAAGAACCGTTACTGTTGTTAACAATTACGGAAGGTAGCAGCGGCACTTTATAAGTTATAGGTTTGTCTTTTAAGGGTTGCAGTAAGCTTACGTAAAACATTAGATGTATTTTTATCTTAGTTAGCAGTTCAAGCTTATAAGTATATAGGCTTAATTTCTTCTTAATTTAGTATAGGCCTATAAACTTCTAATTAAGTTTCTTTAAGGGCCGTTAAGTCTTTAGGTTTTATATATTTAGGTAAACCATATCACCTTCCTTAAAGTCCTATATAGGGGCTCGTCCTTTGTTCGCATGCCATTCCTATACCATTTAAGCGTATGTTAATTCACTTCGTAATAGTTCCGTTAACTACTTTATTTAATTAGCGAAGTTATACGGGTTAATTAACTGAATCTATTTAATTATGGGTTCTGTTATATTAATTTTAGGTTATAGTTTAAATCTAAATTAGGGGTCTTGTCCGTAGGTCACATAGAATAGCGTTATGCCTATTAATACGTTTATTGTATTATTCGTAGTAAACTTAGCTAAAGGTAGCCATTTTTCCTAGTTATCTTATAGGTAGGAGCAGTATATTTATAGGTATTGTTCTATAATCGCGTTTATAATTTTGGTTTAACCATCTATCTCCGGATAAAATGTAGTTAAGAGTTATGTTTAAATGCTTAATTGTTTACATAGAGCTTACCAGAAGTCTAAAACGAACTAGCTTCTATGGTTAGATATTATTAAATTAGGAAGTCCGTGTAGCTTAAAGACGTACTTAATAAAACATTTGGCTACTAATATTATATTAATTAAGTCTATAGGAATTATATATTGTATTTTTATAAGATAGTTAATAACTACCATAACATTCATAAACCCGTTACTATTAGGTAAGTTAACTATAAAGTTAATTAAGATATCTCGCCATCTTTATATTGGAATTGGCAACGGTTAAAGTACTCCTTGCTTCTTTACGTGAGAGGTCTTCCTATGTACGCATATTCTGTAGGCTTAAACGTATTTTTATACATAGTCGTGTATTATAGGCTAGTAGTATGCTTATTAAATAATCTTATAAGTCTTCGCACAGCTAGGATGTCCTACTATAGGGGAATCGTGTATAAATTCAAGTATCTTAAATTATAAGGGTTTGGAATTCGGAACTACTATCTTCTATTAATAGTATATTCGATTGTTACGAATTTCGCATTTGGCGAGTATAATATCTTTATACTATCGTTTTCCTATTCAAATCGCTTTTATTATATCTGCTATCCATACATTGTTTTTATATTTGTATTCTATTAGCTTATTAATTTTTATTTCCTATTTATTGATTTCTAATTTGTTTCTGTCGAGTTCCATATCTAGGAATATAGGACATAGTTTCTTAAAGCATTTAGGGGGCAATAAGATCCATAATTAATTTATAATCCGTTTATCTAAGGCATTTGTAGGTAAATCTTATAATTATTATATTAATGTATTAGGCTTCTAATTAAGTTTGCCTAGTTAGTACATAATCTTAAAGTTAAATTATAAGAGGTATTTGGCCTAATAAATTTGGCGCTGCGTTAACTGCTTTATAGTTATAAAGTACTGTAGGTTTTTATAGTCTGTTAACACGCGTATTAGAAACAATAATCCTTTAAGTTCTAGACGCTATTGTTTAAAGCATCTAACAATTATAAGTAGTTCCTTATCGTATATCTCGTAGTTTAATTTAGTAGGGGCGAGCTTTTAAGAGAGAAAGGCTACTAGACGTAGCTCACCGTCCTTATTGTATTGCGATAACACTCCCCCTAGGGCATAATTAGACGAGTCTGTTTCGACGATATATTTAAGGTTAGGGTTAAAGTGGGTAAGAATTAGAGTGGTTATAAAGCGTTATTTTAAGTTATTAAAAGCTTATTTATATCTAGCAGTCTATTTAAATTTCACGTTCTTTCTTATTAGGTTTATTAATAGTTGGGCAATTTTTAAAAACTAGTTAATAAATTAGTAGTAAAAATTTGCAAATCCTAGGAATCCTTAAATGTCTTATACGTTACTAGGGCTTCCCTAGTTTATAATTACAGCGACCTTTTTAGGGTCCATTTTAATTCCATTACAGGATATAATTAGGCCTAGGTACGTGACTTTGGACGTATAGAACTTGCATTTCTTAATATTACATTATAAACCCGCATCTCGCAAACGTTTAAGGACTATTTGGACGTTTTTTCGATGCTTAGAAAGCAAAGACGAGTAGATTAGGATATTATTAATATACGCGGTAACAAATATATTAAGAAATTCACAGAGCGTATTATTAACGTATTGCTAAAACGTACCGGGACCGTTCTTTATACTAAATGGCATTACTAGATATTTAAAGAGTCCCTATTATATACAAAAGGCTGTGTACTTTTTATCTCCTTCTTAGATGCAAATTTAATTAAAGGCAGCGACTATATCAAGCTTTGTAAAATATTGTGCCTTTACTAGGCGGTTAAGCGTCTCTTAAATTAAGGGGATTGGATATTGGTTTCAAATCGTAATTGCGTTTAGGGCTTAGTAATTAATATAGAATCTTAAGCCTTCTCCTGGCTTTTTAATAAATAATATAGGTAAGGCAAATAGAGATTAACTAGGGCAAATAAATCCTTTTTCTAAATACTTGTTAAGGTATTGTTATATTATAAGCAGTTCTTCTTATAACATACCATATAGCGGACCGAACTTTAGTGTCGTACTAGGTTCAAGTTCTATCTTAAAATCGTGTTTATCCTAATACGGGGGCAGCTGGTCTATAAATCGTTTTTTAAACTTATTAATTAGATTATGGTACTCCTTAGGTATAAGAGGTTGAGGGTTAATATACTGCTTTAGTTCTAGCGCCTTCTTAATATCTTCTATTGTTATAGCGAAGATTTTATAGTCTCGTTTTCTTGCTAATAAAATAAAAGGTACGGCTTATATTATACGAATTTTAAGGGGTTTTAATATATCATCTTCATATTCTTTATTGCGATTAGTAGTCATAGTTTTATTATATTGGTTTAAGGTTTATAGTAAGGGCAATTCATATTATATTAAATTCGAATAGTTTTATACATATTTATAGAGCAGGTAGTATTTTAAATAATAACTTTAGCAATAGGTCGTGCGGAATTTTAGTGTTTCTTTAACCCAGCTAATTAAAGGGTTGTACCGTTTTAGCTATCTATATCCAAGTATTATCTTATATTACTTTAGGGGTATTACAAATAGGGAAATGTATTTAAGGTATTTACCTATTTACATTTTTATAAGAGTGTAGTGCGTTAATTCGCTATATATTAAGGGTTTGCCGTTAAAGCCTTATAGGCTTTAGGGCTTATTAAGTTTCTTTAAATTTAGGCGTTAGGTTTTCGCGTAGTTTATATTAATAAAGCCTATGCTAGTAGCTCTACTATCTATAAGGATTTATACCTCCTTCTATTTTCTAAGTATTTAAATTTTACTAAGTATATTAAGGGAGTTATATTATGTATCAGCACTAGAAGAGCCTAGATACTTATACTCTTCCACTTTTTATCCTAAGGCGCAACTTAGCCTTAGGATGATTTGTTTTCTAAGTTAGCTAAGCGTAAGATGCTTTATAACAACTAGGTATAATTTATAGAATAAGTACAAATTAAGGAGTGAGTACGGCTTAAAGAATAAGTGTAATTTAAGGAGCGGGTGCAATTTAAAAACTAGGAGGAACTACGGCGGACTTTTTTAAAAGGGTAAGTTTAGTAATTCCTTTAAATATGTCCTTTTCTGCCACATCCGAAGCATTCTCTATTTGTGGCTTAAGTTCTTCGTTTATTAGTTCCTAAGGGTGCGTAGAATTAAGTGGCGTTAAGGTCTATAGGGTTATGCGTAGGTTTCGGAGAAGGGCCGCGCTTTAGGGTATATATTAGTTTTATAAAGTCTTAAACGCAAGGCGTGGTTGGCTTTAGAGAATAAGTTTGTTTGTTATATTAAAGGTCCTTATTAATTCGTTAACACATTATAGCAAATTTAGGTAGGTCCTTTAGCAGTTCCCTACCTACTAACTATACTCTAATTTTATCCAAAATAGCTTATTAAAGAGTAGTAACTTTAGCGGCTTTATTCCAATCTAGTTCGCCAATAAGGTCTAAAAATTCCAAAAAGAAGCTAGTAAAGTCTCGATTCCGTTATTATAGGTTTTTAAGTTTAGTAATAGCAGTATATTCGCGGCTGGCGTTATTATACGTTTATTTTAATAAAGAGATAAAGATTTCGAAATTAATAAAGGTGCCGTTATAGAAAAATAGGTCTATAGTTTATATAGCATCTTTACTTAATTAAAACATCCTATAGCTAATCTTGCTAGCTTTAGTAGGGTATTAGTTATAGTTTATTAAAAGTTTAAGGCGGAGCTTGGTTATAAAGGGACACAAGTTATTTTAATTTCTATTAAATATTAGAGGGTTAGAAAGCTTTTCTAATTTTATAGCAGGTACTAGGTTTATTATAGGTATGGGTTAAGCTACTATTACTAATTTAGGATTCGCATTTAACGGGCTGGGTTTACATATAGTTATCTTAATTTTGTTTATAGGTGTTACTATTAGGGTCTCCATTATAAGTGTATTAACATTGCGGAGTTCTTTGTGGAGTGTTTCCATTAATCGCTAATACTAGGCTTCTAGTGCAGCCCGCTACTAAGCTAAAGCATCTATAAAGGCTTCTTATATTATAGTTAACTATTCCCTAACTAGGGTTATAATGCTTATAGTTAACGCGTGGGATTTAAGGTCGTTTGCTATTTTAATAGTAGTTGTTTTTAACGCAATATAATATAAGGGCGCGAAGAGGCTTTGGGAAAGATTTAAAGGAATAATATAAATTCTATCTAAATCTAAGGGTATATAGCTCTTGCTAGGAATAAGACGTTGCGTAAAAAAGAGAAAGGAATAACAAGAGAATCTTGCAATTAAACAGTTTAGGGGTCTTGGTCGATGCGTGCGCACATGCGCACGTAGACGGACTTCGGTAGTATTTAATTGATCTGGCAGAACTTGGCAGAAGTCGATCAAGCTGGTAGAATTCGGCAGAATTCGGTCAAAGCTTTAAGTTCTATCTATCGAGTGTTTTACCAAGACATTCCTACTGTAACTAGGCTAGTCCCGTTACATAACCCTATATTTAATAATTGGAAGCTCTAACTATAAAATAAGCTTAAAGTTAATACAGACCACTTCCCTACTACCTAAGCTAAAATGGCCTATGTCTTTGGCCGTACTAGCAGGGACACACAGACGCATTTACGTCCGCGATATGCCTAGGACTTAGTAGACCCCTTCCTCTCTAAAAAAGAGATAATTAACCACCTATCTTCTATTTATAAGGACCCCTTTAAGATATAGAACGCCCACCTTAATTATAAAGCCCTTAATATAAAAATGACAGAGACCTTCTTGGTCTTCTAGACCCGCTTTCTATACCTAGCCAGACAGGCTCGGATCCTCTAAAAAGATTTAATGCCAGACCTCTTTAACAAGCTTACCCTAGACCTACAGCGCACCATGCTGCCGGTTTATACTACTATATAGACGCTAAAGGAACTTACGGACTAGTGCCTAGCTATTAACTAGGGCCTCTACTAAATTAAGGCATATGCTAAGTAGTATAAGACTAGAAGCTCTGCTAACTAGAATATAAGTACTATAAGAACGGGCTATAGCGCCCTAATAAGATCTGCAACCCCTATAGCACTGACCGTACTACCTACCAATAACCCAGCAGCTAGCCATGCAGCTAGCCCTACTGCGGGTCCGGCAAATACTTAACCTATATAGAGTAACCCCTATAGATAGGCCCTTAGCAATTAAGGAGCCTACTTCTTATATGGCTAGAAAAACTACTTTATAAAAGACTGCCTAATGGCAGCAAAGATAAATAAGGTCCTATTAATTTAGGAGGATAGTATAGAGTTGGAAAAAGAGGAACCCTAGAGCAAGACTCCTCCCTAGGGTTAAAAGAAATTAACATATCGCATATTAATCTGGGTTAGTTAGTTAGTAAAAGAAGCTACACTATCCCTTATACTTTATTCCATAATAGATATTAAGTTTTAACCTCTGCTTTAGCTAACTCTAAAGCAAATGCCTTTACCTTAATAGATATACAATATGCTGTAAAGCTAGCTGACTTTTTAAATGCACTCTTTAAGAAACTGCCTAAACCAATTCCTATTCGCGGGCATAACGGACGGGTAGGACCACCTATTATAACTATCTTGCGGATCTATCTCCGTGTTAATAGACGAAGGTAGTATAATACCCCCTTCCTTATTACGGACCTTAAAAGCCATAATATAATCTTAGAAAGAAAATAGCTAGCCTATTTAGGCTTATAGCTTAATATACGGAATAGACGGCTTATTTGGCCTAAAACTATACCCCTAACACCTTCCTTTATAAAAGAGATTAGTATTATAATAGAGAACCTTATATAGCTATAGATCAACACCGTTTACTAGGCCAATGCTATATATAGGGACCAGGCTTTTAAAAAGGACGTATAGCTTAACCCGCAATAGATCTATATACTACGCCGCCCCTAGACTACCTATATTATGCCACCTACACTAAAGATTAAAAAAGGTAGTAAGAAGTTAGCGAAGCTCCCTATAGGGAACTTAGGCCCTAGGCAGCCATAAAGAATAGCAAGGAGTATTAGACGCTATACTAAATATATAAACCGGAGGGATAACTTACGGAAGATGGAATAGGAGCTAAGAAAGATTATAAACCCTAGACCATAAAATATGGCCTAATAATAGTCTATAAAGAAACCTATGGACCTCCTACTAGTTAATATCTGCTATATTAGCGCCATAGGATTCTATTAGAACTTGGTTTAACCTAATACCGTTGCCTCTACCACCAGCTTATATAAAATTAATTAAATAATTAAGGAAAAGGAAAATAAGCTTAGTAAATAGGAAGGCAAGCTTATAGATAAGGAGCTAGTAGAACAGAAACTACCCTATTAACACTAGAAGTTTAAGGATGTATTCTCTAAGGCAGTATCTAATATACTCCCGCCTTACTAATCGTACAACCACAAGATTAAGATTAAGCCAGATAAGGAAGACACACTTAGTTATAGCCCCCTTCGTTAGCAGTCTACTGCTAAATTATAGGCTATAAAGTGGTACCTTATTAATAACCTAAATAAGGGCTTTATTAAATCTAGTTAAGCCCCATTTAACTTGCCTATTCTCTTTACTAAAAAGCTAAATAGAGGACTTTATTTCTGTATTAACTACCGCAAACTAAATAATATAACCTATAAGGACCGTTACCCACTACCCTTACTTAATAAGACTTTAACCTAAATAAGTAGAGCTAAGATCTTTACTAAGCTTAATATCTATTAGGCCTTTTACTGGATTAGGATAGACCCTAAATTAGAAGATTTTACTATGTTTTAGACCCGTTATAGAATATAATAATAATTCATTGCTTAACGTCCGATTTAGATCCCTATTAGGCCCACGCAGACTACTCCTTATTTACATGTAGGGAGAAAACTTAACTTAAGAAAGACTTAACTTGAGAAAACCCTGTGATCTATCTCCCTGCCTTTTAGGACTCGCCTACTTAGCGCCTATAAGTCACCAGTGGTGCTCTACTACCTTACTTTTTGACCTCCTTGGGAACCACTGCTGCCGTAACAAGCCTATGGACGCACTAATATCGCAAACTTTACTCTGCTACTGTAGAGTTATTAGGGGACGCCTACTACTTGCCCCTTTGCCTTCTATTACTATTTCCTTTACAACCCAGAACTGGTTTAGTATATTTTGGCTAATAAGCTACTAGGTAACCGCTTTAAGACCTTTTTATATTAAGAGTAGTATATTATAGTTCTCTGTGCTAGCTGCTAAGAGTATTACTTCTTGGCTGGTATTTAAGGGGTATAATAGTATTACATATTTTGGTGTCTGTCTTGGCTAGCTATATTTATATCTTAGGCTACCTACTAGGATGCCCACCTAGTAGAGCTAATCTTTTAGTCCTATTATTCCTGTTTTTAAGAGTATTACTATTATATTGTCTGCCTTTGTTAGGCCTTTTTAGAGCCCTTAGGTATTTACCCCCTATAGCATTAACTATGCTATAGCTTAGGTTTCTCTTACCTAGGTTAGCCTCTGTACCTTTAACTCCATACGCCTCTCCAGTATTAGTCCAACCAGTATTATATTGCGGTAGATGGTTTCCTAGTACTTTTTTATGCTTTACTTTAGCTCCTTTCTCTCTCTTACTGTTGTCTTTACTGGCCTTTTACGCGTCTCCCTTCCTCCTCTATATAGGCCTGGGCCCTAATGCGGTACCATTCTTTTTCTACTTTCTCTAATATCTCTTCCCTACTTTAGGGTATTTGGTTTACTCTCCTATAGGGCACCCTAGGGTCCCTCCATAGTTTATTTAGGCGTGTCTTAATATACTTTATAATATTGGAGTTGCCCTCCTTTTACACCCTTTATATTGCCGCAGCTTTAATATATAATTATAGGGGGGGATATTAGCTTCCTTCTCAAGCAGTGCTGTGGCCGTTCGCTTATACCCGCCTATCATGCTCCAAAGGCAGGCTGTTTAGACTGTTACAGAATATATAAATATAAAGTACTTCCTTTTAGACTGACTAATAGACTGGCTATATACTAGCGATACATAAACAATATACTCTTTAACTACCTTAACGACTTCTATACGGCCTACCTGGATAGTATTATAATCTACTCTAAAAATAAGTTAGAATATAAGGAGCATGTCTATAAAATCCTATAACAGCTCCGCAAGGCCGGCCTCTAGGCCAATATTAAGAAATTAGAATTCAGTGTTAAGTATATAAAGTACCTAGGGTTTATTATTAGTATAGATAAAATTAAGGCAGACCTAGAAAAGACTGCTATAATTAACTAATAGGTACCCCTAAGGACCGTAAAGGGGGTATAGTCATTCCTAGGGTTCTATAACTTCTACCAACGCTTTATTAAGAACTACAGTAGGATTACCCGGCCCTTAAGCCTACTTACCTATAAGGACCAGCCCTTTTACTTTAACACCATATATAGGTAGGCCTTTAATAAACTTAAGAAACGACTAGTTTCTGCTCCCTTACTCGCCCACTTTAACCTAAAACGGCCCTTAATACTAGAGACCGATGCCTTAAATAGTATTATAGCTAGCGTTTACTCCTAAAAGTAGACGGATAGAGAATGGCACCCTATTACTTACTATTTAAAGACTATAGTAGATACAGAGCTAAACTACCACATCTATAATAAAGAAATGCTGGCTATTATTTCTAGCTTTTAGCACTAGCGTGCGTAGCTAAAAGGGACCCCTAAGCCTATCTAGGTAGTCTCCAATTATAAGGCCCTAGAACATTTTATAATAATAAAGGCCCTTACGGCCCGGTAGGCACGCTAGGCGGACATCCTATCCCAGTTTAACTTCCTAATTATATACTGGCTAGGCGCCATAAATTATGCAAACGTCCTTATAAGGCGTGGACAAGACCTAAATAACTAGATAGCTGTAAAGATCTTACTACAGACTTAAATACTACTACAACTAGAGCACCTTAACCCCTAGATATAGGAAGAACTAAATATAGACCCTTTAGACGCCAAGATATATCCCGTTAACTCCATGGAACTTAACCTTATTAATAAACTGCTGTAGGTAAACTATACGGCCCCTTCTCTATAGGAGTACTGTAAAAAGGTAAAGGATATTACCAGCCCATAGTCCCTTAAAAATGGATTACTTAAGCATTAGAAACGGCTAGTAGTAGTAGAGGAACAAAACTTATAGACTTAGCTTATTACTAAAGCATATGCCTAGGTCTCTACGGCCTACCCTAAAAAAAATAAGACCTATAGGATTATTAGCGACCGCTACTACTGGCCTAAAATAGTTATAGATATTAACCATTATATACGGAACTACGACAGCTGCTATAGATCTATAATCCCATAAGATAAGACCCTAGGACTATTAAAACCACTCCTAATACTAGAGCGCCCCTAGTAGTATATCTCCATAGATTTCTACAAGCTACCTATAAACCGTAGCGGATATAATATGGCTATGGTTATAGTTAATCGCTTTAGCAAGCGCCCATTCTTAATCCCTTATTATAAGAATATTAATGCTAAAGAGGCGGCCTAACTGTATATCTACTACGTCTACTAAATTTATGGACTACCAGATACTATTATATCCGATTATAGGCCGTAATTTATATTAGCTTTCTAGAATAAATTTACCTAGATCTTAGGCATTAAGCTAAAGCTTTTTATAGTATACCACTCCCAGACAGACGGTTAGACGGAGATTGTAAATTAATATTTAGACCAAAGACTTCGGCCCTTTATTAACTACTTCTAAGATAACTAGGCTAAACTGCTACCTCTAATAGACTATACTTAGGCGACCCTACCCCATAACTCTACAGGGTTTGTACCTATTTAGCTAGAAATAGGCTACTTACCCTATATAAGCTTTAACTGGGAAAGACCAGAAAGACCCTAGACTATATATAAAAAACTATCTTATAAGGAAGCCTAGCAGTACACTAAGCGCTTAGAAGAAGCCTAGACAGTAGCCTATATAAATCTAGAAAAGGCCCAGAAATTAATATAATAGTAGGCGAATAAGCATAGATAAGAGCCTAACTTTACCGTAGACAATAAGGTCTAGGTTATAATAAAGAACTAGAAGATAGAATAGCCTAGCTATAAGCTAGACCATTAGATAGCAGGACTATATAAGATCCTTAATAAAGAAGGCAACTTATATAAGGTTAAACTCCTAGACTTAATTAAAGTCCACCCCGTTTTCTTACTAGATAAGCTATAGAAAACCATAAATAACCTACTACCTAGATAAAAGAATAAGCCTCCACTGCCAATTTAAGTTAATGGCGATAATAAATGGGAAGTTAATAAAATACTAGCCTGTAAACTAGTACAAGGAACGCTAAAATACCATATCTAGTAGAAAGGTTATAATCTAGACCTAACCTAGTACCCCGCCTAGAACTTTATAGGTTGCCCCTAGAAGCTTAAAGAATTCTATAACTAATACTCTAATAAGCCAGGACCTCTAAGGTATCTAGACAAGTAGATGGAGTGCTAGTATAGCGAAGATAATAAGCTACCTGTTAAGCATATAGATAAGAACACCTTATGGACATAATACGGACATATAAAGCCTGAGGGCAGGCTTTTTTGGAAAAGGGGGGGGGGGGTAATGTTACGGCGCTAGTGGAAACCGGTAGATTGTGGCAGTGGATTGTGGCGGATAATTGCAGACAGTTGCAGTTACATAACCAGACAATCGTATAAAACCTTAAGCAACACTACCCTTCTTCTCTTTTCCTTTCTCTAGCTTTAGATCCTCGTTTATAGACAATCCAATTATACAAGCTTACATGCGTCCTTCTTACTATAATTATGCCTTAATTAACTGAGTCGCTAACACTAAGGGTATATAAGATTAAGTAGCATTAAGGTCTGTAGGGTTGTATATAGGGCTTTTAGGTCTTAGAGAAGGATCGTACTTTAGGGTATATACTAGTTTTATAGAGTTTTAAACGTAAGGTATAGTTGGCTTTGGAGAATAAGTCTATTTATTATATTAAAGGTCCTTATTAATTTATTAATATATTATAGCAAATTTAGATAGGTTTTTTAGTAGTTCCCTACCTACTAACTAGGCTCTAATTTTATCTAAGATAGCTTATTAAAGGACAGCAACTCTAGTAGCTTTATTTTAATCTAGTTTGCTAATAAGGCCTAAAAATTCCAAAAAGAAGCTGGTAATGTCTTGGTTCCATTATTATAGGTTTTTAAGTTTGGTAACAGCTGTATATTTATGGCTGGTGTTATTATATATTTATTTTAGCAGAGAGATAAAGGTTTTAAAATTAACAAAGATGCTATTATAGAAGAATAGATCTATAGTTTATACAGCATCTTTGCTTAGATAAGATATTCTATAGCTAACCTTGCTAGCTTTAATAGGGTATTAGTTATAAAGGGATATAAGCTGTTTTAATTTCTATTAAATATTAGAGGGTTAGGGAGCTTTTTAGATTTTATAATAAGTATTAAATTTATTATAGATATGGGTTAAGTTACTGGTTTAAGGTTCGCGTTTAAGGGGCTAGGCTTAGATACAGTTATTTTAATCTTATTTATAGGTATTTCTATTAGGGTCTCTAACAAAGTGCCTTAATATTACGGAGTTCTTTATGGAGTACTTCCATTAATTACTAATACTAGACTTTTAGTGCAGTCCGCTGCTAAGCTAAGGGATCTATAAAGGATTGTCGTATTATAGTTAACTATTCCCTAACTAGGGATATAATACTTATGGTTATTAAAAGAGATTTAGGTTCGTTTGCTATTTTAATAGTAGTTATTTTAACATAAAGTAGTATAAGGGCGCGAAGAGGCTTTAGGGGAGATTTAAAGGAATAATATAAATTCTATCTAAATTTAAGGATATATAGCTCTTGTAGAGAACAAGACATTATATAAAAAAGAGAAAGAAATAATAAGAGAATTATATAATTAAACAGTTAGGGGTTTAAGTAGTCAATACATGCGCATATACGCACGCGGTCTTTGACGGATTTTAGTAGAATTTGATTAAATTTAATTAAAGCGCTGGGATTTATCTGTCAAGTGTTTTACCAAGACATTCCTATTATAACTGGGCTAGTCCCATTATAGGAGTATTAAAATTTCTATATAGAAGACTTACCTACCCATATTCTTATTACGTTAGACGCCCTAGCCTATAGTGCAGATATTTTAGATATTATCCGTTCTATTATATACAGTTATCATCTTAATAAAAGCCTAAATATAATACTATAGTGATTTAGATAGGCTACCTAACGCAACGGCGTTACTAGATATATAATTATCCTTATTAAAGACTAGTATAAGGGCGCTGTTATAGATATTGCACTACTAAAGCGAAAGTTTTAAAAACCTATGGCCCCTCTGTCTACCTAACTCGGCTATAACTTTATTGCTACTAGGATAGCGATATAGGAGAATAGAGTAGCGGATTTCGCCAGCGATCTAGCTTTATTTATTATAATTTATAGTAATATTATCTTATAGGTATCTGCTTGGGAGGAGAAGGATTAAATACTTAATAAGAATATAATATTATTAGCCCTATTAATTAATAATAATTCATTGCTTAACGTCCGATTCGGATCCCTATTAGGCCCATGCGGACTACTCCTTATTTACATATAGGGAGAAAACTCTATTTAAGAAAATAAGAAAACCCCGTAATCTATCTCCCCGCCTTTTAGGACTTGCCTATAAGGCGCCTATAAATCACCTATAGTGCTCTACTACCTTACTTTTTGACCTCTTTAGGAACCACTGCTGCCGTAATAAGCCTACAGACGCGCTAGTATCGCAAACTTAACTCTACTACTATAGAGTTATTAGGGGGCGCCTAATACTTACCCCCTTACCTTCTATTACTATTTCCTTTACAACCCGGAACTAGTCTAGTACACTTTAGTTAATAAGCCACTAGGTAACCGCCTTAAGACCTGTTTATATTAAGAGCAGTGTATTATAGTTCTCTATGCCAGCTACTAAGAGCATTGCTTTTTAGTTGGTGTATAAGGGGCATAATAGTATTATATATTTTAGTGTCTGTCTTAGCTAACCATATTCGCATCTTGGGCTACCTACTAGGACACCCACCTAGTAGAGCCAGTCTTTTAGTCCTATTATTCCTGTTTTTAAGAGTGTTGCTATTATATTTTCTGCCTTTGTTAGGCCTTTTTGGAGCCCTTAAGTGTTTACCCCCTATGGCGTTAACTATGCTATGGCTTAGGTTCCTCTTACCTAAGACAGCCTCTGTACCTTTAACTCCTATACACCTCTCCAGCGTTGGTCCAACTAGTATTATATTACGGTAGATGGTTTCCCAGCGTTCTTTTATACTCTACTTTGGCTCCTTTCTCTCTTTTACTATTGTCTTTGCTAACCTTTTACACGTCTCCCTTTCTCCTCTATATGGGCTTGGGCCCTAAAGCAGCACTATTCTTCTTCTACTTTCTTTACCTATTTCTCCAATATATCTTCCCTACTTTGGGGTTGTTGGTTTGTTCTCCTATGGGGGGCCCTAAGGTCCCTCCATAGTTTATTTAGGCGTGTCTTAATATACTTTATAACATTAGAGTTACGTTTATTTTGCGCCCTTTGTATTGCAGTGGCTTTAATATATAGTTATAGGGGGGGAATATTGGCTTCCTTCTTAAGCAGTGCTGTGGCCGTTTGCTTATACCCTCCTATTATACTCTGGAGGTAGGCTGTTTAGACCTTTTAGAGTGGTTTAAGGAGTGATTTAGGGGGGCCTTTTTTAGTTTCTCTAATGGCCCAAATACTGGACCTATATGTTATGGTTGGCCGGACAACTGCTGTGTATAGTAGGCGTAACCTCTAGAAGCATAGTCCCTATATAGAATTAACGATCCTATATAATGCAATATACTGTGCTTAGCCCTTACGGGCCGCTTGCGCCGTATATGCGCTCCACTAGAGCTTGCTATCTACCCATACTCCTAATACCCTTAGGCCCTAAACTGGTTAACCCCTAAAGCCTTAGATATGAATTAAATGCTAGAGATCTGCAGATTAGTTACGTTTTTTTATAAAATAGATTAGCTGGTATTTCTCTAGTAAGAATTAGACTTTATATTATCTTGCCCATTCTATATAGGTATTATAGGCTTTCTCTAGTGTTCTGCAATTCTCTACGGCTGTTGGCCCGTATGTAATTAGGTTTGTGTCGTTAATAAAGCCTATCCCCTAAGTCGCCCCTTCCTTAAAGGAGTTAAGCAGGTTGCTTATAAAGAAAAGGAAGAGTATAGGCGAGAGGGGTGATCCTTATGGTATTCCTATTACAACTGCGATAGGGGGGCTCTGGTATCTGCTAAAGACTAATAATGTTTCTTTCTGGCCTGTAAACCCTTAAACAAATTGTACAATCCATTCTGGGAAGCCCTATTAATTAAGTATATAGAAAAACCGAAGAGGGTGAAGACTAATATAGAGAAATGGGTGGTACTTTTAGATATATTATATAAGCTCGCAAATAAAGCTACTAGATATCTATATAATATTCTACTTAAGCTATATAAGGAGACGAGTTTATTATCTAGAGGCCCACGCTATTACTCTAATTGCGATAATTTATTACAGGCTTATAAGGAGTATAATATTGTTACACTATATATTAGGAATATTGCAAAGAGCAATTACTTAAAGGATCTATTTATAAGTGTTAAGAAGTAGATTAAGGATAGCTTAATATAATATACCAGGATGCAGTTTAGAGTTTAATTTCCAGTTATATTATATCTAACTACTACTAACCTATAAGGACCTTAAGTGAATATTGTCTAAATGGGATTATAACTTCCTAGGAGATAAAGTAGACGCGCTTATCTACTTTATTTATAAGGAAGAAACGTAATATTTTAGTACTAATGTCTTATAGGCTGCGTTATAACCTAGTAGACGTGTTACTATATCTAGAAGCTTATTATAAACGCCTTTACTATTAGTGAGTTAATAGGAACCTATTAGTGTATTAACTATAAAAAATGCTGGCCTTAATTAACCGTTATAAACCGAAGTATTACCGCCCTTATAGCTATTATTAGCATCTTAGCTTATATTAACCTAAGACTTATAGGCGAACTAGTCCTAAACTACGCATGCTACTCTATTGCAGTTATTTTAATAGCTGGATATTTAATATCTATATACTCTAGATATATAGCCGCCCGCTTAAAATTCGCCTAATATATATCCGCAGCGCCTCTATTGTTTTTAATAGCTTCTTAATATAGCCCCGTACTATCCTTATAATTCTCTACTACCTTAGTTTATAACTTAGAACAACCTAGGTGTTAGTTTATAGTGTAGCCTTTAAGCTCTACAGCAGAAGTCTAATAGTATTGTTGGCTTAGATATAGGTGGCGCTAGTGTATAGCGTAGTGTTTAATCTCCGTAGTGATCTCTGTATATAGTTATTGCAAATTAATATAGCCTTGTTAATGCTTAATCTCCGCCCTCTAAACTAGGCGCAGTTTAGAATTTATGTGCTAATTCTTAATCCCTACCTTCTAAGTTAGGTGCGGCTTAGAATTTATAGCCTAATGTTTAATTTCCGCTCTCTAAACTAAGTACAGCTTAGAACCTATAGCCTAGCGCTTAATCTCCGCCCTTAGGTTTAGATATAACGCAGCTTTAGTAGGTTGGTATTTAATATTTCTTAGCGTTTCACTTATTTGTTAACTTAACTAAGACTAGGGTAGAGCTCTAATTAATATCCAAGTATTAAGTATTAATCTCCGTATACGCATTTAAATATTTTATTAGATTCTTATTTAAAGAGATACTAAGGTTTATACCCAAAGCTCCTAAAACCCGCAGAAACTATATTATATTAGCTAAGTTTAAGTGTCTTATAATCCTCTTAACCAGATATTATCTATTCTTTTTAGGCTACTATACCTTAAGCCTCTTAGCCAATATTAGATCTACCTTGCAGTAAAAGAAAATAAAAGGATATATTTACGCACTTTAAAAATAAGAAATCTACTTACTAAGTAAACCTAATATCTGCTTATAACCCTTCTTCAGCACTTAATTAAGCGGTAATTCTATATTAATATTACCTTATAAGTTAACTAGATGGCACCCACTTACTTTAATTAGTAGTAACTTAACTATAAAGGATTTATACATTACAAATAAGCGTATATAAGGTGGTTAATATTTACTAAGGTAAGTCACTATAGTAATTACTTGTTAGTAGGCTAATTTAATAAAATCTATAGCGTGGATATTCACCTTTAATTAACCTCCGCACCTTTTACCTTATAGCAATGCACTATGAACTTTATTATTATTATTTCATCTACTAGGGAGGCGGCGATCTTAAAAATCTTATAAGATACTTCTATCGTTATAAGTTACTCTGGCTTAAGTAATATATAAAAAGTATACTATAATACCTTAAATGCTATATTAAAGAGTTTCCTACCCTTTATTAGCTACTATATAAAACTGTTTAATGTATAGTAGCAACTATATATAAATAGCTACTATAGCGCGCGACGCTGCCTGTAAGTGTTTTAAGGGAGCTTTAAAACCTACCTAATAATAATATAGAGGATAAGCGTGACCTTAACCTATTAGATATTCCATTAGGCCTAAGGGACTTACTTAAGGTATTTTTGGGTAGGTAAGCTAAAGTTCTTCTATAGAACTTAAAATATAATTATATAATTAATCTAAAAAAAAGGTGAATAACCACCAAACCTTTTTATATATAACCTCTCTTATAAAGAGCTTAAAATTATATAGGAGTACCTTAATAGCTTACTAGAAAAGGGATAGATATAGCCTAGTAAGTTACTAGTAGGCGCATCAATCCTCTTTATCCTAAAACTAGATAGAACTATAAGGCTATATATAAACTATCGCGGTCTTAATAAGATTATAATTTAAGAACTGTTATCCACTACTACTAGTTAGTAAAATGCTAAATTAACTATTTAGGGCGAAGATCTTTACAAAGCTAGATCTATAAGACGTCTACTATAGGCTCTATATTAAAAAATGGGATAAATAGAAGACTGATTTTAAGACTTAATATAGCCACTTTAAGTATATAGTAATGCCTTTTGGGCTAGCTAATGCGCCTATAATATTTTAATTATATATTTATAGAGCCTTAGGGGGACTAGTTAACTATATATACATCATTTATTTAAATAATATTTTAATATACTTAGAAGATAAGGATTAGTACAAGTAATATATCCGCAAAGTACTGGAACGTTTAGATAATTAGGGCCTCTATGCTAAGGCGTTAAAGTATATCTTTAATACTAAGCAGGTTAAGTTCCTAGGCTATATTATAACGCCTATAGACGTAGTTATAGACGTAGTATAGATATAGACAATTTAAAAGTAGCCGGAGCTAAAGAGCTACTAAAATGTTTAAGTGTTTTAGGCCTTGCTAATTTCTATAGGCGCTTTATTTATAACTACTTAGATATTAACGTACTTGATTACCAAGACCGCTAAATTACTAAGACCGCCAGCGCAAAATACACCAGAAAACCGAAATTTCAATCTTAAATAACTTAATAACAACTTTATAATATTTTCCAAAAATTTAAATATAAGCTCTTATATACCTATACTTATAGATTTTATAATATTAGAGTATACAGTCTAGTAGTTATTAAGATCTTTAAAAACGTCTCTGTTTTTGGCCCCTAAACTCTATATCTTAATAACTACTATACTATACGCTCTAATATTATAATAGACGCTAAAATAGGCATATATAAGCGTATATTTAGATTTTTAGAAAATATTATAAATTGGTTATTAAGTTATTTAAGATTGAAATTTCGGTTTTTTAGTGTATTTTGCGCTGGCGGTCTCGGTAATCTGGTGGTCTTAGTGATTAAGTACATTACCTAATACCTATTTAACTATATTACTAAAGCTTCCTAAAACCTAGCCTAGGAAGTAAAAAGCTTAAAGATAGGAAGAAAGAAAACTAAGAAGGGATTAACTAAATAGTATAAACTATGGATGTAATCTGGAAAGGTCTAGAAAGCCTTTTAGGAACTAACTATAAAGTTTATAGAAGCTCTACTATTGCGGCGTTTAAATCTAAATTAGCCACTAATAATGGTTACTAATATATTAAATTTTGCCCTTATTGGTATCCTACTATAACCTAATAGGTATCCAGATACTATAGCTCTACTAAAGACTGGTAGTATTTTATAGCAGAAAATTCTAGGGACCTAAAGTTAGGTATTATACCCATAATAAAAAACTGCTAGGTATAGTTGACTACTTTAAATAGTTGTGATAGTACTTTAAGCACGCGAGCTATACTACTTATATACTCTTAGATTATTATAATCTACGCTACTTTATAGCGATAAAGAAGCTTATATCTTAATAAGCTTAATAGGTAGAGGAGCTTGCGCAATTTAACTTTAAGATTAAATATAAGCTAGGGGAAAATAACCCTACTAATAGACTGTTATAACGGCTAGACTATACTAAAGGCTTTAAAATAGGAGAAGGAAAATAGATAATAGATATCTTACTCCCTATATTATAGAATAAGCTCTAGGTATAAAATACTCGAGTACCTATAGCTCTATATACTAAGTCTTAGGCAGTATAAACCCTATTAGCTTCTATTAACGTTTTAGCTAATACCTAGTTTATAGCTAATAAGGGTCTAAACATACCTAGATAGGACGTCCCTAATACAAGTTTAGAACCTAGTAATATACTATTAATTGCTAAGCTATTCCCTTAAACTAATAGCGAAGCTATAGAGTAATTAGAACTTAGAGCCCTATAATAACTAAAGGACTTTAACCTTATAGCTGCCTTTCTAATATACGCGTATTAAGATATTATAAGATCTATAGTACTATTTAGTTTTATACTTAGAGCAGTATAAGGCGAAATAGCTTTTACCTAAAAACTATCTAAAAGGTAAACGGATCTTATCTATAAGGTGTAATAAAGGGACGCCTTTTATACTATCTTTAATATAAAAGTAGACTGAAAATGTAATAGAAAGGAAGCTGCTAGGTATTACTATTGGGAACTGGACCTAATAGGCCTACTATATAAATATAGCAAGATTTAGGTGCTATAAAAAGCAAATCTACGACAGAAAATTCTTATAAAGAATTATAATAATTCTTTAGGCGGTATAAGGGCGCAAAGAGACTTCGGGGAAGATTTAAAGGAATAATATAAATTCTATCTAAATCTAAGGATATATAGCTCTTGCAGAGTACAAAACGTTGCGTAAAGAAGAGAAAGGAATAACGAAAGAATCTTATAATTAAATAGTCAGGGGTTTTAGTGGTCAATACGTGCGTATATGCGCACGCGGTCTTTGACAGATTTTGGTAGAATTTAATTAAACTGATTAAAGCGTCGGAATTTATCTGTTGAGTGTTTTACTAAGACATTCCTACTATAACTGGGCTAGTCCTATTATAGTACCCCCCCCCTTTAGCCAAAGGTCTAAATAATCCAATTTTAGTTAAGACTTATTACTTATTGCGTTTTTATATATTTATATTGGTAGTAGTGGTAGTATAGCGTTCTACCGGTTCTGGTTGTTGAGTAAACCAATTAGGATTTTCCATCCCTAGGATAGAAAATTGCTATTAGCTTAGTTAAGGCGGTAAGCAAAACTAACATCTTTATAGTAGATCTTGGCAAGGCAAATCTAACCAATTAAACAACTTTAACCAGCGGTTAAAGTTTCTTAATATCTTATATATTATATAACCGTGTTATAAATATTATAATATATTTTAAATTCTTTTCAATTTTGAGTTTCCTACTATTATGTTTTATATATTTATATTAGGTGGCAATTATTTGCCTTTATATTGCGTTTATCTAGCTAAAGTAGGCCACAAAGGATAGTCTTTATAGAATTCTTTTACTAGAGAGGGCGCATTAGCCTTAATTTGTTTATAGGTTTCCTAGGTTTATATCTTATATCCTTTCTACTTAATAAAAAGTTTAAATTGTTTAAATTGTGTTTTCTATTGTATATTATTAATTAAGTTAATAAAGTACAAACCGTTGCCGTTATTAATAATTATAGAAGGTAGCAGCGGCACTTTATAAGTTATAGGATTATCTTTTAAAGGTTGCAATAAGCTTACGTAAAATATTAGGTATATTTTTATCTTAGTTAGTAGTTTAAGCTTATAGGCGTATAGAATGAGTTTCTTTTTAATTTAGTATAGGCCCGCAAACTTCTAATTAAGTTTTTGTATAATTACAGCACCTATTGTACCAACTGCGTGCTTTCGCGTTCGGTACACCACGCACGCGTTTACGCGTTCGGTGCACTAACCACTCGCTTACGCGTCTAGTGCACTTATAAAGCACTAACTAATTAGGGGGGAGGTGCATTAGTATATAGACCACGTAGTCTGCTTTATATAATTAACAGTCACTATTATCCAAACAAGCATACAATACTATACGTATTTTATGCCCCTAGATCTAACTCACTTATGCTATTAAATTAGTACAAACACTGATTAGTAAGCGCGCATAGATTAGCAATCACTTAACACCTCCCCCTAAGCGATACTTGATAGTAACCACCTATTTAATCCCAGTACGACCTGCCGGAAGGTTAGAAGGTAAAGGATTACGGACCTATTACTAATTCTGTACACTTATTTAAGTCTTAATACGGTTTACCGGAAGTTTATAAACGCGAATACAGACCTATACGGAACCCCCTACCTTTAAACCTTAAACCCCTATCCTTAACCTCCTTTAAACCTTAAACCTCTACCCCTACTACACCCTCCTCTAATACCTCCAACCTCTTTTTAGATCCCTTATAGAGACCTCTTACCCTTCTATAAACCGTTACGGACATTAACCGCCTTTACGGACCACTATAAGACCCCTCCCACCCACCACATACTACATAGTATAGCAAATATTAGTAAGCAAATCGACGAAGGTTAAGAGAAGTGGAGCTAGGGAGTTAACCTTACGTCTATAACCGACGTTAACAACTATATTAAATTTAAAGTCCTTAAATACAAATACTTTAAGCTTATAAACGACGACCTATAGGAGCAATATAAGGAAGACTTTACAGGCTTTACGGAAGCTATTTTTAAGGCTTGCAGCATTATACCCGTCCGTAACCTACGAAACCTTTTACGTTACTAAGGTGTATGGGTTGAAAAAGATAAACGAGTTACTATTACACGGTCCCTATATAATATACTCTATAAGGAAAACTAAACGGAATGGACCAAAGAGTAGATCTTAGACCATATTAGAACTAACGGACTCTTCGCCTGCTTCAAACTTAATAGGATCTCTAGCCTTATACCCAACCTATTTAACCAAATTCGCCCTATAGACCTAAGGGGTTTTAGAATTGACCTTACAGGCTAGAGTATACCTAGTACCCAAGTCATAGACCGCAACACCCCTATAAACCAAAATACGGACCAAATTACCCCTATTATTTAAGTCACAGATCCACAAGCCATATATCCGCAAGCCATATATCCGCAAGCCATAGATCCGCAAGTTATAGATCCGCAACCTACCCAAATAAAGACCTATGGCAAGGAGCTAGCTAACCTAGCTAAGCTCTATACCAATAAATCTAAGTACAGCGGTAAAAACGATAACTTTAACTTTAAACTAACTATCTTTACGGACCTTTGCTAGAAGGCCGATATTCCTAAATAGAAGTTCAGCTAAGCCTACTCTACTATGCTGCGCGGCCTAGCACTTAACCACTACTATACCAACCTTAAAAGCAACCCCCTTGGTGTTTTATTTAATAAACTATACAAAGCTACACGTAACTACTTTAAAGGACCGGAATACAAGCGTAATATCCTTATATAATAGAATGCGACTAAGCTACGGACCGTAATCAATAAGAATACTAAAAAGTCAACTACAGAGTGTCTATAAATCCTCATTAAAGACCTCCGGCACCTATAGCACGGCCTTAACGCTAAGCTCTAAACAGACAACTTCCTACACAACAAACTTATTACGGCTTACCAGGAAGTAGAGCCCTATAAGTATACCTATTATAAGCCTATAGATACCTTAGCTAGCCTTATTAATAATCTACACTCCTCTATTATAATATACAAAGTCTTAAACCCACTAGGCAGCACTTAAGCCTTCGCTATAGATATTTAATATCCGTAAACAGACTCAGATGTCTACTTTACGGACCGCCGTTACCGCTAGTAGTGTAGTGGGGTAAAATGTCCTATGCTTAGTGTCTTGGCATTTTCCTGTATATATTGAGCCTTCGGCTTCCCTCCTTCTTGGAGAACACGAACCTACCGGAATATATTCTTTTCTTTCCTTTCTTATAGACTGCTTTACTGATTACTTTTGACTGATTATAACCGACTGACCGACCGACCGACAGACAGACAGACTAACTGACTGACAGCATTGTGACTTCCTATCTAAGGGACACCGTACCCTTCTACATTTTGGCATTCCATGTGGGGACGACGGCAAGCTCTTTAGATTAGAAGTCTAGTGCTACATACATATTAGACACGCAAAGAATATATTACAACTATAGAAGGACGACTAGCTGCAGAAGAACGACCAGCCAGGTAGATGAGACAGCAGTAGAGAACCAGGTAGTATCGGACAGTAAGGGGAACTAAGTAGACCCTAAACAGAAAGACTGCGGAAAAGAAAGGATAGCCAGACTCGACGCATAGGCTAAGGAGTGGCAAAGGTCTCAGAAAGTTACGTGCAAGGACGTCAAGCAAACCAGTGAGCCAATTAGACAACTTTGACCTGCGGCTAGAGGTACCTAATATTTCTACTACCTATACACGGACATGGCTAGAGCTTTGTTAAGGATGCAAAAACAACAAGCCAAGGACCAGTCAATTAAATAGAAACGAGACTTAAGGGATCTAGCGGCAGAGGAAGTTAGTACTGCCCTTTAAGAACAGAGACAACACCGAGCAAGGTCGCAAGCACACAAAATCAGGTCTCTCCTTAAAAGCCTCCTGTTCCGGCTTAGCTTCATCTTCTTTTAAGTTATCTAGATTATATCAGCGGCAGCTTTAGAGGCATTCCGTAAAGAAGCAGATATAGGCGGAAGTATAAGGCTTAGTAGCACCCTACCGCGCGGAACAACGGCAGACTAAAGCAGATGGACGTATTAAGACCCAGCAGTGGCTGTAGATGATAAAGACACCGTACTCTCTTAGGAAGACCGACCTCTAGGCGTTAAGAAGCAGCTAGAAGAAATAGAAGCCTATACTTCTTTTACTGAGTATAAACTAACACTAGGACGGCCATCTAGGACATCCTCTGTTAAGACTACGGCCATGTAAGAAGATCTACTATAGCGTTTACCTGTAACACCTAGGACCAATAACCCTCAGTAGACAAAGGATAAGAGCCGTAAGGACTACCTATAAGCTCCTAAGGAAGCTCTAGATGCACATAACTAGCAGTTAATAGCTCAAGACAAGATCTATGTTATGGTTCAGCCTATGCTAGCCCTAGGAACTGTTGGAGCTCCTTACTTTATAGGATAGAACGTGTCGCAGTTTATTAAGCAGTATAAATGGCTATACACCCGATATCGTGTGATAAGTAAGGAGAAGCACCAGGGCCTTCCGGAGTACTGTAATTACTAGATATGGATGTGGATCCAAAGCCTGCCTAAGTTTACAATTAGTAATTAGACGGAGCTTATTAGAAAGCTTAGGACCAAGTATTAAACTAAGGACTACTACTAACGTATAGAGACATAAGACTTTGTGGAAGCTTTCATTCAAAAATCTGCGGAACAACTAGGCGAATTGCGTTACTATATATAGGACTTCACTACCATCTTAGATAAAGCGGTAGCCGCAGGAAACCTTACTAAGTAAGATAAGGGGTAGTTATTTATACAAGGACTTCCTATTAAATACTGCAGGCACGTAATAGAAAAGACAGGAGCTATAGCAGACAAGCCTAGCACCCTTATATTTAAAAGACTAAAGGAGGCCATAAAGTCAAGGATAGTAACTATAGAGGGCGCTAAGCAAATAGATGTCCTTCCAGAAGAAGACGCCCTAAATGTCCAGCTTGTATAGGAGCTACGGCAGCAAAGGGATAAGCTTAACCGCAGGAGAGAAGGAAGGCTTCTGGACCTAGGTATACACAGAGGAGCCCTAATACAGCAGCAGTCACCCCCTACCATAGATTAGGAGATGGACGAAATGGTAAGCCAGTTAAAGAGACTAAGGTTAAGCAAGACGGAGCTTGCAGTAGCCATATAGTTAATACCGTTCCTTAACCGAATTTAAAAGGACCTAGAAAGGTTTATAATACTACTAAATTAGGCTGCAGTTTAAAGCTTAGCACAAGGATACGGCCTAGTACTAGGATATAAAGACTAGTAGAACAGCACCCGAGCTCCCTTTACTCTGCAAGACTTTTAATATCCGCACGATTTTCAATATCCGCAAGGCTCTTAATGTCTGCAAAATTCTACTGCCTTTGGACGGCCGCAGTAGGACGTACAGGGTTAGTAAGGTATGTAAGGACAAGGCCTACAGACCTATTTTAAATGCAGAGGAAGTTACCATTTCACCTAGTATAAATGCTAAGGGCTTAAGGATCTTATTTAGCAAGGATTTATATATCTATCTAATTAAGGAAGACTAGTAGCTAGAATACGCGAACGACCTAGACCTAAACTTCCGTGGCTCGGCAATAAAGGACGATTAAAAAGTATTAAGAACTGGCTTTGTATGTACTAAGGAATAAACCCAGATGGACAGGCATATTAGAAAATAGAAGGACAAGGATAGACACAAAAACAGGTCCCTATAGTATAAATGAATTTTACTGCTTTCTATAACAGAGTAGTACTGAAGAACAGTAACGAAATACGCACGAGCTGGGAGGACTACTGTTAAGTACGGCCCACGGACTCTATAACGCTCAGCCAGTAACGTCCGCAGACTCGCCTAACCCCTAGAGATATTTATACAACCAGAACAACCGTCAAGCCGCAGGCTCTGCTATAGGAGAATGTTCGACTAGGAGATTACGTCCAGGTTAGGTCACGGCCTGCAGATAAGACAGCTAAAACTAGGAAAAAGAATAAACCGTCTAATCCTTGGAGACGGTCATAGAGACAGACGCTTAAGGCCAGCTATTAACCCGTAGGCTCCGCAGCAGGCTCCGCAGTAGGTGTAGGATGTTTAACTAGGGGACAGTCAAGTTCTAAGGTGGGGGAGGGGACGTAGGTGACGACCGTATAAAAGATTTCTATTTTGTCTGCTTAATTACTGTATTTCCTAAAGCTCCTTTTCTTGTTTACTTTCTTGATCGCGACGCGTCAGTCGCAACGACCTACTATAAAGATATCAGTTTAGCTTACCACCTGTTACCAAGCCAATAGCGATTTTCTATGCCCGGCACGGAAAATCCTAATTGGTCCATTCAGCAATAGAGCTGGCAGAACTCTACACCGCCCCTGGAATTTAATAATGCACCAGATGCACTAGCTGCACAATAAAAACAGTATTAGGAGCCTTAATTGATTGCATAGATACAGAGCCAATTGTACAATGTAGAGCTATATATAGAACCTTGACTAAACGAGTACACAGAAGCCTTGGTTAATCAAACGACTACACAGAAGCCACGGTTAGTTAAAGAGTCGAATCAAGCCTAAGCCTCAATATTAGTACGTTACTGTCACTGAAGCAAGTCAATCAAATGTCGTTAGATTAGAGCCTTTGACTAAGCCAACCTTATTCCTTATTTAAATAATAGCTGATCACAGCTCCGCAACCGCCATCCGAATTCAGCACTGCACTAGCTACACAATGAGAACAGATACTGCGGCAAGGAAGGGACCTACACAAGGGCGGCAACATGACATTAGAAATCAAGTACTACGGAAACGGTAAAGCAGTATACAAAGAGGCACTAACAAAGATACTCTATAAGAGATCGTACGGAGGGCACAGCTAACTACGTTAGGCCTAAACTATCCTTATACAACTAAAGACGGAACCAAGCCGTATCTAGCCAAGCTAGTAAAGGACCTTGCCAAGGATTACAAGGGGAACAGGAATTAGATATACAGGAGCCAGCACTTCTTAGAGATCGTCTTAACAAAAGGACTGTATTATAGACACAAGGGCAAGGGATATGCGACAGAGGTAGTCACAATAGCTAAGAAGCTGCCACTAGATAACCTTAAAGATATTAAAGACGACTTAGGCAAAGCACAGAACCAGCAGGACAATAACAAAGAGACTAAAAGCAGAAGACAATCCCAAGAAGGCTCTTAAGCTAGAAGAAGATTAAGGATACATAAGCGTACTACCAACAGCCTAGGTAAAGAAGCAGCCGTAAAAGCCTAAGGATGCACCAAAGAAGCCAAGAGCAAAGGCGGTTCTAGAAAGGAAGAAAGCAGCTATAAAAGACATCCTAGAAAGGCACCAGGCCCACAGAAGTGGTCTTCTAGAAGCTGCCGTTTACGCTTACAAGGAAGGAAGTCTTAAGACAGGTCTCTAGATTAGACGTCTAGTAGACACTAAAAGCCTTAATCAACTACATAGATACAAAGCTTTGACCAAACGACTGCAAGCCAGACTCTTAATCAACTATCCGTAGATGCAGAGCCTACGGGTGCAGAGCCTTAATTGAACGTCAACGGATTCGAAGCCTTGATTAAGCATACAATAATATAGGACCCAGATCGTACGTATAGTAGAAGACGTCTTAAGTTAAGCCAGAGCCTCAGTCAAATCTTAATCAGTTGGACGCCACCTCTACAGTTAAGTCGGATCAACTAGAACTTTCAGTCAGGCCAACCTAATGCCCTATTTAAACGTCAGTTAATTGTATGTTGTCACAGTCAAATTAAATCAGTCACTGTCGCCATTAGACGTCTTTAATCAGCAGTTAAGGATCCTATAATGGCAGACAGACAAGCACTAGGCCTAATTAGGAAACTAGTACACGGCCAGAAGATTATCAGAAGCGCCACCAGTTAACGTTTTAGAGCCTCTACAGGAACCTCTCCCTTTAACCCTCCTTTATCAATTAATTGCCGCCCGTCTTAACGCCCACGGACTGGTTAACCAGAACGGTCTTTCCTATAGATATAGATACGGAGCTTTACACGGAGTCTCACATGGAGTTATACGCAGAGTCTACGGATATGGAGCATATAGGTACAGAGCCTTAGTTGGACAATAGTATGGTAGCTTAACTGGACACCTATATATGCGAAACCTTAATTAAACAGCAGATACGGAGCCTTAACCAATTGCACGTCTATATAAAAGTGTTGATTAGTTATCTACGGATACAAAGCCTTAGTCATATATATAGCAGAAGACACCTTAAGTTAAGCTAGGGCCTTATCAAATCTTAATCAGTTAAACGCCGTCTCCGCATTCAAATCAGGACAGTCAGAGCCTTCGACCGGGCCGACTTTCTACCTTAATCGAATGACCGAACGATCAGTTGCAGCACGTCGTCGCCGACCAATTAGACAGTCTTCGGCCAGCAGTCAAAGCAGGCATACAGGCACGCACGCAGACACGGACGCAGAATATGCAATGCAAAGCTACTGATGCACAGCCAGATGCACAGCCAGATGCACAGCTAGACGCAGAGCCAGATGCAGAGTTTTGATATTAAACGACCAACTGAATGATCAAACCAAGCCAGAGCCTCTGCTACCTTGGTCGACTGCTCTGCTGCCGCCACTGCTACTGCCACTATTCCGTCCGGCTATTTTGTCCCTGCTGTCTCAACCAACTGCTCTGTCTCTACTGTTATAGATCTGTACCGCTGCTGGGTCTGTTTTACTGCTGGATCTGCTGGATCTGTTTAGCCGTTTAGCCGTTCTGACCGATCTATTCTGGACCTAATGCTGCTTTAACTGTTCGATTCTGACTGCCGTTCCGACCGACCTGTTCCGTTCTACTGTTTCTACCAACCGCTATTTAGACCGACTGTTCTACTGTCGTTGCTGCTACGGCTACTGCTACTGCTGTTACTATTTTAACTGTTCTGTTTCTGCCATCTTAACCGACTGTTCTATTCTAACTGCTGCTCCAACCGTTCCGTTCCACTATTCCGACTATTCTACCACTGCTGTTTTGACCGACTGCTATTAACTGACTGCTACCAACCAACTGCCATCGACCGTCTGCCGCTACCGAGATTTCTGCTACCAAAAGTTCTACTGCCGGATGTCCTACTGCTTACTTACTGTTATCGAGTGTTCTACCGAGTGTTCTACCGCCGACCGTTCTATTTTATTTTACCGCGCTAACTGTCTGCTTTTATTACTGTTTCTACTACCGTTACTGTTACTGCTGTTACTGCTGCCGTTATTATTTCTGGTTTACTGTTCTGGTTACTAGTAGGAAGATCGGATCTTAGCTATAGATAACAGAAGGATATCGTGGAATAGTTCTATAGGGCTATAACGGCTGCAGAATTACGCTTTTGACTAGTACCGCTAGTAGGTGTAGTACACAGGCGATTAGGGCGGCTAGTGCGTGCATTTATGCTTTCGACCAGTGACGCTGGTGGGTATAGTGCATAGGCAACTA
>Ga0307507_10001932_pt1 | contig 45029 bp, 15 predicted proteins | sample 7_EM_MG_FD_207223 | JGI IMG/M metagenome (GOLD analysis project Ga0307507, IMG submission 207223) | Populus trichocarpa ectomycorrhiza microbial communities from riparian zone in the Pacific Northwest, United States - 7_EM | ecosystem: Host-associated > Plants > Roots > Unclassified | place... | reverse complement strand
GGTACTATAATGCTAAGAGATCTAAGGGACCAGATCTTAAGGAGGGAGATAAAGTATGGCTACTATACAAAAATTTTAAGAGTTGACGACTAAGTAAGAAGTTGGACTATATTAGACTAGGACCTTTTAAAGTCAAGTAAAGAATTTTATTAGTTATGTATAAGTTAAACCTACTAGCTAAAATGAAAATCTATCCTATACAGCATATCGCGATGCTAGAACTAGTATACGGGAATATTAAGCCACTAGTTTATAAGGCAGACACGTATAGAGGACAAGAAGAAGACAAGTGGTAAGTTTTAAAGATTATTAGTTATAAGGATGTAGATAATAAAACGTAGTACAAAGTAAAATAAATAGGCTATAGTGAGACTACCTAGGAACCACTAAGCAACCTAGAGAACGCTATGGGAAAGGTATAGGAGTATTAGAAGAGAGTAGGTTAGGCAGCATTAATAAAGAAGGATTGCTAAAAAATGAGTCGCCTAAGGGGGACCCAAGAGGAGCCACTACTGAGCTACTTAGAGTTGTTTCCCTTGTAAGAGGAGAGCTAGTCCTTTTGTTACCTAGCTTAAATAGACCCTATTAAACCAGTTTCCACTCCTTAGAACGAACCTTCTTATATATACATTTAAGACGTTAAAGACGAGTATAAGCTAGACGTTAAGCTTTAAGGACACGTGCGGATTCTTCTAAGACACGTTAAACCTTGAGCAGCGCAGAGGCTAGTTTACCGTTAAGTTTTTTAGCGGTAGATTAAACATAAGACCCTATAATAAGTTACTTAGGGAACCTAAAGACTGTTAAGAGTTATAGGACGCGCATACTTAGCGTTAGAGATAGAGCGGACGTCGCAGGACGATTAAATGTTTGCTTTAGTACACTCCAAATAAAAGGACGGTTGTTAAGATGAAGGGCTTGCTAACGTGATATAGACTAACCCCTCTTTTACGCAGCAAGAACACGAAGACGGCATTATCTCACCTAGAGACAAGATTGCAGCAATAGTACAAAACTGGCAAGCTGTAGAAGAAAAAGAAGAGGCTTTAGGTATAATAAGTAAGGATATTAACCAGACTAATTAAACGGACATTATACCTCTAGTAGACAACTTGGAGATGTTAGGAATCTTTAAGGATAAAGATAAAGAGGAGGGAGATAGTGTTACGGACAGCTTAAGTATAATATTACAACTACTTAGAGAAGAGTTAGAGGAAGCTAGTTAGTTAATATAGGCACGGTCTAGGATAGATCTGGTGGAACCATGTAATGAGAAATAGTAGCTAAGGTCATGTAATGTAATCTATGTGATCTATATAATCTATATAATCTGTAATAGAGTAGACAGAGTACACATACCTTACGGAGCAAAGGGATTTCTTAGGCGTATAGTTGTGTATTTAAAGGACCATAGTCCCTACCCAGATAGTTCTCTCTTTGTAGTGAATCTTAGAATACAATTGGAGTTAATTTGTTGGGCAACTACTCCACCAGTTATTATTACGTTGTTGACACTGTTCTTACCTACATACCCAGCCTAATAATAGGACCCACCGTAGTTCCTGCTACAAGGTTCCGTTACACAACCGACAGAAACTACGTTGCTTTGTATATAACAGGGAAGGATGTCGCTTATAGAAACATACTAAGGAGGAACAAAAAGAGTCCAAGACTAAGTTTAAGAATAAGTTTAAGAACCGCTTCTAGGAGCGAATAAAGCAATACATTATAGACTATAAAGGCGACAACAATAAGGATAATAATAAGGACAATAAGATCACCAACGTATTTAACACTCTAGTAATTAACATGGACCCCAACACTCTACTAAACAAGGACAACCAGACCACAGTATACTATACTTTATACAGTGAAATTGAACTAGATAATACAACCACTATAGCTTTAGAACTAGCCAATAGAGCTTATAGCCACGCAATTATAACCATTAATACTATAACAGATATATTTACTACTAACACAGACCCATTTACGTATAATATAACCTCACACTACACCTCTATAAAGTTTATAGGTGTAATAATTAATACCAGAGCCTCTAAACATTCTATAGTAGGATACGGTCAGTTTCTTACACTTTAGAAGATTAATAAAGTACAGTTAAACGAGTCCATGAGAGGCACAGTTAGTGTATAGTTTAGAATAGGTTCTATATCTTCTATTAGTTCTATCAAGATAGCTACACTAATAGGTATAGTAGAGTTCCATATTATTAAAGTTAACACCCCTTTCCTGCTTTGCCTAGCGGATATAGATAACTTATAAGTGTACTTTAACAACCTAAAGAATATCCTAATAACCCCCTTAAAGACCGTACCAGTTATACGCCAATTCGGACACCTATTTCTACTATAGGATACCTCATTGTATATATTTATTATAGAGTCTTTTAACTAAAACCTATGCTATTTAACTAACGTAGAATTGCGACGCCTACACCAACGCTTTAGATATCCGTCAGTAGAGCAACTTAAAAGAATATTAGACCGCGCTAGCTATAAAAACAATATTAATTGTAAGACCCTTAAGCATATCACCCACTACTACTTATACTGTTAAAAGCACGGAAAGTCACTAGGCAGATTTAGATTCACCTTAAAGGATAACATTAATTTCAACTACTGTATTATCGTTAACATTATATACATTAACAGCAAGCCCGTACTTTATATTATTAATAAAGGCACCCGATTTCAAACAGGTAGATAGCTACAGAATATTAGCGCTAAGCACATATAGGACATGTTATAAGCGTGCTAGATTAATACATACCTAGGCCCCCTAGATATAATTACACACAATATAGAAAAGAACTTTATTAGCAGAGAGTTCAAACAATACGTGGTTAACATAGGCACTACTATAAAGAGCGTACCAGTCAAAGCTTATAACTCAATTAGCATGGTAGAGCGTTACCACAGCCCCTTACAACACATATACCACATTATCACTTCTAAGATACTAGGAATTAATAAGGACATGGCATTGCAAATAGCCTTTAAAGCAATTAACAACTCCGCAGGACTAGACGGCCTAATACCTACACTATTAGTATTTAGAGCGTACCCCTAAATAACAGACTCCAACGTACCTTTACCTACAATAACACAGCGTGCAATTACATTTAGGAAAGCTATAGAGGAAGTAAAGAAAATACAAGCGGAACGCTAGGTTGCAGATGCACTTAACATATATAACAGCCCTAGCACTACCGCAATTTATAACCTACCCCTTAACTCTTTAGTACTGGTTTGGAGAGAAGGCAATACAAAACAACCTAGATACTAGGCAGGACTATATAACCTATTAAATATTAAAGGAGAAACGTGTGCTGTTAACCTACCTAGCGGCTCTACAAAGTTCCGCAGCACTGCTATTAAACCGTACTTAACAGACCCTAGAAATATTTAAGTTAAAGATATTTAAGATAACGGCACCCAAGTTAATAATATTTAAGTTAATAAAACTGTCCGTATATATAAACTGTCCACAAAAACCGTCTCTATATAGAAACCGTCCCTTACTAAAACTAGAGAAGCACAACTACCTTACTAAAGAAGAGGAAGACCCCGTAAGTATCCCCCTTATATTAATACTGCCAACATCACTGTATTCTTGCAAGAGGATAGCAACTATAAGCAATTTAAAACATCCCGTTAAAAGGAAATTACAGGACTAATTAAAAAGGGCGTAATTAAGATAATTAACCCTTAGGATATACCTATAGGAGTTAGAATCTTTAACTCACAATTTATAGATAAGATTAAGAACCCCAGTACTAATAAAGCCTTTAAGAAATTAAGACTTGTTATCCAAGCGTACAATAATCTTAAAAAGGGTATTATACTAACCTAGTTACCTACTATTCAACAAGTCAGCCAACGCCTTATTCTATACATCGCAGCGATACTACGAGGCAACGGTATACAGTTATACCTATAAGATATCTCTTAGGCGTATATCCAGTCTTTTACAAAGCTAAACTAAGACTTCTATATCCGACCACCTTACGAGTTGGGAAGCCAACTAGGCATCAGAAAGAACTTAATCCTAAAGGTAATTAAGCCTTTATACAGTATTCCAGAAGCAGGCAATTACTAGTTTACAACCTACCATAATCACTATATTAAGGAATTAGATATAAACTCATTAACATATAACCCGTGCCTCCTATAGAGCAACACTCCCAACTACTTTGGCATTGTTGGCCTTTAAACTAACAACACTCTATTCTTAGCCAATACTACCTTTATAGACGCGGAGCAATAATATCTAGAAAAGGCTTAATTTCTCGCAAAAGAGCGCGAGCAACTTACGGTCAAGCAATTACTTAAATTTAATAGATGCATTATCTAACTCTCTTGGGAAGGCAATATTATAATAACCTAGGAATACTAGTATAAGAACCTAAATACGGTCCACCTAGGCAAAATAGCTACAACTACAAGCTTAAGAGGCATCGTCCGTAATACACTAACTATAAAGGAACAATACGTTACATAACGCGTAAGAGGTGCATATATTGCCTCTATATGTTAACTAGAAGCTTCCTTTAACCTCTTTTTTACCGCCCAGGTGATTAACCCTAAAAAGAAAGATATTACCAAACTTAATAAACAACTACAATTACAGATTGATAACCCAATAAGAGGCCTTATATTTGTTAAATTAGATATTAACATATTACGCCTACTTGCTTTTACTAACGCCTTATTTACTAATAATAAGGACCTCTTGTTACAAATAGGATATATACTGGTATTAGAGGACGCGTTATATAAGGCTAATATCATCCACTAGTTATTAATTAAGTATAAGAGAGTTACTAGAAGCGTACTAGCCTTAGAACTCTACGCAATAGCCTATAGATTTAACATTGGCGCCGCAATTAAGTCAACTGTTAAACAACTCCTATAGATTAAACTTCTACTTGTACTTTGCACTAACTTAAAATCACTCTATAAATGTCTTGTCAAGCTAGGCACTACACAAGAGAAACGTCTTATAATAGACGTTATATGTCTTCGTCAGTTATACAAACGTAGAGAGATTATGGAAGTTAAGTGGATTGATAGTAATAGCAACCCTACTAACTTAATAACTAAGAGCAAGGCATCTGCGGCCTTTAAGAAGTTAATTAATACCAATTACTTAGAACTGCAGACTATGGAATAGGTTAAATAAACAAACTTAGATTTAGCTTAGCGTTATAACGGTGCTAGGGTATGCTACCTGCTATATTCTACGGACCCTAAATTTAACTAGCTAATTAGGATTTTCTATCCCCGGGATAGAAAATCGCTATTGGCTCGCTTACCACTAGCGCCTTAGCGGCCCTCGTGATATATCTACCTACTACCCCTAATAATTCTCCTTCTTCTCCTCAGCTTAGTATCTTTATTAGATAGCAATTGTCACAGAATACCCCCACGACACCTTATATACGTCCACCTGTTTCTACCAATTTAGCAATTAGAGACCGACCGCGAGCGGCAATCTAATGGCAATTTACGGCATTCTGCTATATTCTGCCAAGTCCACTAAATCCTACTAAGTTCTACTAGGACCATTACCTAAATCCTATTCTTCTCCGTGTATATATTAACCAAGCAACTAAATCAACAATATATACCTTTTCTTCCCGTTTTCTTACCTTGTGCGAGCTATTACAGGCGTTATATAACAGGGATAGGATCGAAGGAGAAGCTACTATATATTATAGACGGAAGAGCCAGTTATTGCGTATACGCTATAAATAACGGGAATGGTACGATTTGGTTTCCTTTAGAGTTGCTCCAGTGTTGGTAGATATTTGTTTTATGTATTATATACATAGAGCACGTGATCTACGCGAGACGCGTATATATAACATGCGGATAGTTGGCCCCCCAACTAAAATTTTGACCCGAGTTTAATAAGCCAATTAATTAACCCAAAGCTTTAATTTAGAGCTTTATTATATAGACTTTAATTAATATATATAGAGATAAGGTTTTCCAGGGGGAGACCCCCTGGGACCCCCCTATATAGAGCTTTTACTTAATTTAGAAGTAGTAGTAAGATTAAGGCGCCTTGGTTACTGCTAGGTAAGGATCTACTATAGTAACCGAGGCGCCCTACTTGAGCTGGGCTTAAAGAATATATTGGTCACAAATATAGCATATATTTAGATTGCAGAGCTTTAATGTAGAGCCCTCTACGTAGGATATAATATAGTAGATTATAATTCCAATTTAAAGCTTTATATACTAAATATTCTTAATGCCTAATAACTATTAACCACGTTATTGCCCACCTAGTTTAGATGTACGACAACGCAATAGCATAGCGACAACACAATAGCTCAGCACTGAGTAATGGGAGGGAGAAGGGGAGGAGATTAGGGGTAGCTCGGCCACTGCAAGAAGGTCGTGATATTGGTGTAATATTAAACTTTAAAAATCGTGTCCCAGGAGCTTGATTAACGACCCCTATATAAAACGTTAATAACGTTTAATTGTAGAGCTTTAAACCGGCAGATCTCCTAGGAATGCCTATTACAAGCAACTCCAAGTACAAAATCTAGAATATTTAGTAGTGGTGTGAGTATGGGACGGGGGTACATATTTGCGTTCCTAAATATCGTCACGTAACGCAATTTTTGGGTGACAAAAACCGCCGTTAATATTGCTTAACTGATACCTACCAGAGGTTCCTCTGTTCTTCCTGTCTCCTCCCTTACCCGTCTCCTCATTAGATGCTGTCTATATCGCCATATTAACCAATAGATCCCTTAGTGGAGACTAAAGAGGGGTATTAGAGCGCCTCTAGCTCTTATAAGGAAGAAGAAAGAAGAAGAGAGGAAGGTATAGAGGAGGGAGTATTTATAGACGAAAGGAGGCCTATGGACGGGAGATTAGGCAGCCATAATATAGATATTAACATTGCTTAACTAATACCTACTAGACGCCCCTCCATCCTTTTTATCTCCTCTCTCACCCGTCTCGTCATTAGATGCTGTCTATATTGCCACATCAACTAATAGATCCCTCAGTAGGGACTAGGGAGGAGTATTAGAGCACCTCTAGCTCTTATAAGGAAGAAGAAAGAAGAAGAGAGGAAGGTGTAAAGGAGGGAGTATTTATAGACAGGAGAAGGCCTGCAAATAGGAGATTAGGCAGCTATAATATAGACATTAACGTTGCTCAACTAACACCTACTAGACGCCCCTCCGTCCTTTCTATCTCCTCTCTTACCCGTCTCGTTGTTAGATGCTGTCTATATTGCCACGTCAACTAATAGATCCCTTAGTGGGGACTAGGGAGGAGTATTAGAGCACCTCTAGCTCTTATAAGGAAGAAGAAAAGAAGAGAGGAAGGTATAGAGGAGGGAGTATTTATAGACGGGAGGAGGCCTGCGAGCATAGGAGATTAGGCAGCTATAATATAGCCAGTGACGTTGCTTAACTAATATATACTAGAGGCTTCTCCGTCCTTCCTATCCTCTCTCGCCCGTCTCGTTATCCGATGCTGTCCATATTGCCATGTCGACTTAGTGGGGACTAAGAAGGAGTATTAAAGCACCTCTAGCTCCCATAGGGAAGAAAAAAAAAGAGAGGAAGGTATAGAGAAGGGAGTATTTATAGACGGGAGGAGGCCCTGCGAGCACGTAATTTAGTAAGTACTAATAGCATAAGATTCTTATACAAGATAGGCTTAATTACTTACTAAAATATGGGGTGTCTCTGTCACTGCAGTAGCTACTGTAGTGGTAGAGACGCCTTAAATATTTAATGTAACCGACTACTAAGGCTGTTAATAAGTGAAAGGTAGGCTACTAATGTGGTACAAACGATGTAGTTATTAATATCATTTATAGCCTATTTTTGCTTCTAGTGTACGCGTAGATCGTCCTTGTATTTGGCATAGAGCTGGTTATAGGCAGTGAGCTAGTTTGGGTCTAGCTTTGCTATCAATATAGCCGTGGGTAGTATGTCCCTTAGTATAGGCCAACTTAGTAGTTCTAGCTTTAGAAGATCGTCTTTCTTCTTAGATAGGTTAATATACTGCTATACCTCATTAGTTTTGGCTGTGTCTTAGATAATAAAGAACCATTAAATCTAATTGGATGGCTTGTTAAGGATAAGGTTAATTTTTAATTTAGTAGAGGTTGTTATTTTTAGAAATTAACAGGTTAGAAAGGGTCTAGGTTAAGGTCCAGCTAGCGTCTTAGTAGAACCTTATTTAGACGTTCCAAACTTTTAATTTAATTTATCAGTTTAGATCACCAAAATCTAAAATTTTGTCACGGGGAGCGCGATTAATAACCCCTATTAACAGCTCTAACCACGTCTAATTTTTGATTTATAAATCGGTAGATCTATAGGTAATAGTTATTGCAAGCAGCTCTAGGTGCAGTATATATAAAATCTTAACTGTAGTGTAGAGAAGTCGTGGCTGCTAATATACGGTCCCAAGTATTCTTGGAGGTTACGTAACTTCTTATATAAGCGACATTTCCGCCCTTTAAAAAAATTGAAAAATTCCAAAAATCGATTAATGCTATAGACAGCAGCAATATTGATCTGGCAGTACTGCCAATTCTCCCTATATACCATTGTATGTATATCTGACAGCTCCAGAAGCGGTAAGAAGGTAGGACAGATAGAGGGGTTAAAATTTAGAAAATTGGATTTCGCGGTTAAACTGTTTAAAAGTTAGGAAACTAAGATAAATGCCGTATTCTCTGCTTACCTCCAAGCCAGTATATAATTTCCTAATTAGGAAAACTCGTTTACGAGTAGTTGCTGCTGCCTCCGTACAAAATCTTCTTATTGTGCCTCTTTGGTCTTACTTATAGATAACTGAAATCGTTCCATATTAAACCTACGTTTAAACATAAGCCCTGAAAGCTTCTTGACTCGTAAGATTGCTATATAGGTTAGCCCGGCTGTTTTATTCTTTTCCTTAACATCTAGAACTACCTAGTTAAGTATTAGGCCCTGGCTTTTATATACGGTAAGAGTAAAAGCCAGAGTGATTAGAAATTAACGCTATAAGTAAGAGCCTCTTATACCCTCCCACTTACGAAGCACGGAAAATATAGGGACGACTTTCTTACTATCCTGCCGAGTAAATAGGGCAGGTCCGTTATACCTATCTACTATAATTAGTAGTGACTAAGGCTAATCCTTTTTAATATCCGCGTGTCCCTTCCATATAACATCTTTAACTGTACCAGTAGTACCGTTTACTAAGCCTAGTTTAATCCAGATATTCTATATTAGTATTACTTTCGCGCCAATACATAGGGCTAGATTCTCTATAGTATCGCACTAATTAGGAGTGGCTTTCCGTATACCTACACTAGTGTTAACTGACTTAATAGCCACCACTGGCTGTAAAAGGTCGCGAAGCTGAGTAGTGTTATACTTACCTACAGCAGCGCGTGTACTATATAGCCAAATTGCGTCGTCAAAGCCCGCAACCTTATTAGTGGATAGGCCCTGCTTACACCTAGTTAAAAGAAGCTTCCAGGTCGATTCACTTACAGAATCACTACATAGCTCTATAAGGGCGGTCCTAAATGCAGAGCTCTTAGCGTTATTACCGCCCTGCCACATAACTTAATCTAGGACAGCAGTTTGGTTAATTGCCTTATAGGCTCCTTTTCTGTGGCTAGCAAGCTCTGACAGCCTAGCGGGTAGATTGCTATATAAGGCCGCCTAATTTATAGGGGGAAGCTAATAGAAATTGCCTACTAGCAAGATGTTCAAGCCTCCGAAGTAGTTATTATTACGCATAGGGTAGATCTAACGGAGGCGGCAATTAATCTAGGCTAGATATACTTGCCTGATTATAGATTTCTCGTCAAAGACGAGATAGTAAATATCCTTAAAAGCTTATTATAGAGGCGTAAGACTGGCAGTAGGTAATTCCTTAAACGGGCAATTTACTGGCAACCTTAATAGATCATATATAGTTCTGCCGTTAATATTAAAGGTAGCTACCCTAGTAGGGGCCGCTCAAGCCAATGGTATTGGCTTGCTATTAGCCCTTGCCATATCACAGAGCGTAGTAGAGAGGACAGCAATAAGATATAATTTGCTAGTTCCTACCTCTCCATTAACATTAATCCGTAGTAGGGAGGGGCTAAGGCCCACTTAGATCTGCCTATAGTAATTAACTATAATATTATAGATATAACGCTGGCCTGGTTATAAGGAGGACGGAGTTACTATTTAGGATAGGCGGCTCTATGGTAGAGGCTATAGCCGTGCTTCCTACCAATAAGTCCTCTTATTAAGCTGCGGGTACGTACCCCAATGTGTACTTTAGTTATAGTTATAATTAAGCTCCCTATTACCAAGCCTGTTAGGATCCTTAATTTTAACTCTATTAGTATTTTAAACGCGGGTATACAGGGCCTTAAAGGACTAGTATAGTTCCAAGTCATCTGCGAAATCGCCCTTAAACTTATTAATATTATTAGTAGTTTCACAACCTTCCTCTAGTTTCCAATTACAGAAGTAGTTAAGCGGGTGCTAATAAGAGTTAACATAAGCCTAATAGGAAGCCATATAATTAGGGGCCCTAAATCTATTAGTATAAGTAGCTACATCCTTATACTCCCTCCACGGATGATGAAGAATAAGCTTTACACAGCAGAACTTAGGATACTGCGGATGGGAAGGATCGCCTTTATATTACGGAAAGTACGATATAACTTAAGGCCTTGCTCTTGGTTAACGCTTATAAGTAGAGTGATTAAAATAGAGTAGAAAATTAAGGAAAGTAACGTCCTCTACCTTATCTAGGCGGCGCTTATATTTCTTATAGTTAGATAGTCCGTACCCTCTTAGTTGCCTATCCTTAAGCTTATATATAGCGCTTTAATCGTCCTCCTAGTGGCAGTCTAAAGTTACTACATTCCTTAAGCCTTTGGAAAGGGGAATATTAAAAAGTAGATAGTATACCTCCTACGCTAACCAATCGCGTTTAGCAATAAGCTTGTTTATAAACTTAGCTACTACTAAACTAAAGGCATAAAGACTGTTGGCGTGCGGCTATACTAATTAGAGTAACTCCTAGTAGGAAGTTAACTTCTTCTCTTCCTTGCTACAATATTTGCCTATATAGTTAACTATTACTAATATGCTTATAGCGGGCGATATATTAATATTTACCATCCACGCCAGTATTATGGCTGTATTGTAGCTATTAAGAAGCTCATTATTACGCTATAGACAGAACGTCTAGTGATATAGATTTTAATCCTTTAATACAGCGGCCTTATTACGGAGAGAGCGTGGAAAGTAAAAGCGGCACTCCTTTGCCCTAGCAGAGCCTTTCTTCAATCTTAAGCAGTAAGATTCAGTGTAATTGCGGTGCCGTTAAAATCGATTAAGGCAGGCGGTAAAAAGCTCACTAGTATTAAGCTGTTCTTTATAGCTAAGAGCAGAAGGATATCGAAGATTAAGAGGCCTAGATTAATTAGGATTTATTATAGATATAAAAGCAGCCCAGTGCTCAGTAAAAGCCGCCCTTAATTTACTAGTTAACGGATCTAGCTTTAGGGCTATTAAACTCCATAAGAAGCTATATATATGGCCACTACCTTACACCTACCACTTATATTGGGACCAAAAGTTAGTGCTATTAAATAGACCTATAAGCACATACTTCCTAAACAAATCAAAACAGCGATACAGCCAGTAAGCAGCAATATATAGATTATTATTAAGATTCTAAGAAGCAATCTGGTAGCGTTAAGCCTTATTAGCAGCCTTATATTCGTCAAATAGAGGCATATAAGAGTGTAGATTATACTAATGTAGATTAGCAGCGCTAAGTTTAAAGAATAGAGACCCGCTCTTAATATTTTTAGTATAAGCTGTAAGCTTATTCCTTTTCTGCTTCCAGTAGGGCCTAGTGCCCTTAAGCTTCCGTATATACTGTATAATCTTATTTAGAACCTGGTTGCCCCCACTACTATTTATAAGATTATTAAGCTTATTTAAAGATAGACCATTCTTATCTAATCGGCCGTAAAGGAAGTGGGTGGCGTTAAGGGCTTACTCTCTTATAATCCAACTAAACACATAGTAGTGAAATAAGGGGTAGCGGCCAAACCAACTATCCTGATACTTTAGCATATGCTTAGCATACGCAGCTAGGGTAACTATACGGCTTTATAGCATATTAAAGTCGGCTTTGCTATAAGGAAACAGAGTAGGAAAGGCGCCACGCATAATAAAACTAGCTAATTGCTTAGAGAGAGGTGTCTGCCGCATAGTAGAAACCTTTAGGCCTGCTTATAGGCCTTATTGTTGTTAAACCTTGCGACTTAAAAGCTCTAATTCATTAAGGTTAGGCACCAGATTAGGAACCAAAGTATCTAGTATATCGTCATTAAATTCGCCATCCAGTATATCACTACTAGGCTCAACAGGTAGAGGATTAACAGTAGGAGGACATTATATAGAAGCAGAATTGCCCGTAGAAGCCAACGCAGCCTATAATCTAGGAGTAAGCTAAGCCGTTAGGCCACTATAATCTAACTCTGGCTTGTTGATATAAGGTAGCTAATCTAATATAGAGCTATTTTTGGGTAAGCTAGCAAGCCAGGTGCTATATATTTCAACGTTGCGATAATTAGGATAATTAACCTTTAGAAAGTAAAGCCATAGTAATATAGCAGAGCGCCTTATAGTGTACCGTTTAGTGAACCGCCGGCTTAGGTATTCGCCACCATTTACTGCCACAGGCCTCACAACCAGTATATCAAGTTTAGTAGGTAGCCGCGGTAGCTGCCTCTAAGTCTTTGGTGTATTCTAGCCAAAGCAGCAAACATGGCCAGTATAGCGATGCTGCTGGCCGCGTACACGCACGACTTGTAGATGAACGTATACGCGCGCAATCAGAAGCTCCTCTACCGCGGTAAGTATAGACAGGAAGCTAGGAACAGGCCCCAGATTAAGCCCGTTACTTTCACCAAATAGGGGGGGGAGGGTTGGATCCTTAAGACTATCGGCGTCCTTAATATAGGCTTTATATACACCTATATTATTACCCTCTATAGCTAGGCCCATTTGGAACCACCGCTCCTTATAATAACTGCACGTCTCTATATATTTAGCCTATAGTATACTCCTAAACTTCTTAATTCGCTCCCAATCGACAGCCAAAATGGGTAGTGGTGTGGCCATAGTTGGAGCTTGCCAAGAGGGAGCTTACCGCGAGGGAGCTTGCCGAGAGGGAGCTTGCCGCCGAGAGGGAGCTTGCCGCGAGGGAGCTTGCCGCAAGGAAGGTGGTATTGGCAGTAGAGTAGGTATTGGCGGTAGAGTAGGTATTAGCGGTAGAGCAGGCATAGGAGCTAGTTACGGCAAGGACGCATTTAGGTTATTTAGAGTGCCTCTCCTACTACACGGAGCTTTATCTGTGGTATATAGCAGAGGAGTAGGCGAGTGAGCTTTACCCCACTAATTAAGAATGCGGTGCTCTCATTATATTGCCCTAATTGTCTTTCGCCGTTAAGCTATTTTAGGGGTATCTTAACTGTTCTAGCTGCGAGGTAAGAAGACGTCCTTAGTATCAGTTTTAGGTAAAGCATTTTACTAGCGCTTTGTAGGACGAGTCTTAGTAGAACCAAGCTCTGCTTTCCGCCTATTTGAACTATATTTAGAGCCCTAGGAGGGTAAGTAAAAGTAGAAGTAATATATAGGAAAAACGCGCCTTTGACCAACACAATTAACATTACTTTAAAAGCTTAGTAGATGGGCCGTTTTTAATAAAATTAATATGGGGTTGTATTGAACAGCACTTGCTGTACTTAATTAAAGCAGGTTCTACCATAGATAAGACGTATATAGTAGTATTAATAGAGATATTAACAAAGAGGTTAATTTTTTAATAGTAAGATCTTGAATATTTTGATGTTCGTCACGTGTATTCTACAGGTAGATACCGCCCGCGACTTTTTCTCTAACCAACCAGAAGCTAGCTTGGCGGGTTTTTCTAACCAATCAAAAGCTGGCTTGGCCGAATTTTGAAAATTCGAACACCTACACCTAAAAGTATAGACCACTCGTACCTCGGGTCAATCATTAAGACGTATAGATAGAACGACAAGAATCCAACTACACACCGCACTGCACGTATATTATGTCTATTGCACTATATTAAAGCATACCAACAGGTATAGAGATAGTAGTAATTATATTACGGCGCTGGTTGAAAACAGTACTGGCAAATTGCTGTTAGATTGCCGCAACTTGCTGTCACGTAATGGTAAGTTGCCATTACGTGACCAGAGGATTGTATATAGCTTTAAGCGGTGCTTCCGTTCTTCCCCTTTCCTTTCTCTAGCTTTGGATCCTTGTTTATAGACAATCCAATTATATAGGCTTGCGTGACCTTCTTGCTGTGCTTATGCCTTAATTAACTAAGTCGCTAACATTATCCAAAGCTCGTCACTACTCTTCTTTCCTAAGAAGGAACTCAAATATATCTATAAGGCCATAAATAGGACAAGGACATAGAATAGGACCCTAAGGACATCACCAGGACTATAAGGACAGGACAGACCCCCAAGAACTAAAAGAACACAAACAAAACGCAAAACCTAAGAATAAAACACACATGGACCAGAACCCCTAGGAAATAAACAAACACTAGAAATTACCCAATACCCCTACCACCATGCCAAGAAATACAGCAGTTGGCAAAGCCGCTATAGGACCCGCAAATACCTCTGATAGTAAAACAGTCGCCGTCTTAACCCCCTAGGAAGAGCTCGCAGCAGCTAATACCAAAATTAAGCGGCTTTAAGAGCTGCTTAAAACCAGAGATACCCCTACACCTAGTAAGGAGTTATTAGACACCTAGAGACTTGCTATAGTCCTTAAGGCCCTAGCCTAACGTACAGCATTAGTATTGTTGCGGTCCGCGAAGGTCGCGGACCCCTTATTGCTTACAGACGGAACTGACCCTATATTTAACAATTGGAAGCTTTAACTGCAAGACAAGCTTAAAGTTAATATAGACCACTTCCCTACTACCTAAGCTAAAATGGCTTATGTCTTTAGCCGTACTGGCAGGGACGTACAGATATATCTACGTCCATAATATGCCTAGGACTCGGCAGACCCCTTCCTCTCTAGAGAAAAGATAATTAACTACCTATCTTCTATTTATAAGGACCCCTTTAAGATACAAAACGCCTGTCTTAACTATAAAGCCCTTAATATAAAAATAACAGAGACCTTCTTGGTCTTCTAGACCCGCTTTCTATACCTAGCTAGACAGGCTCAAATCCCCTAGGAAGATTTAATACTAAACCTCTTTAACAAGCTTACCCTAGACCTACAGCGCGCTATGCTACCGGTTTATACTACCATATAGACGCTAAAGGAACTTATAGACTAGTGCCTAGCTATTAACTAGGGCCTCCACCAAATTAAGGCACGCGCTAAGCAGTATAAGACTAGAAGCTCCGCCAACCAAAGTATAAGTACTATAAGAACGGGCCATAGCGCCCTAGTAAGATCTGCAACCCCTATAGCACTAACTATACCGCCCGCCGTTAACTTAGCGGCTAGCTATGCAGCTAGCCCCACTGCGGGTCCGGCAAATACTTAACCTATATACAGTAACTCCTAAAGACAGGCCCTTAGCAATCAAGGAGCCTGCTTTTTATACGGCTAAAAAAACTACTTTATAAAAGACTACCTAATAGCGGCAAAGACAAACAAGGTCCTGTTAATTTAGGAGAATAATATAAAGTTAGAAAAAGAGGAACCCTAGAGCAAGACTTCTCTTTAGGGTTAAAAGGAATTAATATATTATATATTAATCTAGGTTAGCTAGTTAGTAAAAGAAGCTGCACTATCCCTTATACTTTATTCCGCAATAAATATTAAGTTTTAACCTCTACTTTGGCTGACTCTGGAGCAAATGCCTTTACCTTAATAGATATATAGTGTGCTATAAAGCTGGCTAACCTTTTAAATATACCCCTTAAAGAACTGCCCAAACCAATTCCTATTTACGGGTATAATGGACGGATAGGACCACCTATTATAACTATTTTACGGATTCACCTCCGTGTAGACGGACGAAGGCAGTATAATATCCCCTTTCTCATTACAGACCTAGGAAGCCATAATATAATTTTAGGAAGAAAATAGCTAGCCTATCTAGGCTTACAGCTTAACATATAGAGTAGACGGCTTGTCTAGCCCAAAACCCTACCCCCAACACCTTCTTTTATAAAGGAAATCAGCATTATAATAAAAAATCTTATATGGCTATAGATAGACACTATCCACTAGGCTAATGCTATGCGTAGGGACCAGGCCTTTAAGAAAGATATACAGCTTAATCCGCAACGGGTCCATATACTACGCCGCCCCTAAACTACTAATATCGCACCACTAGCACTAGAAACCCAGGAAGTTAGTAATAAGCCAGCTAGCTTAGGCCCTATATAGCTACAAAGAGCAGCAAGGAATATTAGACGCTATACTAAACATATAGACCGGAAGGATAACTTACGGAAGATGGAACAGGAGCTAAGGAGGGTTATAACCCCTCCACCATAAAATACGGTCTATAGAACGTCCGTAAAGAAACCTATAAACCTCCCACCGGTTGATATCTGCTGTATTGGCGCTATAGGGTTCTACTAGAACTTAAAACAGCCTAATACTGTTACCTTTATAACTAGCTTATACAAAATTAACCAGATAATTAAAGACAAGGAAGCCCTAGCCTATAACCAGCTTAGTAGGGAAAGTAAGCTTATAGATAAGGAGCTAGTAGAACAGAAACTACCCCGCTAATACTAGGAATTTAAGGATGTATTCTCTAAGGCAGTATTTAATATACTCCCGCCTTACCGACCGTACAACTATAAGATTGAGATTAAGCCAGATAAAGAAAATACCCTTAGCTATAGCCCTCTCCGCTAACAATCTACTAACAAACTATAGGCTACTAAGTAGTACCTTATTAACAACCTTAATAAGGGCTTTATTAAGCCTAGCTAAGTCCCCTTTGCCACACCTATTCTCTTTACAAAAAAGCCTAATAATGGACTCTGTTTCTGCATTAACTACCGTAAACTAAACTATATAACCCATAAAGACCAATATCCGCTGCCCTTGCTTAAGAAAATGCTAGCCTATATAAGTAAGGCTAAGATTTTTACAAAGCTTAATATCCGCCAGGCCTTTTACTAAATTAGGATAAACCTAGGATTTAAGGATCTTACTATATTTCAGACCCACTACGGATTATATAAATATAAAGTACTATCTTTTGGATTAACTAACGGACTAGCTACATACCAGCGGTATATAAATAATGTACTCTTTAACTACCTTAATAACTTCTGTATAGTATACCTAGACAATATTATAATCTACTCCAAGAATAAACTAGAATATTAGGAACATGTCCGTAAAGTTCTATAATAGCTCTATAAGGCTAGTCTCCAGGCCAATATTAAGAAGTTAGAATTTAGTGTTAAGCGTATAAAGTACCTAGGGTTTATTATCAGTATAAACAGAATTAAGGCCAACCCAGAGAAGACAGCCGTAATTAACCAGTAGACACCCCCACGGACCATAAAGAGGGTATAATTATTTTTAGGTTTCTATAACTTCTACTAACGCTTTATTAAGAACCATAGTAGGATCGCCTAGCCCCTTAACCGTCTTACTAGGAAAGACCAGCCCTTCCACTTTGACGCTATATATAGGCAGGCCTTTAATAAGCTTAAAAAACGGCTAGTATTAACTCCCCTGCTTACCTACTTTAACCTAGAATGGCCCTTAATGCTAGAAACTAATGCCTTAGACGGTATAATAGCTGGTATCTTTTCCTAAAAGCAACCGGACGGAGAATGGCACCCTATTGTATACTATTTAAAGACCATAATAGATGCTAAGCTAAACTACCACATCCATAATAAAGAAATGCTGGCTATTATCTCTAGCTTTTAGCACTAGTATACACAGCTAGAAGGGACCCCTAAGCCTATTAAGGTGGTTTCAGATCATAAGGCCTTAGAATACTTTATAATAATAAAGGCCCTTACGGCCCGGCAGGCATGCTAGGTGGATATCCTATCTTAGTTCCACTTCCTAATTATATATAGGCTAGGCGCAACCAACCGTGCAGATGCCCTTATAAGGCGTAAACAAGACCTAGATAACCAGATTACTATAAAGATTATATTATGGACCTAGATGCTGCTATAACTAGAGCACCTTAACCCCTAAATATAGGCAGAACTAAATACGGACCCCATAAAGGCCGAGATATGCCCTATTAACACTACAGAACTTGACCTTATTAATAAACTGCTATAGGCAAACCGTATGGCCCCTTCTCTACAGGAGTACCGCGAAAGGGTAAAGGATGCTACTAGCCCATGGTCCCTTAAAAACGGACTACTTAAGCACCAGGAACGGCTGGTGGTGGCAAAGGAACAAAATTTACGGATTTAGCTTATCGCTAAAGCACATACTTAGGTCTCTACGGCCTATTTTAGAAAAAATAAGACCCGTAGAATTATTAGCGACCGCTACTACTGGCCCAGAATAGTTATGGATATTAACCGCTATATACAGAACTGCGACAACTGCTATAGGTCTATAATTCCACGAGATAAGACCCTAGGGCTATTAAAGCCACTCCTAATACCAGAACGCCCCTAGTAGCATATCTCTATAGACTTCTATAAGTTACCTATAGACCGCGACAGATATAATATAGTTATAATTCTAGTTAACCGCTTTAGCAAGCGCCCGTTCTTAATCCCCTGTTATAAAAATATTGATGCTAAAGAGGCGGCCTAATTATATATCCACTATATCTACCGAATTTACAGACCACTAGATACTATTATATCTGACTATAGACCGTAGTTTATATTAGCCTTCTAGAACAAGTTTACCTAAATCCTAGGTATTAGGCTAAAGCTCTCCACGGTATACCACCCCCAGATAGATGGTTAGACGGAGATTGTAAATTAATACTTCGACCAGAGACTCCGGCCCTTTATTAATTACTTTTAGGATAACTAGAGCGAACTGCTACCTATAATAGACTACGCCCAGGCAACCCTACCCTATGACTCTATAGGGTTTGCACCTATTTAGCTAGAAATGGGATACTTACCCTATATAAGCTTTAACTGGGAGAGACCAGAAGGACCATAGACCGTGCGCGAAAAACTATCTTATAAGGAAGCACAGCAGTATGCTAAATGCTTAGAAAAGGCATAGATAGTAGCCTATAAGAACCTAGAGAAGACCCAGAAATTAATAGAACAGCAGGCAAATAAGCATAGGCGTAAGCCTAACTTTACCGTAGGTAATAAGGTCTGGGTTATAACAAAGAACTAGAAAATAAAACGGCCTAGCCATAAGCTAGACTATAAGATAGCAGAACCGTATAAGATCCTTAATAAAGAAGGCAACTTATATAAGGTTAAACTCCCAAACTCAATTAAAGTCCACCCTGTTTTCTTACCAGATAAGCTATGGAAAGCTGCAAATAACCTACTACCTAGATAAAAGAATAAGCCTCCACTACCGATTTAAGTTAATGGCGACGACAAATAGGAAGTTAATGAAATACTAGCCTGTAAACTAGTACAAGGAACGCTAAAATACCGTGTCTAATAGAAAGGTTATGATTTAGACCCAACCTAGTACCCCGCCTAAAACTTTATAGGTTGCCCCTAGAAGCTTAAAGAATTTTATAACTAATACCCTAACGAACTAGGACCCCCGAAGTATCTAGACAAGTAGATGGAGTGCTAGTATAGCGAGGATAATAAGCTACCTGTTAAGCATATAGATAAGAACACCCCACGGACATAATACGGACATACAAAGCCTAAGGGCAGGCTTTTTTGGAAGGGGGGGTAATATTACAGCGCTAGTCAAAAACAGTACTGGCAAATTGCCGTTAGATTGCCGCAACTTGCCGTTATATAATGGTAAGTTGCCATCACGTGACCAGAGGATTGTATATAGCTTCAAGCGGTGCTTCCGTTCTTCCCCTTTCCTTTCTCTAGCTTTGGATCCTCGTTTATAGACAATCCAATCATATAGGCTTACGCGACCTTCTTGCCGTGCTCGTGCCTTAATTGACCGAGTCGCTAACAAATTACTATTTAGACGCCATTAGGTCCTAGAAAGATCTTCTTAGCTAACGTAGTATATATACCGGCCTTTTATATAAATTTAGCCTGCCTAAAGAAGTTTAATAAGAAGAATATATGGTGGGATAATAAAAGGAACCTACTGTATAATAAGAATAATTATAAGATGTTTGCCTTTTATAAGAGCCATTATAACTAATTAACGCTTAAGTATAACAAACCATAACTAAGGACCCTAAGTAAGGCCTTATTCGCAATCTAATTGCAAGACCTCCTTTCTAATTAGGAAGTATTAGGCGAACTCTAGTATAAGAGACTAGGCTATATAGGACCTAACGCAATTAAGCATTTACCCTAGAAAGCAGGTAGTACAAAACTTTAAGGTCTAGTAATAATTGACTGTAAGACCTATACTGTCAGCAAGGCTTATAAAATTATATTAAGAAGAATACCTACTAGTAAGGCAACTAGGCCCTTCTACTAAGTGCATATTAACTTATTTTTAGAGATTGTAACGTATAATGGTTATATCTGGATAATATATTTCTATAATGAATATCTGCGTATAAATAAGGTAGAGACCTTCGCCTATAAGTTGTTAACGATATAAGCAATTATATAATATTTAAATAGGGTGGAGCGTTAATATAACCTAAAAATTATAATAATTTAAATCAATGGCGAAACGTCCCTAGGTGGCGAATTTGACGTGTGGAGGACTTAAAAAGGAATATTACTAGAGAAATCGGCCCCGTATATAAAGTCTTAGAATAGTTCTGCTAAACATTTTAGGGGGGTGATTATTATTAAGTCTTAGTATATATAAATTAAAGCTTAACTACTAGAAGAGCTATAGCTAGAAGTTACTAGAGCTATAGTATATTTAATTAATTGGACACCAAACGCCTAGCTTGGCTAGATAACACCTTTTAAGAAGCTTTAATTAGTACTAGGGTTCTTGCTATTAAAGCCGAATATAGCTTACCTATAAATATATGGCTGTAGAGCTTACCCGCTTAAATATAACATCCTATATATATAAAAGCTTAAGCTAAGGGCTTATATTGGATACCTAGTTAGGTACTAGTTAACGAATATCTATAGGGTCTATATACCTAGCAAAAAGAAGGTAATTTAAATAAGAGATGTGACGTTTAATAAGCAGTTGCTCTATAACAATAGTTAGCTAAATCTTGCAAATCTGCTCCAGAAACGAGCTAATCAAATTTTAGAAGTAATTAATATATTAAGTAGTAATAGGACGCTTTAGAAAGAGCTTAATAAGATATTAAATAAGGAGAACAAGACGTTAGATAAGGAGGACAAGATAGATAGTAGTAGAAGTTAATAGGTAGATACTGATAAAAATACAAATTAAGATAATAACGTAATCAGCCTATAATCCTTAAAGGATAACTCTATACCTAACCTCCCTACCCCAGCTAAGACGCTAGAACCTTAATTAAATACTATAAATATAGAGCTGTTAAGTTCCTTAATTAATTAAAGACCTTAATTTAAACTTGTTCCTAAAGAAGAAGCCCATCTAAGATAGGGGATTATAGGCGATATAGGCAATGTTAATGTTATAAAAGGCAGAAAAACTAAGAAGCTCTTAACGCATTAAGCAGCTTACCTAATAGATATTAAGTAATTAGATACCCTTCCTGCCTTTTATAGAGCTTTTGCTATTAGAATTAGATATAACTAGAAGCAATTATACTATAATAAGTTTTTACCACTACTATATAGCTAGAAGGAGCTTTAAGCTTATCTATATAAAGATAGCTTTATAAAAGCCACTAATAAGGAATATAATAATCTTAAGTACGACTTTTGGAGCTCTTGCTGCACCTGGCCCAAAAAGACCAAACCAACCAAAAGAACCCTGAAAAACACCCTGATAATCCCCTGAGATGCATGCATCACAGGGAAGGCACAGGTGGAACGACGGTGGTACGCAGTCGCGTGCGACCGCCAGACCCATACCCAACAATGGCCCCCCATAACAACAACAAGGACGGGCGAATACCACACTAGAAAGCGGAAATACCCCAATTAAGAAGGCATCTAACAAAATACAAAGCCTATTGGACGCGTCTAGTATCCGGAACTATGGGGGAGTATCTGTTAGCCATTACGAACTAATATAGCTAGCAGAATGGCTCCAGTCTAGCGAACCTTAGGCGCCCCTTTAGCAAACCCTTAATTAAATCCTCTAACGGCTAAATAAAATTAAAGATAAATAAAACCCCCCCCTATAGGCGAACCGCACCTGGGCCGCTGTAGCTGCGCTCCTATAGCACAGGGAACCTACCCCCCTAAAAACAACAACTGGGCATATAATCACAATACGACCAAATATAGAAAAGGTAGAGGAACTTAGGGGACAATTAGAAACAGAAGTTCTTACAAAGATTTATAAGAAGGTCCACGACGCCGTCGCAGTCCAACACCTTAGGAGTGGAGACATTAGAGTCACCCTAAAGGACCAACAGGCAAAGGAACGGGCCGTAAGGGTAGGGGACAGGCTAGGAGAGCGTATTAGCATAAAAGTGCTTCGTAAAGATTACCTAGTTAAAGTCCTGTCGGTTCCCATAAGCCTTAGGGTAGAAAGGGGACGCCAGGCGGACAATACAGCAACTATATAGGAGATAGTAAAACAAACGGAACGCCTTATACCAGGACTCGTAATTACCTGGATTTAATAGCTTTGACAGGAAAATACAAACCAAGCATACAATGAGAATAATGAGAGGATATAAGGGGCGCTAGAGACTTGCTAGGGAGACGACAGATGAACGCATGGCTCCCTTATCGTCAGCGTACATATACTAGGAATGCAAAAACTCCTTATCCAAAAAGGAATAATTATAAATAGCCTTATATACAACACAAGGCTCTACAACCACAGACTACGCCTGGAACGATGTTATCGCTATATATAATGGGGACACACCCAATCCACATACGCAGCACAGGTATGCTGCGGCTACTATATAGGCCCCCATAATACAAGATAATGTACAAATTAAGACCAAATAAAATGCGCGAACTGTTACCGAAGCACACATAAGGCGTGGGAGAGAGAAGACTGCATTAAATACAGGAGACGGAAGGAAAGGGCTTAACAGCTATAGAAACAACTGCACGCTAGGTTATATAAATAGAAACAACAGGCGATAAGCTAGGGGGACGCAGGTGTCTTCCCAGCGTTTCCTACCTTTAATACTGGGGGGCTAAGCCAGCCATCCCAAGCCTTAACGGGCTAAAAGCGACGCCGCGCGATATTACCAGACCGAACAGGGACACAAGGGACACATAGGACACAAGGGAGAGGACACCCAATAGGAAGACCCCCATAGACGGCTACGGCAAGTTCAAGGCCGGGACAATTAAGAATTAGATTTAACGCGGTAAACATAATACACGCAGCTGGCTTATAAGGGGCATACAGCCAACCAGCGAGAATGGGGGAAGAACTGGAGGCAATAACAGACTCAGATTTAAAAAGGCTAGTAGGAACACAAGACACAGGAATGGAAAGCTTTATATAAAATAAGTAATGGCCAGGGAGTAAACACAGGAGACGGAAGTTCTGAATATTTTAGAGAAAGTGGAAACGAAAGAAGCAAGAAGCAAAGGAGAGGCGAAGGACCCCCGCCAGGGGTCCGCCACTTAACCATTATATAGTACAACTGCGGCAATACGAACCACCATCTAGTAAGGCCCCTACTAGACAGTCTAGACCCAGAGAAACACCATATTCTTGCCATATAAGAGCCATACTATAATACCTACACACAATCGATATACTGCCCCTGAGGATTCTAGCTCCTGTATGAACCAAAAGCAGCTATACGCGTATGCTTTATGATCAGCAAAAATATCAGCCTTGCCTTATGGTCATAGTAGGCAGTTAACCCAGATATTGCAGTTATAACCATCTAGATATACAGGGGACTAGTATAAATTATTAATGTCTATAACCCTAGGGTCGAAGGGGTAGCATAGATAGAGAACATTATATCTGCAATAAGCTTGCTAGAAACTAAACACGCGGAGTCTATCCTACTAAGAGACATAAACCTCCACTACCCACAGTGGGGGGGCATCTATGTTGCTGCCGATTAACAGGCAGAGTGCCTACTAAGAGCTATAGACAACGGGGGCCTTAAGCTAGCTACCCCCCCAGGTGCAATTATATGGCAACGGGGCACCGCCAAAAGTACAATTGACCTTATAATTATGGACGAAAACCTATACTAGAGACTCAAAAGGTGCTCCCCTAAAGAAGAATGGGCACTTACCTCAGACCATATCCCTATCCAGATACAACTAGATCTGGACATTAAGGCGCAACCAAATGGCAAAAGATACACAATAAGGAAGCTTAACGTAGATAGCTTCCTTAATATAATTAAACAACAACTCCAAGACCTAGAAGAAATCCACCTAATACCAAACAAGCGAGGCTTATTGGCTACCCCCAAGGAAATTAATTAAAGACTAGAAAGGATCTAGGCAGCAATTAAAAGCAGGCTAAAAGAGCACTACCCAGTTTCAAAACCAGGCCCCTATGCGCGACACGCATGGTCTGCATAGTGCGCGGCCCTTATAGCCGGCCAACGACGAGCAAGGAGGAAATATATAAGTAGCCACAATTCTAAGGACGAGAGACGATATAAAGACATAAGAAACTAGCTAAAGAATACCCTAAGAAAAGAAGCAAGGAATAACTGGAGACGGTTTATAAATAAACACACTACTAACCCGAGTCTCCCCTATAATAAGGGCCTTTGGACCATAGCAAAATAGGCAAAGAAAAAGGCGGGACGCCTAGTAGAAGATCCACACCTACCACCCCTATAAAGAGCAGGCGAATTATAGGCCACAAGCAACAATGACGAGAAGGCAAAGATCCTTATAGAAAGATTTTTCCCTTAACCGGCTCTAGCAGACCTTAGCGATATCACCAGTAAAACACCGGTGACTCGCCTAAGGGTCGACAGCGACATAACAACTAAAGAAATGGCTAGAACCATTAGCCGCCTCTTAAACAATATAGCACTAGGACTAGATGGGATCCTAAACAAAGCCCTAAAGACCTATGGACTACTTATAGCACCTTGGCTTGCAGACGTAGCTAGAGCATGCTTTGCAATAGGCTACTACCCGTGACTTAGAAGATCCATAACGACGGTTGTCTTATAAAAAGAAGGTAAAGCAGACTACTTAATCCTAGGAAGCTACCGCCCTATTGCCTTAGAAAACACCCTAAGCAAGATCTTAAAAAAGGTTATAGTGGACCATATAGCAGACACGGCAGAGGAACACGCCCTACTACCACAAAGCCAAATGGGGGTAAGAAAGAATCGCTTAACGCTATTAGCACTTACACTACTCGCTGCTACCATTAAAACTGCATAGGCTATGCGAAAGGACTTTATAGTATTAATGCTTAGCCTAGATATCAGCGGCGCCTATAACAATATACCCCATAAGCGTCTCCTATACATCCTTAGGGCAAAGGGCTTCCCAGAATGGATCATTTAGTTTATTTAAGGATTTACAGGCCAGAAAGAAATGTTACTAGTCTTTAGCGGATACCAGAGCCCCCCTATTACAGTCGCAATAGGAATACTATAAGGATCACCTCTATTGCTTATACTCTTCCTCTTCTTTATAAGCAACCTGCTTAATACCTTTAAGGAAGGGGCAACCTAGGGAATAGGCTTTGTTAATAATACAAACCTAATTACATATAGGCCAACAGCCGCAGAGAACTGCAGGACACTAGAGAAAGCCTATAACACCTATATAGAATAGGCAAGACAACATAGAGTCCAATTCTTACCAGAGAAATACTAGCTAATCTATTTTATAAAAAAACGTAACCAATCTATAGATCTTTAGCATACAATCCATATCTAAGGCTTTAGGGGTTAACCGGTTCAAGGCCTAAGGGTATTAGGAGTGTGGGTAGATAGCAAGCTCCAGTAGAGCGCACATGCGGCATAAGCGGCCCGTAAGGGCCAAGTATAGTATATCGCCATGTCTAGGATTGTTAATTCTATATGGGGTCCATACTTCCAGAGGTCACGCCTACTATATATAGCAGTTGTCCGGCCAACTATGACGTATAGATCTAGTATTTGGGCCACTAGAGAAACTGAGAAAGGCCCCCCTAAATTACTCCTTAAACCACTCCAAAAGGTCCAAACAGCCTGCCTTAGGAGTATAACAGGCGGGTATAAGCGAACGGCTACAGCACTGCTCAAGAAGGAAGCCAATATTCCCCCCCTATAACTATATATTGAAGCCAATGTAATATAAAGGGTGCAAAAGGAACGTAACTCTAATGTCACAAAGTATATTAAGACACGCCTAAACAAACTATGGAGGGACCCTAGGGTGCCCTATAGGAGAAGGAACCAACAACCCCAAAGTAGGGAAGATATATTAGGAAAACAGATAGAGAAAGCAGAAGAAGAATGGTGCGGCGCTAGGGCCCAGGCCCATATAGAGAAGGAAGGGAGACGCGCAAGAGGCCAGCAAAGACAATAGTAAGGGAGAGAAAGGAGCCAAAGTAGAGCACAAAAGAGTACTGGAAAACCATCTACCGCAACACAATACTGGTTGGACCGACGCTAGAGAGACAAATGGGAGTTAAAGGTACAGAGGCAGACTTAGGCAAGGGGAACCCAAGCCGTAGCATGGGTAACGCTATAGGGGGTAAATACCCAAGGGCTCTAAGAGGGCCTAACAAAGGCAGAAAATACAATGGCAACACTCTTAAGGACAGGAATAATAGGACTAAAAGATTGGCTTCACTGGGTGGGTGTCCCAGTGGGTAGCCTAAGGTATAAATGTGGCTGGCCAAGACAGACACTAAAACACGTAATACTATTATGCCCCTTACGCACCGGCCAAGAAGCAATGCTCTCAGCAGCTGGCACAGAAAACTATAATACACTGCTCTTAATACAGAAAGGCCTTAAGGCGGCTACCCGGTGGCTTATTGGCCAAAATGTGCTAGACCAGTTCCGGGTTGCAAAGGAAATAGCAATAGAAAGTAAAGGGGCGAGTAATAGGCGCCCCCTAATAACTCTACAGGAGTAGAGTATAGTGTGTGATACTAGCGCGTCCGTAGGTTTGTTACGGCAGCAGTGGTTCCCAAGGAGGTCAAAAAGTAAGGTAGTAGAGCACCACTAGTGACTTACAGGTGACTCGCAAGCGAGCCCTAAAAGGCGGGGAGACGGATCACGGGGTTTTCTCAAATAGAGTTTTCTCCCCACATGTATATAAGGAGTAGTCCGCGTGGGCCCAACAGGGATCCGAATCGGATGTTAAGCAATGAATAATAATAATCTTAAGTAGTAAGGGATATTTAAGTCTGTTAAACAGACAGCGTCGCTTAACGTTATACCTATTACCTAGGTATTTACTTATAAGTTTAATACTAATAGATATCTTGTTAAATTTAAAGCCTATCTTTATATATAAGGTGACTTATAATAACTTAGTAAAAAGGATATATATATAGCAACCCTTATAGTAAAGATATTTAGAGCCATAATAGCAATTGTCGCTGTATTTAATTTAAAGACTTAGTAGTATAATGTAGTAAACGCCTTTACCAATAGCCCTATTAATAAGATAGTCTATATTAAGTTTTTAAATAGCTTTTAATAGAAGGGCAGATATCTGCTCCTTTAAAGAGCCTTATATAGCCTCTAACAATCACTACTGCTTTGGCTTAATAAGTTCTTAACTACCCTAATATCTCTAGGTCTAATAGCAGTTAATAGAGAATTATATCTTTTTTATAAAAACTGGCTAATTATATTCTTCTATATTAATAATATTGTAGTAGCCTACCGTATAGAAGACTTACTAAAGCTTTAACTCTTTAAGGAATAGCTAATAATAAAGTATAAGATTAAGAACTTAGGAGAACTGACCTAGTTCTTAGGAATTAAAGTCCTTTATAATTAACCTTAACGGAAATTTTAGCTCTACTAGGATTCCTATATTAACAAGATTGTAACGGAACCTTATAGTAGTTACTACGGTAGATTCGTCAATGGGCTAGGTGTATAGGTAAATAAGAAGTCAACAACGTAATAATAACTGGTAGAGTGGTTGCCTAATAGATTAACTCCAATTATATTCTGAGATTTACTACAAGGAGAGAACTATCTATGGTAGGGACTAAGGTCCTTTAAATACACAACTATACTCCTATAAAATCCTCTCTTGTATATAAAGTATGTATACTCTATCTACTCTATTACAGATTACATAGATTATATAAATTACGCAGATTACACTATGTAACTTAGTTACTACTCTTTATTACATAGTTCCACTAGCTCCATCCTAGACTATGCTCTTATTAACTAACTAGCTTCTTCTAACTCTTCCCTAAGTAGTTGTAATATTATACTTAAGCTGTCTATAACACCATCTCCCTCCTCTTTATCTTTGTCTTTAAAGATTCCTAACATCTCCAAGTCGTCTACTAGAGGTGTAATGTCCGTTTAATTACTTTGGTTAATATCTTTACTTATTATACCTAAAGCATCCTCTTCCTCTTCCACTACTTAACGTGCTTATACTATAGCTGCCATACTATCGCTAGGTAAAGTAATGCCATTTCCATATTCTTATTATGCGAAAGAGGGGTTAGTTTGCATTGCGCTAGTAAGTCCTTTATCTTAACAACCCTCTTTTTACTTAGAGTACACTAAAGCAAACATTTAATTATCTTATAATGTTCGCTCTGTTTCTAACGCTAAGTATACACGTCCTATAACTCTTAATAGCCTTTAAGTTCCCTAAGTAACTTGTTATAGGGTCTTATATTTAATCTACTGCTACAAAACTTAATAACAAGCTCTTGGTAGCATTAGCTAAACTCTATTATTCTTATAACGCTAAGAGAGAGGCTGTTAATGCTTAGCAACGGGCCCTTAACTCTTATTTAGCTGCGTCTACTTAGTTAATCTGTCTTAAGAAGGTTCGTAAGAAGGTTTATTCTAAGAAGTAGAAACTTATAGAATAAGGTCTATAGGAACTTAGTAATAAAAGAACGGACTCTCTCCCTATAAGGGAAACAACTCTAAGTAGCTTAGCAATTGCTCCTCTTAGGTCCCTTTTAGGTAACTTATTCTTTAGCAATTCTCTTTATTAATATTGCCTAACCCTTTCTCTTTTAATACTCCTGTACCTTTCCTATAGCGTTCTCTAGGTTACTTAGTAGTTCCTAGGTAGTCTTACTATAGCCTATCTACTTTACTTCGTATTACGTTTCATTATTAACGTCCTTATAACTAACAATCTTTAAAACTTACTATTTATCCTCTTCCTGTCCTCTATACATGTCTGCCTTATAGACTAGTGGCTTAACATTCCCTTATACTGGCTCTAGCATTGCGACATACTATATAGGGTAAATTTTTATTTTGGCTAGTAGGTCTAGTTTATACGTAACCAATAAAATTCTTTGCACAATTTTAAAAGGTCCTAGTCTAACATAGTCTAATTTCTTACTTAGTCGTCAACTCTTAAAGTTTTTATATAGTAGCCACACTTTATCTCCCTCCTTAAGATCTGGTCCCTTAGATCTCTTAGCATCATAGTACCTTTTCATTCGTTCTTATACTAGTTTAGCTGTTTTCTTAAGGTCTACATGAAAATTTATTAAAGTCTCCATTCTTTACTTAGCTATGCTACTTGTTTTCTTTACTTAATATAGCAATAACGATATTCTTGGCTTATATCCATAGTTCGCCTTAAATGGTGACGTTCCCATTCCTTTTTATGGTGTTGCATTATATGCAAACTATATAACTGGTAACAACAATACCCAATTATTTTATGCGTGATTAATATAGTGTCTTAGATACTATTCTAGCGTCTAGTTTAATCTTTCTATCTGTCCGTCTATCTGTAGATAATATACTATTAACGTTACTACTTAAACCCCTTGTTTAGCTAAGAATACCTCCTAGAATGCTACTACAAATCTTAAATCTCTGTCCGATATAACCTTATTTAGTACTCTGTGTCTTGCAAATACTTCCTTAATATAGATTCTAGCGATATCTTCTGCTAATATTTCTTCTATACACGCTATAAAGTATCCCCACTTTATAAGCTTATCTACTATTATTTCTTTAGCAATCTAAACATTCCTTTATAACTTATCTCGCTAGTCCCCAGATTCCTTAAATAATATACTCCTCTTAAAGCCTTAACACTAGGCCTGTAGCTCCATTATATCCTTAAGTTAATCCCCTATAGAATAACTTAATAAACTCTTTTATAATAGATCTTAGAACATAAGTCGCTTCTCTATTTTTATACTGTTCCATATCTAGATCCTTATCTTATACTTCCTGGATCTTCTATATCTAATCACTCTTAGGTAATCTATGGATCTGGCTTTCTTATATTACTACTATCTTGGGATAATTATACCTAATTAATCCGTCTTTATCCTTTCGCAATATAGCCCCTAATGTTTCTCATTGTTCTGTAGTTCAGCTTTTCTACTTAGAGTATTAGCTTATGCGTTTTCTGTACCCTTAGTATACTAAATCTTAAAATGGTATTCTATAAGCATTTCCGCCCATCTAACCTGTCTTTAGTTAAGTTCCTTTATTATTAGGAATCCTATAAGGTTCTTATAGTCTGTTCTAACTATAAACAGTTTCTCTGTACCTTATAAGAATACTTTCTATTCCTTTAACACTATAACTACACCAAATAACTCCTTGTTATAAATGTCGTAGTTCTAATAGTGTTATTTTTTGACTATAGTACGCCACTGGATACCACGTATCCTAGTGCCTCTATAGCAAATAGGCTCCTAGTGCAAAGTCTAATACATCCATCTTAACAACCATTTCCAACCTTGGTTAATAGATCTTAAGGATTGGTTCCTAGGTAAACAGTTCCTTTAGTTCCTTAAACAGTTTTCTTTACTCATTTCCCTATACCCATAGTTCCTCCTTCTTCGTTAGCCTTATAAACGGCTTAATATTCTTTAACCACTATATAATAAACCTCCTATAGTAGTTACAAAACCCTAGGAACGATCTTAACTGCATAATATTCTCTAGTTCCTACCAACTTACTATAGCTTCGACTTTCTTTAGGTCCATGCTAATTTTTCCTAGTTTAATAATAAATCCTACAAAATTGGTCTTTCTGGTAAAGAACTCGCATTTCTTAATAGCTACTAGCATCTGTTCCTCTTATAGTCTCTTTAAAACCCACTTAATATATTCTCTATATTCCTCCTCACTTCCTAAGTAGATAATAATATTGTTAAGGTATACTATAATAAACTCATCTAGGTATTCTCCTAACACACTATTAATTTACTTCTAGAACGTTACTAGTACGTTTATAAGCCTAAACTGCATAACTAACAGCTTATATAGTCCTTCCTTTAACCTAAAAGCTACCTTCTATTCGTCGCCTTCCTTAATCCTAATCTGGTAGTACGCCCATCTTAGATCTATTTTATAAAGATCTTTATATTACCTATCCTATCTTAAATTTCGCTAATTAAGGGTAAAGAATACCTATCCTTCCTAGTAATGCTGTTTAACTGTCTATAGTCTATACACATCCTAAGTTTTCCGTTTTTTTTGGGATAAATAATACTGGATATCCTACTAACGACTATAACGGTCTAATATATCCCTTCTGTAAGTTCTTCTGGATAAACTCCTTAAGTGCCACTAACTCGGTTTTAGTAAGCTTATAGATTGGAAAGAACCTTAAACTTGTTCCTAGTTCTAACTCTATCTTATAGTCCTATGCTGTATACTCTAACAGCTTTTTACTTTTTAGTAACCATAACTTTCTACCATACTTATGGTATTTCTTTGGTACATAACTTAAGCCTTGCTCAGTCTCTTTATACATTGCTCCGACTTAGTACTATACCAACTTGGTTTGCTGCCGCACTTTACGTTATTAAGTATCTCTAATATTAACCTAACCTATAACCTAATTAATCTTTGGATTGTATTTCTATAACTAAGGTATTCCTAGTATCGCCTCGTCTCTTCCTAATAGTAAGATATCAAAAGACATTCTAACTGGTCTCCCTTTAATAGTTAGCTAAATAGGTCCTATTTTAAGATTAATAATGCCTCCTCTATAGGCTATCTAATCTCCTAAAATTATTATAAGCGGATATAAGTGTTTCTTTTATCTATATAGTACCCCTATCCTTTCTACTGCTATTAGTAATATATAGTTCCTTATTGCTCTACTATCTACTAATGCTTTAAACTGCTAATCTTGCCACTTAACTTATAAGTTTAGGTATTGTCCTTAAATTCCTTTAAAGGTTTAAGGCTCTACTACTAGTTCCCTCTAGTTCTATAGGCCTCCCCTTTTCCTAACTATTAGCTGCTAGATCCTACTGGTACTTAGTCTACTTTTAGCTAATACTTAATTTATTTCTTTTCCTCTACGTACTATAGACAAGTGTTCTCTAGGCAGTCCCACCACTATTATCTATCTAGGCATTTTTCTGTAAGGAATCTTCCTAGTTAAAGTATTAGGTCTCCTTAACTCTATACTTCCACTGGGTGCTATCTATACATATACTTAGCATCTTTAAACTTTCTTTCTTCTGGTGCCTAATATATCCTTACTAGGTATTTCCGGTTCTTATTCTTTAGTGCCCTATATATATTGCATACATTATCTATATAAGCTATCCACAATAACGTATAATGCACTAGGTAACTTAAGTTAACTCTTAACTCGTTTTTATTCTTAAGTTTAAACCTATACCTGGTTAACTTAACTACTAGTATTTCTGCTATAGGTACTAAGATTTGCTACTCGCTTCTCTAATCTTTAGATCCTTCTTCTAGGTTCCTTAACGTTATAATTAATGCTCCTTTAATATAACTTATACGTTTTTCCGTAATAGGTTAGTTTTAGACAACTTTTTTATTTATTTATATATAAAAGTCTTCCTATTTATTATTATATTGTTGCCTATACCACTTTCCATATAACTGGTTTAGTGTGTATAGTCTATCTATAAGAAAGTACCTTGTTATCGCTGCATTGTAACATTCTTTAGTATGTCTTTCTTTAAACCTAACTAGAATGTCTAGGTCCTCTTCTTATTCCAGTTTATCTAACTACTTTACTCTTAGCGTCCCTGCGCTAGGCCTATTGGTAACTCTTTATATAGGTGCTCTGTCCCTTATACAACCTGGCTTAGCTAACCTTTAGTCTAGCTTTTATTCTTACTATACAATAATTTATTGCCTAAACTTATCTACAGTTTCTTATTTTCTGCGTCTTGCAGCTGGATCCACGAAGTCATCTTACTTCTTAATCTTAGTATCAACTTTTTAATCTTTAGGCTGAACACCGCGTTTGCCTAGAATTGCTATGGTCCTTATTTATTCTTTAAAATCTTAGCTTTCTGTTAACGTTCTTACTTATTCCCCAAACTTGTAGTTCTTAAACTTGCGTCCTATACTCATTTGTTTGTCACTAAACTGAGTTACTGCTCTTTCCCATTGGTTTTTATCCGTTGTGGGTTCTTAAACTGTCCTCATCGCATCTTGCGAGTCTGGAGCTTTCCTTATCTCTTCTTAAGAATCTTAGACCTATGGCCTTTTACCTTTTACAAGTAGTAAGCTAGCACTAGCAGTTATCTACTTACTTAACCGTCTCTAAATATTACTCCTTCCGTCTTATAAAGCAATAGATACTATATCTAATAGTGTTATAATATCCGTTACTAATCCGTATTCTATAGTAGTTTTAGTCTCTGCTTCTATTACATTACTAAGGTATAAGTACTCCCAGTTAGCCTCCTCTTCTTCCTCGTTACTGTTAATTAATAAGTACTCTAACTCCATTATTATTATTACTAATTTTTATCCGTATATTACTTTAATATCTTAATCTAGCTTATAGAGTTAATTTTATTTTTTATTTAACTCTCTAGTTCCTTTAAGCCCTCTTAACTCTGGCTCTTATAGCCAATAGCTTATGCTATATTTAGCGTCCTTATAAATTTGGCATGCATTGTTATAACAAAATGTAAAGTATCTAATTAAACACTCCTTGGTCCCGCGCAACATCCCTATATCCATATTATTATACTCTAACAACCTAGTGCCCCTTACCGCGTAGTTACTCTAACTACCTCTGCAGTCTTTAGCAAAATAACCTTATTTTCCACAATTTATACAAGCTCTATCTTTAAACCATTTTTTTTATTATAGAGTCCGCCTAAATATCTTCTACTACTAAGATCCCTAGTTTAGCCTTTACTTCTTAGTCCTATAATTACTTAATCCTTAACCTTTAGGTTTTTATAGTTTCTTTATCTATCTCCTAGATTCTTTAGTACCGCTTAGGTCCATTAGCTCTGCGCCATTCTATAGTTTTTAGCTCTATATCTATTATTGCATACTCTATGCCTTATACAACTATAAAACTCTATCTTGCCCTTTCTTAGCTTATTCCCTTTAATAGATCCTATTATTAATCTTTATTAATTAATCTATTAAGTCCCTTAGACTTTCCATATCTTCTATTAGAATAATTATATCCTAGACTTTAGCCTTAAGTCCTTATTTATACTATGCTATAAGCGCCTTATTATTCTACTTAACCTGCGTTACAAGTGTCTGGAACTATGTTATATACTTAATTACTAAAGAACGTTGTACTAAACCTTAAAGCTTCCGTTCCGCTATAGTCGTTGCTTCTAGGTCTCTAAATATCTGCGTTAGTCTCTCCGCGAACCCGTTCTAACTAATAAATATAAACTATACGTCTTAGTTAGTAGTTATTATACCACTAACTTATATCTTGGTAAGGTAAGATTTAAACCATTCTAGTACTCTTCTCGTTAAGAACAATCCTACATACACCACTTAATCTATAGGTGTTGCCAGTTTCGCTCCCTCCTATATTACCTTAAAGTGCATTTATATAAGGAACCCCTTAAGCTTTAACCTTTCTCCTAAGAATTACTTAATTAACGGTAACTTAACCTTTACTGCTCTAATTCTATTAATGCGTTTCTTAAGTATCCTATTATTATCTAATAAGCAATTAACTATTTCCTATAACTAACCTCTTATAACTACTTATAAGTCTGTATCTGCTATACTAGTGTCTCCTAATTCTAAGGTAGTTACTACCGTCAATAGCATTATAACTAGTACTTTAGGTGGCATATTGTTTAACTTTATTAATACTATAACCAGGTAGTGAATGTGTAACGGAACCTTGTAGTAGTTACTATAGTGGATTTATTAATGGGCTAGGTATATAGGTAAATAAGAAGTCAATAACATAGTAATAACTAGTAGAGTAGTTGCCTAATAGATTAACTCTAATTATATTCTAAGATTTACTATAAGGAGAGAACTATCTACGGTAGGGACTAAGGTCCTTTAAATACATAACTATACTCCTATAAAATCCTCTCTTGTATATAAAGTACGTATACTCTATTTGCTCTATTACAGATTATATAGATTATATAGATTACACAGATCACACCATATGACTTAGTTACCACTCTTCGTTATATGGTTCCACCGGCTCCATCCTAGACCGTGCTCTTATTAACTAACTAGCTTCTTCCAACTCTTCCCCAAGTAGTCGTAATATTGTACTTAAGCTGTCCGTAACAAAGATTGCTAGCACCTTTTATTTAAAGGACTTTTGTCTAGTGCATATACTAATAAGTACGGAAGATCTCTTACCTAATCTAAAATAGGCCTCTAAGTAGTAGGTCTATATATATTAAAGGAAGGTTAGATTACTACTCTATGCTACCTATATTATATAATCTAACCCCGCTTAAGCCTTAAGTAAACTTATAGAATTCCTTTATAATTTATTGCCTCTATATAAAGCCGCAGTTAATTAAGTAATTATATACCTATATTAAATATGTTACGGACGCTTTAAGTACAATATTACGACTACTTAGAGAAGAGTTGGAGGAAGCTAGTTGGTTAATATGGGCACGGTCCAGAATGGATCCGGTGGAACTATGTAACAAGAAATGGTAACCAAGGTCATGTGGCGTTAAATGTATTAACTGTGTTAAATAAAAGGGACGTTACATTTAATACAGATAACACATACCTTATATATAAGGGAGGATTTCTTAGGAGTATAGTTGTATATTTAAAGGACCTTAGTCCCTACCGTAGATAGTTCTCTCCTTATAGTAAATCTTAGAATATAATTAGAGTTAATCTATTAGGCAACTACTCTACTAGTTATTATTATATTGTTAAATATTCTTACCTATATACCTAGCCTAATAATAGGACCTACTGTAGTTACTGCTATAAGGTTCTGTTACACATTTACTACCAAGGTTATGGTATTAAACAAGGTTAAATAACATGCCACCTAAAGCACCAGTTATGACGCCATTAACGGCAGCCACAACCATAAGCGCAGGAGGAGATACTAGTATGGCAGGTATGGATTCTCAGTTAATTACGCGAAGTTAGTTACAAGAAATGGTTAATTACTTACAGAACAATAATAGGATACTTAAAGAACGCATTAATAGAATTAAAGTAGCAAAGATTAAGTTACCTTTAATTAAAAGGTTTTTAGGAGAAAGGTTAAAGCTTAAAGGATTTCTTATATAGATGCACTTTAAGGTCGTATAGGAAGGAGCGAAGTTAGTAATATTATTGGATTAAATAGCCTACGCAGGGTTATTCCTAACGGGGAGGGCACTTAAGTGGTTTAAACTGTATCTCATGGAGATACAGGCCAATGGCATAATAACTACTAACTAGAACGTACGGTATATATTTGCCAGTTAGAACAGGTTTATAGAATAGTTAACGCAGATGTTTAAAGACCTAGAGGTAGCAACCATAGCAGAACAAAAGCTTTAAAACTTAGTATAACGTACTTTAGCAATTAAGTACACAACGCAGTTTTAAATACTAGCTATATAGGTTAAGTGGAATAATAAGGCGCTTATAGCACAGTATAAATAGGGACTTAAGGCTAAAGTCTAGGATATAATCATCCTAATAGAAGATACGGATACTCTAAGAGAGTTAATAGATTAATTAATAAAGATTAATAATAGGATCTACTAAAGGGAACAGGCTAAGAAGGGTTAAGACAGAGTTCCATAGTTATATAAGGCGTAGAGTATGTAATGACCAACACAGAGTTAGAAACTATAGAATAGCGCAGAGCTAATGGACTTAAGCGGTACTAAAGAAACCTAAAGATAGGAAAAGAAACTATAGAAACCTAAAGGTTAAGGATTTAGTAATTAAAGGACTAAGAAGCAAAGGCTAAACTAGGGATCTTAGCAGCAGAAGATATTTAGGCAGACTCCACAGCAAAGCTAGTAGTTTAGAGATAGAGCTTGCATAAATTGCGGAAAACAGGATTATTTCACCAGAGACTATAAAAGTAGTTAGAGTAACCACGTGGTAAAGGGAACTAGACTAGCAGAAAACATATATATACAGAGAGACAACAGTGCACTGCAAGGAATAAAAGAGTGTTTAATTAACAGTTTTGTGTTTTATTATAATAACGTATACTAAATTTATAAGGACGCTAAGTATGGCGCAAGCTATTAGCTGCAGGAGCTATTATTATCTAAGTTTAAAGGAACCAATAAACCAGCTTATAGATTGGACATTAAGGATAATAAATTTAATACAGGCAAAGCATTTACCAATAACAAGGCAATAAAGGCAGTTTACTAGGAGCAAGCAGACCTTAAAGAAGTTAAAACAGAAGCAGAAACTAAGACCATTATAGAATAGGGTTTAGTAATGGGTATTATAACACTATTAAATACAATTTCCATCGCTTCGCGAGATAAAAGAAGTAATGTTTAGAAGAAACTAAGCAAGTAAACAACTGCTAGTGCTAGCTTATTACTTAATAAAGGTAAAAGGCTACAGGTCTAAGATTCTTATAACAAGATAAGGAAGGCTCTAGACTTGTAAGACGTAATAAGGACAGCTTAGGAACCCATAACGGAAGAAAACTAATAGGAAAGGGTAGCAACTTAGTTTACAAACAAACAAATAAGTATAGGACGCAAGTTTAAGAACTATAAGTTTAGGGAACAAATAAGAACATTAACAGTTCTAGGTAAACGTAGTGTTTAGCCTAAAGATTAAAAAGTTAATATAAGGATTAAGAAGCAAGACGACTTTAAAGACCTAGCTATAAGACGTAGAAAATAAGAAACTATAGATAAGTTTAGAGTAAGAATTATTATATAGCAAGAATAGAAACTAGATAAGAGATCTAGTATACCAGGTTATATAAGGGACAGAGCACCTATATAAAGAGTTACTAATAGGCCAAGTATAGGGACACCTAGGGCAAAGTAGTTAGATAAACTGGAATAAGAAGAGGATCTAGACATCCTAACTAGGTTCGAAGAAAGACATACCAAAGAATATTATAATGCAGCAATAATAAGGTACTTTCTAACAGATAAACCATACACACTAAACCAGTTGTATGGAAAGTGGTATAGGCAATAAAGCAATAATAAATGGGTAGATTTCTATATATGGCTGGACAAAAAAGTTATCTAAGACCAACCTATTACGGAAAAACGTATAAGTCACATTAAAGGAGCACTAATTATAATGTTAAGGAACCTAGAAGAAGGATCTAGGGACTAGAGAAGTAAGAAATAAGTTTTAATACCCACAGAAGAAAGACTAACAGTTAGATCGGCTAGATAGAGGTTTAAACTTAAAAGTAAAGATAAGCTAATAGTAGACCTAAGTTACTTAGCGCATTACACACTATTATAGATAGCTTACGTGGATAACACGTGCAATATATATAGAGTACTAAAAGATAAGAACCGGAAGTACCTAACTAGGATATATTGGGCACTAAAGGAAAAACAGTTTAGGGACACTAAGTATATACATAGATATAAGGGCGCGAAGAGGCTTTGGGAAAGATTTAAAGGAACAATATAAATTCTATCTAAATCTGAGGGTATATAGCTCTTGCTAGGAACAAGATATTACATAAAGAAGAGAAAGGAATAATGAGAGAATCTTGCAATTAAACAGTTTAGGGGTCTTGGTCGATGCGTGCGCACATACGCACGCGGACGGACTTCGGTAGTATTTAATTGATCTAGTAGAACTTAGCAGAAGTCGATTAAGCTAGCAGAATTCGGCAGAATTTGGTTAAAGCTTTAAGTTCTATCTGTTAAGTGTTTTACTAAGACATTCCTACTATAACTAGGCTAGTCCTGTTACAGTACCCCCCCTTTAGCCAAAGGTCCAAAATAATACAATTTTATTATGTCGTATTTTACGTTAGGTGGCAGTGTAGAGTTTTGCCAGTTCTAATCATTAAACAGACCAATTAGGATTTTCTATCCCTAGGATAGAAAATCGCTATTAGTTTAGTAAAGGCAGTGAGTCGAACTAACATCTTTGTAGTAGGTCTTGGCAAGGCAAATCTAACTAATTAGACAACTTTAACCGCCGGTTAAAGTTCCTTAATATCTTGCGCGTTATGTGACCGTGTCATAAGCGTTATAGTATTCTTTAAGCTCTTTTTAATTTTAAGTTTCCTGCTATCATATTTCGTGTATTTATGTTAGGTGGCAGTTATTTGCCTTTATATTGTGTCTATCTAGCCAGAGCAGGCCATAAAGAATGGTCCTTATGGAATTCTTTTACCAGGGAAGGCGCATTAGTCTTAACTTGCTTATAGAGCTCCTAGGTTCGTGTTTTGTATCCTTCCCACTTAATAAGAAGTTCAAATTATTTAGATTATATTTTCTATTATATATCATCAATTAAGTTAATAAAGTAAGAATTGTTACTGTTATTAACAATTATAGGAGGTAGCAGCGGCACTTTATAAGTTATAGGTTTGTCTTTTAAGGGTTGCAGCAAGCTTATATAAAACGTTAGATATATTTTCATCTTAGTTAGCAGTTTAAGCTTATAAGCATACGGGCTTAATTTCTTCTTAATTTGGTATGGGCCCACAAACTTCTAATTAAGTTTCTTTAAGGGCCGTTAAGTCTTTAGGTTTTATATATTTAGGTAAACTATGTTACCTTCCTTAAAGTCCCATGCGGGGGCTCGTCCTTTGTTCGCATGCCATTCCTATACCATTTAAGCGTACATTAATTCACTTCGTAATAGTTCCGTTAACTGCTTTATTTAATTAGTGAAGTTATACGCATTAATTAACTAAATCCATTTAATTGTGGGTCCTATTATGTTAATTTTAAGTTATAGTTTAAATCCAAGTTAGGGGTCTTGTCCGTAGGTTGCGTAGAACAGCGTTATACCTGTTAATACGTTTATTATATTATTTACAGTAAACTTAGCCAAAGGCAGCCTTTTTTCCTAGTTATCTTGCAGGTAGGAGCAGTATATTTATAGGTATTGTTCCATAATCGCGTTTGCAATTTTGGTTTAACTATCTATCTCCAGATAAAATGCAGTCAAGAGTTATATTCAAATGCTTAATTATTTATATAAAGCTTACCAGAAGTCTAAAACAAACTGGCTTCTATAGTTAGATATTATTAAATCAGGAAGTCCATATAGCTTAAAGACGTGCTTAATGAAATATTCAGCTACTAATATTGTATTAATTAAGTCCATAGGAATCATATATCGCATTTTTATAAGACGGTCAACGACTACCATAACATTTATAAACCCGTTACTGTTAGGCAAGTCAACTATAAAGTCAATCAAGATATCTCGCCATCTTTATATTGGAATTGGCAACGGTCAAAGTACTCCTTACTTCTTTACATAAGAGGTCTTCCCACGCACGCATATTCTGCAGGCTTAAACATATTTTCGTATATAGTTATGCATTATAGGCCAGTAATATGCTTATTAAATAATCTTATAAGTCTTTGTATGGCTAGGATGTCCTACTATAGGGGAATCGTGTATAAATTTAAGTATCTTAAATTATAAGGGTTCGGAATTTGGAACTACCATCTTCTGTTAATAGTATAGTTAATTATTACAAATTTCGCATTCGGCGAGTGTAATATCTTTATACTATCGTTTTCCTGTTTAAATCGCTTTTATTATATCTGCTATCCATACATCATTCTTATATTTATATTCCATTAGCTTATTAATTTCTATTTCCCATTTATCAATTTCTAATTTATTTCTGTTAAGTTCCATATCTAGGAATATAGGACATAGTTTCTTAAAGCGTTTAGGGGGTAATAAGATCTATAATTAATTTGTAATCCGTTTGTCTAAGGCGTTTATAGGTAAATCTTATAATTATTATGTTAATGCATTAGGCTTCTGATTAAGTTTGCCTAGTTAGTATATAATCTTAAAGTCAAATTATAAGAGGTATTTAGCCTAATGAATTTGGCGCTGCGTTAACTGCTTTATAGTTATAAAGTACTACAGGTTTTTGTGGTCCATTAACACGCGTATTAGAAACAATAATCCTTTAAGTTCTAGACGCCATTATTTAAAGCATCTAATAATTACAAGTAGTTCCTTATTATATATCTCATAGTTCAATTTAGCAGGGGCAAGCTTTTAAGAGAGAAAGGCTACTGGATATAGCTCACTATCCTTATCATATTGCGATAACACTCCCCCTAGGGCATAATCAGATAAGTCTGTTTCAACAATACATTTAAGGTTAGGGTCAAAGTGGGCAAGAATTAAAGCGGTTATAAAGCATTGTTTTAAGTCATTAAAAGCTTATTTACATCTGGCAGTTTATTTAAATTTCATGTTCTTTTTTATTAGGTTTACTAATAGTTAGGCAATTTTTAAGAACTGGTTAATAAATTAGTGGTAGAAATTTGCAAATCCTAGGAATCCTTAAATGTCTTATATATTACTAGGGCTTCCCCAGTTTATAATTGCAGCGACCTTTTTAGGGTCCATTTTAATTCCGTTATAGGATATAATCAGGCCTAGGTACATAACTTTAGACGCATAGAACTTGCATTTCTTAATATCGCATTATAAACCCACATCTTATAAACATTTAAGGACCATTTAGATGTGTTTTTAATGCTTAAAAAGCGAAGACAAGTAGATTAGGATATTATTAATATACGCGGTAACAAATACATCAAGGAATTTATGGAGCGTATTGTTAACGTATTGCTAAAATATACTAGGACCGTTCTTTACACTAAATGGCATTACTAGGTATTTAAAGAGTCCCCATTATATACGAAAGTCTATATACTTCTTATCTCCTTTTTGGATACGAATTCAATTAAAGGCAGCGACTATATTAAGCTTTATAAAATATTATGCCTTTGCCAGGCGGTTAAGCGTCTCTTAAATTAAGGGGATTGGATATCAGTTTTAAATCGTGATTGCGTTTAGGGCTTAGTAATTAACACAGAATCTTAAGCCTTCTCCTAGCTTTTTAATGAATAATATAGGTAAGGTGAATGGAGATTAACTAGGGCAAATAAATCCTTTTTCTAGATGCTTATCTAGGTATTGTTGCATTATAAGCAGTTCTTCTTATAACATACTGTATAGCGGACCAAACTTTGGTGTTATACTAGGTTTAAGTTCTATCTTAAAATCGTGTTTATCCTAATACAGGGGCAGCTAGTCTATAAATTGTTTTTTAAACTCATTAATTAGATTATGGTACTTCTTAGGTATAAGAGGTTAAGGGTTAATATACTACTTTGGTTCTAGCGCCTTCTTAATGTCTTCCATTATTATAGTGAAGATTTTATGGTTTTATTTTCTTGCTAACAAAATAAAAGGTGCGGCTTATATTATACGAATTTTAAGGGGTTTTAATGTATTATTTTTACATTCTTTACTGCAATCAGCAGTTATAGTTTTGTTATATTGGTTTAAGGTTTATAGTAAGGGCAATTTATATTATATTAAATTTAAATAGTCTTGTACATGTTTATAGGGCAGGTGGTATTTTAAACAATAACTTCGGCAATAGGTTATGCGGAATTTTAGTATTTCTTTAACCCAGCTAATTAAAGGGTCGTGCCGTTTTAGCTATTTATATTCAAGTATTATCTTATATTACTTTAGGGGTGTTACAAATAGGGAAATATATTTAAGGTATTCGCCTATCCGCATTTTTATAAGAGCGTAGTGCGTCAATTTGCTATGTATTAAGGGTTTGCCATTAAAGCCTTATAGGCCTTAGGGCTTATTAAGTTTCTTTAAATTTAGGCGTTGGGTTTTTGCATAGTTTATATTAATAAAGCCCATGCTAGTAGCTTGGCTGTCTATAAGGATTTATACCTCCTTCCATTTTCTAAGTGTTTAAATTTTGCTAAGTATATTAAGGGAGTCGTGTTATATATTAGCGCTGGAAGAGCCTAAACACTTATACTCTTCCACTTCTTATCCTAAGGCGTGACTTAGCCCTAGGATGATTTGTTTTCTAAGTTAGCTAAGCATAAGATACTTTGTAATGACTAGGTATAATTTATAGAATGAGTATAAGTTAAGGAGTAAGTACGGCTTAAAGAACGAGTGTGATTTAAGGAGTGGGTGTGATTTAAAGACCAGGAGGAACTACGGCGGACTTTTTTAAAAGGGTGAGTTCGGCAATTCCTTTAGATATGTCCTTTTCTGCTACATCTAAAGCATTCTCCATTTGTGGCTTAAGTCCTTTGTTTATTAGTTCCTAAGGGTGCGTAGGATTAAGTGGCGTTGAGGTCTATAGGGTCGTGCGTAGGTTTCAGAGAAGGGTTGCGCTTTAGGGTATATGTCGGTTTTATAGAGTCTTAAACGCAAGGCGTAGTTAGCTTTAGAGAATAAGTTTATTTGTTATATTAAAGGTCCTTATTAATTTATTAACATATTATAGTAAATTTAGGTAGGTCCTTTGGCAGTTCCCTATCTACTAACTATGCTCTAATTTCATCCGAAATAGCTTATTAAAGAGCAGCAACTTTAGCGGCTTCATTCCAATCTAGTTCACTAATAAGGCCTAAAAATTCTGAAAAGAAGCTAGTAAAGTCTTAATTCCGTTATTATAGGTTTTTAAGTTTAGTAACAGCGGTGTGTTCGCGGCTGGCGTCATTATACATTTATTCTAACAAAGAGATAAAGATTTTAAAATTAATAAAGGTGCCGTTATGGAAGAATAGGTCCATAGTCTATGCAGCGTCTTTGCTTAATTAAGATATCCCATAGCTAATCTTGCTAGCTTTAGTAGGGTATCAGTTATAGTTCGTTAAGAGTTTAAGGCGGAGCTTAGTTATAAAGGGACGTAGGTTATTTTAATTTCTATTAAACATTAGAGGGTCAGGAAGCTTTTCTGATTTTGTAGCAGGTACTAGGTTTGTTACAGGTATAGGTTAAGCTACCGTTACTAGTTTAGGGTTCGCATTTAACAGGCCGGGTTCGCATATAGTTATCTCAATTTCATTTACAGGTGTTACTATCAGGGTCTCCATTGTAAGTATATTAACGTTACAGAGTTCTTTACAGAGTGTTTCTATTAATCGCTAATACTGGGCTTCTAGTGCAGCTTACTACTAAGCTAAAGCATCTATAAAGGCTTCTTGTATTGCAGTTAACTGTTCCCTAACTAGGGTTATAATGCTCATAGTTAACGCATAGGATTTAAGGTCGTTTGCTATTTCAATAGTAGTTATTTTAGACGCAACATAATATAAGGGCGCGAAGAGGCTTTAGGAAAGATTTAAAGGAATAATATAAATTCTATCTAAATCTAAGGGTATATAGCTCTTGCTAGGAATAAGACGTTGCGTAAAGAAGAGAAAGGAATAACGAGAGAATCTTGCAATTAAACAGTTTAGG
>Ga0307507_10001931_pt1 | contig 45063 bp, 9 predicted proteins | sample 7_EM_MG_FD_207223 | JGI IMG/M metagenome (GOLD analysis project Ga0307507, IMG submission 207223) | Populus trichocarpa ectomycorrhiza microbial communities from riparian zone in the Pacific Northwest, United States - 7_EM | ecosystem: Host-associated > Plants > Roots > Unclassified | place... | reverse complement strand
ATCTGGCAGAACTTGGCAGAAGTCGATCAAGCTGGCAGAATTCGGCAGAATTCGGTCAAAGCGTCAAGTTTATCTGTCGAGTGTTTTACCGAGACATTCCTACTGTAACTAGGCTAGTCCCGTTACATTGTAGTATTCCTATTACGACTGCAATAGGGGGGCTCTAGTATCTGCTAAAGACTAGTAATATTTCTTTCTAGCCTATAAATCCTTAAATAAATTGAATAATCTATTCTAGGAAGCCCTTTGCCCTAAGGATGTATAGGAGACGCTTATGGGGTATATTATTATAGGCGCCGCTGATATCTAGGCTAAGTATTAATACTATAAAGTCCTTTCGCATAGCCCATATAGTTTTAATGGTAGTAGCGAGTAGTGTAAGTGCTGATAGCGTTAAGCGATTCTTTCTTGCCCCCATTTAGCTTTGTAGTAGTAGGGCGTGTTTCTCTGCCATATCTACTATGTGGTCCGCTATAACCTTTTCTAAGATCTTGCTTAGGGTGTTTTTTAAGGCAATAGGGCGGTAGCTTCCTGGGATTAAGTAGTTTGCTTTACCTTCTTTTCGTAAGATAATCGTCGTCATGGATCTTCTAAGTCGCGGATAGTAGCCTATTGCAAAGTATGCTTTGGCTACGTCTGCAAGCCAAGGTGCTATAAGTGGTCTATAGGTCTTTAGGGCTTCGTTTAGGATCCTATCTGGTCCTAGTACTATATTATTTAAGAGGCGGCTAATGGTTCTGGCCATTTCTTTAGTTGTTATATCGCTGTTAACCCTTAGGCGAGTCACCGGTGTTTTACTAGTAATGTCGCTAAGGTCTACTAGAGCCGGTTAAGGGTAGGTAGTTATATAGTAGAGTTTAATATGCCTGCTTATCTAGGCCTCTACCCTAGTTTTCTAGTATTTAGTCCCAGTTACCTAGGCCTAAAGGCCTAGGGGGCTTTCTATAAGCAGTTAGCTGCCACTACTAATTAACGGGGGGTTTTACCATTCTTTTAGATATCTTATAATGGGGTTAACCTAAGTACTAGACCGCCCCCTAGCAGTCTATATAAGAATCTCCTCCTAGAGTTGGTATACTTTTACACGGCTTAGGAGCCTTCTATAGTCTCTAGTTTTATGCCTTTCTTTATTATTTCCGCTAGTATGGGCATAAGCTGCCGCTTCTAGGGGTTATAACTTCCTTCTTATATACCTACTGGCGTAATCCTATAAGGGCGTTGTGGCTGCATTCTATAATATGGAAGCCTTGGGTACCTTTTATAGTTAAGGCCTAGACTAAAAGCCTCCCCTACCTAAGTAACTCCTATTTGCTCCTTAAGCATACCTCACTAGCATACCACCCTAGAGGCGAACGGTTCTGTCTATTAGTATACTAATACGCGCATCCGTTCTCTTAAGCTACGTAGTAGTCTCTCTGGCTAGGACGTAATCCTGCCTGCCTACTAGGTGCACTAAGGGTTAGGGCCTAGCTAAGGGGTAAGGTCCTTAAAGCTAGTAGTGGCTACTATATACTACGCCCTACGGGAGGCTAGTAGTAATATAGGGGCGTAATACCTTATACTGCTGCCAGTTCCCGTTTTATGTTGCCTATAAGAGTCTCCTTATAATAGGCCGACTATATCTTATAGGAGAGGGGCCGTAGAGATACTAGGTCCTATACTAGACAACCTACTCTCCCCTCTCCTATTAACTAAGCTTGTGTCCCCCCCTTTTATAAGCTGGCCTATGTTTCTAACTATTAAGTCCTTATCTAACTGGCCTATATTTCCCCTATAGCCTCCCCCATATATATGCATTAGGTTGCGAGCACTACGCCTATTAAGACCCTCCTATAAGTCGCCTTATATATATGCGCATCAGGTTACATACACTATGCCTATTAAGACCCTCCTGTGAGTTGCCTATAAGTTAACTATAGGTTAACTATAAGTTAACTATAAGTTAAACGCTATAGGGCCGTTAAAGCTGGCCTATATTTCCGCTGCTTAGAGCTTTGCCTATGTTTCCACCTTGTTAAGCCGTCTGGTTACCGTTGCGTTGCCATTACGTTGCTGTTACTGTACTAGGTCGCGCGCACTACGCCTATTAAGACCCTCTTCTGAGTTACTTAAGTATACTAGATACCAGATAGGCCCTTATAGAGGGGCCTTAATAAGTTCTCTAGGTAGGGCCTTAACAAGTTCTTCGCGGTGGCCTTAGGGCCTTAATAAGTTTTGTATAAAGTATCTGTAACGCGTTAACCTTAACAAGTTCTTATAAAAGGAGGATCCCTACGCCCTTATTATATATACTTTGCGATCTTAGAGCTAGTGTAAGCCCAAGGGCGTCCTATTATATGCCTAGGACGCATCCACGTTAACTAGCTAAATAAGGCCAGTTTCGGGCCTAGCTGCGAGCTAGGTAGTTGTATATTAGGCGGTTTTTATATCCTAGTTTCCCTTGCTAGGCCTTCCTAGATGGTAGAACAAGAGCTCTAAGCGGAGGTAGTAAGGCTTCTGGTGTTGTTAAGGGCGATGCTTTGTACGCGTTGTGGGCCCATTACCACAGAGTCGAACGACAGCGCTGCACGCGCTGCGACGGCTCTCTACTATCGCCTCTGCACTTGGCCATCAATAGGAATAGGATTCCAGATAATGTTTCCACCCGCAGCGACGTGGACGCGTGCAGTAGGGCTTCGCGGGCTAAAGCTTAATATAATTACTGCCTTTAATAAAATCTGTATATATAAAGGAGATAAAAAGTATATAGCTTTTTATATATAATGGGGACTCTTTAAATACCTAATAATGCTATTTAGCATAAAGAATAGTCCTAGTATATTTTAGCAATATATTAATAATACGCTTTATAAATTCCTTAATATATTTATTACTGCGTATATTAATAATATCTTAATCTACTTATCCTTACTTTCTAAATATTGGAAATATATTAGAATAGTCCTTAAATGCTTATAAGATATAGGCTTATAATATAATATTAAAAAATGCAAGTTCTACGCGTTTAAGGTTATATACTTAAGCTTAATTATATCCTATAACGGAATTAAAATGGACCCTAAGAAAGTTGCTGTAATTATAAACTAGAAAAGCCCTAATAATATATAAGATATTTAAGGATTTTTAAGATTTGCAAATTTCTATTAATAATTTATTAACTACTTTTTAAAAACTATTTAGCCGTTAGTAAACCTAATAAGGAAATTTTTAAAATTTAAATAGACCGCTAGATGCAAACGAGCTTTTAATAACTTAAAATATTACTTTATAACTACTCCAATTCTTACTTACTTTAACCCTAACCTTAAATATATTATTAAAATAGACTTATTAGATTATGTGCTAGGGGGAGTGTTATTATAATATAATAAAAACAGTGTCGGGAATAAGGCAAGCGGTCGTCACGTGCCGTCGCGGCACTAGCGTGGCGAGGAGCCTTAAGCTCTTTGCCCTTCCTCGTTCTAATACAATCATGCATTATTAAAAACAACGTCACTATCCTACTTAAGTAGTACTGGTGATTTACCCTGTGTTATTAACACTAATTAGTGGTTGAATACACAACCATAGAATAGCAAGGTTTTTAACAGAAAAGACAGTCTTATATAGGGGTGCCATATACGCTTATATAGAATGGATCCCGGCGATACTGTGCTACCTCAAACTTGCGGAAAACTAGTAATAAAAGTGTCACTAAGTACTAGGAGATACCAAGTTGCGTCTATCACGCAGAACAACTACGTTTATGAAGATTTGGTTAAGTACTTTAGGTTAGAAGTGTTACTAAATCTAGGGTCCTAAGTTAATATCCAAAACGCGTTAAATAATATCTTAAATTGCCTACCTCTTAACAGCAAACCTACAAGATTCTATAAAACTAAAAACCCTACCTACCTTTAACCCATTATGGCGTTAACCTACCTAAAGAAGTATAAGGAAGATATTAACCCAAAGATATAGAATAAAGACATTAACCCTATAAATACTGAGCAAAAGGACCTAAACAGATTCTTATTATACCATATGGTATACTACACAGACAGCGAATATAATAATACTATGCTATAGTATTGCATAAAGGAGGACTTTGTTAGATGGATAAAGGAAATATAGGCTCTTGCAAATAAGCTTATTATATAAGACTTCCGTAACTTCCTTTAGGAGAATGGAGTATTTATCCCTATAGATGGAAGCGCTATTAGAGACAATATTTAGGAGTAAGTTATTAACATAAAAGAAGAGCACAAATGGACTCCATAAGAGATTGAGTACCAACTACGCACTATAAAGAAGCTTAACTTATAATAGAATCTAAATGATACACTAATAGAGACACGTTTAAATTCTATTGCTCCAGGCATAAGTTCTTACATTCCATACCCATCACTTTTATTATCTTTAGCTCCCTAGGATCTACCAATTTTGTAATGGAACCTTGTAGCAAGAACTACGGTGGGCTCGTTAATGGGCTGGGTATGTAGGTATAAACAATAAGTCAACAACTTAATAATAACTGGTGGAGTAGTTGCCTAACAGATTAACTCTAATTGTATTCTAAGATTTACTACGAATAGAGAACTATCTGGGTAGGGACTGTAGTCCTTTAAATACACAACCGTACGCCTAAGAAATCCCTTCGCTCCGTAAGGTACGTGTGCTCTATCTACTCTGTCCCACAGATCACACAGATTACATTATCTTAGTTAACTTAGACCCTTGGAGAGAAAACCTACCTTACCTCCTGCAAACTCCTAAGCTAATTAGCGGCTGGCACCGCCACACCTTTATAACCCCTATAACTCCTGTAAACTCCTGAGCCAATTAGCAACCGGCGCCGCAGCCTAATGTACGCCATGGGCGTTAGCGCTTGCGCTAGCTTTAGCAGCCAATTATAGAGCGCCAAGGTGGATTCCTCTCCGAGGGTCTAAGAGATTATGGGCGCCTTTTGTAAAGGCTATACAGCCTTACTAGTAGAAGACAGTTCTATTACCTTTAATGTTGTATATTACCCCCTAATACGGCGCTACTTAGCTCGCTAATACCTCTATTTAAAAGCTTATCTCTTACTCTATATATTGCATCCGTAATGGAGCCCGATTATCCCCCTAATAGGCGTCTATTTAAGCAGGATATTTAAAGTCCTCTATCTAGCCTTTTGAGCCTACCTACTCTTTCTAGCCCACCAGAATACTTTATTAATATGTCTAAGAATTCCTCTAATAGCGACGACTAGATGGATAATAATAGCTAACCTAATATTAGCGAGCCTAAACCTCCCTTATTAAACCGAAGCATATAATAGTAGAGACACATAAGGAAGCTATAAGCTGTAGTTAATATCCTAAAATAAGAGGGTTAGAGCTTTGTACAATTCCTATCTACCTAGGTTAGAGCAGATGATGCAGATAATAGGGGGGTTATAATTAGGCACCGTTAGTATAATTGCGTTAAAAGATAACGGCGAGCATTGCTAAATACAGTTGTAAAAAATCCGCAACTTAGCTATATTTAAGGGGCAGTTATACTAGTAGGGTCTTTTACTATAGAGCTAGACCGCCTTATCCAGGAGCTATACTTTAATATATTTAACAGGACGTCGAATATAGAGGACTCGGACTTTAAAGTCGCCTTCTATACTATGCGAGATATTGCCCTAATATGGTATATAACTTTACTACAGCTGCTTGGTAACTAGCGCGCCTATAGAGCAAGTTATTAGGCAGGAGGTTAGAAGGTAGAGGGTTAGAACGCTTTAGTTAGGCGGGCGTATATTATTACTAGTATAATCTGTTCTTCTAGAGCTAAGAAGCGGTCTAATTTCTTTACTTTGCTTATAAATATCTATTTTATAGGCTCTAGGGTAAAAAGAAGGGTGTTTAAAACGCTATCTAGCTTTGGGCTATATTATGGCTATTATTCGGCAAATTGTATTATAAATAGTATTGCTAAGGAGGTAGAGGTATATTAACTATCTTATATCTATCTCCTGCAAACTCCTAGGCCAATTAGAAGAGCTCCTATAAACTTCTATAAGTACCTATAAACTTCTATAAACTTTTAGGCTAATTAGAAGGGCTCTTGTAGACTCCTTTAGGGGCTAATATTTATAGAGGCATCTTAAGACCCTAGCGCACAACCCACAAACAGTGGTTGTATATAATAATGTAAACTTTAAGGACACAAAATGCGATGAATTACTTAGTTATACGTCTGTTATGCGTTCGCTAACAACCGCTGCTATTATATTCTGTCCGGAATTACCTTTATCTAGGCTACGCTAATTAATGCACGATTTAATAAAACCGCTGTAACTTAATAATATCTTCCAGTTACCTGGCTTTATTAAAGATAAGTTAATAGTAAAGATTAGCTATTACCTTATCGCTAACGTAATAAAGGGGGTTTATTTATATAGGGTAGAGCGCGTCTTTGCTAAAAGTGATCTTTTCCCTTAAATGCTAAGTATACACTATATTAATATTAGGAAGACTAAGTTCTAGTAGTTTAGTGCTATAATAGAAGATAAGGGTACTATCTAGGGTATATACGGCGTCTATAAGAATATCTTTCTTAACTAGCTTGGACTTTAGGCTCTAGATAACCCCCATGGCTCTATATATAACGACTTTACCAATTGGCTTTGGCTTGCCCATGGTAACCAGCTTACTGCGTATTATATTAGGTTAGTAAAATAGGAATAGGCCCACACGGGTTATCCTTTTAACCGTTAGGACTAGCTTTTTGGTATACCTTTATAGTTCTATATTAAGATAAACCTATATAATACTATTATATACACGCATTTAGCGCCCAAGAACTATTAAAAGAAGGCGCACTATTGTCTAAGATTTAATGTTACTCTATAAAATTATATACCATTTACACAGGAGAACGCCAAGTACTATTAAGTAGTACCAATTATTAAGTAGGGCTTTATGGCGCGCGTAACAGCCCTCTTCTATACGGCTATATAGCGCTAAGGTCTCCTTACTACAATACCTAAACTGTCCAACCTATTTAATCCGTTATCGTTGGAACGTATAGAGAATATTACTTAAGCAATTAGTTGCCTTACACTAGAGCGGTTCCTAGAAATAGTTAAGGATATTTAGTCTACTACTTTTACTATTAAAGCATAGAGCGGCGTGGACTTGAGAGGGCGCGTATATGGCGATATTAAGTTTTGGACAATATATCGCCTGCTTTAAGAAGCCGAGCTACTTCTTACTGTTTGGTATGCCGTTAAACATACCAATATAGGTATATTATAACGGCTTATTAACCCCCTTATTATCTACTTCTTTGGCGCATTATAGTATAATTACGGCTATAAGATGCTGTTCTATTAGTAGAATCTTACTTTAGTAAATTCGCCTAAACTCTAGTATACAATACTAGCTTTAGGGGTTATAAACTGGCTTAGGTCTCCTAACACGCATAAGGCTGTTAATCTTAGACTAGAGTACCTAAACGGCAGCTATAAAATTGAGATAAAGTATTATAAGAACTCTACCTACGATACTAATATTATATTTAATCGAGTATGTCTATTAAACGCAACGGTTAGGATGGTGCGTAGCAAGATAGAGCACACGTTTGGCAAGGAGATATTAGGTGCTTATACACGGGCTTCTATAGAACTCGACATATTCCTACTTGCTTATATAATCTATTTAAGTAATCTAGCTATACCGCGAGGCCCTAGGCAGTTGGCAGGCTTATAGCTATTTAACTCTTATAATATTCTCCATACTAGTGTAGACGTTTTAGTGAAGAGGATTAAGTAATTTAACTAGCTCTATATATAGGACCTATATTTAGCCACTGCTTCCTATTCTCTTTTAGATACTAATAACCTAACTAGCTTTACGGATATATAAGAGTTTACCAACATTATTGGTAATAGGTTAGATAAGGTAGATCTTACCTCTAACTAAAATATAGGCTAGGAGCTAGACGTCTCTTAAGCTTCTACCTAGATATTACCTAAACTGCTATAAACTCCTAGGCCAATTAGAGCGCGCGCTAAGCCCCTTACTACTATTGTTCCCTAGGGTCTCCTAGTAAACTGTTATAAACTCCTAGTCTAATTAGAACGCGTGCTAAGTTCCCTATTATTATTATTATTCCCTAAGGTCTTCTAATAAACTGCTGTAAACTCCTGGGCTAATTAGAACGCGCGCTAAGTTCCCTACTATTGTTATTATTCCCTAAGGTCTCCTAGCAAACTATTACAAACTACTACAAACTCCTGGGCTAATTAGAACGCGCGCTAAGTTCCCTACTATTATTATTCCCTAAGGTCTCCTAACAAACTGCTATAAACTCCTAGGCCAATTAGAACGCGCGCTAAGTTCCCTACTATTATTATTATTCCCTAAGGTCTTCTAGTAAACTGCTATAAACTCCTAGGCTAATTAGAACGCGTGCTAAGCTCCCTATTATTATTATTATTCCCTAAGGTCTCTTAGCAAACTACTGCAAACTCCTAGACCAATTAGAGCACACGCTAGGCTATAAGCTTACGCACTTTAAGGGGGTGGGAATAGTTATAGTATATTTAAGCGGTAGAACAAAGACAACCTCTATTCTAATACTACTACTCTAGAGTAGAGGCCCATTATGCTTGCTCTCTCTGTCCATCTATACTAGAGTAGAGGCCCGCTATACTTGCTCTTTCTGTCTATCTACACTAGAGCAGAGGCCCGCTATGCTTACTCTCTCCGTCTATCTATACTAGAGCAGAGGCCCGCTATGCTTGCTCTCTCTACCTACCCTACCCTAAAATAAAGGCCCCCTATGCTTATCCTAACCTATAACACCTTGCGGTTAAGCCCTTCTAAGATACTAGCTTTTACTAAAATGAGGTTAAAGCTTGCCTATAAAGGATGCCTTATAGTTAAGCCTACCTAAGATACTAGCTTCTTTACCTATATAGGATCTAAACCAACTAGAATAAGGTTAAAGCTTACCCTATAAAGGATATACTAAAGCCGCTATATCTACCCCTCTAACCTAAACCTAGATAAGTAGAATAAGGGCTTTTATAACGCCTTATAGTTGCCTGCGAAGGATAACTTGTAGTTAGGCCTGCCTAGGATACTGGCTTCTTTACCTATACAGAATCTAAACTAACTAGAATAAGGTTAAAGCTTACCCATAAAGAGATACCAGTCTCCGCTATAGCTATTAATCCTATACTATGCCTTCTTATACTGTTATACCTAAGCCCCTAGCTCCCGGAGGAGGCGGCAGCGGCCCCTTTGGAAGAAGAGACTAAGGGGGAGGAGGTAGCGACTATAAGCCTCTCCAGAACTTACGCCGCCTTAATAGACTGCACCCGCTAGAGCGGGCCGCTATATAATAGCGAGCACAGGCATTACTGGGCCTGTTTACCTACTAGGAACCTTTTTTAGAGTAGGCCTAGTACTCCTTGTCCCTTACTTAGTAAGCTAAGCACTAATCCTTTTTTATAAGCTGCTTATCTAGCTCCATCTCTATAATCCTCCTAATATAAGAGGTGTTCTTGGCGCCTACTAACGCCAGAAGGTCCAACTACTATTTGCCCGCAATTATAGGTATATAGTTAACAGTGGCTTTCCTATAGAGGGCCTAATTCTATAGGAGCCGCTATTAGTTTACCCACTAGGCGGCCACAAAGCTAGCCTAAGCAAGGGGGAGCGGCGGGGCCGCAAGCGGCAGTGGCGGTGGTGGTAGTAGTAGTAGAGGAGGAGGTAGTAGTAATAGTAATAGTAATCTATACGCTACGTTAGCTAATGTTTAAGACATAAGGCATTGCAAAACATATAGTAGATTAGGCCACCAGCCAAAACTATTATTATTATTGTTATTATTGTTGCCGCCAAGAGGCATTACGGGAGAGGGATAGGGGACGGGGGTAAGGATAGGGACGGTAATAGGGACAGGGACAGGGGGAGTGCGAGCGCGGTAAGGGCGAGGGGGGCTATAGAATTAGTTAGCAAACAGCCTCTCTAAGTAAAGAAGTAGTTAGAAGCTTAGGTTAATTTACTAAAGCTTTAATTAACCACTTAGTATAGGAAAATACTTATAGAGGACGCCGGACGCAACCTAAATATAGGGCTCCGCGATAGAGCGTAGAGGCAGCGGCAAGAATGGTCTCTTTACTAATTAGAAAGTTTACTAGGTACGAAAGTACCTAAGCTATAGAAGGAGTTATTATAAACAATTTTTAAAAAAAATTGGTGTTGTTATAGAGAGAACTTAGGGGCGTAGATAACTATAAGTACTAGCTTATTTACTTTACCTTTATAAATACTTACTGTAATCTAATACTTATTTACCTTATTAATTAAGTTACTAGCGCAAAACTTCTAAAGACTCCTGTAAACTCCTAGGCTAATTAGAGTATGTTATAATATTTTAAGTAGAGGTTATAGGTTTATAGGTAAGATTCTATATAAAATCCGCTATATAAACTCCTGCCAACTCCTACTAACCCCTACTAACCCCTACTAACTCCTATTAACTCCTAGACTAATTAGAACACGCTAAGGTAGAAATATTGCCTTTATAATATATTACTAGGACTTCCACTAACTCCTAAGCCGTTATTTAAAACTGCTATTGTATAAAACCCTAAGCTACCTCTATCTATAATTCTATAAGGAAATTCTCTTTACCCCTTAGTGTTACTTTCCTAACACGCCTAGATCTAGTTTTTAGAGTAAATATAAGTACTATATCTATATTTATATCCCTCTCCTATATAACTATCTAACGTTTAGTAGGCGAGTCCCTTTAGTTACTAGCTTGTCTTTTCCAGCTAGGCGTTAAGACCTATAACCAGGATATAACTGGAACGGTAGGCTAAGAATTAAAAATAGCTATAACTTAAGAGTTAAGAACAGCGACAACTTAAGAATTAAGACCGGCCGTATCCTAGGAGTTAAGAACTACGGCATCCTAAGCGTTAGAAGTAGCGATATCCTAAACGCCTACAGCGGACATACTATGCGTTATAGGCGTAGAGATTAGTCTCTAAATATCCTTAAGTACCTGCGCTACGCGTTTAATACCCTCCGGTACGGCCAGAAGTAGAGTACTAGATAGAGAGCTTAGTATACTAATTCTACTAATAACCTAACTTTTAAGTAGCGAAGCTGGTATATCCACTACGCTCCATACTGCCTCCCGTATAGCAACCTAGACGGCAAGGCTATTATCCCATTGCCGAACGTGCGTAGTATACTCCGCCAGTATAGACGGCTGCTCTAGCAACTTGCGTACCATTAAGGCCTCACCCTAAGTAGCTTTTGCCCATCTCTTCTACGCTAGATTGCTCTTATAAGTAGTCCTAACCGTCTTAGCTATGCTCCTTAATTGCTTAATTAACTAATCGCTATAGGTATCGCGATATCGCTATAAGATAAATAGGGGAGCCGCACTTCCTAGTAAACCCGCCGTAAGTGTCTCCTAGAAGGTATTAGGCGTGGTCCTATTATATAAATACGCAAGCTGCTAGCGACATTTCTCGTCTATAAATACAGACGATAGTATAGGGAAGCGTTAATATTTGCTAGCATATATTAACTCTACCTACTTAACTACCCACTTATTAATAAACCCTAATGTAATATTAGGCTGGGTACTAGCCCTTAGCTAATAAAGCGGTGCCGGAGTATTAGGGGCTAATATAAACACAGGAAATAATAAGGGATTGCATTAATTATAACACTAATTAATTAGGGCGTAAATAATATGGTTTAAGACTGCTAGTAGTAACCTATCCTCTCCTAGGAAGGTAAGGAAGGCCTTTTAATAGTATTTACTGTTTACTATTTCCTTCTATTTAGTTAATATCTTCTCGCGACTAGCTATCTTAGCCTTTAACTAGAATAGAAGGTTACTATTAGCTATAGAATTATAACTTATAGCTAATTTCTTTAAGGCGACACTCTCTATATTACTAATATCGCTAGGCGTATAACTCTGGATAAGTTAACTCTATCTATATCTAGTAGGTAGGCTATTGCGTCCTCTTTAAGGCGCTTAAGTAGGCCGCGGCTTTATATATAGTGGTTATAGCTTCCGTCCTAGCCTATTTACTCCCTCTATATTAAACGCCTAGTGCGGCAAGAAGATAAAGCCTATACTAGTATAATTCTTTTTTTGTCTGCCTTAACTAATCTGCTACTACGCGTTACCTAGGCTCTTTATAATTAGAAACCCCTAAATAATTACACACTTAATATTAGCGACATTTACGCCTATGTTAAAGGAGGTTGTAGCTATTATAATTTGGATAATAGAAGTAGGCTTCTTAAACTTTACATACTATTAGTTGCGATTATACTCCTATATAGTAGCGGTAAACTTCTAGATTACGCTACTAATATAAAAGGCCTTATTTGTTACGGACGCTTTAAGTACAATGTTACGACTACTTGGGGAAGAGTCGCAGGAAGCTAGTTGGTTAATATAGGCACAGTTTAGGATGGATCCGGTGGAACTATATAATAAGGAATGACAAGCGAGTCACATAATGTTATACGTGGTGTATAGAGTATACGCAGTGTACGTCTACGTACAACACGTATAACACGTACCTTACGTACAAGAGAGGATTTCTTAGGAGTATGGTTGTGTATTTAAAGGACCTTAGTCCCTACTGTAGATAGTTCTCTCCTGGTAGTAAATCTTAGAATATAATTAGAGTTAATCTATTAGGCAACCACTCTACTAGTTATTATTATGTTGTTAATTTGTTCTTACCTATATACCTAGCCCAATAATAGAACCCACCGTAGTTACTGCTATAAGGTTCCGTTACACATTCACTACTAAGGTTACGGTATTAAACAAAATCAAACAACATGCCACCCAAAGCACCAGTTATAACAGCGTTGACAGTAGCCACAACCTCAGGGCCAGGTAATACCAGTATAGACAATAGGGATTCTCAAGTGGTTACATAAGGTTAGTTATAGGAAATGGTTAATCACTTATAAGATAATAGTAGGATACTTAAAGAACGCATTAATGGAATTGGAGTAGTAAAAATTAAGCTACCTTCAATTAAACAATTCTTAGGAGAGAAGTTGAAGCTTAAGGGATTTCTTACGCAGATACACTTTAAGGTTGTATAGGAAGGAGCGAAGTTGGCAATATTGTTAGATTAAGTAGCCTATGCAGGATTGTTCCTAACGGGGAGGGCACTTAAATAGTTTAAGCTATATCTTACGGAAATATAAGCTAATAGCATAATAACTACTAACTAAAACGTGCGGTATATATTTGCCAGTTGGAATGGGTTCGCGGAACAATTAACGCAGATATTTAAAGACCTGGAGGCTACAACCATAGTAAAACAAAAGCTTTAGAACTTAGTACAACGTACTTTAGCAATTAAGTATACAACACAGTTTTAAACACTAGCTATATAGGTTAAGTGGAATAATAGGGCGCTTATGGTATAGTATAAATAAGGACTTAAGGCTAAAGTTTAGGACGCAATTATCCTAATAGAAGATGCGGATACTCTAAGAGAGTTAATAGATTAGTTAATAAAGATTAATAATAGGATCTATTAAAGGGAATAAGCTAAGAGAGGGTAAGATAGAGTTCTATAGTTGTATAAGGCGTAGAGTACGTAACGACAGATATAGAGTTAAAAACTATAAAATGGCGCAGAGCTAATAGACCTAAGCAGTACTAAAGAAACCTAAAGGTGGGAAAAGAAACTATAGAAACCTAAAGGTCAAGGATTAGATAATTAAAGGACCTAAGAGTAAAGGCCAAACCAGAGATCTTAGTAGTAGAAGATATTTAGGCGGACTCCACAGTAAGAAAAATGGTTTAAAGATGGGGCTTGTATAAATTGCGGAAAACAAGGTTATTTCGCTAGAGACTATAGAGGTGGTTAAAGTAACTATATGGTAAAAGGAACTAGGCCAGCAGACGGCACATATATATAAAGGGATAATAGTGCACTATAAGGAATAAAAAAGTGTTTAATTAATAGTTTTGCGTATTATTATAATAACGCATACCAAATTTATAAGGACGCTAAGTACGGCGTAAGCTATTAGCTGTAGGAGCTATTATTATCTAAGTTTAGAGGAACTAATAAACCAGCTTATAGATTGGATATTAAAGACAATAAGTTTAATACCGGCGAAGCATTTACTAATAATAAGGTAATAAAGGCAGCTTACTAAAAGTATATAGACCTTAGAGAAGCCAAAATAAAAGCAGAGACTAAGACCATTACAGAATAGGGTTTAGTAACGGATGTTATAACACCATTAAATATAATTTCCATTGCTTCGCAAGACGATAGGAGTAATATTTAGAAGAAACTAAGTAAGTAGATAACTACTAGTACTAGCTTATCACTTAATAAAGGTAAAAGGCTATAGGCTTAAGATTCTTAAGAAGAGATAAAAGAAGCTTAAGATTCTTAAAGTAAGATAAGATATACCTAAGGACCTATAATAGACAAAAACCGATGGGAAAGAGTAGTAACTCAATTCCGTAATAAATGAATAAGTATAGGACGCAAGTTCAAGAACTACAAGTTTAGAGAATAAATAAGAATATTAGCAATCCTAGGTAAACGCAGTATTTAGCCTAAAGATTAAACAGTTAATACTAGGATTAAAAAGCAAGATGACTATAAAAATCTAGCTATAAGACGCAGAAAACAAGAAACTATAGATAAGTTTAGAATAAGAATTATTATATAGCAAGAGCAAAAGCTAAACAAAAGGTTAGCTATACTAGGTTGTATAAGGGACAAAGCACCTATATAAAGAGTTACTAATAGGCCGAGTATAGGGACACCTAGGGTAAAGTAGTTAGATAAACTAGAATAAGAAAAGGATTTAGATATCCTAACTAGGTTTAAGAAAAGACATACTAAAGGATATTATAATATAGTAATAATAAGGTACTTTCTAATAGATAAACCATACACACTAAACCAGTTGTACGGAAAGTGGTATAGGTAACAGCACAGTAATAAATAGGAAGACTTTTATATATAGCTAGATAAAAAAGTTGTCTAAAACTAACCTATTACTAAAAAACGCATAAGTCACATTAAAGGAGTATTAATTATAACGTTAAGGAACCTAAAAGAAGGATCTAGGGACTAGAAAAATAAGTAATAAATCTTAGTACCTATAGTAGAGATACCAGTAGTTAGGTCAACTAGGTATAGGTTTAAACTTAAGGATAAAAATAAACTAAGAGTTAACCTAAAACATGCAGCGTATTATACACTATTATAAATAGCTTGTGTGGATGACACGTGTAATATATATAGAGCACCTAAAGATAGGAACCGGAAGTACCTAGTAAGGATATATTAGGCACTAGAGGAAAAGCGGTTTAGGAACGCTAAGTATATATATAGTTGGCACCCAGTAGAAGTATAGAGTTAAGAAGACTTAATACTTTAACCAGGAAGATTCCTTATAGAAGAATACCTAGACAGATAATAGTGGTAGAAGTGCCTAAAGAACACTTATCTATGGTATATAGAGGAAAAGAAACAAACTAAGTATTGGCCTAGGTTGGACTAAATATAAATAGGATCTAGCAGCCAATAGTTAGGAAAAGGGGAGGTGTATAGAACTAGAGGGAACTAGTATTAGAGCCTTAGACCCTTAAAGGAATTTAAGGATAATACCTAAATTTATAAGTTAAATGGTAAGATCAGCAGTTTAAAGCGTTAGTAGATAGTAGAGTAATTAGGAACCACATATTACTAAAGGCAGTAGAAAGGATAGGGTTACTATATAGATAAAAAAAACACCTGTATCCACTTATAATAATTTTAGGAGATTAGATAGCCTATAGAGGGGGTATTATTAATCTTAAAACAGTACCTATTTAGATAACTATTAAAGGGAGACTAGTTAGAATATCTTTTAATATCCTATTATTAGGACAGGACGAGGTGATACTAGGGATGCCTTGGTTATAGGTTAGGTCAATATTAAGAATACTTAACGGCGTAAAGCGCGATAGTAAACTAAGTTAGTATAGTACTAAGTTAGAGCAATATATAAAGAGACTAAGTAAGGCTTAAGTTATATACCTAAGAGATACTATAAGTACGGAAAAAAGTTATAGTTACTAGAAAGTGAAAAGCTGTTAGAGCATATAGTATAGGACTATAAGATAGAACTAGAAGAGGGAATAAGTTTAAAGTTCTTTCTAATCTATAAGCTTACTAAAACAGAGTTAGTAGCGCTTAAGGAGTTTATCCAGGAGAACTTACGTAAGGGATATATTAGACTATTATAGTTATTAGTAGGATATCCAGTACTATTTATCCTAAAAAAAAACGGAAAACTTAGAATATGTATAGACTATAGATAGTTAAACAGTATTACTAGGAAGGATAGGTATCCTTTACCCTTAATTAGCGAAATCTAAGACAAAATAGGCAATGTAAAGATCTTTACAAAGATAGATCTAAGATAGGTATACCATTAGATCAGAATCAAGGAAGGTAATAAATAGAAGGCAGCCTTTAGGTTAAAGGAAGAACTATATAAGCTATTAGTTATATAATTTGGGCTTATAAACGCACCAGTAACGTTCTAAAAGCGAATTAATAGTGTGTTAGGAGAACACCTAGATAAGTTTATTATAATATACCTTAACAATATTATCATCTATTTAGAGAGTAAGGAAGAACATAGAGAACACGTTAAATAGGTCTTAAAGAGACTATAAGAAGAATAGATGCTAGTAGTAATTAAGAAATGCGAGTTCTTTACTAGAAAGACCAATTTTATTAGATTTATTATTAAACTAGGCTAACTTAGCATAGATCTAAAAAAGATTAAGGCTATAGTAAATTGGCAGGAACTAGAGAATATTATATAGTTAAAATTGTTCCTAGGGTTTTGCAATTATTGTAGAAGGTTTATAGCACAATGGTTAAAGAATATTAAGCCACTTACGCGGTTAACAAAGAAAGAAGAACTATGGGTATAGGGAAAGGAGTAATAAGAACTATTTAAGAAAGTTAAAGGGTTGTTTACTTAGGAGCCAGTTCTTAAGATCTATTAACTAGGTCTAGAGACGGTTATAAAAATAGATGTATTAGACTTTATACTAGGGGCATACTTTGTATAGAAATATTAAGATGGATGGCACTTAGTGGTATACTATAGTTAAAAGATAACACTACTAGAGTTAAACTATAACATCTATAATAAAGAGTTGTTAGGTATAGTTACAGCACTTAAAGAATAGAGAGTATTCTTATAAGGCATAAAGAAACTATTTATAGTTAAGATGGACTATAAGAACCTTACAGGATTCCTAATAATAAAGAAACTTAACTAAAAATAAGTTAAATAGGCGGAAATGCTTATAGAATACTATTTTAAAATTTAGTATACTAAGGGTACAGACAATGCATGAGCAGACGCTCTAAGTAGAAAGGCTAAATTATAAAGTAATAAAAAGCTATTAGGAGCCTTATTATAAAGGGATTAAGATGGATTAATTAGGTATAATTATCTAAAGATCGCAGCAACCGAAGAAAGTTAGGTCTATAAGGCACTAAAGAGTAATTAAACATAGAAGATCTAAGAAGTATAGGTAGAGGATCCAGACTTAGAGTAATACAAAAATAGAGAAGCAACGTATGTGCCTAAGTCTATTATAAAAGAATTTATTAAGGAATTCTATAAGGGAATAATATAAGGATATAATAGAGCTATAGGCTTAGTGTTAAGACTTTAAGAAGAGTATATTATCTAAGGAATCTAGGGACTAGTAAGATAAGTTATAAAGGAATATTTAGATTGCCAAAGGAATAAACCAACAAGGTATAAGCTATATAGAGGGCTATAACCTGTTAAGACACTAGAAAGACCATAGGAGGTTATATTATAGGACTTTATTATTAAGTTACTAAAGTTAAGAGATTCTATTACAGGACAAGATTATAACGCGATTTTAGTAATAGTAGATAAGCTAATAAAGTGGGGATACTTTATAGCATGCACTAAAGAGATATTAGTAGAAGATGTCGCTAGAATCTATATAAAGGAAGTATTTATAAGACATAGAGCACCAGATAAGATTATATTAAATAGAGATTTAAGATTTATAGCAGTATTTTAGGAAGTGTTTCTGGCAGAACAAGGGGTTTGCGCAGTAATATCTACAGCATATTATCCGTAGATGGACGGATAAATAGAGAGACTAAACTAGACACTAGAGCAGTATCTAAGGCATTATATTAATTACGTATAAAATAATTGGGTATTATTATTACCAGTTATACAGTTTATATATAATATAACACCATAAGAAGGAATGGAGACATTACTATTTAAGGCGAATTATGGATACGAGCCAAGAATATTATTATCGCTATATTAAGCAAAAAAGACGAGTAGCATAGCTAAATAAAGAATGGAGATATTAATAAATCTTTATATAAACCTTATAGAAACAGCTAAACTAGTATAAGAATAAATAAAAAGGTACTATAATACTAAAAGATTTAAGGGACCAGATCTTAAGGAGGGAGATAAAGTATAGCTATTATATAAAAGTTTTAAGAGTTAATAATTAAGTAAGAAGTTAGACTATATCAGACTAGAACCTTTTAAAGTTAAGCAAAAAATTTTATTGGTTATGTATAAGTTAAACCTACTAGCTAAAATAAGAATCTACCCTATATAATATATTGCAATGCTAGAGCTAGTATACGGGAATATTAAGCTACTAGTCTATAAGGTAGACACGTATAGAGGATAAGAGAAAGACAAATAGCAAGTTTTAAAGATTATTAGTTATGAGGATATAGATAACAAAATGTAGTATAAAGTAAAGTAGATAGGCTATAGTAAGACTACCTAGAAACCACTAAGCAACCTAAAAAACGCTATAGGAAAGGTATAGGAGTATTAGAGGAAAGTAGGTTAGGTAATATTAATAAGGAAAGATTACTAAAAAATAAGTTACCTAAGGGGGACCTAAGAGAAGTAATTACTAAGCTACTTAGAGTTATTTCCCTTGTAAAAGGAGAGCCAGTTCTTTTATTACCTAATTTATTAAGACCCTATTAAACTAGTTTCTACTCCTTGGAATAAACCTTCTTATAAACCTTCTTAAGATGGGTTAACTAAGCAAACGCAACCTACTAAGACTTAAAGGAGCGACATTAAGCCTTAAGGGCCCAAGCAGTCTCTTTAGCAGAACGGTGGAGTTTGGCGCATATGGCGGCCAACTTAGACTTAAGTTTTGTAGCGGTAGATTAAACATAAGACCCTATAATAGGTTACTTAGGGAACAAAAAGACTATTAAGAGTTATAAAACACGTATACTTAGCGTTAGAAATAGAGCGAACATTATAGGATAATTAAATATTTGCTTTAGTGCACTCTAAGTAAAAAGAGGGTTATCAAGACAAGGGACTTACTATTATAATACACACTAACCCTGCTTTCGCATAACAAGAACACAGAGACGATATTATCTCACTAAGTAATAGTATAGCAGCCATAGTGCGAGCACGACGTTGCGCTTATAAAGAAGAAGAAACTTTAGGCATAATAAGCAAGGATATTAACTAGACTAATTAAACAGATATTACACCTCTAGTAAACAACTTGGAGATATTAGGAATCTTCAAGGACGAAAATAAAGAGAAGGGAGATGGTATTATAGACGCTTTAAGTACGATGTTATAACTACTTGGGGAAAAGTTGTAGGAAGCTAGTTAGTTAATACAGGCACAGTCCAAAATAGATCCAGTAGAACTATGTAATAAGGAATAACAAGCGAGTCATATAATATTATACGCGGTATACGGAGTATACGTAGTGTACGTCTACGCATAATACGTATAACACGTACCTTACGTATAAGAGAGGATTTCTTAAGAGTACGGTTGTGTATTTAAAGGACCTTAGTCCCTACCGTAGATAGTTCTCTCCTAGTAGTAAATCTTAGAATATAATTGGAGTTAATCTGTTAGGCAACCACTCCACCAGTTATTATTATATTGTTAATTTGTTCTTACCTATATACCCAGCCTAATAATAGAACCCACCGTAGTTACTGCTACAAGGTTCCGTTACATTATTATTATTATTGGCCCCTTTTATATACGCCTTAGACTTCTAGAGCAGTATATTCTAGAGGTACTCTACTATATCCTAAATAGAAATTCGACTATTAATAAAGACTATTATCTTTGGTATATATATAGGTTTAGGTATTCTATTACCATTTATACAGTCGTCTAATAGAAAATATAGGTTCTCTTATAGGTCTACCTTTTACCTAGAAATTGGCTGTATATATATAGATACGTCTAGACAATTAATAGATGTTCTTATAACCTTAGTCTAGTATAGATAAACGCCAACTGCTTAGAACCTAGTGTGTAATAGGACTAATCTCTCTACCTTTTTATTAAGTGTTATAGAATAGGCAAACTAGACAATACTTAGACGGAGAATTATCCACAGCTTGCCTAATATTAAGTAGGCTAGTTAGAAGCTTTCCTAATCCTTTACTAGATAATATTTATTAATTATAACTAGCCTAATTTAAGACTACAGCTCTGGCCCCTTTAAGGCGTCCTAGAATAACTTTATTAACGCCTGCTTAGGTCTAAGAAGTATATACATATACACCCCTTCCTAAATCTTTATAATTAGATCCTTCTCCTAACTTCTTATCTTAGCGTTAATAAGAACCAAATTAGACCTATTTATCTTTTTAATATTATCTAACTACTTATCGCCAAGCTTGTTTAACGGTATTATTTAGATAGTAATTTTACCGGTAAGGATAGAATATATATAGAAGATTAGACTTTTACTAAAGCCTATATAGGCAATAAGAAGAGTGTTGCCTTTCCTAAATATAAGCTGACGCAGAGTGCGTACCTGCTTATTACGCGGCTTAAAGTCTTTAAGCTATAGACAGGTTTAAAGAAGAATTTGTTAAAGGTAAAGGCTAATAACCTTATACTAAAATAGTATATTCTCTATACACCCTACCTATTAGATAACTAATGGTAATTGCTTTATACTTAGACTCTAAATTAACTATAGAGTCTCTGGGATAGAACCACAATTAGCTAATAGTTATAGTATAGGCAACTCTACTGCCCTACCCTAAGATCTATGCTATTAACCCTAACGGTTAGCGCCCTTCTTCTTCTTCTTTGGTTTAGGCCCATATCTTGGCATCTACTTAGCTTAGCCTAGAGGCTCGCATAAACTTATCTAATTGGCCTAGAAGTTTGTAGAAGTTTATAAAAGCTCTTCTAATTAGCCTAGAAGTTTATAGAAGTTTATAAAAGCTCTTCTAATTAGCCTAAGAATTTATGGGGGTTTATAGAAGCTCTTTTAATTGGCCTAAAAGTTTATAGAAGCTTATAAAAGTCCCTAAAAAAGCATACCTAACTAATAACGCGCTACAAATGTTGTATAAGTGTAGTATAATTAGGTGAGCTGTTTGTAATAGGGTATAAGAGGCACCTTATAAAGTTTAGTAGTGAATGGAATTATAGTGGTGGAGTATAGTTGCTGTATTAATGAGGCTAGTTGGGCGTAACCAGGTTTAAAAACGTGTCTTTAAACTTTAAGGCTGTACTTTACCCCCTAATACGTTAATTAGCTAGTTAAATTTGCTAGAATATACTAATAGAGGATGTTATAATTTAATTATATTGGGAACCGTAGCTATAGCCGCTATATTAACCCCGTTATAGTTACTTAAAGTTAGTATACGTTAAGAATCGCGCCTGGTTTACAGCAAACGCGCGTCTATAATCTCTTAGACGCTTCGCAGAGGAATTTTGGGGTTATAGGGGGGCTAGGGAGTAGCGCGACGTTCTATTGGCTTAGGAGTTCGCAGGAGTTAGTGCGCGCCGCTAATTGGCTCAGGAGTTCGCACGAGTTGGCAGAGTGGGGCTGTGGCGGAAGAGTGGGGCCATACAACGCCACAAATTCCTTGGAGAAGCGGCTGAGGCACCTGAGATAAAGATTACATAGATCACACAGATTATATTATGTGACCTTAGCTACCATTTCTCGTTATATAGTTCCACCGGATCCATCCTGGACCGTGCCTGTATTAACCAACTAGCTTCGCCGACTCTTCTCCTAGTAGTTGTAACATCGTACTTAAGCTGCCCGTAACAAATTTAACCTATAACTTTAACTACTAAATAAGAGCAAGCGTAAGATCCCCTTACTTTGCAATTTAATAACCTTTAAACTCTATTATAGCAAGATTAGGTACCACGCCGTGCTCTATTAAGATCTATATCTCCACTACAGCCTATAAAGCAATCCCTACCTTAATCTCTAATGTAATTTTAATGTGGCCTAACACTACTTAGAGGCACCTTAAAAATACTTATAGAGCTTATAAAGCTCTATTTAGACTAGGAGAAGAGGTTTAGTAGGGAACTATATAATATCCTTAATTTAAAGCTACGTATCTTTTATAACTATTGCTAGAAGGTTAGACTAGAACCTAACCAATATTATAACGCTTATTCCGTTATGCTTAAGGGCCGCGCCAGTACCTTCTATTATAATTATTTAGTGTTACGGCACTGTTACAGACCCTAGTCAGGGGCTCGCCTAGACCCTTAGCGCCATGTATATAGACGTGTCCTTTCCTCGACCTTCTCTTAGTCCTCGTCTTGGAATTCTCGTTACTAGCTACCAATAGAATCCTATTCTGTTGACTGAGCCCTTCACATTTAGCAGAAAAAGGATATAATTTTAACTAAATAATATATAAGATAAGATGCCACTTTAAAACAGAAGAGAATAAGCAGCAGTATATATTAAAGTGGAGAGAGACTACCTTCCTAAGAATCATTGCTATAAACCCAAATGCCTCTTAACTTAATTGTCTTTAAAAGCTCTTTAACCAACTTTAGATAATTTAGTGTGGTTTATCCGAATTATATTAAAAGGACTTCAGCCTATGCAATTAAGTCATTAGCATATGCTAAGGTGTTAAAGAATATAACTTTACTCTCTTTAATCCTATAAATACTTATAAAGGAGTGTGTGCTTAATTAAGATCCTCTATTGGTACTGCTCTGCACTCTTAAAAAGTATAGTAATTTAACACCTAACCCTAATCTACCTTAATTAACCCAGCCAATTAATATAATTATAACTAGACTAATTAAATATATAGTGGGTAGGGTAGGGGATATAGTAGAGGGTATAATCAATATTAACTATAAAGTAATTGTGGAGGTCCTTATGGAGGTTTATCTTAAAATAATTAATAGAAGAAATGCTATGTTTGTAAGAAGCTAAATTGCTAGTTAACTAGGCACCCTTTTAATAGATAAAAGGAGGCATATAATAAGTTTCGCTAGAGCGCATAAAATGTTAGAAATTATAAGATTACTATGGCCTACTTCTAAAGCTTCCTGGTTTAATATAAAGGCAAAGAAGATCTTAAAGATAAGGTTAACGAGGCCAAATAGCTCCTTATAGATATAGAAATTAAGGACTACTCTTCTAACCAATACTTTACTAAGTATAGTAAGGTAAATGGCATATAAACCATTGCTGTCCTTAATAACCAATCTACACTCCATTCTGTTATAAAGTTAGATATCTTTAATAAGCTAAAGGAAAGTTCCGCGTTCTCCTTTAATAACAGATACTCGGTAAATATCTTCTATAGTATTATACCAGATACTAGAGCCGCAGGAGTATCTATAGTAGGAGAACCTTAAGTTTAAGCTCTTTAGCAGCTTAATAGCTCTATTTAGATTAACTAATTAATGGCAGGCTAATATACAATTCGCTTTAGCAAGGGTACTATAATCTCTTTTAGTATAATTAAGGTCCAAACCCCGTTAGGATATATTACTTTCTATATTATTCCCGCGAACACCCCATTTCTATTCTGCATCTAAGATATAGATAAGTTAAGCGTTAAGCTTAATAACCTTAAGAATATGCTTATTTGGGGAGATAATTGGGTGCCTGTTATACGCAAGTAGGGTTAACCTTAGTTGCTCCTTTAATAGCTAGAAAGGAGCATTACTTAGAGCCATTTAACTAAGTTAGAGTTATGTTAACTACACCGTTACTTTAGTCACCTATTAGTTTATAAATTACTTAGGGTTCTTTAGCAAGCAGGTTATAAAGTTAAGGCTAAGATAATTAAGCATCTTATAAAGTACTGCTATTACTACTAAATGAACTAGAAGTCCCCTGGCCGATTTAAGTTCACCCTTAAAGATAACTATAACTTTAACTTCTATATTATTATTAACATTATATATCTTAGCAGCAAGCCAGTACTCTAAGTTATTAACCTCTTAACCTCCTTCTAAGCCGCATATTTCCTAAAGGATATGTTAGCTAGGAATATATAGGATACTCTTTAATTATACTGGATTGATGTCTACCTAGGACCCCCTAATTAAGTTATTTATAATATAAAAAGGAACTTCTTATCTGCAGAGTTTTAGTAATAGGTAAAGGTAATGGAAATTAAGGTTAAGGAAGTCCCTATTAAGGCATATAATAGTGTTGGAAAAGTAGAATAATATTACACGCTATTATGCTAAGCATATAAGATTATTTCTTTGGAACTAAAGGGCGCTAGTAAAGAGCTTATCTTATAGATAGCTATTAAGACTGTTAACAATTCTACTGGCCCAGATAGGCTTATACCTATGTTGCTAATCTTTAGCGCCTACCCTTAAATAACTAATAATTCTCTACTATCTCTATCTATTATGCAATAAGCTAAGGCTATCTATAAGGCAATAAAGGAGGTATGCCGCATCTATACTACGCGCTAGGTTAACAACGCACTAAAAATAAAAAATGGTTTAAACACCTTAATAATAATAGATCTGCTACTCTAATCTAAAGTATAGGTATAGCGTAAGAAGGGTGGCTGGTTAGGCCCACATAAACTTATTATAATTAATGGTTAAACTTGCACTCTTTAAATGCCCTATAAACCCACTTAATTCCGCTTAACTGTTATTAAGCCCTATTATAGGGATGATGGTTTTAAGCCTTTATAGGATGCTATAGAGGATACCCTAAAGAAGAATTATAATTAACGTGCTCTAGAAGGCGACTATAATTCTAATATAATTGTAGTAGATATACCACAACTATAACGCGGTAGAGGTTACCTAAAAGGATTATAAAATTGCCAACATCTTGTTAATTTTGAAGAGTAATTTATTGCCGCCATTAAGAGTAGAGTTAAGTTGTTAATGGCCTTTATAACAGCTAAAGAGAAGGCGGACTTTAAGCTTGCAAAATAACTCTAAAAGGAAGGCTATATTATAACTTTAGGAGCCCCTTTCTAAGCATCTAATAAGTAGGAGATTAATAGTCTTATTACAAGAGGAGTTTTTAAGTTTAAGAAATATAACTGTCTGAACAAGGTTTTGTAATGCAGTTGCACGCAATCACGTAAGCTAAGCGAGCTCAGGAAATCCACCAAATTCCACCTATAGAATAGGAGAATTAATAAGCATTAATTAAAATCAGTTACCACCTATACTATTGCAATAGCATTACGTATTACCGGAAGTGATACTAACACTGATCAGTAATTACAGATCAGGAGATGTATTATCTATAAAGAGAGGCAAACTCGAATAGTCCCTTTTTAACTAGAGGCAACCTATTGAGAACGTTTGCTAAGGAGTATTAGTTGACGTGTATTTAAAGAACCAACCCCATCTTGTAAGAGAGGCCCTTGATTCTTTATATATAGTCTTTAGGTATTTAAAGAGTCAACCCCTATCTAGTATAGGCCCTTAATTTGTGTCTATCACGCACGTTCACTACCAGATCACTTGCTAAGGAGTATCAGTTAATATATACCTAAAGAACCAACCCTATCTTATAAGAGAGGCCCTTGATTCTTTATATATAGTCCCCAGGTATTTAAAGAACCGACCCCTATCTAGTATAGGCCCTCAGTTCGCGTTTATCACGCATTTCAATTAGTTTGCGTCTACTACGCGTTCAGAACCTGATAAGACAAGGAACCCTCAGTTCGCGTCTATTATGCGTTTTCACTTAGAACCTAAAATCAAACTCGACAAGAGTTATAAGAATTGACATGGCAGACATTAGGGCACAAGTCAATGAAGGATAAGATAGATGGAGTGAGGGAATTAATACACAATCCAACAATGTTGATAAGAAGGAGATTAAAGATTTTATAGAGTTTAAGCTCCTTGAGTACGAAATATATAAGCTTAAGGATAATAACCTATGGGAAACCTACCGCGAAGATTTCAGTACCTTTATAGCACAGACCTTTAGAGATTGTAACCAGATTACTATTTATAACCTTTAACAATTCCTCTAAGTTCACGGTGTATGGGTTAAAAAGCATAGAAATACAACAATACTAAAAGCCCTTCTCAACACCTTATAAGAAGAAGATCCTATAGAATGGACTAAACTTGAGATTAGGGAACATATAGTAACTAGAGGGAAGTTTAATTTAGGACGAATTAACTACCTCCTTAAGAACAACTTTACTAGCACTAGTACCACCGAAACCCCAACCTTAACCTCACCAACCACGAAACCTACCCTACTTATAATACTACCCACTACACCCCAACCTACCCCTATACCACCCCTATAACGGGAGCCTAATTATATTGACTTAACCCTATAACCAGAACCACCTACTGGACAGAGTTAAACCTAGGGTTTCGGCAAGGAGTTAACAAACCTTATAAAGATGTACACGGAAGATAACAAGTACAGCGAAGAAGATGATAACTTTAACTTTAAACTCACTATCTTCTATAACCTCTGTAGCAGAGCCGACGTACCCTAAGAAGCTAAGGTTAAAGCCTACCCTATAATGTTACGCGGCTTAGCACTTGACCACTACTATACTAACCTTAAGAACGTTACCCTAACCCTTTTGCTTAACCAAATCTGCGACGCCACACGCAATTACTTTGAGGGACCTAAGTACAGGCGTAGCATACTAGGGCAATGGAACTCGATAACCTTAAGGTCTATAATAAGTAAAGGCGAGAATACTAGAAAATTAACTCTAGATTGCCTGCAATTGCTTATTAAAGAACTAAGACACCTCTAGTACGGTCTTAACCCAGACTTATATACTAATAAGTTCCTCTATAACAAACTTATCAATGCTTGCCAGGAGTTACTAGCCTATTAATACGCCTGCTTTAAACCTTCTAATAGCCTGACTGGCTTAATTAATAACCTACGATCTTCCATTATAACTTTTGAAAAGTTAAACAACGAGAACCCCTAAGCCTTCTTTACTAACCGCCGCTACTACAGACAACACCCCTGATTACCTTACAGAACACAATCATCCTTATCTGGCCGATATGCATTATTAAAGAAGCGCTGCTTTGTCTATCATAAGGAAGGTTGCTGGTTATCTAAATACTTAAAAGAAGAACGTAACGAATTAAAGAAGAAGTTTAAGGACAGATTTAGCCGCCGCTTTGACAGATATGCCTAATAATATATTGCTAAGTACGAGGGAACAGATCACGACGATAAACTTAATTTAGAATCCATTAATGATGTAATGGAAGCTCTTATAATCAATATTAAGTTACTACTACTATCTCTAACTTAGGAATAGACCGAACTATTTCTTACCTCTTTCGGAACGATATAGTATGAAGGAGCCATTAATACTGTAACTAACTTAGCGGACTAATCCTTTACCTATATAATTACCGGCACTAATCTAATTGCTTACTATAACGACTCAGACCCATTTGCCTACGTTGCTACTAGCTAATATACCTCCAACAAGTTCTATGGAGTAATGATTGATACAGGAGCCTTAAAGAGATTAACAGCTGGCTATAGACAATACCTCGCATATAGGAAGACCTATAATACCGTTATCGATACTTTAAAGGCTGGCGCTATTAACGTCTAGTTTAGCATCGGTTCTACCTCTTTTATTGGCTCCGTTATAGTTAACACACCAGTCGGCAATGTTGAGTTCTATATTATAAAGGCCAACACACCTTTCCTACTGTGTCTCGCAGATATGGATGTACTAAAGGTCTACTATAATAACTTTAAGAACGTCCTAGTTACCCTAATAAAATTGGTGCCAGTGGTTCGCCGATTCGGTCACCCCTTCTTATTATAGGAAGAGTTACTGCAGTTATTTATAACCTACTTGTTTGATTAAAACCCTTGCTACCTAACTACTACTAAACTCCGCCGACTCCACCGTCGCTTTGGACACCCATCGGCAGACAAGCTGTATAAAGTATTAGAACGCTCTAGCCACGATAATATTAATAAGCAGGTTATTAACTATCTCACTAAGTACTGTTTCTACTGCCAGAAACACGGCAAATCTCCCGGATGGTTTAAGTTCACACTATAAGAAGACTAAGATTCCGATTTCAACCATTCCATTTTTGTTGATATTATGTATATTAACAGGAGTCCTATTCTCCACGTAATTGATGAAGCTACCAGATTTTAAGCCGCAAGATAGCTACGCAATATCTCCGCAAAATATATATGGGATATCCTACGACTATGCTGGATTGATACCTACATTGGACTACCTAACTATATTACCCACGACGCCGGGAAGAACTTTGTAAGCAAGGAGTTTCGATAGCATGCTATGGCAATGGCCATATCAACTAAGAGCGTCCCAGTGGAAGCTCACTGGTCTATTAGAATGGTAGAAAGAGCTTATCTAACACTACGCCGAGCATACCAGATAATTATAGAAGAACTATAGGACTTAGGAATAACTAAAGAACTGGCTTTATAAATAGTAGTAAAAGCCGCTAATGACACAGCTGGCCTAGACGGCCTGGTCCTAATACTACTTGTCTTTGGTGCCTATCCTTAAATGAGCGAAATCGACCCACCAGTACCCTCTATTACATAGCGAGCGGCAGCTATAAAGAAGGCAATGGAGGAGATTGTAAGGATTAGGGCAAAGAAGTAAGTTAACAATGCACTAAACTAATAAAATGGTTTATCTGTTACCACAATCCACAACCTCCCCCTTAACTTAGATATACTTGTATGGCGCGAAGGCAATACTGGACAAAGCGGCAGATAGACTGGCCTATTTAAGCTACTCGGAATTAACGGAGAAATATATAAGATATAACTCCCTAGTGGACCTACCGACTTTAGGACCATAGCAGTGAAGCTATATCTATAACCTAAACCAGAAGAACCCAACGAGGAACCAGAGGAGGAGCTATCTAAAGAATTGACTAAGGAATTAACCAAGGAACTGACAACTACTGCACCCCTCTAAAGATTAAAACGGACACGACGATCGCCGACAAAGTCCTAGCAAAACATCGCGGATATATTAATATTTATTAATGACAGCCTGATAAAACCTAATACTACAACCCTTAAGTGCACCTCACCGTTATTCACAGAGTCTCAACGCAAGGAGATAAACGGTTTACTTAAGAAAGGCGTCTTTAAGTTCATCAATACAGCAGACGTCCTGAAAGGAGTCAGAATCTTTAACTCCTGGTTTATTAATGAGATTAAGAACGCTGGAATAGACAAGGCCTTTAAGAAGTCTAGACTAGTTATACAAGCCTATAACGACTATGGTAAAGATCTGGTCTTAATATAGTTACCAACCATTTAATGTATTAGCCAGAGAATTATTCTAGCACTCACGGCAACCCTATAGGGAAATGAAAGAAGACTAGCCTCTTTATACCTACGTAATATTTTATAAGCTTATGTACAGTCTAGTACCTACTTAAACAGAGACTTCTTTATACGCCCACCACCAGAACTCGGACTAAAAGATAGATTAATTCTAAGAGTTATTAAACCACTCTACGGTGTCCCGGAAGCTGGTAACTATTGGTTTAATATATACCACCGTCACCACCTTAATAAGCTATGGATGAACCAGTTAATATACAACCCCTGCTTGTTATACACGAACAGCAACGGCTTTGGAATTATAGGATTATAGACTGACGATACACTGTTCCTTGCTAATAAAACCTTTGCGGAGGCTAAAGAAGCCAGACTTTAGGAGGCAAAGTTCCTAGTAAAAGAGAGAGAGAAGCTTACGCTAAATACCCTAATTAAGTTTAATAGAGGCTATATTAAGTAAGAAAAAGACTTAATAGCCCTTACCTAGGAACGTTAATGCCAGAACCTAAAGTTGGTTACTATAAAGGCTACAGACCTAACTAGCTCTAGAGGGGAAGTCCGCAAGGCAGTTATACTAAAGGACTAGTACGTTGCCTAAAGAGCAAGAGGAGCCTATATCGCCACAGTCTGTTAACTAGAAGCTGCCTTTGACCTCTTCTTTGCGGCACAAGTCGTTAACCCAAAGGAAGAACATGCGAAGCAGCTTAATAAGCGGCTATAATGGCAAATCGATAATCCCTCCCGAGGACTTTGTTTTGTACGACTTGATATAAGCACTCTTAAACTAATGATATTTACGGACTCATCCTTTACTAATAACCACAACCTCTCTTCTTAAATCGGCTTTGTTATTATACTTACGGATAAGGACAATAGGGCTAATATCCTCTATTGGTTATCTATTAAGTGCAAGTAAGTTACACGAAGTGTCCTAGCATCTGAACTATATAGTATGGCCCACGGATTTAATACTGGAGCTGCGATTAAAGCAACTATTGAAAAGATCCTATAACTTAAACGACTACCGCTTACCCTTTATACCGATTTAAAATCTCTATATAACTGCCTAGTTAAACTCGGAACAACACAAGAGAAACGACTTATAGTTAACCTAATATATTTACAACAATCGTACGAGAGAAGAGAAATAGCAGAGATTAAATGGATTGACGGAGGCAGTAACCCTATAGACGCTATAATAAAATTAAAGCCTTGCTAGGCGTTAAAGGACCTAATTAATACAAATATAATTAAGCTACAGGTTACTGAGTGGGTAGAGAGAGAAGACGTCAAGGCAGGAATAGAGAGTGTAAAGATATTAAGCTAGTAGCTAAGGCGCTAGTACTAAGCGAGCCAATGGCGATTTTCCATGCCGGGTATGGAAAATTGTGATTAGTCACTTTAACTACCTGGCAGAATTCGGCAGAATCTAAGTGGAATATAGCAGAATTTAGCAGAACTTAATGGAATTTGGTGGACTATAGTGGAATTTGGCAGAACTTGATGGAATCTAGTAGAACTTGGCGGAATTCAGCAGTGACGCGCTTAAGCACCGTCACAAAACTAAATGCCCCCAGTGTCTGAACAAGGTTTCGTAATGCAGTTGCACGCGATCACGTGAGCTAAGCGAGCTTAGGAAATCCACTAAATTCTACCTGTAGAATAGGAGAATTAATAAGCATTAATCAAAATCAGTTACTACCCATACTATTGCAATAGCATTACGTATTACTGGAAGTGATACCGACAATAACCCTACTAAGTTTAATAGAGTTTGTATATTTAAGTTAAGAATAGTTAATAAGATTAAAGGCAAAGCTACTAATACCCTATTTAAGAAGTTAAGGCTGGTTATTTAAGGCTATAATAACAATGGTAAGGAAGTAATCCTTATGCAATCCCTTATAATTTAATAAGCTAGTTAGTAAGTTATTATTGCGCTAGCTCCCTCCTTAATAAAGAATGGAATGGTGGTTTATTTATAAGATATTACTTAGGCCTATACCTAATTAGAGACGCGCCTTTAGCGCTTAATACTAGTATACCTTCTAGAGCAAATTTGCCACTAATATCCTAAAGATATAATTATGGTTATACTTAAGCCATTATATAGAATCGCAGAGGTAGGAACTTACTAGTAGGCTACCTATAGTAAGTACTATAAAGAGAAGCTTTTAATAACTACTTTTACATTTAACCCCTACTTCCTTATTATAACTATAGGAACTCCATTTGGAATTATTGGTATATAAACTAACAATATAATTATCTTAGGAGACGGCCAATTCTTAGCTCTTAAAGAAGATGAGCTAGTAAAGGCAAATCTTATAGTAAAGCTAAAGGAAAGACTTGACTTAATAATACTACTGCTCTTTAATGGATGCATCCTCTCCCTAAATAAGGGTTTTATTGCTTTATGCCAGAAAGGTTAAGGTAAGAAGATTAATATTATTAATGTTAATTCTTTAAAGTAAGGATACGTGGAGCAATGCGCTTGTGGAGCTTATATTACTTCTATCTATTAACCTAAGGCTTCCTTTAATCTCTTTATTGCTGCTTAACACTAGGAACTAACTAAGGAGGACATTCTTGCCCTAAATAAGCGCCTTTCCTAGCAAATAAACCATTTTAATTAGGGACTACTTTATATGCCTATTAACCTTCCTACTGCTAAGCTCTTTATATTTATTAATAGATTGTTTATAAATAATAAAGATTTTAGCTCCTAGCTAGGATATAAGATTATTATCGCGAATAAATCTACTAGAGAGAATGACTTTATAATTTATAGCAATCTTATCCATTGGAGCTTAACTAAGAGTAAGTGTGTTGCTTAAAGCGTTCTAGCGTTAGAGATATATAGAATAGTTGGCAGAGTTAATATAGTAATTACAATTGGAACTACCTTAAAGATGATTATAGATTGACTTAAACTTCCTATTATCCCTATAATTGTATATACCAACTTATATTCCCTCTATAAGTGCTTAGTTAAGCTTGGTACCATAAAGGAGAAGCGCCTTATAATTGACATTATAGCACTTTAGCAATCCTACAAACGGCAAAAACTCTTTAGGATTTAATGGATTAATGGCCAAGACAACCTAGTAGATATAATAATAAAGGCAAACCTAAATAAGGCTCTAGAAACGTTTGTTAATATAAATACTCTATATATATGGGTTAAAGGTTGGGTTAAAAGGGAGTAAGAGTATAACATTCTATAGACTCTAATTTTAACCAGCTAATTAGGATTTTCCATGCCCAGTATGGAAAATCGCTATTGGCTTGCCTATTACTAGTGCCTTAGCGGCCCCTTACCTTCGCATTAACCCCTAACGTTCTTTTTTTTCTTCGCTTAGTATCTTTGTATAGTAGTAATCTACAAGTGTATATAGATAGCAACTATAAAAGAAGAGTTGCCAGTGTTGGGAATAAGGCAAGCGGTCGTTACGTGCCGTCGCGGCACTAGCGTGGCGAGGAGCCTTAAGCTCTTTGCCCTTCCTCGTTCTAATACAATTATGCATTATTAAAAACAACGTCACTGTCCTACTCGAGTAGTACTGGTGATTTACCCTATATTACTAATAACAGCGAGCTATATCTAGTAGCCTTTTTCTTTTAGAAACTCGCCCTTACTAAATTAAACTATAAGATATATAATAAGGAACTACTTGCAATTATTAGATGCTTTAAATAATAGCATCCTAAACTTAAAGGATTGTTATTTCTAATATGCATATTAACGGACTATAAGAATCTATAGTACTTTATAACTATAAAATAATTAACACAGCGCCAAATTTATTAGGCTAAATACCTCTTATAATTTAACTTTAAGATTATATACTAACTAGGTAAACTTAATTAAAAGCCTAATATATTAATATAACGATTATAGGACTAATCTATAAACGCTTTAGATAAACAAATTATAAATTATTTATAAATTTTGTTACCCTCTAAACGATTTAAAAAACTATATCCTATATTTCTAGATATAGAACTTAATAGAAATAAATTAGAAGTTAATAAATAGGAAATAGAAATTAATAAGCTAATAGAATATTTATATAAAAATAATATATATATAATTAATATAATAAATGCAATTTAAATAGGAAAATAATAGTATAAGGATATTACACTTGCTAAATGCGAAATTTAAAATAATTAATTATTGTTAGTACACTCGCATTATTAACGTGCACGAATATCACTTGTAGTGGTACGTATGCGATGTTAAAGTTGGTAGTTGTTGATGTCTAGAAAATAGGGGTTTGCTCTAAGGTTAGATTAGCTAGTCTCGCTTTATAGTTCCGTAACCACGTTATATAACTAACATTCCAACACTAGAGCAACTCTAAGAAGAAGGCTAATCTACACTTTAAAGCTAAGTCTATTTCTAGACTATTTGTAGCATATATGTAATAGCTAAAGATTTAATTAATATATAATAGTTTCCACGCTCCTCTTATAGGTCTATAATTATATAACTAGTGTTATAGCTTATACTAATACCTCTAAACTAAAGCTTATAGAATGCTATATTATGGGGACACTAAGCTAAGGAAAAAAAGGAGAAGAATTATTAGGGGTAGTAGGTTAATATATTGCGAGGGCCGCTAAGGCGTTAGTGGTAAGCGAGCTAATAGCGATTTTCTATTTTAGGGATAGAAAATCCTAATTAGCTAGTTAAATTTAGGGTCCGTAGAATATAGCGGGTGGCGTGCCCTAGCACTATTACGACCCGTAAACTACCTTCTATTGCTTTTTACGCTCCACCTAACCTATAGCCTGTATATTAACTTGGTTTGTGTTGATAAGTCGCTATAGGGTGACGCAAGGCTTCCCTCTAGTTATCGCGTCTGTAGGGTTAGCTTTACTATTAATCTATTTAACCTCCGTAATCTGCCGATATTTATAGGCTTATTATAGGCACATTATATTAATCATTAATTGCTTCTCTTATATGGTTTTAAGTTATATAAGACAGTTATATAGCGACTTAGAATTGGTGTAAAGTATAAGTAGAAGGTTAATCTGTAGGACTTTGTCTACTATAGACTTAATGGCGACGGTAATATTAAAGCTATAAGCTATTCTATAGAGTTTAGAAGCTAGAACGCTTTTAGTAACTTTTTTATACTTAATTAAGCTCTAATGGATAACATTGGCCTTCTTAGTTGTGTTAGCTAGTATAATAACGTAGCTAATTTGCAAAGAGAGGTCCTTGTTGTTGGTAAAAAAAAGCGTCTATAAAGACTAAGAGCTGTAGGGTCTTGGCCTCTAATTTAATAAACTTAAGACCTCTATATAAGTTCTAAATCTGCTAACTTAGGCGCTTATTTAACTCCTTTATATCTGCCTCTTTAGGATTAGTTATCTAGGCAGTAAAGGATAAGTTAAATAAAGCCTTTAGTTAATAGACTAAGGCAATATAGGCTCCTTTAGCGCGTTAAGCAATATACTAGTCCTTTAGTATAAGTAGGCTACGCGTAATTCCTTTGGAGCTAGTACTGTTTGCTAGCGTAGTATTAACTATACTAAGGTTCTTACACTGGCGCTTTTATATTAGCGTAATACTCTTATCTTGTGCTAATTAAATAAGTCCTCTATTAAACTTAACTAGTATATTAGTGGTTAGTTACTCTTGCTTCTTAGCTATAAATTTAGCCTTATATAGTTTGCTTTATTTAGCCTCTATAAAGGTGTTATCTATAAGGAACAGCGTATTATTAGTTTATAAGCCGATAATTCTAAAAGGTTTATTGCTGTAAAGTAAGTAAGGGTTATATATGGACTGGTCCATTCGCAGCTGATTAATGTGGTATAAATAGTAGGTCTTAAACCAGTGGTTTCTAGCTTTAGGTACTTTATAAAGTGGCTTTATAACCTTTAGAACGGAGTCCTTATTAATTCCTAATTATTTATTTAGCTTATATGGTGGTTATACGTAGAATTTGCGGTTTAGGTTTGTAGTAGACTAGATATAGGCTTATAAGATATCTTAGAGGTAGAGTTGTGTCTATAGTAGTATAGCAGCGATATAGAGAATTAGCCGCTGGCTAACTTGTTAAATTGTTGGTAACTAAGTAAGGACTAGCTCTTTCTTTAAATTATTATAGGCCTATATAATAAGTCGTGATTTCTTAAAGGCTTTATTGGTTCCCCTATTCTTAATCTTATTAACAAACCGTAAATTAAAGAGTCTAACCCCCTTTAGTATATTATATAGCTTAATAATCTTAAAGATGCCTTTCTTAAGTAGGCCTATAACCTCCTTTTGCTGTAAAGCGCTGAACTGGGTATTACTATTGTTCTATAAGTAAGTAGTAGTGTCAGCTATATCTACGGTATCATTATCTTATAAGTAGATAGCAATGTCGGCCATATCTACAATATTACCTATAAGAGCACCTATATCTATTATAGCGTTCGTAACAGCCGTGTCTGCGACGGCTATAAGTAATAGGTATTTGCAGGGGCGACCTCTGCCTTGCTTTGGCGGTAGCTATGGTTTAGCTTTAGGTAATGATTAAGGTTCAGCTAGTATAGGTACTAGTTTAGCTAATTTAACAGACTCTCGTGGTTTAACTAAGTCTTGTAGGTCTAGTAGGTAAGGTTTTATAATTATAGAGCGGAAGGTTGTAGGCCTATTTGATAGCTTTATAGTGCAGGTCTTACTATTAACGGTAAGTAGCATATATGGCCCGTCCTAATAACCACTTTGGCTAGTGTTGCCTTCTCTCTAGACTAAGACAGGCGAACTAGGTAGGAGGCTATAAATAGCGTTAGTTTGTTATCCATTTCGCGTATTAAGAGTGTTAGCAATCTATTGTTTAGCTTATAGCTTCTAGATTTCTACTATTGCTTTCTTAATAGCCGCAGCTCGCTGTGCAACTAAAGGTAATGGTACGTCTAATTTGACTATTTGGGGGTAGGCTCTAAAGACTAGGAGTGTAGGGACTAGGCCTTCTAGGCCAGCTGTATTATTAATAGCTTTAAAAGCTATTTGTAGGGTCATCTCCTTGCTAATTTTAGGGATTTTAGTTATAATAATTTGGTAGGCTTGTTGTAGCGGACTATAGTAACGCTCTACCATTTTAATAAAATTGTGTGATTTGACTGGAACTAACTTTATAGTTACTCCTATAGTAGCAGCGTAGTACTTAAACTCTTTACTAATAAAGTTCTTCCTAGCGTCTATAGTGATTAAGTCTAGTGGTCCTAAATAGCTGTTGATTTAGCATATTTGTAGAACGTCTTAAGTGTGCTTAGCGCTGATATCTTGTAGCTATCTGCTAGCTTAAAATTAAGTTGCTTTATTAACTATGTATAGTAGGGGGAAGCCGCTGATATATATAACGTTAACGATAATATCGTAATTAAAATTGATGTTGTCTTATAAGGTAAAGCGAAATCTACTTAGAGATCTGCTAAACTTCTAGTAGTAGTGGTAGAGTCTAGTTAGCTCTTTAATAGCAGATCTATTAGTATTATGGCCATAGCCAGTCTTATTAAGAAGCTTTTGCAGTTTATTAACTAACGGGTGACCAAATTAACGGTATAGATGTTATAGCTCTATGTTAGTTAAGTAGCAAGGGTTTGCGTTAAAAGACTTAACTAAATAAGACTATAAAGAGAAGCTCTATATAAGAAACGGGTGGCCAAATCGTCTAACTACTGGCACCTTTTTAGTGCGAGTGATGATGACGTCCTTTAGGTTATTGTATTTGATATAGAGTCTATCTATATCTACTAAGCAAAGTAGGAAAGGAGTATCTGCTTTAATAATATAGAATTGTATCTTGCCTATAGGGCTGTTAACGTCTATGGTTTTAATAAACGTATAGGCTTTAATCCCGAATTGGATAGTTACTTGGCCCTTAGTTGATGTGTTAAGACTTATAGACTTGTCTATAGCCTATAGGGCTTAGAATTGGCCGTAGCTAGCTATAGACTTGCGCAAAGCACCCGTATTAATTATAATTCCTATAAAGACCGTTAAGGTGTATTGTGACGCTATAGTTGTGGTTGTATTATAGGTAAATAGGTTAGTCTCCGTGTAAGGTTTTGTAGTAGACTCTATAGTAAGTTCTAAAGCTATAAGCAGGTGTGTATAAGCCTTATTAGCTAGCTCTACGCTTATAGAGGTTGCTTTTTCTATAGTAAGTGTTCCAAAGGTGGTGATATAGGCAGAACTATTATTAGGTTCTCTGGCATTGTTCCTAGAGTTATTAGCGTCTTATATATAGGCTTTAAAGTCTAAATCTTTATCTTTATCTCTTTTGCAAGCAGCGATGCATTGCTTAAAGTGGTTGTTAAAGTTACCCTTATTACGGCCCTTAATATTAATAAAGCGTCTCCTATAGTTGTCTCTGGACCAACTATGCTCCTCTTTTAAGTGTTTCCATAAACGGCAGTCCTCCTTCTTATAGATGTAGCACTTGGCCTTTAGTCTGCCATTGGTTCTATAAGAGCGATTACTGCTATAGCAATTAGTGTTTTGGTCTTAACTCTGGTCATTTTAATAGTAGCGTTAATCCGTAAAAAAGGCTTGATAAGATGGTCTTATTAGGGCCTATAAGGGGTGTTCTTTTTCCTACGCAATAATAGAGGATTATAGTTTGCTAATTAACTAAGAAAGGTCTTCTAAAGGGTTGGAGATAGTAATATGGCATACTAGCACTCCCTGGCAAGCAGTAACTAACTTATTTATAAAAATGCGGTTTATATGGAAGTCTAGGTATAGTCTATAATGTTACTTTAGCAGTTTATCTATAAGTAGTTAGAAGTTCTAATAGATTAACTTATTAGGGTTCTTATCTATAACTCCTTAGAGGGTTATGCTGTTCTACTCTATAAGGTTTTTGCGGTAGTATTCTAGCCCTTTAAAGAACTATTGTATGTGGTTGTAGGCTTTAGTAAAAGGTCTTAACTTAAGGTTGCTGTTATAGTAGTGGTCCTGAGCAAGCCCTTTTAGCATACTAGGGAATGCTACTGCGTAGCCTTTTGGTGGTAAGCCAGATCTCTTGCAGATGTTATAGAAGATGGTTAACTTAAAGTTAAAGCTGTTGCTGACTCTATTGTACTTTTAGTTGTCTGTGTAGATCTTTGTAATTGTGGCTACCTCTTTATTATATCTAGGTCTTTGCCTAGATCCTTGCTCCACACTAGGCACGGCCAGTTTGGGTAGTGTATGTGTGTGTGGCTGCTGCGGTTGCTGCGGCTGCTGTGGTTGCTGCTCTCTTGGCCATAGCAATTGGTTGATAAGAGTATGTATTTGCCTATGGTTGGAGGTAGGCTGAATAGTAGACTGAATAATGGGCTGAATAACGGGCGTCGGAGGTAGTGGAGGTAGTGGAGGCGTGGATATAGGTGTTTGCGTACTAGACCTAAGTGGTATTGCAACTACAGCTGTAGGCTGAGCTGATAGACCGTTATGAGTGTGGTTTAACCTGTTTTATAGTGCTCTTATAGCTAGTGGTTCTGCTAACTCCTTAATAGTTGCCACGATCTCCTTATCTGTCCATTAATATAGTTCTTCTTATTGTACAACTTTAAATAGTAGCTCAGATATAGTAACTCTACTATTGTGTTTGCCTACGTAAATACCTCTTTTAAGGAGATGTCTTCGCAGCTTAGATCTGATATCTATGCGTATCTTCTTAAAGCTCTCCACTGTAAATCCCTTAAACTGCTCTTAAAAGACGGCCTATAAGTTATTGTCTGTAAGGTCTTATGTCTTATATAGATATATCATCGTTTCTATGAACTCTATTAGTTCGTCCTTTGTAGCCTCATCTATATTAATTCCATATCCGTATTTACTAGCCCTTGCGGCCCATTCTTTTTCCGTTAGTGCCATGGTTGTAGGTATGAGGGTAGGTGTAAAGGTAGGTATAAGGTTAAGGTTAAGGTTAAGGTTAAGGATGTAGAGGTAAGGGTATATATGTGTCCCCTTAATAAATCTACAGTTTTTAAGGACTGAAGACGATTCTTAGCAAAGATATAATCCTCTAGGCGATTTTACGCGTTGGTGGTTAAGCCAATGTGGGGTCTTAAGCTTTGAGGGTGGTATCTTTTGGGTATATATGTGTCCTATTAATAAATCTACAGTTTTTAAAGAACTGAAGACGATTTTTAGTAAAGATATAAGCCTCTAGGCAATTAAACGCGTTAGCAGTTAAGCTAATACGTAGTCTCGAGCTTTAAGGGTAACGTAGCTCTCTCCTTTAACTAAAATAGGGTGATAACTCTACGATTATTAAACACTAGGTAAGTAGTGCTGTTTCTTAAGCTTTACTATTGCGTATTTCCTAATCTATACGTCTACTAATTAGTATCGGTACACTCGCATTATTAACATGCACGAATATCACTTGTAGTGGTACGTATGCGGTGTTAAAGTTGGTAGTTGTTAATGTTTAGAAAATAGGGGTTTGCTCCAAGGTCAGATTAGCTAGTCTCACTTCGTGGTCCCGTAACCACGTCACATGACTAACATTCCGACAATTATATTCTTAATATAAAATGGTAGTTCTAAATTCTAAACCTTTATAATTTAAGATACTTAAATTTATATATAACTCCCCTACAGTAAGACATCCTAGCTATATAAAAACTTATAAGATTGTTTAATAAGTATACTACTGGCCTATAATATATAACTGTAGCTAGAATATATTGCATTGCAATAGGAGGCAAATTGCCGCCATGTGTGGCAAGTTGCCGTTACGTAAGGCAAGTTGCCGTCACGTGTTACTGCGGCACTAGCGTGGTAAGGAACCTTAAGTTCCTCACCCTTCTTTGTATTAAAGAGACAACATCCATCTACAACACCGCATAGTACATATTATTGTGATATATATATTTTGCACGTTGTTAAAGCATACCAATACTAATTAGTGAGCGCGTATAGATTAGGAAACACGCAGGTAGCTTAGAAGACAGTTATACTATCCACCTTACAGCAGATTAGAAGATAGTTGTACTTATCCACCTTTTATATCAGCCTATTTCAGTTAAAGAGAAGAAGAGAAACTACTTAGGAGTACTTATCTGGTATCCACAACAACTTTTAAATATCTCGTTCTATCTATTTTAGAAGACTACTGCGTAGAGCACTTTACCCTACTTAATCAACTTAAACTATTTCCTTAACCGCCTCCTTAACCGCCTCCTTAACCGTTCCCCTACCTTTACCTTTTAAACACCCTTACCTTTACCCTTACTTACCTAAACAATATATAATAAACAAGATGTCAGGAACAGAGAAAGACTAGGATGTTAGCAACTCAGTCAATCGAGGCACGAGCACGGGAAGAAGGACGCGCAAGCCTGTACGATTGGATTGTCTATAAACGAGGATCCAAAGCTAGAGAAAGGAAGGAGAAGAATAGCAGCGCCGCTCGATATTTTATGCGGTCCTCGAGTCACGTGACTCGCGTCTACCATAATCCACGTCTGCCAAGATCCACCGTTTTCCACCAGCGCCGTAACAAGGAGGAAGAAGCAGCTAAATAGGAAAATGGGATTAACCTAACAGAAGCCTCTAAAGATAAACTAACTGACTACCTACAATGCAAGATGTACCTATACACAGAGATACACAACTAGCTTAACTTAACACTCTAGAAATCATTCTAGGGAGATTTTAAGGACTTTATGGTTAATATCTTTACGCAAATCCCCTTATACTGGCTTTAGCAACTACGTGACTGCCTAAACATCAGAGGAGTATGGGTTAATATTAACCATAAATGAAATAAAACACTCCCTTAGTCTTTATATAATATAGCACAAGAAGAAGACCAAACTAAATAGAGTAGAGAGATGATTAAATTAGCCAATAATAAGTATGGACCGACGCTATTAAGATTAATTAAGGTATACATAACAGAGGGTACCTTAGAGGAGTAACGATAAGCTAAAGCTACCGCAACCCAACTAACTAGTATACTGACTACCTCTACCTTTACACCATCTATTATACCTCAATCTATAACTACGTCCACTTTTACACTATCTGCTACGCCTTAACCTATAATAACAATATAGCAACTCCACGTATAATCTATAGATGAGGAGAACTGCCCTGTTACTATAACTGGCTATAGCAAGGAAATTGCGAACGCAGCCAAGATATATATAGAGGAGTAGAAATATGGTGGTATAAACAAAAGCCTTAACTATAAATTAATAATATTCTACAACATCTGTAATTAAGTGGATGTACCCCAAGAAGCCTACCTTAAGGCATTCCCTACTATGCTAAAAGGACTAGCTTTAGACCACTTCTACACAAACCAACTGTCCTGCCTACTATTTGCTAAAGCTTGCGAGCACCTTTGGAATTTCTTTAAAGGACTAGGATTTTAACGTAAGAACCTAGATAAGTGGAACACCATTATACTTATAACAGTAATAGCAGGAAATATAGATAAGTTGATAAGCGAATGTCTCCAATTGTTAATCTATAGACTTTATTAACTATAGCATGGCCTTAGACCTACCTTATAAACCATAGACTTCCTTTACAACAAAATTGTTACTTCTTGCCAGGGAATACTAGTATGTAGATATACAGTCTCTAACCCACTGGATAACCTTAGAGCCCTTATTAATAAACTTTAATCGTCTATTACAGCATACAAAAAAGAGTATATAGAGAAGACATAAGCCTTCTTTACAGACCGACGGTTCTATAAAAGAGATAATAACTATAACCGCAGTAACCGCAATAACCCTCTATATAACCGCAACCAAAAGAAACCACGTTGCTTCATATGTAATAGGGAAGGATATCGCTTATAGAGATATACTAAGGAGGAGCAAGAAGAGTCTAAAGCTAAGTTTAAAACTGCTAATAGAGACAGGTTTAGCAAATTCGATAACTGATTTAAGAAACAACTTAACCAATATATTATAGATTACAAGGATGACGATACCAACTTAGAAGAAGAGCTTAAGGAAGCTTTTTAAGCACTAACTATTAATGTAAGTTATAAGGCAACTGATAAGAACTTATAACTGAATATTGATTACTACTATACCTCCCTTAGCTAAGTGGAATAGTAGAAAGCAATTTCTATGGCTGCTACCCTAGCTGATAAAGCCTTTAGCCATTTGGTCACAACTATAGATAATATAGTACCTCTTATAACCGACCAGGACCCCTTTACCTATAATGTAACCATATCCACGTCCCGCTATACTGTAGATAAGTTTATAGGTATAATAATTAATATAGGAGTATCCAAACGATCTATAGTAGGATATGGCCAATTCTTGGCATTCTAGAGACTTGATACTGATATACAGCTTAATACCACTACATAAGGTATAGTTAACGTATAGTTCGGCATTAGATTAACCTTATTAATTAGATTAGCTAAAGTAATTACCCTAATTGGTATAATTAAGTTTTATATTATTAAGGTCAACACCCCATTTTTGCTTTACTTGGCAGACATGGATCACCTATAAGTGTACTATAATAACCTAAAAAATATGCTAATCACCCCTTGGAGCGAAGTACCTGTTATATATCGCTTTAGCTACCCTTTCTTACTTTAGAACACATCCCTATGTACTTATTTAACTAAGTCATTTAAACAAAACCCCTGCTACCTCACCGACGTAGAATTGAAGCGACTGTATTGCCGTTTTGGCCACCCTTTAGCTGAGCGTCTTGTACGAATACTTAAACGCTTAGGGCATAATATTAACAGCAAGACCTTAAATTATCTCACACGCTACTGCCACTATTGTTAAAAACATGGAAAGTTGCCTAGTAGATTTAGATTTACCTTATATAATAATATTAATTTTAACTATTCAATCGTGGTTAATATTATGTATATTAATAGCGCACCCCTTTTGTATATTATTAATGAAGGAACACGATTTTAAGCTGGCAGATAGCTGTAAAACATTAGCGCCAAGTATATATGGGATATATTATAAATGTGCTGGATCGATATATACCTAGGACCTCCTAATATTATCACATATAATATAGGCAAGAATTTTGTGAGCAAGGAATTTAAATAATACGCTATAATATTTGGAACAGTTATAAGAAGTGTACCTATTAAAGCCCATAATTTAGTTAGAATGGTAGAACGCTACCATAGCCCCCTCCGTCGCATATACCATATCATTACTACAGAACTATTAGATATTAGTAAGGACATGGCCCTGTAAATGGCCTTTAAAGCAATTAACGATTCTATAGGCCCTAACGGTCTTATACCCACCTTACTAGTATTTGGAGCTTACCTATGTATGGTGGAATCTAACGCACCTAACCCTATAGTTATACAACAAGCAGCAGCTTTTAAAAAGGCTATAGAAGAAGTTAAGAAGCTTAGAGCTAAGCGCTAAGTGGCAGATGCCCTTAATATACGCAACGGACCTAAAATAATTGCAATCCATAACCTACTACTTAACTCACCTGTATTGGTATAGAGAGAAGGACCTATAGGCCAACCTAGCTACTAATCTGGTCCGCACAACCTACTTAGTATTAAAAATGAGACCTGTACTATATAACTTCCCTATGGACCCACCAACTTCCGCAGTATGGTTGTAAAACCATATCTAGTAGACCCTAAGATTACAGAGGATACGCAACTAGAAGATAATAAAAGTAAACCACCTTAAACTAAGCCTAAACCCCTACCTTAAACTGAACCTAAACCCCTACCTTAAACTAAGCCTAGACCTTAACCTGTTAAGCGTGGAAGAGGTAGACTATGTAAGTACCCTATTAAAGCTAGTGCTGCGAACATTTTAATATATCTATAAGATGAGGATAATGATTAACTTATAAAGTCCAATTAGTTTATAGTATCACGCTAGAAGGAAATTAAGGGATTACTTAAGAAAGGAGTTTTTAAACTGGTTAACCCTAAAGATATACCATAAAGTAACAAAGTATTTAACTCTAGATTTATTAACAAGATTAAGAACCCCGGTTCTAATAAAGCCTTTAAGAAGTTAAGACTAGTTATACAGGCATATAATAACCAAGAAAAAGACCTTATATTAACCCAATTACCTATAATCTAATGAGTCAGCCAATGCCTTATTCTCTGTATTACGGCCATAACTTAGAACAGTGGCATATATCTCTACTTACGAGATATTTCACAGGCCTATGTATAATCAGCTATAAGACTAAATTAAGACTTCTATATTAGGGCACCTCTCGAATTTAGTACGGTACTTAGAGTCTTACAAGGCACAATTCTAAAGGTTATTAGACCTTTATACGGCATTCCTAAGGCAGGCAATTATTGGTTTAAGACTTACTATAACTACTATATTAAAGAACTAAATATAAGCCAATCTACTTATAAC
>Ga0307507_10001930_pt1 | contig 45067 bp, 11 predicted proteins | sample 7_EM_MG_FD_207223 | JGI IMG/M metagenome (GOLD analysis project Ga0307507, IMG submission 207223) | Populus trichocarpa ectomycorrhiza microbial communities from riparian zone in the Pacific Northwest, United States - 7_EM | ecosystem: Host-associated > Plants > Roots > Unclassified | place... | reverse complement strand
CAGAGCCTCTTGTAATTAGCATATAACTTAAATAATATATTACATTACCTCAATTGCATATTAAGGAATGTATAAGTTGGTCAACTGCGTATTATTTAACTTTTAAATATATCAAATTGGTTAACGGCGTATTATTTAACTTATAAATATATCAAGTTGGTTAACTGCGTATTATTTAACTTATAAATATGTCAAATTGGTCAATTGCAGGTTAATTGCGTGTCGTTTAACTTTTAAATATGTCAAGTTGGTCAACTGCGTGTCATTTGACTTTTGAATGTGTCAAGTTGGTCAACTGCATGTCAATTACGCGAAACGCGCTTAACAAAGTCGACTTGAAACCCAGCCTGCGAATATTTTCCCGATGTACCCTTCTCTACAGCATTAAACCGCCGTATAATAAGGCTAGCAATTATACTTATAATAAGGATAAGGACAGTAACAGTAGTGGCGTCGCTAATAACTAGAGCAACGTTTTAAACCTAGTGTCACGGGACTCACTCGTTCTCACGTCTCTGCGCGTCTTTGACGTTCTTGACCCGTGCTCACGTTCGTCCCGAGACACCTACGCACGTTCCCCTACAACCCCTATTTATACCCGTACCTGGCACACGAAGACTCTTCTTCTTCATCCAATGTCTTTATATCAACCACGCATAGTTACGTGTACGTAGCCTTCTCAATTACTACCTCGTTTAGTGTATTGTATCCCGGCTCGTGCCTACTCCGTGACACCTAGAGCCTGCTATAAAACGTCATACCCAGACTAAAAAAGACAAAATTAATAAAATAAGCTTAGATGATAAATGGGAGATTAATAATATTCTAGGGGAAAGAATAACTAAGTTAGGGCGTAAATATAAGGTGGCTTAGAAGCCTACCTAGGTTTATAAAAGCGGCCTTTTAAATTCTAAAGATGCCCTTAAGTCTTACTAAAGACGCGTTTAGTAAGCTAAAGCTGGATTATTATAGGTGCACTCTTTTCCAAAGTTGTAAAAGTAAAGGGTAGAGTTGCCGTGCAGAATAGAAGGGGCTAGTAGCTTAGGCGTATTCTTATATTTCGGTTAGTAATAGTTCTTTTACTAGTTAAGGTCCTATAGCTTCTATAATAGATCGTTAATTACTAGCCATAATTAGTTTCTTACACTATTTTCACTAATCTAGCAGACTAATCTTTAAGAAATTTGCCGTATTTAGAAGACTCTTATAAAGATTCTTTATCTTCCCTAAGCATATATAATGTATCTTATACTGTGGGTGGCCATATCTAAACCAACTTAGGCTTAATATTATTAAGGAAGTAGGTAAATATATCCAATACCATTAATCCTCTAGCCTAAATAGTGGCGTAAAAGCAATTGCCTATAAAATTACCCCGTTAGGACTTAAGCCTTAAATTAACTTGTATTTCTTACGGGTAGATTCCTTCCTAAACTTCACATCCTTAAAATTGTACATTTAACCTATATTTCTCGCTTTCCTTTTACGCTCGCTGTGTCCGCAATTCCTTTAGTACTTAGATTTTATCCTAAACCTTCTTTACCGTCTCTAAAAGTTTTAAGCTTAAGTCACTTAAAGTGTCCCACTGGTTATCAGTTGGATAGACCTTATAGAATTTCGGCTGTAATTTCTTAGTCTTTTTAAGTAGGCCCTTTAACTGCAAAAGTATTATAGTTGCTAATATGCTAAAAGATTGGGGACTAGTAGGTATAGTAGCAGGGAGAGAGAGAGAGGAGCTGATTAACTTATATGCTATAGGGCCGTTAAAAGCCAGGTTTAATTAGGCACTAATTTATACAGGTCTATAGAACTTTTAAAGCAAGGGTAGCTGAGTTTTATTACCTAGAGAGGGATAGCGTTAAGTATTTAAAGAATTAGATCTCTAATTAGGGTTTTTTTCTAGAGCTCTTCCTAAATAATATATAGCTAGATTGCTTACTATAATCCAGCTAGCATTACTAGCACCAATTCTGCACTTATATCTTCAATTCAACCTAAGATATTGCCTATCTCCTATATGTCAATTAGAGCACTTCTATACTTTAGGCGATATCTTTTTTTAAGCTCGCTCTAGTGCTGGAGTTGAAATCCCATATGTAAGCTAGGGGACTATTTCTATAAGTATGGCAAGCATATACACCATGGCTTTATTTACCACGACGAAGACAATATCAACGTGTCTTAACTAAAGTCTGCTAGGATTAATTAGGGAGGGTAGCCTATTACTAAAAAAGGGGTGTAGACACACCTATGGCACAGCTCATGTCGTATAAGAAAAGGGCAGATCCGGCCTAAAAAACGATACTATCTAGCTCCTCTTTCCACTTAGCTCCTTCTTTAGATTAGTGTCACGTTACTAAAGCTTTATAAAGTAACAATACCAGTCGCATCCAAGCCTATTATGCTAGCGCCTTTACTACCTTGTAATAGCATAAACACCTCCCCTAGTAGCCTAAGCCAAATATATCTACATTATAGGCAGTCAGCGCAGCATCTTATAGTTAAAATGCCTGCAGCCGTGTTAAAGATAGTCTAAGCGGCCCAACCTCCTCTACCTTTTTTACCTCCTCCTACAAGTCTAGGGGTTAAAGAGATACCTAAAGTAAGAGGTTTTAAGGTTAAAGTTAAGGTGTTAAATAAGATATATGTTTACAAAATCCCCAAAACATACTTAGAAATATACTAACGTAGCGCCTACTATAGTTAGGATAAACAAAGCTGCTAGTATAAAACTATAGAGACTTTGCCAGATATATTAAGTAAGCATAATATATATAATTAGTATATTTATATCCTTTAGAGGAAATTTAGTCTATCTCTTAGGTGTCTTTAAACATATTAATTTAGATACTAACTTTAAGCTAGAAAAGGATAAGAAAGACTGCAGTACATATCTAGATATAAAGTTAGAAGAATTAAGAGATACCTTATAGGTAGTACTAAATAGCGTATAAGTTATCTCCCTTCGGAAAGACAAGCCTATAGTAAGTAGACCTTTTTACAGATATAGCCTTATTTTAATTTAATATCTAGATTTCTATAAACATTATACTCTATTTTCTACCCCAGTTAAAAACATACTAGGGGAATCTTTCTCCCAACTTAATCGGCGCCAAGCGCCTTTAGGGGTTAGTGGGATTCCTTAAAACCCATTTCGCGCCTACAACTAAGAGTCTCCTGCCGCTTCTGGGCTATAGCGAAATTAATTTCAATCTTCTTTGGACCTTATTTAAACCAAATACGCATATCTTTACGATTTGCGAAGGCTAATTTAGCTATCTTATAGAGATTTTTATAAAGATTTATAAGTATCTCTATTCTCTCTTTAGCTTTTTTACTTCTCTTCTTTACTTATTATAGCGATAGTAATATTCTTAGTTTATATCCGTAATTCGCCTTAAATAGTAAAGTTCCTATTCCTTCTTATAGTGTAGTATTATATATAAATTGCGCTACTAGTAATAATACTGCCTAATTATTCTATATATAGTTAATATAATACCTTAGATACTGCTCTAGTGTCTGATTTAATCGCTCTATTTAACCATCTATCTACAGATAATACGTCGTTAATATTACTGTGCGTACTCCTTATTCTGCCGTAAATATTTCCTAAAATACTAATATAAATCTTAGATCTCTGTCCGATATAATTTTCTTAGGTACTCTACTATATCCTCTACTAACATCTCCTTAGTATATACGATAAAGTATCCCTACTTTATAAGTTTGTCTACTATAGCTAGTATCGTATTATACTTCTATTCCGTTACTAGGTCCTTTAACTTTGGTAGCTTTATAATAAAGTCCTATAATATAACCTCCTATGGTCTCTTAGGTGTTTTAACTAGTTATAAACTTCTATACGGTTTATATCTTACTAACTTATTCCTTTAATAGTCCAGATATTCTTTTATAACTCTTCTTATAATTGTCTATAATCTATTAATAATATATTCCTCTTAAAGTCTTAATACTAAGCTCGTAGCTCCGTTATATCCTTAAGTTATTCCCCTATAGAAATCTTTAATAAATTCTTCTATAATTCCTTTTAGAATATACGTTAATTCTCTATTAACGTACTTTTCTATATCTAGATCTTCTAACTATACCTCTTAGATTCTTTACTCCTAATTACTTATTAGTACCTCGCTTATTACTACAAGTCGTAGATAGTTATATCTAATTTTTCTATCTTTGTCTAGTCTTAGGATTAATGCTTTAATTCTCTTATATTCTTATAACTCCGCTTTTCTACTAAGCGCGTCCGCTCTAGCGTTATCTATGCCTTTTGTATACTCGATTTTAAAATAGTATTCCGCAAGTATCTCTACCTATCTAACTTATCTTCAATTTAGTTCCTTTATAGTTAAAAATCCCGTTAGATTCTTATAATCCGTCTTTACTACAAATAGGTCTATTATGCCTTATAAGAATACTCTCTATTCCTTAAGTGCTGCTATAATTCCTAGTAGTTCCTTATTATAGATATCGTAGTTTAGTTCCGGTAGTATTAGTTTCCTACTATAGTATATAACTAAGTACTATACTTTATCCAAATGTTTCTATAATAGATATACTCCTAGTGTAAAATCTAATAAATCTATTTCTACTCTCGTTAGTAATATCGGCTAGTATATTCTTAAGATAGGTTCCTCTATAAACTTCTCCTTAATTTCCTTAAATGGTTCCTTCTACTCTCTGCCCTACTTCTAGGGTTTATTCTTCTTTATTCTTCTTATAAAGGGTTCTATCTTATCTAACTACTTTATAATAAACCTCCTATAGTAATTATAAGATCCTAGAAATAATCTAAGACCTATAATACTCTCTAGGTCTTACTAATTAACTATAGCTTCGATCTTCTTTAGGTCTATACTAATTCGTCCTAGTTTAATAATAAATTTAATAAAATTAGTCTTCTTAGTATAAAACTTGTATTTATCGATTACTATTAGTATCTCTATATTGAGTAACCACTATAAAACCTATTTAACGTACTTCTTATATTCTTCCTTACTATTTAAGTAGATAATAAGGTCGTCTAAATATGCTATAACGAACTCATCTAGGTATTCTCCTAATATACTATTAATACGTCTCTAAAAGATCGCTAGTGCGTTCGTAAATCTAAACTATATTACTATTAGCTTAAACAGTCCTTACTACGTCCTAAATACTCCTTTCTATTTATCGCCTTCCTTAATTCTAATCTAGTAATATGCCTATCTTAGATCTATCTTTGTAAAGATTTACGTATTCCTAATCCTGTCCTAGATCTCACTAATTAAAGGTAATAGATATCGATCTTTCTTTATAATGCTATTTAGCTGTCTATAATTAATATATATCCTAAGCTTTCTATTTTTCTTTAGTATAAATAATACTAAGTATCCTACCGATAACTATAATAGTCCAATTCGTTCTAATCGTAGGTTTTCTTTTATAAATTCCCTAAGTACTTAATATTCTACTTCTGTAAGTTTATATATTAGGGAGAACCTTAGACTCATTCCTAGTTCTAAATTAATCGCGTGATCCTATAGTACGTAATCTACTAATCGTTTCCCGTATTATTCGTTCTATAGCTTCTTATACCTATAGTATCTTTTTAGTATATAGTCTAATAACTTTTACGTCTCTTTATAGGTCGCTCCTACTTAGTACTATACTAACTTAGTCGCTTATCGTTTCCGTCGTAATCGCGTATCTCGGATTTTAACATCTCCTATAATCTAATTAATCCTTAGGTTGTATTCTCTTAACTAAGGCATCCCTAGAATTGCCTCGTCCTTTCCCAATAGTAAGACATTAAATGTTATTATAATCGTTCGTTTCTCGATTTTAAGCTATATTGGTTCCGTTTTAATATTAATTATCCTATCTCCGTAGGATATTAGGTCTCCCATAATTATCTTTAGTAGGTATAGATTCTATTTCTGTCTATAAGGTATTTCTAACCTTCTTACTATCTTAAGTAAGATATAGTTCCTAGTTGCTCTACTATCTACTAATACGTTAAATGCTTTAATTTTTTACTATTATGCTCGTAGCGTTAGGTATTGTCCTAGTATTCCTTTAAGGGTCTAAGGCTCTACTACTAGTTCCCTCTAGTCCTATAGGCCTCCTCTTTTCCTAAATCCTATAATTCCTTTAAGTTATCGCCCTTAGGCTAATACTCGGTCTTCTTCTTCTCTATAATATACTATAGACAGTAGTTCTTAGTATATTCCCACCATTCTCGTCCCCCTAGGCATTCTTCTATTAGATATCTTCTTAGTTCTATCCTTAACGTCCTATTACTTTAGTATACGTTAGGGTACTATCCGTATATAAACGTAGCGTTTTAATATCTTTGCTTATCCGGTACCTATTCTATTCTATCCGGAAACTTACTATACTTTAGCTTTAATATCCTATATATTTTGGGTTTACTTAAGGTTTATCTCCCTCTTTAAGTATAAATATATACTTTTATATTCTAGCCATCAAGACTTCTCTTACTAGTATTAAGATTAACTAGTCGTCTTTCTAATCCTCAGCTCTTTCTTTAAGATCTCTTGCTATTAAGATTAGCGCTCCCTTAATAAAACATATCTGTCTCTCGGTAATAGCCTAGTCTTATATAACTCGTTCATCTAGCTATTCGTAAAATATTTCTTAATTATCGTTCTTTCTCTAACAATACTACTTTTAGTATAGTTAGGTAATTAAGTACGATCTGTCCGTCAGAAAGTACCTCCTTAATGCTGCATCTTGGTATCTTTTAATATATCGTTCCTTAAATCTTAGGAGAATATTATTACGCTCTTCTTCCTTAAGTTCGGCTAGCTATTTTACCTTTAGCGTGCCTATTCTAGGCCCATTCGTTACTTTTAAACCAGTACTCTATATCCTTAAACCTTAGTTAGTAGATATCCACGTTCGCTTTGCTACTTCTTAATTCGCTTACTAAATCCATCCTAGGTTTCTTCTAGTAGTCTTTTGGTATTATACTTTAATCCTATAGGTTAGGTAGCCTATTAACCCTTAACCTCTTCGTATATTCCTTTTGCGACTTTAGGGATAAGTTTCTTAAACTTCCCGCTTCTAGTTCTAGTCTACTATTAACCTTCCTAATCCGTAGCTATAGGTGTTTTCCCTAGGATCTTGTCAACTTCGTCGTCTACTAAAGGTTCTTTTCCTTTTCGCTATATCCTTAACTATTTTAGTAAATCTTAGGCCGAGGTCATTATTCATTCTATTCGTTCTTTAAATGTTAGTAACTAAGGCATATTACCTATAGTAACTCTCTCCCGCTATGCGTGTTCGTCGCGTGCTTCTATTTATTACTATTCTTCTAGACTTAGTTCTATTAGTTTTAAAGGGTTCTCTATCCCTGTAACGGGACTAGCCCAGTTACAGTAGGAATGTCTCGGTGAAACACTTAACAGATAACTATCTGCAACTGTCTGTGACTGTTTGAAATTGTCTGCGATTGTCCGCCACAATCCATCAAATTCCACCAAATTCCACTGATGTAATGGAATTTGGTCAAACCCTGTTAAAACCCGCGTGCGCATATACGCACGCATTAACCACCAAGACCCCTAAGTATTTAATTATATAATTCTCTTATTATTCTTTTCTCTTCTTTACGCAATATCTTATACTCTACAAGAGCTATATACTTATAGATTTAGATAGAATTTATATTATTCCTTCAAATCTTCCCTAAAGCCTCTTCGCGCCCTTATATTATGTTGCGTTAAAACAACTACTATTAAAATGGCAAACGAACCTAAATCCCTTTTAATAACCACAAGTATTATAACCCTAGTTAGGAAACAGTTAACTATAATGCAACAGGCCTTTATAGACGCCTTAGCTTAGCAGCGGGCTGCACTAGAAGCCTAGCACTAGCAATTAATGGAAGCACTCCATAAAGAACTCTATAATATTAAGGCATTTACATTATAGACCCTAATAGCAACATCTATAAACAAGATTAAAATAATGGTACCTAAACCTAACCCGTTAAATATAAACACTAAACTAGTAACGGTAGCTTAACCTATACCTATAGCAAACCTAGTACCTACTATAAAATCTAAAAAGCTCCTTAATCCTCTAATATTTAATAAAAACCAAAATAACCTATATCCATTCATAACTAAGCTCTATCTTAAACTCTTAATAAACTATAATTAATACCCTACTAAGGCTAACAAGGTTAGCTATAGAATATCTTATTTAAGTAAGGACGCTATATAAAATATAGATCCATTCTTCTGTAACAGCACTTTTATTAATTTTAAAATATTTATCTCTTTACTAGAATAAATATATAATAACGCCAGCCGCGAATATATAGCTGTTATTAAATTTGAAAACCTATAATAATGGAATTAAGACTTTACCAACTTCTTTTTAGAATTTTTAGGTCTTATTAGCGAGTTAGATTAGAATAAAGCCGCTAGAGTTACTGCTCTTTAATAAGCTATTTTAGATAAGATTAGAGCCTAGTTAGTAAGTAGAGAACTACTAAAAAACCTATCCAAATTTGCTATAATATATTAATAAATTAATGAGGACCTTTAATATAACAAATAGACTTATTCTCTAAAGCCAACTACACTTTGTGTTTAAAACTCTATAAAACTAGTATATACCCTAAAGCGCGATCCGTCTCTAAAACCTAAAAGCCCTATATACAACCCTATAGACCTTAATACTGCCTAATCTTATACACGCTTAGGAACTAATAAATAAAGAACTTAAGCTATAAATAGAGAATACTTTAAATATGGTAAAAAAGGATATATTTAAAAGCATTACCAAACTCACCCTTTTAAAAAGGTCTACTATAGTTTCTCCTAATCCTTAAATCATACCCAATCCTTAAATTATACCCATTCTTTAAGTTATACTTATTCCTTAAATTGTACCTAGTTTATAAATTATACTTAGACGCCACAAAGCGCCTTACCCTTAGTTAACTTAGAAAATAAATTATCCTAAGGCCAAGTCGCGCCTTAGGATAAAAGGTGGAAGAGTATAAATGTCTAGGCTCTTCTAGCGCTAATATATAACATAATTCCCTTAATATACTTAGTAAAATTTAAATACTTAAAAAATAGAAGGAAGTATAAATCCTTATAGATAGTAGAGCCACTAGTATAGGCTTTATTAACACAAACTATATAAAAACTTAACGCCTAAATTTAAAGAAACTTAATAAGCCCTAAGGCCTATAAGGCTTTAATAGCAAACTAACGTACTACGCTCTTGTAAAATTGTGGATAGGTAAATACCTTAAATATATTTCCCTGTTTATAACACCCTTAAAGCACTATAAAATAATACTTAAATATAGATAGCTAAAACAACACAACCCTTTAATTAGCTAGGTTAAAGAAATACTAAAGTTCTATATAACCTACTACCAAAGTTATTACTTAAAAAACCATTTGCCCTATAAACATATATATAACTATTTAAATTTAATATAATATAAATTACCCTTGCTATAAACCTTAAGCTAATATAATAAATCCATAACTGCCAATTATAGTAAAAAATATAAAGATGTTACGTTAAAACCTCTTAAAATTTATATAATATAGGCCGCGCCTTTTGTAAGGGCGCGAAGAGGCTTTGGAAAAGATTCGAAGGAACAATATAAATTCTATCTAAATCTGAGGGTATATAGCTCTTGCTAGGAACAAGATGTTGCGTAAAGAAGAGAAAGGAACATAGGAAACTTGTAACTAAATATTCAAGGTCTTAGCAGTAGACGCGTGGGCACGAGCCCACGCGGATTTCGACAGGTTTCGACCAAATTCCATTATATTAGTGGAATTTAGTGGAATTTAATTAAGTTAGTGGAATTTAGCGGAATTTAATTAACTTTAGCAAAATTTAGTAGAATTTAATTAAAGCGTTAGAATTTATCTGTTAAGTGTTTTACCAAGATATTCCTACTATAACTGGGCTAGTCCCGTTATAGTACCCCCCCTTTTAGCCGAAGGTCTAAAACAATTTAAATTGGTTAAGAATTTATAACTTATTGTGTTATAAGTATTATAATATATTTTAAGTTCTTTTTAATTTTAAGTTTCCTGCTATTATATTTCGTGTCTTTATATTAGGTGGCAGTTATTTGCCTTTATATTATGTCTATTTAGCCAAAGCAGGCCGCAAAGGATGGTCTTTATGGAATTCTTTTACTAGGGAAGGCGCGTTGGCCTTAATCTATTTATAGGTTTTCTAGGTTTATATTTTATATCCTTCCTACTTAATAAGAAGTTTAAATCGTTTAGATTATGTTTTCTATTATATATTATTAATTAAGTTAATAAAGTAAGAACCGTTACCATTGTTAACAATTATAGGAGGTGGCGGCGGCACTTCGCGAGTTATAGGATTATCCTTTAAAGGTCATAACAAGCTTACGTAAAACGTTAGGTATATTTTCATCTTAGTTAGCAGTTTAAGCTTATAGGCATATGGGCTTAGTTTCTTCTTAATTTAGTATAGGCCCGCAAACTTCCAATTAAGTTTCTTTAAGGGCCGTTAAGTCTTTAGGTTTTATATATTTAGGTAGGCTATATTACCTTCCTTAAAGTCCTATATAGGAGCTTATTCTTTATTTGCATGCTATTCCTATAACGTTTAAGCGTATATTAATTCACTTTGTAATAGTTCTATTAACTGCTTTATTTAATTAGCAAAGTTATACGCGTTGATTAACTGGATTTGTTTAATCGTGGGTCCTATTATATTAATTTTAGGTTATGGTTCAAATCTAAGTTAAGGGTTTTGCCCGTAGGTCGCGTAGAACAGCGTTACGCCTATTAATATATTTATTATATTATTCGCAGTAAACTTAGCTAAAGGTAGCTATTTTTCCCAGTCGTCTTGCAGGTAAGAGCAGTACATTTATAAGTATTATTCTATAATCGCGTTTGCAATTTCAGTTTAGCCATCTATCTCCGGATAAAATATAGTTAAGAGTCGTATTTAAATACTTAATTGTTTGCATAAAGCTTGCTAGAAGTCCAAAATAAACTAGCTTCCGCGATTGGATATTATTATATTAAGAAGTCTATATAGCTTAAAGACGTGCTTAATAAAACATTCGGCTACTAATATTGTATTAATTAAGTCTATAGGAATTATATATCGCATTTTTATAAGATGGTTAATTACTACTATAATATTCGTAAACCCGTTACTGCTAGGCAAGTCAACTATAAAGTTAATTAAGATATTATGCTATCTTTGCATTAGAACTGGTAGCGGTTAAAGTACTCCTTGCTTCTTTATATAAGAGGTCTTTCCACGTACGCATATTCTGCATGCTTAAACGTATTTTCGTACGTAGTTATGCATTATAGGCCAGTAATATACTTATTAAATAATCTTATAAGTCTTCGTATGGCTAGGATGTCCTGCTATAGGGAAATTATATATAAATTTGAGTATCTTAAATCGTAAGGGTTTGGAATTCGGAACTACCATCTTCTGTTAATAGTATAGTCAATTATTACAAATTTCGCATTTGGCGAGTGTAATATCTTTATACTATTGTTTTCCTATTTAAATTGCTTTCATTATATCTGCTATCCATACGTTGTTCTTATATTCGTATTATATTAGCTCATTAATTTCTATTTCCTATTTATTAATTTCTAATTTGTTTCTGTTAAGTTCCATATCTAGGAATATAGGATGTAGTTTCTTGAAACATTTAGGGGGCAATAAGATCTGTAATTAATTTATAATCCGTTTATCTAAGGCGTTTACAGGTAAGTCTTATAATTGTTATGTTAATGTATTAGGCTTCTAATTAAGTTTGCCTAGTTAGTATATAATCTTAAAGTTAAATTATAAGAGGTATTCAGCCTAATAAATTTAGTGCTGCGTTAACTGCTTTATAGTTATAAAGTACTATAGGTTTTTATAATCCGTTAACATGCGCATTAGAAACAATAATCCTTTAAGTTCTGGGCGCCATTATTTAAAGCATCTAATAATTGCAAGTAGTTCCTTATTGTATATCTTATAGTTTAATTCAGTAGGGGCGAGCTTTTAAGAGAGAAAGGCTACCAGACGCAGCTTACCGTCCTTATTGTATTGCGATAACACTCCCCCTAGGGCATAATTAGACGAGTCCGTTTCGACGATATATTTAAGGTTAGGGTCAAAGTAGGTAAGAATTAGAGCGTTTATAAAGCGTTGCTTTAAGTTATTAAAAGCTTGTTTACATCTGGCAGTCCATTTAAATTTTATGTTCTTTCTTATTAGGTTTACTAATGGTTGGGCAATTTTTAAGAACTGGTTAATAAATCGGTAATAGAAATTTGCGAATCCTAGGAATCCTTAAATGTCTTATATGTTACTAGGGCTTCCCTAGTTTATAATTATAGCAACCTTTTTAGGGTCCATTTTAATTCCATTGCGGGATATAATTAGGCCTAGGTACGTGACTTCGGACGCGTGGAACTTGCATTTCTTAATATCACATTATAAACCTGCATCTCGCAAATATTTAAGGACCATTTAGACGTGTTTTTAATGCTTAGAAAGTAAAGACGAGTAGATTAGGATATTATTAATATATATGGTAACAAATATATTAAGGAATTTACGGAGCGTATTGTTAATGTATTGCTAAAACATATTAGGACCGTTCTTTACACTAAACGGCATTATTAAGTATTTAAAGAGTCCCCATTGTATATAAAAGGCTATATACTTCTTATCTCCTTCTTGGATACGAATTCAATTAAAGGCAGCGACTATATCAAGCTTTGTAAAACATCGTGCCTTTGCTAGGCGGTTAAGCGTCTCTTGGATTAAGGGGATTGGATATTGGTTTCAAATCGTAATTATATTTAGGGCTCAGTAATCGACATAGAATCTTAAGCCTCCTCCTGGCTTTTTAACAAATAATATAGGTAAGGTGAATGGAGATTAACTAGGGCGAATAAATCCTTTTTCTAGATGCTTATTGAGGTATTGTTGTATTATAAGCAGTTCTTCTTATAACATACTATATAGCGGACCGAACTTTAGTGTCGTACTAGGTTTAAGTCAGGGTTGTAAACAATTAAACTGATTGCAATTAGATAAGATTATCGATTGGATTATAATTGGATTGTTAATCTGTAATCCAATTGTAATCCAACCACAATTAGATTAGCGGCTTGGCATTCCCATATTAATAATTTTGAGCTAAAGCTCTCCTTTTATATTGTATGGAAAATGAGCTTAGAAGCAGATCTATCCCAGATTATAAATACTCTTTAATTAATTAAGCTTTCTTTTTAGAATAAGGGGAAATATTAAAGCCCAATCCTTCTATATACCCGAGAACTGTATAAAGATGAGCTAGCGCAAGATAAAAATGGAAAAAAAATCTATTACTGCAAGTCCACAGACTATAAGTATAGTATAATAGTTACTATAAATTTCTAAAGGCATCTTAAACGAAATCACTTAATTAATATTAGCCTCTTAAAAACAAGTTGTATAAAAACTAAAGCGAACGCTATACTTAAGGATCTTTAGGGGTAGGCTAGATCTAAGAGTGATCTATTAGAGTTTGAATCTGTTGTTCTAAGGTCCTCTCTTAATTGTGAAGTCATTAATCAAGCCCTTATTAATTTAATTGTCGTATGAAACCTTCCATTTAATACAGTTAAATGGCTAGAATTCCATACTTTCTGTTAGGCTTTAAATTAGGAACCCCAGAGCTTTATCACAGCAGCTTACGGAGATATTAGCCAGAAGATTAAACTGTTATTTAATTTTTAAAAGGATGTCGTACAAAAAAACTTTAGTTAGCGATTTTAAATATTCATCTCTCTATTAATGTCTGGACCTCTCTAAATAACTACTCTCTCCTCGCTATTTGCTCCCATTTTATTAATACTTAAGAGCAAAGAGCGTGGGCTCTTCTTGCTTTATAACCAATCGTAAACCATAGCGGAGAAGAATAGTGGAATACCCTTCTTCTAGTGCTACTGGATTACGGTATTATACAAAAGATTAGGGCCGTTATTGGTGACAATTCTTCAACAAATAATACGCTGTATTATATAATATCCGATTTCCTACTAGAGAATAAAGACATTTAATAGAATCCTGTCTACTAATGAATTTGATGCCAAGGACATATCATTAACCTTACGGTCAATGCTTTCCTCTTTAGTGCTACTTAGGAGGGAAAGATTAAGGCGTACAAAAGGCTCTCCAAAAAGGGGAGTATGGAGCCAGAGACAATGCATGATAAGGCCGCGCAAGAGAATAAAAGGGATACATTCCGCGCAATGGGGGCGCTCGGGCGGTTATATAACATTATTATCCACTCCCGCTCCTCAAGCAATCGTATAAAACAGTTTAAATTAATTGTCGGACAAAGGATTCCTCTCAATAATCGTACAAGATGGAATAGCTAGTGGAAAATACTGGAGACTGCAATCCAGTATAAGTCTGGAGTTAACCAGTATACAAAGGCCAATATGGATACACTTAATAAAGACTTTCTTAACCCAGCCGACTGGTCCCTCCTTTGTACAATTAAGAACTTCCTTAGGCCTTTCCATAGCGTAACTATGAAACTTCAAGGGTACAGCTTAAGCCTTAGCGAAGTTCTCTTTACAATGGACGTTCTTATTAAACATATAGAGATACAACAGGCATTAGCAGGTATTAGATTAAACCAAGACCTAAAGCATCATATTAAACAAGCTTGGGAAAAGTTTAATGAATACTATACTAAAACGGACAGCTCTCCCCTCTACGCTATAGCACTAATTCTTTAGCCTCAGCGTCGTATAAAATATATTAAAGAGATATGGAAAAAGGAGTGGCAGAAACCTGCGCTTTAAAAGTCAAAGTAGCTCTAGGAGCAATTCCGAGATTCCTATCCCCTTCGTACTATATTATATAAGAGGCCTTTATAGTACCAGATAAGGGAAAAAGAGCTAGATGAGTTTAATCTCATTACAAACGATCTTAAAGAAAGAATCATTTAACCGCAAAGCCTTAATAAGTATAAGGATTACTGCTCTAAAGCTCCGTACGAAATACAGGGCCCAGCTCTTTATTGGTAGACTTAGGAGCCGCAAAGAAAACGATGGCCGAGGCTTTTAATTCTTGCTATAAATATCCTTTCTATTCCAGCTATAAGCGATGACCCAGAGAGGGTTTTCTCAGGTAGCCGTCGTACAATAAGCTGGGAAAGAATGAAGATGGGAATGGACAGCCTTAAGAGAACAGAATGTTTAAAAAACTGGTATAAAAGCGAGATTTTAAGTGGGTAGTTGTCTAGGGTTCTAGGGGTAGAGATATCTCTTTAATAGGATTAATTATACGGGGTGCCAAGGAATCTGCTGTTACGTACTATAATTGTCAATTAGATTGTGATTGTCAATCAGAATCTCGCAATTACAATAATCCGATTGTGGCTGATTGTTTACAACTGTCACGATAACGATGTATCACATGTGAACGCTAGATGAACAAGCATCAGATTCGTAGAATTGATAGCTACGTACGGCTGTCGTGGAGACTTAAGGGGATTGCTAGAGAACTTAACAGGAACGCAGCTGCGGCTGAATCTATATAAGGGCGTCGGGGCGGATAAACTATCTGCCGACGTCATCGAACAAGAAAAGGAACCAGCTACGCGTACGGCGTAGCGCTTGTAACGGGAGTCCCGTTACAACAACCCTGGTTTAAGTTCTATCTTGAAATCGTGTTTATCCTAATGCGGGGGCAGCTGGTCTGCAAATCATTTTTTAAACTTGTTAATTAGATCGTGGTACTCCTTAGGTACAAGAGGTCGAGGGTTAATATACTGCTTTGGTTCTAGCGCCTTCTTAATGTCTTCCATTATTATAGCGAAGATTTTATGGTCTTGTTTTCTTGCTAATAAAATAAAAGGTGCGGCTTGTATTATACAAATTTTAAGGGGTTTTAATATATCATCTTTGCATTCTTTACTGCAATCAGCAGTTGTAGTTTTGTTGTATTGGTTTAAGGTTCGTGGTAAAGGCAATTTGTATTATGTTAAATTTAAATAGTCTTGTATATGTTCGTAGGGCAGGTGGTATTTTAAACAATGACTTTAGCAGTAGGTCGTGCGGAATTTTAGTATTTCTTTAACCTAGCTAATTAAAGGGTTGTGCTATTTTAGCTATCTATATCCAAGTATTATCTTATATTGCTTTAGGGGTGTTATAAATAGGGAAATGTATTTAAGGTGTTCGCCTATCCATATTTTTATAAGAGCGTAGTGCGTCAATTTGCCATATATTAAGGGTTTGCCGTTAAAGCCTTATAGCCTAGATACTTATACTCTTCCACTTCTTATTTTAAGGCGCGACTTGGCCCTAGGATAATTTGTTTTCCAAGTTAGCTAAATATAAGATGCTTTATAACGACTGGGTATGATTTATAGAACAAGTATAAGTTAAGGAGCGAGTACGGCTTAAAGAATAAGTATAATTTAAGGAGTGGGTGCGATTTAAAGACTAGGAGGAACTACGGCGGACTTTTTTAAAAGGGTGAGTTCAGCAATTCCTTTGGATATATTCTTTCCTACCATATCCAAAGCATTCTCTATTTATGGCTTAAGTTCTTTATTTATCGGTTCCTAAGGGTATGTAGGATTAAGTGGCGTTAAGGTCTATAGGGTCGTGCGTAGGTTTCGGAGAAGGGTCGCGTTTTGGGGTATATATTGGTTTTGTAGAGTCTTAAACGCGAGGCGTAGTTGGCTTTAGAGAACAAGTTTATTTATTATATTAAAGGTCCTTGTTAATTTATTAACACATTATAGCAAATTTAGGTAGGTCCTTTAGCAATTCCCTACCTACTAACTGTGCTCTAATTTTATCTAAAATAGCTTATTAAAGAGCAGCAACTTTAGCGGCTTTATTCCAATCTAGTTTGCTAATAAGGCCTAAAAATTTCGAAAAGAAGCTGGTAAAGTCTTAATTCTATTATTATAGGTTTTTAAGTTTAGTAACAGTAGTGTATTTGCGGCTGGCGTTATTATACATTTGTTCTAATAGAGAGATAAAGATTTTAAAATTAATAAAGGTGCCGTTATAGAAGAATGGGTCTATAGTTTATATAGCGTCTTTGCTTAATTAAGACATTCTATAGCTAATCTTGCTAGCTTTAGTAGGGTATTAGTTATGGTTTATTAAAAGTTTAAGACGAAGCTTAGTTATAAAGGGACGCAGGTTATTTTAATTTCTATTAAATATTGGAGGGTTAGTGTTAGCGACTCAGTCAATCGAGGCACGAGCACGGCATGAGGGACGCGCAAGCCTGTATAATTGGTAGTCTATAAACGAGGATCCAAAGCTAGAGAAAGGAAGGGAGAAGAATAGCAGCGCCGTGCGAAGTTTTATGCGGTCCTCTAGTCACGTAGACTCACGTGACTTGGTGTTTACTATAACATCTACTATAATCCACCGTTTTCCACTAGCGCCGTAATATTAACCCCCCCCTCTGAAAAAGCCTGCCCTCAGGCTTTATATGTCCGTATTATGTCCGTAGGGTGTTCTTATCTGTATGCTTAATAGGTAGCTTATTATCTTCGCTATACTAGCACTCCATCTACTTGTTTAGATACTTTGGGGGTCCTGGCTTGTTAGGGTATTAGTTATAGAATTCTTTAAGCTTCTAGGGGCAACCTATAAAGTTCCAGGTGGGGTACCAGGTTGGGTCTGGATTATAACCTTTCCATTAAACACGGTATTTTAGTGTTCCTCGTACTAGTTTATAGGCTAGTATTTTATTAACTTCCCATTTATCGTCGCCATTAACTTAAATCGGCAGTGGAGGCTCATTCTTTTGTCCAGGTAGTGGGTTATTTGTAGCTTTCCATAGCTTATCTAGTAAGAAAATAAGGTGGACTTTAATTAAGTCTAGGAGTTTAACCTTATATAAGTTGCCTTCTTTATTAAGGATTTTATACGGTCCTGCTATTTTATAGTCTAGCTTACGGCTAGGCCGTTCTGTTTTCTAGTTTTTTGTTATAACCCAGACCTTGTTACTTATGGTAAAGTTGGGCTTGCGCCTGTGCTTATTTGCCTGTTGTTCCATTGATTTCTGGGCCTTCTTTAGGTTCTTGTAGGCTACCATCTATACTTCTTCTAAGCGTCTAGCATACTGCTGTGCTTCCTTATAAGATAGTTTTTTGTGTATAGTCTGTGGTCCTTCTAGTCTCTTCTAGTTAAAGCTTGTATAGGGTAAGTATCCTATTTCTAGCTAAATAGGTGCAAACCCTATAGAGTTATAGGGTAGGGTTGCCTGGGCGTAGTCTATTATAGGTAGTAGTCCGCTCTAGTTGTTCTAAAAGTAGTTAATAAAGGGCCGGAGTCTCTGGTCTAAGTACTAATTTATAATCTCCGTCTAACCATCTATCTGGGGGTGGTATACCGTAGAGAGCTTTAGCCTAATACCTAGGATCTAGGTGAACTTGTTTTAGAAGGCTAATATAAACTGCGGCCTGTAGTTGGATATGATAGTATCTAGTGGTCCGTAAATTCGGTAGATATAGTAGATATATAGTTAGGCCGCCTCTTTAGCATCAATATTCTTATAATAGGGGATTGAGAATGGGCGCTTGCTAAAGCGGTTAACTAGGATCATAACTATATTATATCCGTTGCGGTCCATAGGTAACTTATAGAAGTTTATAGAGATATACTACTAGGGGCGTTCTGGTATTAGGAGTGGCTTTAATAGCCCTAGGGTCTTATCTTGTGGAATTATAGACCTATGGCAGTTATCGCAGTTCTATATATAGCGGTTAATATCTATAACCATTCTAGGCCAGTAGTAGCGGTTGCTAATAATTCTATAGGTCTTATTTTTTCTGGGGTGGGCTGTAGAGACCTAAGTATATGCTTTGGCGATAAGCTAAGTCCATAAATTCTGTTCCTCTGCCACTACTAGCCGTTCCTGGTGCTTAAGCAGTCTGTTTTTGAGGGACTATGGGCTAGTAGCATCCTTTACCTTTTTACGGTACTCCTGTAGAGAAGGGGCCGTACGGTTTGCCTGCAGCAGTTTATTAATAAGGTTAAGTTCTATGGAGTTAACGGGGTATATCTTAGCGTCTAAAGGGTCCGTATTTAGTTCTGCCTATATTTAGGGGTTGAGGTGCTCTGGTTGTAGTAGTGCCTAGGTCTATAATAAGATCTTTATAGCCGCCTGGTTACCTAGGTCCTGTTTACGCCTTATAAAAGTATCTGTATGGTTTATAGCGCCTGGTCTATATATAATTAAGAAGTTAAACTAAGATAGGATATCCGCCTAGCGTGCCTGGCGGGCTATAAGGGCCTTAGTTGTTATAAAGTATTCTAGGGCCTTATAATCTGAAACTACCTTAATAGGCTTAGGGGTCCCCTCTAGCTATACACGCTAGTGCTAAAAGCTAGAGATAATAGCCAGCATTTCTTTGTTATGGATATAGTAGTTTAGCTTGGCATCTATTATAGTCTTTAAATAGTATATAATAGGGTGCTATTTTCCGTCTAGTTGCTTCTGGGAAAAAACACTGGCTATTGCACCGTCTAAGGCATTAGTTTCTAGCATTAAGGGCCATTCTGGGTTAAAGTGGGTAAGTAGGGGAGCTAATACCAGCCGCTTTTTAAGCTTATTAAAGGCCTGCATATATATGGCGTTAAAGTGGAATGGCTGGTCTTTCCTAATAAGGCGGTTAAGAGGCTGGGCGATCCTGCTGTAGTTCTTAATAAAGTATTAGTAGAAGTTACAGAAACCTAAAAATAATTGTACCCCCTTTATAGTCCGTGGGGGTGTCTACTAGTTAATTGCGGCCGTTTTCTCTGGGTCGGCCTTAATTCTGTCTGTACTAATAATAAAACCTAGGTACTTTATATGCTTAACACTAAATTCTAACTTCTTAATATCGGCCTGGAGACCAGCCTTGTGGAGCTGTTATAGGACTTTATAGACGTGCTCCTTGTATTCTAGCTCGTTCTTAGAGTAAATTATAATATTATCTAGGTAGGCCGTATAGAAGTCGTTAAGGTAGTTAAAGAGTATATTGTTTATGTACTGCTGGTACGTAGCTGGTCTATTGGTTAGTCTAAAAGGGAGTACCTTGTATTTGTACGTTCCGTAATGGGTTTGAAATATAGTAAGCTCTTTAGACCCAGGGTCTATCCTAATTTGGTAGAAGGCCTAGCGGATATTGAGCTTTATAAAGACCCTAGCTCTACTTATTTGGGCAAGAGTCTTATTAAGTAAGGGTAGTAGATAGTGGTCCTTACGGGTTATGTTATTTAGCTTATAGTAGTTAATGCAGAAGCGTAGTCCTCTATTTAGTTTTTTGGCAAAGAGAATAGGCGAGTTAAAAGGGGCTTAGCTAGGCTTAATAAAGCCCTTATTAAGGTTGTCGATAAGGTATTGCTTTATAGCCTACAATTTGGCGATAGACTGTGGGTAGAGAGGGCTAAAGCTAAGGGTGCTTCCCTTGCCTTGATTAATCTCGATCTTGTGGTTATACGGTTAATAAGGCGGAAGTATATCTGACACTGTCTTGGAGAATACGTCCTTGAATTTCTAGTGTTAATTAGGCAGTTTTTGTTCTACTAGTTCCTTATCTATAAGCTTACTTTTTTGTCCGCTAAGCTCGCTTTCCTTTTCCTTAAGCATTTAATTAATTTTGTATAGGCTAGTTGTAAAGGCAACGGTATTAGGCTGAACTAAGTTCTGGTAGAATCCTACAGCGCTAATGCAGCAGATATTGACTAGTGGGAGGTCCGTAGGTTTCTTTACGTACGCTTGTTGGGCCGTATCTTACGGTATAAGGTATATAGTCTTCCTTAGCTCATGTTTTATTTTCCGTAAGTTATCCTTCCTGTCTATTAGCTTAGTATAGCATCCAATATCCCTGGTTTTCCTTTGGGGCTATATAGGGCCTAGGTTACTACTAACTTCCTAGGTCTTTGGTGCGGATGGCGTAATATATACAGTTTAGGGGCGGCGTAGTATACGGATCCGTTAAGGATTAAAATATATATCCTTCTTAAAGGCCTGGTGTAACGGAACCTTATAGTAGGAACTACGGTGGGTTCTGTTATTAGGCTGGGTATATAGGTAAGAATAAAATAACAACGTAATAATAACTGGTGGAGTGGTTGCCTAACAGATTAACTCTAATTGTATTCTGAGATTCACTATAAGGAGAGAACTATCTACGGTAGGAACTGAGGTCCTTTAAATACACAACCATACTCCTAAGAAATCCTCTCTTGTACGTAAGGTACGTGTTATATATGTTATACATAGCGTACACTGCGTATACTCCGTACACTGTGTATAATATTATGTGACTCGCTTACTATTCCTCGTTATATGGTTCCACCGGATCCATCCTGGTCCGTGCCTATATTAACCAACTAGCTTCCTACAACTCCTCTCTAAGTAGTTGTAATACTGTACTTAAAGCGTCCATAACACTATCTCCCTTCTCTTTATCTTTATCCTTAAAGATTCCTAACATCTCTAAGTTGTCCACTAGAGGTGTAACATCCGTTTAATTAGTCTAGTTAATATCCTTACTTATTATACCTAAAGCTTCTCCTTCTTTATAAGCGCAATGTTATGCTTACACTGTAGCTGCCATACTATTACTTGGTGAGATAACGTCGTCTCCATATTCTTGTTGTGCGAAAGCGGGGTTAGTGTGTATTACAATAGCAAGTCCTTCGTCTTAATAACCCTTATTTTGCTTAGAGTGTACTAAAGCAAACGTTTAATTGTCTTACGATGTTCGCTCTATCTCTAACGCTAAGTATACGTGTCCTATAACTCTTAACAGTCTCCGAGTTCCCTAAGTAACTTATTATAGGGTCTTGTATTCAATCTACTGCTGCGAAGCTTGACGGTAAGCTCTTAAGCGCCTTAGATAAGCTTTGTTGTTTATAGGAAGCGAAGCAGGAGGCTATAGCTGCTTAACAGCGTGCCCTTAAAGCCCGTCTATTAGCCTCTGCCCGTCTTCTTCGTCTTAAACGTATTTGTAAGAAGGTCCGTTCTAAAAAGTAGAAACTGGTTTAACAGGGTTTGTCTAAGCTAGGTAATAAAAGGACTGGCTTTCCTCCTATAAGGGAAACAACTCCGAGTAGCTCGGCAATTGCTCCTCTTAGGTCCCCCTTAGGTGACTTATTCTTTAGTAATCCTTCTTTATTAATATTGCCTGACCTGCTCTCTTTTAATACTCCTATACCTTTCCTATAGCGTTCCTTAGGTTACTTAGTGGTTCCCAGGTAGTCTTACTATAGCCTATCTACTTTACTTTATATTATGTTTCGTCATCTATATCCTCGTAACTAATAATCTTTAAAACTTGCTATTTGTCTTCCTTTTGTCCTCTATACGTGTCTGCCTCGTAGACTGGTGGCTTAATATTCCCATATACTGGCTCTAGCATTGCGATATATTATATAGGGTAGATTTTTATTTTGGCTGGTAGGTTTAATTTATACGTAACTAATAAAATTCTTTACTTAACTTTAAAAGGTCTTAGTCTAATATAGTCTAACTTCTTGCTTAGTCGTTAACTCTTGAAATTTTTGTATAGTAGCTATATTTTATCCCCCTCCTTAAGATCTGGTCCCTTAGATCTCTTAGCATTATAGTACCTTTTCATTTGTTCTTATACTAGTTTAGCTATTTCTTTAAGGTCTATATAAAGATTTATTAATATCTCCATTCTTTACTTAGCTGTGCTACTCGTCTTTTTTGCTTAACGTAGTAATAACGATGTTTTTAGCTTGTATCCGTAATTCGCCTTAAATGGTAATGTCCCTATTTTTTCTTATAGTGTTGTATTATATGCAAACTATATAACTGGTAATAACGATACCCAATTATTCTATGTATAATTAATATAATGCCTTAGATACTACTCTAGTGTCTAGTTTAGTCTTTCCGTTTGTCCATCTATCTGCGGATAATACGCTGTAGATATTGCTACGCGAACTCCTTGTTCTGCTAAAAACACTTTTTAAAATACTGCTATAAATCTTGGATCTTTGTCTAATATAACCTTATCTAGTGCTCTATATCTTGTAAATACTTCCTTTATATAGATTCTAGCGACATCTTCTACTAATATCTCTTTAGTGCATGCTATAAAGTATCCCCACTTTATTAGCTTATCCACTATTACTAAAATCGCGTTATAATCTTGTCCTATAATAGGATCTCTTAACTTTAGTAACTTAATAATAAAGTCCTATAATATAACTTCCTATGGTCTTCCTAGTGTCTCGATAGGTTGTAGCCCTCTATATAGCTTATACCTTATCGGTTTGTTCCTTTAGCAATCTAGATATTCCTTTATAACTTATTTTACTAGTCTTTAAATTCCTTAAATAATATACTCCTTTTAAAGCCTTAATACTAAGCCTATAGCTCTATTATGTCCTTGTGTTATTCCCTTATGGAATTCCTTAATAAATTCTTCTGTAATAGACTTAGGCACATACGTTACTTCTCTATTTTTATATTGCTCTAAGTCTAGATCCTCTATTTATGCTTTTTAGATCTTCTATATCTAATTACTCTCTAGTAATTTATAAATCTGACTTTTCTTAGTTATTATAATCTTTGGATAATTATACCTAATTAATCTGTCTTAATCCTTTTGTAATAAAGCTCCCGATAGCTTTTTATTACTTTATAGTTTAGCCTTTTTGCTTAGAGCGTCTGCTTGTGCATTGTCTGTACCCTTAGTATACTAAATTTCGAAATAGTATTCTATAAGCATTTCCGCCTATTTAACCTATCTTTAGTTGAGTTCCTTTATTATTAGAAATCCTATAAGGTTTTTATAGTCCGTCTTAACTATAAATGGTTTCTCTATGCCTTATAAAAATGCTCTCTATTCCTTAAGTACTATAACTATACCTAATAACTCCTTATTATAGATGTCATAGTTTAACTCTAGTGGTATTATCTTTCAACTATAGTATGCCACTAGGTGCTATCTATCTTAATATTTCTATATAAAGTATGCCCCTAGTGTAAAGTCTAATATATTTATTTCTATAACCGTCTCTAGACCTGGTTAATAGATCTTAAGAACTAGCTCCTAGGTAAATAACTCTTTAATTCTCTTAAACAGTTCTTATTACTTCTTTCCCTATACCCATGGTTCTTCTTTCTTTGTTAACTGCGTAAACGGCTTAATATCCTATAACTATTGCGCTATGAACCTTCTACAGTAATTGTAAAACCCTAGAAATAATTTTAACTATATAACATTCTCTAGTTCTTGCTAATTCACTATAGCCTCAATCTTCTTTAGATCTATACTAAGTTGGCCTAGTTTAATAATAAATCCAATAAAATCGGTCTTCTGGGTAAAGAACTCGCATTTCTTAATTGCTACTAGCATCTGTTCTTCTTGTAGTCTCTTTAAAACCAATTTAATGTATTTTCCGTGCTCTTCCTTACTCTCTAAGTAGATAATAATGTTATTAAAGTATACTATAATAAATTTATCTAGGTGTTCTCCTAATATACTATTAATTTGCTTCTGGAATGTTGCTAGTGTGTTTATAAGCCCAAATTGTATAACTAATGGCTTATATAGTCCTTCTTTTAACCTAAAGGCTGCCTTCTATTTGTCGCCTTCCTTAATTCTAATCTGATGGTACGCCTATCTTAGATCTATCTTTGTAAAGATCTTTACGTTGCCTATCCTATCTTAGATTTCGCTAATTAAGGGTAAAGGATACCTATCCTTCCTAGTAATGCTGTTTAACTGTCTATAGTCTATACACATCCTAAGTTTTCCGTTTTTCTTTAGGATAAATAATACTGGATATTCTATTAATAACTATAACGGTCTAATATATCCCTTGCGTAAGTTCTCCTAAATAAACTCCTTAAGCGCTACTAACTCTGTTTTAGTAAGCTTATAGATTAGAAAGAACTTTAAACTTATTCCTTCTTCTAATTCTATCTTATAGTCCTATGCTGTATACTTTAACAGCTTTTCACTTTCTAGTAACCATAACTTTTTACCATACTTATGGTATCTCTTTGGTACGTAACTTAAGCCTTACTTAGTCTCTTTATATATTACTCTAACTTGGTACTATACCAACTTGGTTTACTACCGCACTTTACGCTATTAAGTATTCTTAATATTAACCTAACCTATAACCCAATTGATTTTTAGATTATACTCCTATAACTAAAGCATTCCTAGTATCGCCTTGTCCTGTTCTAATAGTAGGATATTAAAAGACATTCTAACTAGTCTCCCTTTAATAGTTATCTAAATAGGTCCTGTTTTAAGATTAATAATACCTCCTTTATAGGCTATCTAATCTCCTAAAATCGTTATAAGTGGATATAGGTATTCCTTCTATCTATATAGTAACCCTATCCTTTCCACTACTTTTAGTAATATATAGTTCCTAGTTACTCTACTATCTACTAACGCTTTGAACTGCTAATCTTGCCACTTAGCTTTTAAATTTAGGTATTAACCTTAAATTCCTTTAAGGGTCTAAGGCTTTAACACTAGTTCCCTCTAGTCCTATACGCCTCCCCTTTTCCTAACTGTTGGCTGCTCAATCCTGCCTATACTTAGTCTAACTTTAGCCAATATTTAGTTTATTTCTTTTCCTCTATATACTATAGATAAGTGTTCTCTAGGTACTCCTACCACTATTATCCATCTAGGTATTCTTCCGTAAGGAATCTTCCTAGTTAAAGTATTAAGTCTCCTTAACCCTATACTTCTACTAGGTGCCAACTATGTATATACTTAGCATTTTTAAACCGCTTTTTCTCTGGTGCCTAATATATCCTTACTAGGTACTTCCGGTTCTTATCTTTAGGTGCTCTATATATATTATATATGTTATCTATATAAGCTATCCACAATAGTGTATAATACGCTATATGTTTTGGGTTAACTCTTAGTTTATCTTTATTTTTAAGTTTAAACCTATACCTAGTCAACCTAACTACTGGTATTTCTGCTATAGGTACTAAGATTTATTACTTACTTTTTTAGTCCCTAGATCCTTCTTCTAGGTTCCTTAATATTATAATTAATGCTCCTTTAATGTAACTTATACGTTTTTCCGTAATAGGTTAGTTTTAGACAACTTTTTTATCTAGCTATATATAAAAGTCTTCCTATTTATTACTATGTCGTTACCTATACCACTTTCCGTACAACTGGTTTAGTGTGTATGGTCTATCCATTAGAAAGTACCTTATTATTGCTGTATTATAATATCCTTTAGTATATCTTTTTTTAAACCTGGTTAGAATATCTAGATCCTCTTCTTATTCTAGTTTATCTAACTATTTTGCCCTAGGTGTTCCTGCACTTGGCCTATTAGTAACTCTTTATATAGGTGCTCTGTTCCTTATATAACTTAGTATAGCTAACCTCTTATCTAGCTTTTACTCTTACTATATAATAATTCTTGTTCTAAACTTATCTATAGTTTTTTATTTTCTGCGTCTTGTAGCTAGATCTTTATAGTTATCTTACTTTTTAATCCTAGTATTAACTATTTAATCTTTAGGCTGAACACTGCGTTTACCTAGAATTACTAATATTCTTATTTATTCTCCAAACTTATAGTTCTTAAACTTACGTCCTATACTTATTCGTTTGTCACTGAATTAAGTTACTGCCCTTTCCTATCGGTTTTTGTCCGTTATGGGTCCTTAGGTATATCTTATCTTACTTTAAGAATCTTAAGCTTCTTTTATCTCTGCTTAAGAATCTTAAGCCTATAGCCTTTTACCTTTATTAAGTAATAAGCTAGTACTAGTAGTTGTCTACTTACTTAGTTTCTTCTAAATATTACTTTTATTATCTTATAAAGCGATGGAAATTGTATCTAATAGTATTATAATACCCATTACTAAACCTTGTTCTGTAATGGTCTTAGTCTCTATTTTTGTTTTAACTTCTCTAAGGTCTATATGCTTTTAGTAAGCTACCTTTATTACCTTATTATTAGTAAATATTTTACCTATATTAAATTTATTGTCTTTAATATTTAATCTATAAGCTGGTTTATTAGTTCCTTTAAACTTAGATAATAATAGCTCCTATAGCTAATAGCTTACGCCATACTTAGCATCCTTATAAATTTAGTATGCGTTATTGTAACAATACGCAAAACTGTTAATTGAATATTCTTTTATTCCTTATAGTGCACTATTGTCCCTCTATACGTACGTGCCGTCTACTAGCCTAGTTCCCTTTACTGCGTAGTTACTCTAACTACCTCTATAGTCTCTGGCAAAATGACCCTATTTTCCGCAATTTATGTAAGCCCCATCTTTAAACTATTTTTCTTGCTATGGAGTCCGCCTAAATATCTTCTACTGCTGAGATCTTTGGTTTGGCCTCTACTTTTAGGTCCTTTAATTACTTAATCCTTAACCTTTAGGTTTCTATAGTTTCTTTTCCCATTTTTAGGTTTCTTTAGTACTACTTAGGTCTATTAGCTCTGCGCCATTTTATAGTTTTTAACTTTATATCTATTATTGCGTACTCTGCGCCTTATATAACTATGGAACTCTATCTTGCCCTCTCTTAGCTTGTTCCCTTTAATAGATCCTATTATTAATCTTTATTAACTAATCTATTAACTCTCTTAGAGTATCCATATCTTCTATTAGGATGATTGCGTCCTAGACTTTAGCCTTAAGTCCCTATTTATACTGTGCTATAAGCGCCCTATTATTCCACTTAACCTATATGGCTAGTGTTTAAAACTGTGTTATATACTTAATTGCTAAAGTGCGTTATACTAAGTTCTGAAGCTTTCGTTCTACTGTAGTTATGGCCTTTAGGTCTCCAAATATCTGCGTTAGTTATTCCGCGAACCCGTTCTAACTGGTAAATATATACCATACGTCCTGGTTAGTTGTTGTTATGCCATTAGCCTATATTTCCGTAAGATACGGCTTAAACTACTTAAGTGCCCTCCCTGTTAGGAATAATCCTACATAGGCTACTTAATCTAACAATGTTACTAACTTCGCTCCTTCCTATACTACCTTAAAGTGTATCTATGTAAGAAATCCTTTGAGCTTTAACTTCTCCCCTAAGAATTGTTTAATTAAAGGTAACTTAATCTTTACTATTCTAATTCTATTAATGCGTTTTTTAAATATCCTATTATTGTCTTATAAGTGATCAACTATTTCCTATAACTAACCTTGTGTAACCACTTAAGAATCCCCCTTGTCTATACTGGTATCACCTAGCCCTGAGGTTGTGGCTGCCATTAACGCCGTTGTGACTAGTGCTGCTTTTAGTGGCATGTTGTTTAATCTTGTTTAATACCATAACCCTAGTAGTAAATATATAACGGAACCTTATAGCAGGAACTACGGTGGGTTCTATTATTAGGCTAGGTATATAGGTAAGAATAAAACAACAACATAATAATAACTGGTGGAGTGGTTGCCCAATAGATTAACTCCAATTATATTCTAAGATTTACTATAAGGAGAGAACTATCTACGGTAGGGACTAAGGTCCTTTAAATACATAACTATACTCCTAAGAAATCCTCTCTTATACGTGAGGTACGTGTTATACGTGTTATACGTGGCGTATACTGCGTATACTCTGCACACTGCGTATAATATTATGTGACTTACTTACCATTCCTCGTTATATGGTTCCACTAGATCTATTCTAGTCCGTGCCTGTATTAACCAACTAGCTTCCTACAACTCCTCTCCAAGTAGTTATAATACTATACTTAAAGCGTCCGTAACACCTGGTCTCTGCGTATAGCATTAGCCTAGTAAATAGTATTAATCTAGGGCCGTATAAGGTTTTCCATTATAATGCTGATTTCTTTTATAAAGGAAGGGGTTAGGGGTAGGGTTTTAGGCTAAATAAGCCGTCTATTTTATACGTCGAGCTGTAAGCCTAAATAGGCTAGCTATTTTCTCCCTATGATTATATTGTGGCTCCTAAGGTCCGTAATAAGAAAGGGGATGTTATACTACCTTTGTCCGTTAATGCGGAGGTAAATCCGCAAGATAGTCGTAATAGGTGGCCCTATTTGTCCGTTATACCCGTAAATAGGAATTGGTTTAGGCAGTTCTTTAATAGGTATATTTAAAAAGTTAGCCAGCTTTATAGCATACTGGGTGTCTATTAAGGCAAAGGCATTTGCTCTAGAGTTAGCTAAAGCAGAGGTTAAAACTTAATATCTATTACGGAATAAGGTATAAGGGATAGTGCAGCTTCTTCCACTAACTAGCCAACCTAGATTAACATATAATATGTTAATCCCTTTTAACCTTAAAGAGGAGTCTTTCTTTAGGGTTCCTCTTTTTCCAACTCTATATTATCCTTTTGAATTAACAGAACCTTGCCTGTTTTTGCCTTTGTCTAGTAATCCTTTACAAAGTGGTCTTTTTGGCTGTATAAGAAGCAAGCTCCTTAATTGCTAAGGGCCTATTTATAGGGGTTATTATATATAGGCTAAGTATGCGCCGGACCTATAGCAGGACTAGCTGCATGGCTAGCTGCTAAATTAATAGTGGGCTGTATGGCTGGTGCTATAGGAGTTGCAGATTGTGCTAGGGTGTTATGGGCCGTTTATAAAGTGCTTATAGTCTAGTTTAAAGAGTTTCTAGCTTTGTACTGCTTAGATTATGCCTTAATTTGACAAAGGCCTTGGTTAATAGCTAGGCAGTGGTCTGTAAGTACCTTTAGCGTCTGTATAGTAGTAAAAACTGGCAGTATGGCGCGCTGTAGGTCTAGGGTAAGCTTGTTAAAGAGGTCTGGCATTAGGTCTTTATAGGGAATTTAGGCTTAGCTAGCTAGGTGCAGAAAGCGGGTCTAGAAGGCTAAAAAGGTCTTTGTTGTCTTTATATTAAGAGCTTTGTAATTAAGGCGGGCGTTTTATGTCTTAAAGGGGTCCTTGTAAATGGAAGATAGGTAACCATTTCTTCTTTAGAGAGGAAGGGGTCTACTAAGTCCTAGGCGTATTACGGATGTAGATGCGTCTATGCGTCCCTACTAGTACGGCCGAAGACGTAGGCTATTTTAGCTTAGGTAGTAGGGAAGTGGTCTGTATTAACTTTAAGCTTATCTTGTAGTTAAAGCTTCTAATTGTTAAATATAGGGTTAGTTCCGTCTGTAAGTAATAGGGGGTCCGTAACCTTTACAGACCGCAACAATGCTGATACTGTATGTTGGGCTAGGGTTTTAAGGACTATAGTAAGTCTCTAGGTGTCTAATAACTCCTTGCTAGGTATAGGGGTGTCTCTGGTTTTAAGCAGCTCTTAAAGCCGTTCAATTTTGGTATTAGCTGCTGCGAGCTCTTCCTGGGGGGTTAAGACGGCGACTGTTTTACTATTGGAGGTATTTGCGGGTCCTACAGCGGCTTTGCCAGCTGCTGTATTTCTTAGCATAGTGGTAGGGGTATTGGGTAATTTCTAGTATTTATTTATTTTCTAGGGGTTTTGGTCTGTGCGTATCCTATTCTTAGGTTTTGCGTTTTGTTTGTGTTCTTTTAGTTCTTAGGGGTTTGTCCTATTCTTATGGTCCTGGTGATGTCCTTAGGGTCCTGTTCTGTGTCCTTTATAGATATATTTAAGTTCCTTCTTAGGAAGAAAGAGTAGTTGAGCTTTGGATAATGTTAGTAACTCAGTTAATTAAGGCATGAGTATGGTATGAGGGACGCGCAAGCCTATACAATTAGTAGTCTATAAACAAGGATCCAAAGCTAGAGAAAGGAAGGGAGAAGAATAGCAGCGCTGTGCGAAGTTTTATGCGGTCCTCTAGTTACGTGGACTTATGTGACTTGGCGTCTACTATAACGTCTACTATAATCCACCGTTTTCCACCAGTGCTGTAACAGTTAGGAAGCTTTTCTAATTTTATAGTAGGTACTAGGTTTGTTATAGGTATAAGTTAAGCTACTATTACTAGTTTAGGGTTTGCATTTAATGGGCCAGGTTTGCATATAGTTATCTTAATTTTGTTTGTAGGTGTTGCTATTAGGGTCTCTATTATAAGTATATTAATGTTATAGAGTTCTTTGCGGAGTGTTTTTATTAATTGCTAATACTAGGCTTCTAGTGCAGCCCGCTACTAAGCTAAAGCATCTATAAAGGCTTCTTGTATTGTAGTTAACTGTTCCATAACTAGGGTTATAATGCTTATAGTTAATGCGTGGGATTTAAGGTTATTTGCCATTTTAATAGTAGTTGTTTTTAACATAACGTAATATAAGGGCGTAAAGAGGCTTCGGGAAAGATTTAAAGGAATAATATAAATTCTATCTAAATCTAAGGGTATATAGCTCTTGCTAGGAATAAGACGTTGCGTAAAGAAGAGAAAGGAATATAGGAAACTTGTAACTAAATATTTAAGGTCTTGACAGTAAACGCGTGGGTATAAGCCTATGCGGATTTTAATAGGTTTCGACTAAATTCCATTATATTAGTGGAATTTGGTGGAATTTAATCGAGTTAGTGGAATTTGGCGGAATTTGATTAACTTTAGCAGAATTTGGTAGAATTTGATTAAAGTGTCAGAATTTATCTATCGAGTGTTTCACCGAGATATTCCTACTGTAACTGGGCTAGTCCCGTTACACCTTTTATCTTATTAATAAAAAAATAAGATTATAAAATCTTTACTATAACTATAAAAGATATTAAGAAAGCACTAAAACTAAAATAATATCCTAATCCTTAACCTCTTATGCCTAAAGAGTACTATAACCTAATTAACAAGTTAAAAAAAAAATTTATAGACTAACTAGCTCTATACTAAGAGAAATATAATTTTTAAGATAGAACTTAAGCCTAATATAATACTAAAGTTTGGTCCGCTATATGGTATATTATAAGAAGAACTACTTATAATATAACAATACCTTAACAAGCATCTAGAAAAAGGATTTATTTGCCTTAGTTAATCTCTATTTACCTTACCTATACTATTTATTAAAAAGCTAGGAGGAGGCTTAAGATTCTATATTAATTATTAAGCTTTAAACGCAATTATAATTTAAAATTAATATCTAATTCCTTTAATTTAAGGGACGCTTAACTATTTAGTAAAGGCATAGTACTTTATAAAGCTTAACATAGTTACCGCCTTTAATAAAATCCGTATATATAAAGGAGATAAAAAGTATATAGCTTTTTGTATATAATAGGGACTCTTTAAATACCTAGTAATACTATTTAGTATAAAGAACGGTCTTAGTATATTTTAGTGTCGGAATGTTAGTCATGTGACGTGGTTACGAGACCATGAAGCGAGGCTAGCTAACCTGACCTTGGAGTAACCCCTTACTTCTAGACAACAATAACTACCAACTTCAACACCGCATACGTATCGCAATATAGTGATATTCGTGCACGTTGATAAAGCGAGTATACCGACACTGATTAGTAGACGTACAGATTAGGAAATACGCAATAAGCTAGAGCTTGAGAACCGTACTGGAAATAGTACACGGATCGCCTGGCCTTGTCTATTCCAGTTGAAGGAGAAAGCTATATTACCCTCGAAGCTCGAGACCACGTATCAGCTTAACTGCTGACGCGTTAGATCGCCTAGAGAATTGTATCTTTACTTAGAGAAGATTGCGACCTCCCTTAAGCTTGAGAGAATTTGTACTGGCCTTACAGCCAATACAATAGATCGCTAAGAGAATAGTAATCTTGCTAAGAACTTTACAGGCCCGACGGCTGTAAAGGACGTATATACCTAAAATACCCTTACCTTGACACCCTTACCTTGACACCCTTACCTTAACGACCTTAACCTTAACCTTGACCTCGACCTTAATTTTGAACTAAATATATACAAGGACTAGTACACTGCTTTGCATAATAAGATGGATCCTAAATGGAAGAAGAGAATCGCCAGACATGGTTATAGGATTGATATAGCAACTGCCTTAGAGAAAGACCTGGAAGAATATATAGAAATAAAAATCTATAAGTATATATATAAGAACTTTATGGATTATATACTACGGTTACTATTCCAAGAAGAATTTGAAGGCTTTACTATTGAGGACTTTAGAAAGATATGCTCTGTTACTAAAGCAAAGCTCCGTACTTACCTACTCCAAAGAGGAGTATATGTCGCCACACACAGCAATAGATACCCACTTTATAAGGTTCTATATGATGTCCTTACAGAAGAGGAACCTCACGAATGGACAGATAAGGAAATTACAGGAGCTCTTAAGGAAGTTAGCCCTATGATTATAGTGGCACTATAAGAATAACTTAACTTGATATAAATAGCTCTGATATTAAATTAAGCTATAACCCTGTTAGTTATAGCCTTTTTAGTTTCTATAACCCCCCCCTACAGCCTACTACCTTCCCACACGGTACCAACGCCTGTAAACTATTAACTACCTCCACTACCTCTAACGCCTGTAATTCAGCCTATAGCTATAGCTATAATACCTAAAACGCAAATACCTACCCCTATAACACCCTAACTAGCTGTTGTATCTATACCCTAGTAAACTGCACCAACCGCTACCTAATAGTAAGCTGCACCTACCTCTACCTAGGATTAACTACTTACCCTCCTTACTTAACTCCTATAGACGCAGAACCAGCAATTATTGCCTACGGCAACTGCCTCTACCCTCCCTTTAGTAACCGCTCCTACTCTACCTGGTACTCCTTCTGCCTAGTACCTTCACCCTGGTACTGCTAATACCGACCCTGCTATGCACCTGCCTATATACAGCAAAGAGGCAGCTACTATTGCTAAGATCTACACGGACGACCAGAAGTACGATGGAGTGAGTGATAGCTTTGACTTTAAGTTGACTATCTTCTATGATATCTGTAAGAGAGCTGGTCTACCTCCTAAAGGCTATATAACTGCATTCCTAACTATGCTAAAGGGACTTGCTTAGGATTACTACTATAATAGCAGCCTTTTAACTAGATTATTTACTAAGGCATGCAACTATATGTGTTACTTCTTTAAAGGACTAGAGTACTATTGGAGAAACCTTACTAAATGGAACGCTACTGACTTCTAAGGAATTATTAACGAGAACCCTAATAAGCAAATCTATTAGAGTTTCTAACTACTCCTTAATAAGCTCTTAAAACATCGCCACGGATTACACCTAGAATTTTATATAGACCTCTTCCTTATAAATAAGCTAGTTACTGCTTGCTAAGGAGTACTAGCATGCTGTATCGCCATTTCTAACCCTTCTAAAGACCTCTCCTAGTTGATTAGCAAGCTGCAATCTTCTATAGTTGTATAGGAGAAGGAATACCCTTCCTAGGCCTTAATAAGACTGTCTTAAGGAGCCTACTTTACGGATTGTATATACCGCCGTGATATCTGTAACAACCGTGACCGAACCCGCTCCTATAGATAAAATACCGTCAGGTCCCTAAAGACCAAGTGCTATGTTTGCCAAAAGGAGAGCTGCTGCTTATGGAAATATATAGAGGAGGAGCGGAACCGTTCTAGAAATAAGTACAAAAGACGTTTTAATAATAGCAAGGGCTGTAACAGTAACTTTAAAGAACGCTTTAGATAATACACTATCTACTATAAAGGAGACGACGATAATGAGTGCAATAAGACTTTTGAAGCTCTTATGCTAGATATAGACGCTGATAAAAATATTAATAACGATAATAGCGAGGAAGAACTAGAAGACCCTAATGGCTGCTACCTTATATTATTTGGGACTCTTACTATAGACGAAGCAACCTCTACAAGTGTAGAACTAGCTAATAAGGCTTACGCTTACTTACTTACTGCAACCTCTATGGAACCTACTACGGAAACTGACCTGTTTAACTATAACACAACAACCGCCGTTTCACGCTATACTTCTACGGTATTTATGGGAATTATAATTGATACTAGTGCGTTAAAGAAGTCTATAGCCGGTTATAGACAATTCTAGGCACTATAGAACGCGGACTAATTTATAAGACTTGATACCTTAACCAAAGGATAAGTTAATATATAGTTTGGCATTGGAATTGCTACCTCTATTGGAACTATGGATGTTGTCACCCCTATAGGTAAGATATAGTTTTATATTGTCTATGTGGATACCCCCTTCTTGCTCTATTTAGCGGATATGGACAGACTCTAAATCTACTATAACAACCTTAGAAACGTTGTTATTACTTATACCGAAAAAGTGCCAGTAGTGCGATGGTTTGGCTACCTATTTCTCCTATAGAGCTTATTACTACAGTTATATTTATCTGAATCCTTTAACGCGAACCCCTACTACTTAATAGATATAGAGCTACGGCGCCTATATTGCCGATTTGGATATCCCTTAGTTAAGAAATTGCAAAAGCTACTCTACTATGCTGGCCATGAAACTGATAGAATGGCTATTAAGCAACTAACCAAGTTCTGCCACTACTATTAGAAGTTTAGCAAATTACTAGGCAGATTCCGCTTTACCCTATAAGACGACGTTAATTTTAACTATAATATTATTGTTGATATTATGTATATTAGCGGATCACCCCTCCTATATGTTGTTGATGAAGGAACGCGATTCTAAGCTGGTAGATGGCTACAAGATATTAGCGCTAAATACATATAGGACGTTTTATGGATGTGCTGGATTAATACCTACCTAGGGCCACTAGACCTAATTATCTACGACGCCGGAAAGAACTTTGTTAGTAAGGAATTCAAGTAATACGCCACCATTATGGGAATTAGTATAAAGGGAGTACTGGTTGAAGCATATAACTCCATTAGAATGGTAGAGCGCTACTATAGTCCATTACGGCGAGCCTACCAGATTATTATAACTAAAATCTCTAATATTAATAAGGAGATGGGACTTTAAATGGCGTTTAAAGTAATTAACGATTTAGCTGGCCCTAAAGGACCAGTTTCTATACTTCTAGTCTTTAGAGCCTACCCCCGAATGGTCGAATCCGATGCACTATCCCCTACCGTTATATAACGCGCTGCCGCAATTAAAAAGGCTATGGCAGAGATATAGAAGCTACAAGCTAAATAACAGATCGCTAATACGCTAAATATGCGAAACGGACCTAATACTAATATAATTTATAATCTCCCACTAAACTTACCTATTTTGGTTTGGAGAGAAGGAAACACTAGCTAAAGCGGCTATTAGGATAGGCCATTTACCTTACTTACCGTTAAGGGTGAAATATGTACTGTTAAGCTATTTAGCGGACCTACAGCCTTCTGATCTATGGTTGTAAAACCCTACCTTTAAGTAACTAAATTGTAGGAGCAAATTATTGGACCGGAATTGCTACCTGAACCTTTACTTGGGTTAGCCCTTTTTAAGACTGTCTTAGAGAGACCTACTAAAGCTTAGCAACAACCCCTAAAATGAGGCAGAGGACGCCCTTGTAAATACCCTCTACTTATGGCTATAACTGATATCACCATCTACCTATAGGATGACAGTTAATTTAGTACCCAATTTAGTGCCTCCTAATAGAAGGAGCTTACTGGTCTACTTAAGAAGGGAGTTTTCGAGATCGTAAGACTTACGGATATACTATAAGGCGTACAACTCTTTAACTCGCGATTTGTTAATAAGATTAAGAATAAGGGAACTAATAAAGCCTTTAAGAAATCCCAACTAGTTATATAAGCTTATAATGACTTAGAAAAGGAACTGGTTCTTACCCAATTACTAACTATTTAATAAGTTAGCCAATGATTAATTCTTTATATCGCCGCTATGAAGCTTCTATAGGCATAACTTTACCTCCGAGATATTTTATAGGCCTACGTATAATTAACCACTATACTAAATTGAGAGTTCTATATACGACCTCCGCACGAGCTGATTAAGCAACTTGGGATTAATGAGGCCTCCGTTCTAAAGGTTATAAAACCACTTTATGGAGTACCGGAAGCTGGTAACTACTGGTTTAAGATATATCACTCGCATTACATCTAATAGTTATATATGGACTAGTCTATGTACAACCCCTACCTCCTACAGAGTAACAAACCCTTTGGTATTATAGGCCTATAAACTAATAATACTCTATTCCTGGCAGATAAGACCTTTATAAACGTAAAGTAAAACGAGCTGTATAAGGCCAAGTTTATGGCTAAGGAACGGGAATAACTTACTGTTAATACGCCTATTAAGTTTAACGGTGGAGTTATTTAGCTACTAACTAACGGGAGTATTACGCTTACTTAGGAATGATAATGTATAAACCTTAGTACGATTAGCACCAAGCTTGCCACGAGTATAGGATTAAGGGGAGCTATAAGAACCTTAACTCTAAAGGACTAGTATATTGCTTAACATGCTAGAGGTGCATATATTGCTTTAGTGTGCCAGCCAGAAGCCTTATTTGATTTATCCTTTGCCGCCTAGGTAATTAACCCTAATAAGGAAGACGTAAAATAGTTAAACAAGCATTTAAACTGGCAAATTAAGAACGCTAATAGAGGTCTTAAGTTTGTTAAGTTAGATATTAAAACCCTATAGCTACTGGTATTTACGGACGCGTTATTTGCCAATAATAAGGACCTCTCTTTGCAGATCGGCTACGTCCTCGTACTAGCTAATGCTATAAAGAAGGCTAATATCGTCTATTGGAGCTTAGTTAAGTATAAAAGAGTTACTTAGAGCGTACTAGCTTCTGAACTCTACGACACGGCCCACGGCTTTAACATCGGCGTTGTGATTAAGTCTATAGTAGACAAGATCCTACAAATCAACCTTTTATTTGTGCTTTGTACTAACTCTAAGTCCTTATATAACTGTCTAGTACGACTCGGAACCACCCAAGAAAAACGCCTAATAATTAATGTAATGTACCTCCGGCGAGCCTATAAACGGAGACGGATTACGGAGGTGAAATGGATTAATAGAGAGGCCAACCCTGCTAATGCTATAACGAAGGGAAAACCCTGTGCGGCTCTTTAATGGCTTATTAATATGAACCGAATCGACCTATAAGTTATAGGATGGGTTAAACAAACGAACTTAGATTTAGCTTAGCGTCAGGTAACTAATTATGATGGTGTAGACCCTAAATTCAACTAACCAATTAGGATTTTCCATGCCCGGCATGGAAAATTGCTATTGGCTTGCTTACCACTAGCGCCTTGGCGGCCTTCGCGATATATTAACCTGCTACCCCTAATAACTCTTCTTCTTCTTCTCTTCCTTAGCGTAGTATCTCCGTAATATAGTATTTTACAGGCTTTGGTTTAGAGATATTTATATAAGCCGTAATACGGGTTATGTAATTATAGACCTATAAAAGGAGCGTGGAAGCTATTATGTATACGCTATAAATAGTCTAGAAGTAAACTTGACTTTAGAGTATAGATTAGCCTTCTTTTTAGAGTTGCTCTAGTATTGGAATGTTAGTTATATGACGTGGTTATAAGACTATAAAGTAAGGCTAGCTAATCTAACCTTGGAGCAACCCCTTACTTCTAGACAATAATAACTACTAACTTTAACACCGCATACGTATCGCAATATAGTAATATTTATATACGTTAATAAAGCGAGTATACCGACATTTAGTAATATATTAATAATATACTTTATAAATTCCTTAATATATTTATTACCGCGTATATTAATAATATTTTAATTTACTTGTCCTTACTTTCTAAATATTAGAAATATATTAGAATAGTCCTTAAGCGCTTATAAGATATAGGCTTATAATACAATATTAAGAAATATAAATTCCACGTATCTAGGGTTATATACTTAGGCTTAATTATTATTATTTATTGCTTAACGTCCGATTCAGATCCCTATTGGGCCCACGCGGACTACTCCTTATATACATATAGGGAGAAAACTCTATTTGAGAAAACCCCGTGATCTATCTCCCCGCCTTTTAGGGCTCGCTTATGAGTCGCCTATAAGTTACCAGTGGTGCTCTACTACCTTACTTTTTAACCTCCTTAGGAACCACTGCTGCCGTAACAAACCTACGGATGCGCTAGTATTACACACTGTACTCTACTCCTATAGAGTTATTAGGGGGCGCCTATTACTCACCCCTTTACTTTCTATTGCTATTTCCTTTGCAACCCGGAACTGGTCTAGCATATTTTGGCTAATAAGCTACCGGGTAGCCGCCTTAAGGCCTTTCTGTGTTAAGAGTAGTGTATTATAGTTTTCTATGCCAGCTGCTGAGAGCATTGCTTCTTAGCTGGTGCGTAAGGGGTATAACAGTATTATGTATTTTAGTGTCTGTCTTAGCTAGCTATATTTGCACCTTAGGCTACCTACTAGGACACCCACCCAGTAAAGCTAATCTTTTAGTCCTATTATTCCTGTCCTTAAGAGTGTTGCCATTGTATTTTCTGCCTTTGTTAGGCCCTCTTAGAGCCCTTAGGTATTTACCCCCTATAGTATTACCTATGCTATGGCTTAGGTTCCCCTTACCTAAGTCTACCTCTATACCTTTAACTCTTATTTGTCTCTCTAGCGTCAGTCCAACCAGTATTGTATTGCGGTAAATGGTTTTCTAGTACTCTTTTATGCTCTACTTTGGCTCCTTTCTCTCCCTTACTGTTGTCTTTACTAGCCTCTTGCGCGTCTCCCTTTCTCCTCTATATAGGCCTAGGCCCTAGCGCCGCACTATTTTTCTTCTACTTTCTCTACCTGTTTTTCTAATATATCTTCCCTACTTTGGGGTTGTTGGTTTCTTCTCCTATAGGGCACCCTAGAGTCCCTCTATAGTTTGTTTAGGCGTGTCTTAATATACTTTATAATATTAGAGTTGCGTTCCTTTTGCACCCTTTATATTACATTGGCTTTAATATATAGTTATAGGGGGGGAATATTGGCTTCCTTCTTAAGCAGTACTATAGCCGTTCGCTTATACCCGCCTGTTATACTCCTAAGGCAGGCTATTTAGACCTTTTAGAGTGGTTTAAGGAGTGATTTAGGGGGGCCTTTCTTAGTTTCTCTAGTAGCCTAAATACTAGATCTATACGTTATGGTTAGCCGGACAACTGCTGTATATAATAGGCGTGACCTCTAAAAGTATAGACCCTATATAGAATTAACAATCCTGGATATAGCGATATACTATGCTTGGCCTTTATAGGCCGCTTATGCCGTATATGCGCTCTACCGGAGCTTGCTGTCTACCCACACTCCTAATACCCTTAGGCCTTAAACCGGTTGACCCCTAAAGCCTTGGATATAGATTATATGCTAAAGATCTGCAGATTAGTTACGTTTTCTTATAAAATGGATTAGCTGGTATTTCTCTAGTAAGAATTAGACTCTATATTATCTTGCCTATTCTATATAGGTATTATAGGCTTTCTCTAGTGTCCTATAGTTCTCTGCGGCTGTTGGCCTATATGTAATTAGGTTTATATTATTAACAAAGCCTATCCCCTAGGTCGCCCCTTCCTTAAAGGTGTTAAGTAGGTTACTTACAAAGAAAAGGAAGAGTATAGGCAATAGAGGTAATCCTTATAGTATTCCTATTATAACTGCAATAGGGGGGCTCTAGTATCCGCTAAAGACTAGTAATGTTTCTTTTTAGCCTATAAATCCTTAAATAAACTAAATAATCCATTCTGGGAAGCCCTTTGCCCTAAGGATATATAGGAGACACTTATAGGGTATATTATTATAGGCGCCGCTAATATCTAGGCTAAGTATTAATACTATAAAGTCCTTTCGCATAGCCCATGCAGTTTTAATGGTAGTAGCGAGTAGTATAAGTGCTAATAGCGTTAAGCGATTCTTTCTTGCCCCCATTTAGCTTTGTAGTAGTAGGGCGTGTTCCTCTACCGTGTCTACTATGTAGTCCGCTATAACCTTTTCTAAGATCTTGCTTAGGGTGTTTTCTAAGGCAATAGGGCGATAGCTTCCTGGGATTAAGTAGTCTGCTTTACCTTCTTTTTATAAGATAACCGTTGTTATAGATCTTCTAAGTTATGGGTAGTAGCCTATTGTAAAGCATGCTCTAGCTACGTCTACAAGCTAAGGTGCTATAAGTGGTCCATAGGTCTTTAGGGCTTTGTTTAGGATCCTATCTAGTCCTAGTACTATATTGTTTAAAAGGCGGCTAATAGTTCTAGCCATTTCTTTAGTTATTATGTCGCTGTTAACCCTTAGGTAAGTCACCGGTGTTTTACTGGTAATATCGCTAAGGTCTACTAGAGCCGGTTAAGGGAAAAATCTTTCTATAAGGATCTTTACCTTCTTATTATTATTGCTTGTGGCCTATAGTTCGCCTGCTCTTTATAGGGGTGGTAGGTATAGATCTTCTACTAGGCGTCCCGCCTTTTTCTTTACCCATTTCGCTATGGTCCAAAGGCCCTTATTATAGGGGAGACTTGGGTTAGTAGTGTGTTTATTTATAAACCGTCTCTAGTTATTCCTTGCTTCTTTTCTTAGGGTATTCTTTAGCTAGTTTCTTGTGTCTTTATATTATCTCTTGTCCTTAGAATTATGGCTACTTATATATTTCCTCCTTGCTCATCGTTGGCCGGCTATAAGGGCCGCGTACTATGCGGACCATGCATATCGCGTATAGGGGCCTGGTTTTAAAACCAGTTAGTGCTCTTTTAGCCCGCTTTTAATTGCTGCCTAGATCCTTTCTAGTCTTTAATTAATTTCCTTAGGGGTAGCCAATAAGCCTTGCTTATTTAGTATTAGGTGGATTTCTTCTAGGTCTTAGAGTTGTTGTTTAATTATATTAAGGAAGCTATCTATGTTAAGCTTCCTTATTGCGTATCTTTTACTATTTGGTTACGCCTTAATATCCAGATCTAGTTGTATCTAGATAGGGATATAGTTTAAGGTAAGTACCCATTCTTCTTTAGGGGAGCACCTTTTAAGTCTCTAGTATAGGTTTTCGTCCATAATTATAAGGTTAATTGTACTTTTGGCAGTGCCCTATTGCTATATAATTGCACCTAGGGGGGTAGCTAGCTTAAGGCCCCTATTATTTATAGCTCTTAGTAGGCACTCTGCCTGTTAATTAGTAGCAACATAGATGCCCCCCCACTATAGGTAGTAGAGGTTTATGTCTCCTAGTAGGATAAACTCTGTGTATTTAGTTTCTAGTAAGCTTATTATAGATATAATATTCTCTGTCTATGCTATCCCTTCGACCCTAGGGTTATAGACATTAATAATTTATATTAGTCCCCTATATATCTAAATGGTTATAACTGTAATATCTGGGTTAACTGCCTGCTATAACTATAAGGCAAGGCTGATATTTTTGCTAATTATAAAGCATACGCGTATGGCTGCTTTTGGTTTATACAGGAGCTAGAATCCTCGGGGGCAGTATATTAATTATATATAGGTATTGTAATATGGCTCTTATATAGTAAGAATATAGTGTTTCTCTAGGTCTAGACTGTCTAGTAGGGGCCTTGCTAGACGGTAGTTCGTATTGCCGCAGTTGTACTATATAATGGTCAAGTAGCGGACCCCTAGTGGGGGTCCTTCGCCTTTTCTTCGCTCCTCGCTTTTTCCATTTCCACTTTCTCTAAAATATTTAGAACTTCCGTCTCCTGTGTTTACTCCCTGGCTACTACTTATTTTATATGGAGCTTTCTATTCCTATGTCTTGTGTTTCTACTAGCCTTTCTAAATCTAAGTTTGTTATTACCTCTAGTTTTTCCCCCGTTCTTGCTAGTTGGCTATATGCCCCTTATAAGCCAGCTGTATATATTATATTTACCGCGTTAAATCTAATTCTTAATTATCCCGGCCTTAAACTTGCTATAGCTATCTATGGGGGTCTTTCTACTGGGCGTCCTCTCCCTTGTGTCCCATATGTCCCTTATATCCCTGTTCGGTCTGGTAATATTACACAGCGTCACTTTTAGCCTATTGAGGCTTAGGATAGCTGGCTTAGCCCCCTAGTATTAAAGGTAGGAAACGCTAGGAAGATACCTATATCCCCCTAGCTTATCGCCTATTATTTCCATTTGTATAACCTAGCGTGCAGTTATTCCTATAGCTGTTAAGCCCTTTCCTTCCATCTCCTATATTTAATGCAGTCTTCTCTCTCCTACGCCTTATATGTGCTTCGGTAACAGTTCGCGCATTTTATTTAGTCTTGATTTATATATTGTCTTATATCATAGGGGCCTGCATAGTGGCCGCAGCATACCTGTGCTGCGTATATGGATTGGGTATGTCCCCATTATACGCAGCAATAATATCGTTCCAGGCGTAGTCTGTGGTTATAGAGCCTTGTGTTATATATAAGGCCATTTATAATTATTCCTTTTTAAATAAGGAGTTTTTGCATTCCTAGTATATATACGCTAACGATAAGGGAGCTATGCGTTTGTTTATTATCTCCCTAGCGAGTCTCTAGCGCCCCTTATATCCTTTTATTATTCTTATTATATGCTTGGTTTATATTTTCCTGTTAAAGCTATTAGATCCGGGTAATTATGAGTCCTGGTATAAGGCGTTCCGTTTATTTTACTATCTCCTATATAGTTGCTGTATTGTCCGCCTAGCGTCCCCTTTCTACTCTAAGGCTTATGGGAACCAACAGGACTTCAACTAGGTAATCTTTATAAAGCACTTTTATGCCAATACGCTCTCCTAGCCTGTCCCCTACCCTTATAGCCCGTTCCTTTGCCTATTAGTCCTTTAGGGTAACTCTAATGTCTCCACTCCTAAGGTGTTGGACTATAATAGCGTCGTGGACCTTCTTACAAATCTCTATAAGAACTTCTGTTTCTAATTGTCCCCTAAGTTCCTCTGCCTTTTCTGTATTTGGTTATATTGTGATTATATACCCAGTTGTTGTTTTTAGGGGGGTAGGTTCCCTGTGCTATAGGAGCGCAGCTACGGCGGCCTAGGTGCGGTTCGCCTGTAGGGGGGGGTTTTATTTATCTTCAATTTTGTTTAGCCGTTAGAGGATTTAATTAAGGGTTTGCTAGAGAGGCGCCTAAGGTTTGCTAGACTAGAGCCATTCTACTAGCTGTATTAGTTTGTAATAGCTAATAGATACTCTCCTATAGTTCCGGATACTAGACGCGTCTAATAGGCTTTATATTTTATTAGATGCCTTCTTAATTAGGGTATTTCCGCTTTCTGGTATAGTATTCGCCCGTCCTTATTATTGTTGTGGGGGGCCATTATTAGGTATAGGTCTGGCGGTTATACGCGACTACGTACCACCATCGTTCCACCTGTGCCTCCCCTATGATGTATGCATCTTAGGGGATTATCAGGGTGTTTTTTAGGGTTCTTTTGGTTGGTTTAGTCTTTTTGGGCCGGGTGTAGCAAGAGCTCCAAAAGTAAACGTTGTTATTGCTGTCTATGACTTAGGCTTAATTATATCCCGTAATAGAATTAAAATAAACACTATAAAAGTTGCTGTAATTATAAACTATAAAAGCCCTAGTAATATATAAAATATTTAAGGATTCTTAGGATTTATAAATTTCTATTATTAATTTATTAACTACTTTTTAGAAATTGCCTAGCCGTTAGTAAACCTAATAAAGAAAAATATATAATTTAAATAGACTGCTAGATGCAAATAAGCTTTTAATAATTTAAAATATTACTTTATAACTACTCTAATTCTTACTTACTTTAACTCTAACCTTAAATATACTATTAAAACTAACTTGTCTAATTATACGCTAGGGGGAGTATTGTTGCAATATAATAAGAATGGTAAACTATATCTAGTAGCCTTTCTCTCCTAAAAACTCACCTCTATTAAATTAAACTATAAGATATATAATAAGGAACTACTTATAATTGTTAAATGCTTTAAATAATAGCATCCTAAGCTAAAAGGATTGTTATTTCTAATACGTGTACTAATAGACTATAAGAACCTGCAATACTTTATAACTATAAGACAATTAATATAGTAACGTATTTCACGGGTGAGCTAGTCAAACGGGTGAGCTAATCACTTCAAAAACACACCAAAAAATGGAAAAATCACACTTTAATATCTTAACAACCACTTAATAATAAATTTTAATAATTTAAATTTAGACTTTTATATATGCTTTACA
>Ga0307507_10001929_pt1 | contig 45071 bp, 13 predicted proteins | sample 7_EM_MG_FD_207223 | JGI IMG/M metagenome (GOLD analysis project Ga0307507, IMG submission 207223) | Populus trichocarpa ectomycorrhiza microbial communities from riparian zone in the Pacific Northwest, United States - 7_EM | ecosystem: Host-associated > Plants > Roots > Unclassified | place... | reverse complement strand
TATTATATAGACTTTAATTAATATATATAGAGATAAGGTTTTCCAGGGGGAGACCCCCTGGGACCCCCCTATATAGAGCTTTTACTTAATTTAGAAGTAGTAGTAAGATTAAGGCGCCTTAGTTACTGTTAGGTAAGGATCTACTGCAGTAACTAAGGCGCCCTACTTAAGCTGGGCTTAAAGAATATATTGGTCACGAATATAGCATATATTTAAATTGCAGAGCTTCAATATAGAGCCCTCTATATAGGATATAATATAGTAGATTATAATTCCAATTTAAAGCTTTATATACTAAATATTCTTAATGCCTAATAACTATTAACCACGTTATTGCCCACCTAGTTCAGATATACAACGACGCAATAGCGTGGCGACGACACAATAGCTTAGCGCTGAGTAATAGGAGGGAGGAGAGGAGGAGATTGGGGGTGGCTCGGCCACTACAAGAAGGTTGTAATATTGGTATAGTGTTAAACTTTAAAAATTGTGTTCTAGGAGCTTGATTAACGACCCCTATATAAAACGTTAACAACGTTTAATTGTAGAGCTTTAAACCGGCAGATCTCCTAGGAATGCCTATTGCAAGTAGCTCCGAGTACGAAATCTAGAATATTTAGTAGTGGTGTAAGTATGGGACGGGGGTACATATTTACATTCCCAAATGTCATTACATAACGCAATTTTTGGGTGACGAAACCCGCCGTTAATATTGCTTAACTAATACCTACCGGAGGTTCCTCCGTCCTTTCTATCTCCTCTCTTACCCGTCTCCTTGTTAGATGCTGTCCATATCGCCATGTTAACCAATAGATCCCTTAGTGGAGACTAGGGAGGGGTATTAGAGCGCCTCTAGCTCTTATAAGGAAGAAGAAAGAAGAAGAGAGGAAGGTATAGAGAAGGGAGTATTTATAGACGGGAGGAGGCCTGCGGACGGGAGATTAGGCAGCTATAATATAGACATTAATATTGCTTGACTAACACCTACTAGACGCCCCTCCGTCCTTTCTATCTCCTCTCTTACCCGTTTTGTTGTTAGATGCTGTCCATATTGCCACGTCAACTAATAGATCCCTTAGTGGGGACTAGGGAGGAGTATTGGAGCACCTCTAGCTCTTATAAGGAAGAAGAAAAGAAGAGAGGAAGATATAGAGGAGGGAGTATTTATAGACGGGAGGAGGCCTGCAAGTATAGGAGATTAGGCAGCCATAATATAGCCAGTGACGTTGCTTAACTGATATATACTAGAGGCTCCTCTGTCCTTCCTATCCTCTCTCGCCCGTCTTGTCGTCCGATGCTGTCCATATTGCCACGTCGACTTAGTAGGGACTGGGGAGGAGTATTAGAGCACCTCTAGCTCCCGTAGGGAAGAAGAAAAGAAGAGAGGAAGGTATAGAGGAGGGAGTATTTATAGATGGGAGGAGGCCCTGCGAGTATGTGATTTGGTAAGTACTAATAGCACAAGATTCTTGTATAAGATGGGCTTAATTGCTTACCAAAATATAGGGTATCTCTGTCACTGCAGTAGCTACTGCAGTGGTAGAGACGCCTTAAATATTTAATATAACCAACTACTGAGGCTGTTAATAAGTGAAAGGTAGGCTACCAATGTGGTGCGAACGATGTAGTTGTTAATATTGTTTATAGCCTATTTTTGCTTCTAGTGTACGCGTAGATCGTCCTTATATTTGGCGTAGAGCTGGTTATAGGTAGTAAGCTGGTTTAGGTCTAGCTTTGCTATTAATATAGCCGTAGGTAGTATGTCCCTTAGTGTAGGCCGACTTAGTAGTTCTAGCTTTAGAAGATCGTCTTTCTTCTTAGATGGGTTAATATACTGCTATACCTTATTAGTTTTGGCTATGTCTTGGATAATAAAGAACTATTAAATCTAATTGGATGGCTTATTAAGGATAAGGTTGATTTTTAATTTAGTAAAGGTTATTATTTTTAGAATTTAATAGGTTAGAAAGGGTCTAGGTTAGGGTCTAGCTAGCGTCTTAGTAGAACCTTATTTAGACGTTCCAAACTTTTAATTTAATTTGTTAGTTTAGATTACCAAAATCCAAAATTTTGTTATGGGGAGCGCGATTAATAACCCCTACTAACAGCTCTAACCATGTCTAATTTTTAATTTATAAATCGGCAGATCTATAGGTAATAGTTATTGCAAGCAGCTCTAGGTGCAGTATATATAAAATCTTAACTATAGTGTAGAGAAGTCGTGGCTGCTAATATGCGGTCCTAAGTATTCTCGGAGGTTATGTGACTTCTTATATAAGCGACATTTCCGCCCTTTAAAAAAATTGAAAAATTCCAAAAATTGATTAATGCTACAGATAGCAGTAATATTGATCTGGTAGTACTGCCAATTCTCCCTATATACCATTGTATGTATATCTGACAGCTCCAGAAGCGGTAAGAAGGTAGGACGGATAGGGGGGTTAAAATTTAGAAAATTGGATTTCGCGGTTAAACTGTTTAAAAGTTAGGAAACTAAGACGAATGCCGCATTCTCTGCTTACCTCTAAGCTAGTATATAATTTCCTAATTAGGAAAACTTGTTTATAAGTAGTTGCTACTACCTCCGTACAAAATCTTCTTGTTGTGCCTCTTTGGTCTTACTTATAGATGACTAAAATTGTTCTATATTAAACCTATATTTAAATATAAGCCCTAAAAGCTTCTTAACTTATAAGATTGCTATATAGGTTAGCCTAGCTGTTTTATCCTTTTTCTTAACATCTAGAACTACCTGGTTAAGTATTAGGCCCTGGCTTTTATATACGGTAAGAGTAAAAGCCAAAGTTGTAATGGAACCTTGTAGCAGGAACTATGGTAGGTCCTATTATTAGGCTAGGTATGTAGGTAAGAATAAATTAACAACGTAATAATAACTAGTAGAGTAGTTACCTAACAGATTAACTCTAATTATATTCTAAGATTTACTATAAGGAGAGAACTATCTACGGTAGGGACTGAGGTCCTTTAAATACATAACCATACTTCTAAGAAATCCTCTCTTATACGTGAGGTATGTGTTGTATATAGTATATATAGACGTACTCTGCGTATACTGCGTATACTGCGTATAATATTATGTGACTTGCTTACCATTCCTCGTTATATGGTTCCACTGGTTCCATTCTAGACTATGCCTGTATTAACTAACTAGCTTCCTCCAACTCTTCCTTAAGTAGTTGTAATATTATACTTAAAGCGTCCGTAACACCATCTCCCTTCTCTTTATTTTTGTCCTTAAAGATTTCTAACATCTCCAAGTTGTCTACTAGAGGTGTAATGTCCGTTTAATTAGTCTGGTTAATATCCTTACTTATTATACCTAAAGCATCTTCTTCCTTATAAGCGTAACGCCGTGCTTGTACTGTAGCTGCTATACTATTACTTAGTGAGATAATGTCGTCTCTGTGTTCTTGTTATATAAAGGTAGGGTTAGTATATATTGCTATAATAAGTCCCTTATCCCAACAACCCTTATCTTATTTAGAGTGTACTAAAGCAAACGTTTAATTATCTTGCGACGTTCGCTCTATTTCTAACGCTAAGTGTGCGCGTCCTATAACTCTTAACAGTCTCTAAGTTCCCTAAGTAACTTATTATAGGGTCTTGCGTTTAATCTACCACTGCAAAACTAGAGTCTAAGTTGGCCGCCACGCGTGCCAAACTCTACTGTTCTGCTGAAGAGACCGCTTGGGCCCTAGAGGCTTAATGTCACTCCTTTAAGTTTTAGTAGGTTGTGTTTGCTTAGTTAACCCGTCTTAAAAAGGTTCGTAAGAAGGTTTATTCTAAGGAGTAAGTACTAGTTTAATAAGGTCTTAACGAGCTAGGTAATAAGAGGGTTAAGTTTTTAGAGAAGGAAATAACTCTAGGTAATGTAGTAGTTGCTCTTCCTTGTGGGTCCCCTTTAGGTGGCTCGTCCTTTGGCGATCCTTTTTTAATGCTCCCTAACCTGCTTTCTTTTAATACTCCTTTATCTTTTCTATAGCGTTCTCTAGGTTGCTTAGTGGTTTCTAGGTAGTCTTATTATAGCCTATTTACTTTACTTTATACTATGTTTTATTATCTACATCCTTATAACCGATAATTCCTAAAACTTACTATTCGTCTTTCTCTTGTCCTCTATACGTGTTTGCCTTATAGACTAGTGGCTTAATATTCCCGTGTGATGGCTCTAGCATTGTAACGTGTTGTATAGGGTAGATCTTTATTTTAGCTAGTAGGTTTAACTTATACATAACTAATAAAATTCTTTACGTAATTTTAAAAGGTCCTAGTTTAACATAGTCCAACTTCTTACTTAGTTATTAACTCTTAAAATTTTTGTATAGTAGCTATACTTTATTTCCCTTCTTAAGATCTGGTCCCTTAGATCTCTTAGTATTATAGTACCTTTTTATTCGCTCTTATACTAGTTTAGCTGTTTTTTTAAGGTTTATATGAAGATTTATTAACATCTCTATTCTTTGTTTAGCTGTGCTACTCGTTTTCTTTACTTAATGTGGCGATAACGACGTTCTTGGCTTATACCCATAATTTGCCTTAAATAGTAATATCCCTATTCCTTCTTATGGTGTTGTATTATATGCAAACTGTATAACTAGTAATAATAATACCTAATTGTTCTGTGTGTGATTAATATAATGCCTTAGATACTGTTCTAGTGTCTAGTTTAGTCTTTCCGTTTGTCCGTCCATCTGCGGATAATATACTATAGAGGTTACTGCGCGAACCCCTTATTCTGCTAGAAATACTTCCTAAAATGCTATTATAAATCTTGGATCTCTATCCAATATAATCTTGTTTAGTGCTCTATGTCTTGTAAATATTTCCTTTATATAGATTCTAGCGACGTCTTCTATTAATATCTCTTTAGTGCATGCTATAAAGTATCCCCACTTTATTAGCTTGTCTACTATTACTAAAATCGCGTTATAATCTTGTCCCATAATAGGATCTTTTAACTTTGGTAATTTAATAATAAAGTTCTATAATATAACCTCCTATGGTCTTCCTAGTACTTTAACAGGTTATAGCCCTCTATACAGCTTATACCTTGTTGGTTTATTCCTTTGGCAATTTAGATATTCCTTTATAACTTGTCTTACTAGTCCCCAGATTCCTTAAATAATATACTCCTTTTAAAGTCTTAATACTAAGCCTATAGCTCCGTTGTGTCCTTATGTTATTCCCTTATAGAATTCCTTAATAAACTTCTCTATAATAGACTTAGGTATATACGTTACTTCTCTATTTTTATATTACTCTAAGTCTGGATTCTTTATCTATATTTCTTGGATCTTCTGTGTCTAATTACTCTTTAGTGATTTATGGATCTAACTTTCCTTGGTTACTATAATTTTTGGGTAATTATACCTAATTAATCCGTTTTAATCTTTTTGTAATAAAGCTCCTAATAGCTTTCCGTTACTTTATAGTTTAGCTTTTCTGCTTAGAGTATCTGCTTGTGCGTTATCTGTACCCTTGGTATACTAAATCTTAAAATAGTATTCTGTAAGCATTTCCGCCTATCTAATTTGTCTTTGGTTGAGTTCCTTTATTATTAGAAATCTTATAAGGTTCTTATAGTCTGTCTTAACTATAAATGGTTTTTCTATACTTTATAAGAATACTTTCTATTTTTTAAGTACTGTAACTATACCTAATAACTCCTTGTTATAGATGTCGTAGTTTAACTCTAGTGGTGTTATTTTCTAACTATAGTACGCTACTGGATGCTATGCGTCCTAGTGCTTCTATAGTAAGTATACTCCTAGTGCAAAGTCTAATACGTCTATCTTAATAACCGTTTTTAACTTTAGTTGATAGATCTTAAGGACTAGCTCTTAGGTGAACAACTCTTTAAGTTCCTAGAACAGCTCCTTCTATTTACTACCCTAAACCCACGGTTCCTCCTTCTTTATTAGCCTTGTAAATGGCTTAATGCTTTTTAACCATTATGCTATAAACCTCCTATAGTAGTTACAAAACCCTAGAAATGACCTTAATTATATAATGTTCTCTGGTTCTTGCTAACTTACTATAGCTTTAACTTTCTTTAGGTCCATACTAATCTTTCCTAGTTTAATAATAAATTCTATAAAATTGGTTTTCTTTATAAAAAAACTCGTATTTCTTAATTGCTACTGGCATCTTTTCTTCCTATAGTCTTTTTAATACCTATTTAACGTATTCTTTATGTTCTTCCTCGTTCTCTAAATAAATAATAATGTTGTTAAAATATGCTATAATAAACTTATCTAGGTATTCTTCTAATACACTATTAATTTGCTTCTGGAATGTTGCTAGTGTATTTATAAGCCCGAATTGTATAACTAATAGTTTATATAGTCCTTTCTTTGACCTAAAGGCTGCCTTCTATTTATTGCCTTCCTTAATTTTAATCTGGTGGTACGCCCATCTTAGATCTATCTTTATAAAGATTTTTACATTGCCTATCCTGTCTTGGATTTTGTTAATTAAGGGTAAAGGATATCTATCCTTTTTAGTAATGCTGTTTAGCTGTCTATAGTCTATACATATCCTAAGTTTTCTATTTTTCTTTGGGATAAATAGTACTAGATATTCTACTAATGACTATAACAGTCTAATATATCCCTTATATAAGTTCTTTTAGATAAACTCCTTAAGCGCTACTAACTCTGTTTTAGTAAGCTTATAGATTAGAAAGAACTTTAGACTTATTCCCTCTTTTAGTTCTATCTTATAGTCCCATACTATATGTTTTAATAGCTTTTTACTTTCTAGTAACTATAACTTCTTACTATACTTATGGTATCTTTTTGGTACATAACTTAAGCCTTGCTTAGTCTCTTTATATATCGCTCTAACTTAGTACTATACTAACTTGGTTTACTGTCACTCTTTGCGCCATTAAGTATCCTTAATATTGACCTAACCTATAACCTAATTGATTTTTAGATTATATTCCTATAACTAAGGCATTCCTAATATCGCCTTGTCCTGTCCTAATGGTAGGATATTAAAAGACATTCTTACTAGTCTTTCTTTAATAGTTAACTAAATAGGTCCTGTTTTAAAATTAATAATACCTCCTCTATAGGCTATCTGATCTCCTAAAATTATTATAAGTAGATACAAGTGTTCTTTCTATCTATATAGTAACCCTATTCTTTCTACTACCCTTGGTGATATGTGGTTCCTAGTTGCTCTACTATCTACTAATGCTTTAAACTGCTAATCTTGCCATTTAACTTATAAATTTAGGTATTAACCTTAAATTCCTTTAAGGGCCTAAGGCTCTAACACTAGTTCCCTCTAGTCCTATACGCCTCCCCTTTTCCTAACTGTTGGCTGCTAGATTCTGTTTATACTTAGTCTAATTTAGGCTAATACTTAGTTTGTTTCTTTTTCTTTATATACTATAAATAAGTGTTTTCTAGGCACTTCTACTACTATTATCCGTCTAGGCATTCTTCCGTAAGGAATCTTCTTAGTTAAAGTGCTAAGTCTCCTTAACCTTGTACTTCTACTAGGTGCTATCTATATATATACTTAGCGTTTTTAAATCTCCTTTTCTTGGGTGCCTAATACATTCTAGTTAGGTACTTTTAGTTCTTATCTTTTAGTGCTCTATGCATGTTGTAGGTGTTATCCACACAAGCTATCCACGATAGTATATAATACGCTAGGTGACTTAGGTTAACTCTTAGTTTATCTTTATTCTTAAGTTTAAATTTATACCTAGTTAACCTAACTACTAGTATCTCTGTTATGGGTACTAAGATTTGTTGTTTGCTTTTTTAGTCCCTAGATCTTTCTTCTAGGTTCCTTAATATTATAATTAATGCCCCTTTAATATAACTTATACGTTTTTCCGTAATAGGCTGGTCTTAGACAACTTTTTTATTTAGCTATATATAAAAGTCTTCCTATTCGTTATTATGTCGTTGCCTATACTACTTTCCGTACAACTAGTTTAGTGTGTATGGTCTATCTATTAGAAAGTACCTTATTATTACTATATTGTAACATCCTTTGGTATATCTTTCTTTAAATCTAGTTAGGATATTTAGATCCTCCTTTTATTCTAGTTTATCTAACTACTTCGCCTTAGGTGTCCCTGCACTTGGCCTATTAGTAATTCTTTATATAGGTGCTCTATTTCTTCTATGGTTTAGTATGCTAGATCTCTGGTCTAGTTTCTGCTCTTGCTATATAATAATTCTTGTTCTAAACTTATCTATAGTTTCTTATTTTCTATGTCTTATAGCTAGATCTTTGTAGTCCTCTTGCTTTTTAATCCTGGTATTAACTATTTAATCTTTAGGCTAAACACTATATTTACCTAGGATTGCTAATATTCTTACTCATTCCCCAAACTTGTAGTTCGTGAACTTGCGTCTAGTACTTATTCGTTTGTCTATAAACTAAGTAGCTGCCCTTTTCTATTAGTTTTTGTTCATTGTGGGTCCTTAGGTATGTCTTATTTTGTCTTAAGAATTTTAAGCTTTTTATATCTCTTTTTGAGAATCTTAAGCCTGTGGCCTTTTGCCTTTATTAAGTAATAAGCTAGCATTAGTAGTTATCTACTTACTTGGTTTCTTTTAAACGTTGCTCCTATTATTTTATAAAGTGATGGAAATTATATCTAATAGTGTTATAGCATCCGTTATTAAACCTTATTCTGTAATGGTCTTAGTTTCTACTTCTGTTTTAACTTCTTTAAGGTCTACATGCTTCTAGTAAGCTGCCTTTATCGCCTTATTGTTGGTAAATGCTTTGCTTATATTAAATTTATTATCTTTAATATCTAATCTATAAGCTAGTTTGTTGGTTCCTTTAAACTTAGATAATAATAGCTCCTATAGCTAATAGCTTGCGCCGTACTTAGCGTCCTTATAAATTTAGTATACGTTGTTATAATAAAACGCAAAACTGTTAATTGAACACTCTTTTGTTCCTTATAGTGCACTATTATCCCTCTATATATATGTGCTGTCTGCTGGCCTGGTTCCCTTTACTATGTAATTACTCTAACTACCTTTGTAGTCTCTGGCAAAATGACCTTGTTTTCTATAATTTATATAAGCCCTATCTTTAAACTATTTTTCTTGTTATAGAGTCCGCCTAAACGTCTTCTGCTACTAAGATCCCTAGTTTAGCCTCTACTTTTAGGTCCTTTAATTACTAGATCTTTAACCTCTGGGTTTCTATAGTTTCTTTTCCTACCTTTAGGTTTTTTTAGTACCACTTAGGTCTATTAGCTTTACGCCATTCTATAGTTTTTAACTCTATGTCTATTGTTGTATACTCTGCGCCCTATATAACTGTGGAACTCTGTCTTGCCCTTTCTTAGCTTGTTCCCTTTAATAGATCCTATTATTAATCTTTATTAACTGATCTATTAACTCCCTTAGAGTATCCGTATCTTCTATTAGGATAATTATGTCCTGGACTTTAGCCTTAAGTCCTTGCTTATACTGTGCTATTGTTAGATAATCTGTATTCTCTAAAGGCGTGGGTTACGTGCACGAGTCACGTGTATAGAGTACGTACATTGTAAATCTCTTTATTTGAGCTTAGAGCCCAAGGGGCTTACTAGCATAACAAAAGAATAATTAAGTCAAGATCATCAATTAATTAACCCATTTTATTAATGAACTGCTCTACATAAACTACGTGACAGTTATAAGCCTAGTCCGCCAACTTAAGAAGCTATTCAGCTATTACTTAATTATTTAAAGAAATTCTACCTTATTGTTAGACTCTGACACCTTATTATCAAGACGCAGACTCTGATAGAAATCCTACCTTAATTATTAAAGGACGATCCTAACGACAAGGACGATCCTAATAATGAATTCCATCTCAATTCCCCTCTGCCTATTAGTTAAAATGACTCTACTAACGTCGAGTTCGTTAACTATAATCATCCTCAATAAACTAGAAGACTGGGAGCAATAGATCTGGCAACTACAAGCCCTTATAGATCAGCAAATTTGGGCCCACGTTAACCCAGCTATAGAAGCACCTTAAGAAGGTCTACTTAAAAAACCACCTCTTCTAAAAGTTATAGATTTTAATGAGAATGCAACCTTATATATACAGCTTTTAACGAACCAACAGAGAGCGTACAAGAACAGCAGATAATACTACAACTAGGACATAAAGTACTTCCTAAAACAGGAAGAGCATTTATAATAGATATACACCCAGATTATATCTACAGTATCGATCTAGAAGAGGCTACTACTTGACCCTTCCCTTACAGTTAAGGAATGGCTAATTTGGTTAAAAGAAGACACTAAGCCCTTAAAGAACTTTATAATAAGGAAGGTATAACTGTAGTATATAGAATTACTTAAGGGACTTAAACAGGCAAAAATTACCCAGTGGCTTAATAGATGGGAGTATGCGATAAAGATGGTAGAGAAGTATAGTCTTCCGTAGATAACTAATGGGATCTGGCTAATGGACCTTGTAAATGCAATACAACCTACAAGCAAAACCTATTTTGTTATATATACTAAACAGGCAAATAATACCGAAAAGGCTCACTTATTAGAATACTGTAAAGTAGCAATAGAGCTATAGGAAGCATTCGCAAACCTTTTAAAGGTTGTACCATCCTCAACTACTAGAGGGAGTGCATTCAATATAGACTTTGCAGGAGAGTCCAAAGAGGATATTTCTATTACTACTAAAGTCTAAAAGGGAAGAGGGAACAGCTTATCTTATAGTTAAAAAAGGGCAGGAACAAATTTAACTAAAGAGACGTCTTCTAAGAAGTCAAAGAACCTAAAATGCCTAGTATGCGATATAAGGGGACATATCCTTCCTAACTATTGGTATCTATTTAAGTGCAAGAGGCCTAAGGGATTTAATACTAAGGGTACACGCATAAAAAAGGTGTGTAAAAAGGTAGAATACAACAAGGATCTAGCTGCCTAAGTAAAATAACTTAAGCTTAAGGAATTAAATATTAATAAAGCTTAACAATAACAGGTTAAGAGTTAGGAGATAGTTAGGAAGATTAAAGGAGAAGCTAATATAATATTCCTAGAATTATATTACACCGGTTAACTCCATCCACTAAAGCTATTAACTATTCTTGACTTAGGAACCACTCTCCACATCTTTAATAACCTCTCTCATTTTTACAATTTTAGGAAAGCTCTAAGACACGAATATATTATCATAGGCAGCTCAGAAGTGCCTATACTAGGTTATAGCGATATTACTATCTAAGTTACAAAACTAGATAAGAGCAAGGGAATCCTATGTCTTAAGGACGTTGCCTTTTATACGGACTTCAATATAAATCTAGTGTTGTTCCGTCTACTTCGAAAACAAGGGTACTACTAGGACAATAAAGGAGAGAACAATCTTCTAGTTTAAAAGGACAACACAATCCTATATTAAATGGAAGAACGTCACAAACAACAGACTATTAAATACGTCCAACCAGGAAGTCTATTAGCGTTTAATATAAGCTAACTGCTACGCCAATAAAAGCGCAGAGCATTATCAAGAGACGCTTGTCCAGATTCAAAAGGAGATGCATATCTATAGCATCTACGTCTAGGTTATCTAGGACCTATAAGCCTTTATTATTTAGGTCTTAACGCCTTAGGAGTTAAGCTTTAAGGCCTAAAGACGATGGAATGTTAATATTGCAGTCTCGCCAAAATCAAGCATTAGGTCTCAAGAAGGTTCTTAAAATAGAAAATCAATAAACCCTTTCTTAACCTCTATATTAACTGGACTGACCTTAAGGAAGCGTATGCCGGATTTATACAAGTTATATTTATCTATAACACTTTCTTAGAAAGAACCTTCCCGTATTTTATAATAACGTATAGTGAAGAGAAGGAGACACTATAAGTGCTTAAAGATTTCACCTAATGGATTTGTCTGAGGTATAACCTTAAAGTCAACACTATTAGATCAGACAACGAGCTAGGGAGAAGGAGAACCCTTAAATGGCTATAGACGCAAGGGATTATATTTAAGCCTTTGGCGCTATATACCCAAGCATAAAACGGCACCGCCGAACGCTTAGGGGGTGTTATTATTAAGAAAGGACGTGCTATAAGAATTGCTGCCAATCTACCACATAATCTATAGAATGAGATAGTTAACTATGTAATCTATCTTTAAGATTAAACGCCATGGGAAAGCAATGGATGGAAATTGCTATATAAGAGGTTCCATACCTTCCTAGCTAATAGGTTAAGAAAGCCGCAACTAGCGCACCTAAAAGCCTACGGCTATAGGGCGTATGTGATAACGTTAGACGCCTAGCTAAAGAAGAAAAGACTAAGTAAGCTAGATCCGCGAGCCCATATCAGCTACCTTATTGGCTATAACTCTACCAATATCTATAGGATCTAGATCCCGCACAAAGGTATTATTATCTCTACTAGGGATATTATCTTTAATAAAAAGACGTTCTTTGACGGCAAGCAAATAGATATCTTAAAGGATCTACACACCAAATTAGATACGCTAATTAAGAAGATTTAACTCCCTAATATCCTAACTAAGAACGAGGTTCTTCTGGAAGATAAAAATTAAGTATTTAAACCATTAATTTAAGTGGAAGACAACAATATTAATAAGCCAGTTTAAACCTTTAATAAGTTAGCAGATCTTAAGCTTGTAAGAGCTCTTAAAGATGCATATTATACGCCACCTCTAATAGAAGAAGACGAAGAATCTCTATATACCTTTCACATCGAGTATCCTATGAAGTTAGATACTAATTAGGACACTATTAACTAAATAGGAGATAGGTTTTATATTTAGGGGGTGTTTAACAACTTGGTTAAAGATTTATTTAAGGAAGCTGGCAATAATAGGCTTAAAGACTTTGTTACTAAAAGAATCACCTCAGCCTATTATGGCGCCTTCATAGCAGGAAGGAAGTTTAACCTTAATAGTTAACTTAACAACAGCAAGCTGAAATTAGGCAGAATACGTGATATTAGATTATATAGGAAGAACTTACCTCCGCTACCTTAGTTAATTAAGGACCTTAATACGCATCCTCTTTGAGATTAGTTCCAAGAGGCTTAATAAGCCTATCTCCAATCTTATTATCAAATGAGGTCATTTTAGGAAACAGATAAGAAGTATATAAAGGGACAGCAGATCCTTAGCTTAATATAGATATTTGTTTATAAGACGGATAAGCACAAATTCCTCTAGAAATGCAAGGCACGCTTAGTTATATGCGGAAATTAATAGGCTCTAGGAGACCTACCTACAAGAGCTACTATATTAGCTAGTATAACCTTCCGAACCCTTATGGCGATCACCGCAAAATTCGACCTGGAGACGACACAGATAGATACAGTTAATGCGTTTATCTATTACGATCTCAACGAAGTCGTCTATATAAAGCTACCGCTAGGATTTAATAATGGAAAGAAAAATAAAGTACTGCGCTTAAGAAAAGCCCTATACGGACTACAACAATTACTACTATTATAGCAGAAGAATCTCACGAGCTCGCTAATAGAATTAGGTTTTAAAGAGGTACCCTAGGAGCCGTGTGTTATACTAAAAGGTGGAATAGTTGTCTTCTTCTATGTTGACGATATTATCTTCTGCTACCAAAAGACAGACAAGAAGAAAGCTTAAGAAGTAATTAAGGAGCTAAACAAGGAATACCAGATAAGTACCCTTAGCAAGCTAAAATGGTTCCTAGGAATCTATATACTACGCGATCGTAGCTAGAGGCTCCTATAGCTATCCCAGAAAGCCTATATTAAGAAGATAGCTAACTAGTACGAGATAGATCTTAAAGGGCGTCTTCTAGATACTCCAATGGCAGAATCAGAACTCCTCCCTACTAATTACTAATTAATCTATCCAACGCGTCCGTCCCCTAATATAGACCTATTAGTCCGTCCTATATCCCTACCAGCCTCTACGATGCTATATTAGAGAAAATTAGGTTTAGTACTCTATGCAGCCACTACAACGCGTCCGGATATTGCTTTTGCAGTATTAAGGCTAGCAAGGTTTAATCAGGACCCAAGCCAAGAGCATTATTAAGCGGCAGATAGAGTCATTCAATACCTATATAGCACGAGAAGCAGAGCAATCTGCTATAGAGGAAATAAGGAAGGAATAAACGGTAGAGGGAGAGACAAAGGAATACGCGATAAAGGATAAGACGACGGAAGAGATAGTAGAGGTAAAGCGCAATTATTTATCTATGCCAGCGATGCATTATTCGCGGACAACTCCGTCGACAGAAAGAGCTCGTAAGGATATATTATGAAGCTATTTAGGGGGCTAATCGCCTGGAGAGCAAACAAGTAGGGTACAGTTATAACGTCGAGCATAGAAGCCGAGTTGTTAGCCCTATTATAGATAGCAAAGGAAGCTATCTTTATTAGCAGGTTATTTAAAGCAATAATATTATAACTAAATGAGCCCTTAATTATTAAATGCGATAACACCTAGACGCTCTAACTAATTATAGAAAATACGGTAAAGCTAATTACGAAGCTCCAATACGTTGACATCTATTAACACTGGCTACGTTAGGAATACGCAATAAGATAAGTACGATTTTAATAGATAGTGACAAAGGAGATAATTGCTGATGGACTTATAAAGGCCCTGCCCAAGCAGAGGTTTTAAAGCTTCGTTAATATAATCAGAATGGTGGATATTAAGGAGTGGCTGAATAAGGAGAAGCAACTAGAGGACCTAAGGGACAGTATTAGAGCAAGATGGAAGGATTTAAATGAGATTACGGTCCAATTAACTTATTAACGGACACGAGAAGGTGGCTAGCTTTAACCTTAAAGAGCTTAAAGCTAAGGGGGTGTGTTAGATAATCTGTATTCTCTAAAGGCGTGGGTCACGTGCATGAGTTATATGCATGGAGCACGTGTATTATAAATCTCTTTATCTGAGCTTAGAGCCCAAGGGGCTCACCAGCACAACAAAAGAACGATTAAGTCAAGATTATCAATTAATTAACCCATTTCATCAATAAACTGCTCTACACGAACTACGTAACAGCTATAAGCGCCCTATTATTCTACTTAACCTGCGTGGCTAGGGTTTAAAACTGCGTTGTATACTTAATTGCTAAAGTGTGTTGTACTAAGTTCTAAAGTTTCCGTTCCGCTGTTATGGTTGCTTTGGGGTCTCTAAATATTTGTGTTAACCGTTCTATAAATCCGTTCTAACTTGTAAATACATACTGTACGCCTGGGTTAGTAGTTGTTATACCATTTGCTTATATCTCTGTAAAGTAAGGCTTAAACCACTCTAGAGCTCTTCTTAATAAGAATAGTCCTGCGTATGCTATCTGGTCCATAGGTATTACTAACTTCGCTCCTTCCTACATAACCTTAAAATATATCTGCGTAAGAAATCCCTTAAGCTTTAACTTCTCCCCTAAGAACTGTTTAATTAAAGGTAACTTAACCTTTGCTACTCTAATTCCATTAATGCGTTCTTTAAGTAGCCTGCTATTATCCTATAAGCGATTAACTATTTCCTATAACTAACCTTGCGTAACTACTTAAGAATTTGTGTCTGCTATACTAGTATCTTCTAACCCTAAGGTTGTGGCTGCTGTTAACGTCGTTATAACTAGTGCTTTAGGTGGCATGTTATTTAATCTTGTTTAATACCGTAACCTTGGTAGTAAATGTGTAATGGAACCTTGTAATAGGAACTACGGTAGGTCCTATTATTAGGCTAGGTATATAGGTAAGAACAAATCAATAACATAATAATAATTAGTGGAGTGGTTGCCTAACAGATTAACTCTAATTGTATTCTAAGATTTACTATAAGGAGAGAACTATCTACGGTAGGGACTAAGGTTCTTTAAATACACGACCATACTCCTAAGAAATCCTCTCTTGTATATAAGGTACGTGTTATACGTAATATATATGGACGTACTCTGCGTATACTGCGTATACTGCGTATAACATTATATAACTCGCTTACTATTTTTTGTTATATGGTTCCACTAGTTCCATTCTGGACTATACCTATATTAACTAACTAGCTTTCTCCAACTCTTCCCCAAGTAGTTATAATATTATACTTAAAGCGTCCGTAACAAAAGTGATTGGAAATTGACGCTATAAGTAAGAGCCTTTTATACCCTCCCACTTATAAAGCACAGAAAATATAGGGACGACTTTCTTACTATCCTACTAAGTAAATAGGGCAGGTCTGTTATACCTATTTACTGTAATTAGTAGTGACTAAGGCTGATCCTTTTTAATATCCGTGTATCCCTTTTATACGACATCTTTAACTATACTAGTAGTACCGTTTACTAAGCCTAGTTTAATCCAGATATTCTATATTAGCATTACTTTCGCGCTAATATATAGGGCTAGATTCTCTATAGTATCGCACTAATTAGGAGTGGCTTTCTGTATACCTACACTAGTGTTAACTAACTTAATAGCCACCACTAGCTGTAAAAGGTCGCGAAGCTGAGTAGTGTTATACTTACCTATAGTAGCGCGTGTGCTATATAGCCAAATTGCGTTATTGAAGCCCGCAACCTTATTAGTGGATAGGCCCTACTTATACCTAGTTAAAAGAAGCTTCTAGGTTAATTTACTTACAGAATTACTATATAGCTCCGCAAGGGCGGTCCTAAATATAGAGCTCTTAGCGTTATTACCGCCCTGCCGCATAACTTAATCTAGGACAGTAGTTTAGTTAATTGCCTTATAGGCTTCTTTTCTGTGGCTAGCAAGCTCTGACGGCCTAGCGGGTAGATTGCTATATAAGGCCGCCTAATTTATAGGGGGAAGCTAATGGAAATCGCCTACTAGTAAGATGTTCAAGCCTCTAAAGTAGTCGTTGTTATGCGTAGGGTAGATCTAACGGAGGCAGTGATTAATCTAGGCTAGATATACTTGCCTGATTATAGATTTCTTGTTAAGGACGAGATAGTGAATATCCTTAAAAGCTTGTTGTAGATGTTGGAAAACAAGCCCGCAACGATATCATATAATGAGACTTGGGAGAACCTCTTGGCAGGAATCTGACCAATTAGAGAACTTTGACCGCCGGTTGAAGTTCCTTGAAATCTCTTCAACCACCTATATAGAAATAAGCAATGCACAAAGTTTTAGCCCCAATAACCTTATTTTAATAGGTTATAAGCCTGGGTTTGCGCCTGACGAGCTAAACCTAATTGCTTTATTGTTTACGATAATTGCTATCGTAATATTACCGTACAGGCGTTAAAAGGTTGTTGAACGTTTAACCAACCTATAACGCCAAAAACCTATAACGAGCGGCTACGTAGCTGCTAACGACGGACTCTACGCTAAATGTGACAAGAGGATCCTACTAAGGACGAGCCTAACACAGCCTGTAATAAACGGCGACACTAAAGGCTTAGGAGGATACCTTATATTTAGTAGATAACCTTACTATTATTATTATAGAATAATAGAGTTTTGAGAACAAAGCCTTATAATAGCTGTATTAGTAGCGGATTAGAAGAAGCTTATTAGAACTGCTTATACCGGCTAAGGAATATATTAAGTTAAAACTCACACTATATATATACTCCTTACAAAGGAAATAAATCTGATAACGTTGTTATAACAAGGCCTATAGACTGCCTACTACAAACTACCTATAAGCCTCGTTAATATAAGTAATAAACGTACCGCCTAAGCCTCTATCCGAAAGCTCGTTAGACGGGAAGACTAGCCAATGTTTAGTATTGATATATAAAACCACCTCCAATCTAAAAATATCGAGTAGGTTCTTAATAACCCACTATAGCTTCTTCCTACAATTAAGTCAATTAGAGAGAAATAGGTAGACTTAGGCTTTACTACCAAACAGCTAAAAATTAAGCCAGCTAACTTAGTAAAGGAATGGGAGAAATATGAGGAACAGCTAGCCTACGCAGCCGGTTTTATTAACTAGAACGTTGGCGATATCTACAAGCCGTTTATATTAAACGCTGAACAGGCGCTTGAGAAATGGAAGGCTCTAAAAAAACGCTTTAAGGATTTTAATCCGGCAGCTATTACTAACATTATGGCTACCTTCTTTACCAAATATGTTTAAGATTTTAAGAACGTAGAGGAGTTTATCTCCTATATTATATTAAGCCTTGATCGCCTTATCGAAATGGACTAATCTATTAACTACGAAATCCTTGCCTAAGCGGCCCTTCTGTATAGAGTTAGCTCTACTAACTATACTTAGTTTAAAACAACTTAACAAACAAATTGGACGCAGAAAAATACCAACCTATAAGCCTTAGGTAAGGAACTTATTGTCTTTAATAGCGAGCTTAATTAAGAAGCTTCTACTATACTAGTAGCATGTTTAAACAACAGAACGTCCACAAAGAGAAAGACTGCACTAGTAGGAATATGCAAGCACCCTAACTGCGTAAAATATAACAGAACTATGTATTCCGAAGAAGACTGCTAGGAGAGAAACCCAGAAAACGCACTATAGAGAATTGGTGATAGAATCCGTGTAAGGAAGAAGTAGAGGACTAGGCCACCTATTTAGCTTAATAAATACTCTAATTAAGTTAAAAATGAAGCAAATCTATAACGCGAGCTTATAGCAGCGGTGGTATAAGCCTAACTAAGCAGGTACGACTTTATCTACAATACTGCTGCTACTGTCCACTGCTGTAAGAATCGTGAACTTCTCTTTAACTACGTTAATGATAACACCTTATTAGATACAGTTGGTCCCTATAGAGCTTAATTAGTAGGTAAAGGATCTATCTCTATATAAACCACACTCCCTAATAAAGGCTACGGAAGTACGCTTACTCTATATAATGTTCTTTACATACCATATTTACCAGCAAACCTACTATCTGGAAGCCGACTTGAGGAAATGGGCGTCTTCTTTAATAACGAGACTCACGAACTTAAATGTAATAATAAGGTAATAGGATACGCACCTAAAGTTTAACGACTCTACCTAATTTAGTAGTATAACTACTTGTTAGAATCAATCCTCTAGACGATTAAAAATAACAAAAGCCTACCTGTTTAGTATTACTGATTTGGCCACCTTAACTATAGTGACCTTAAACGCCACCTAAGTAAACTTGGTATTAAGTTTAATAACATTAGTGATGAATACTGTGAGCCCTGCGCTCAATCTAAAGCTAGAAAGAGGTATAATAGGACGCCCTAGGAATAAGCTACACGGCTGTTTTAATTTGTCTATATGGATCTAGTGGGACCTATTACCCCTGTTGGCTTTGAAGGCGAAAGATACTACGTATCTTTTACTAACGACTATACTATAGTCTATACTATCCGTACAAAGGATGAGTGGCTTGGTACTTTATAAAGGTACTATAATTGGATCCACACCAAATTCGACCTTAAAATTACTAGAATTCGTACTAACTATAGAGCAGAGCTCTATAGCAAGAAAGCAACCACCTAGATAGATGATCTAGGTATAGAATTTAAACCTACCGCCTTACATGTTTAGGAAGAGAACGGAGTAGTAGAGCGCTTATAGCGAACCTCCACTAAGATTACCCACTTGATAATCCTTGCTGGTAATATACCAGACTTTCTATGGCCCGACGTACTCCTTATAGCTATATATATTAAAAACAGACGCCCTATAAGAGCTCTTCTTAATGGCATATTACCTTATGAAAAGCTTAAGGGCAAACCTCCCTTAGTATACTATCTGAGGGCTTTAGGATCTACTATCTACTCCCTTATAGCTGAAGAAGATCGCGTGAAATTAGCTAGGTTTGCTTTATAAGCAAAGAAGGGTGTTCTAATTGGCTATAACGGCAAGACAATCTATTACGTTTAGCTACTAGATAAATAGAAGATCGAGCGTCTTAAAGACGTTAAAATCTACAAAGGCGATATTAGCTTAAAAACTACTACTATATTTACGGAAGAATCCGTCGACTTGTCTAATAAGTAAGGGAGGGAAGATACTACTACTTCTCAGCCGAAGCCTCTATTAAGAAAAAGACAACGAAGAATTAATTGGAAGGAAGGTTGCGATAGCTTGCCCTATAGGCTTAAGCCTCTACCTAAAAACCTCACTATGACCACTACTTGATTAGGCCGCTAGACGTTAAGAGTTAACCTATTAAGCGACCCTACTGCCTTCCTTATAAGCCTTATAGGTACAAACCAAGGCCTTAACTAATAGGCTGATAATATTAATAAGCTACTAAGCAACTAGGACGACGAAATAGGCAATAAACTAATAGCCCTTTTATCTACCTTTCCTCCTTAATCTACACCTTAAAACCCTCACTTAAATAATCGCGACGCGGTTGATCCTATGGCTCTACTAGCTGGCTATATTCGATATACTGGCTTACCCGATCTCGAAATGTACACATCTACTACCTTAATCAACGAAGATGAGCCTTATATGTATAACTGAGCAATCAACGGCCCGAACAGCGAAGAATGGATAAAAGTAATAATAGAGGAGGTAGGGTCTTTAATTGAGAACTAGACGTAGGAACTTGTTAACCTTGCCTCCCTTAAGCCTTCTTATAAGCCTCTTGCTGGTAAATGGGTGTTTAAAGTTAAAAAGGGAAAGGACGGCGAGGTCCTCCGCTATAAGGCTAGATGGGTTGTTAAGGGATATTTATAGCAGTATGGTGTTGACTATAACTAGACCTTTGCTGTAGTAGTAAAACCTATGGCTTTTAGGGCTCTATTCGCGATTGCTGCCTACTACGACCTTAAAATTAAATAGATGGATGTTAAAACCACCTTTCTCTATAGACCAATTAATTAAGAACTCTATATTATTATGCTAAAAGGCTATAAAGAAGCTGGTAAAGTCTGCCGCCTTAAAAAGGCCCTCTACGGACTAAAACAGTTATCTTAAATCTGGTATAAGACGCTCTCAAAGTTTCTACTAGAAAAACTTGGACTTTACTATCTATACGCGGATTATAGTATATTCGCCACCAGCAAAGGATGGAAAGGTTTAATTATTTCTGCCTACGTTAACGATACTAAGATTATCCATAAGGATATAGCGATAGTTAATTAGGCGAAAGCAGAGCTTAAAGCAGCCTTTTAAATAATAGATCTTGGGCCAATAAGCTTTTACTTAGGCATAATAGTTACAAGAGATTAAACGAAGAAGAAGATTATACTCTTATAGCAAGCCTACCTTATTAAAGCTCTTAAACGTTTTGGATTATAAAAGGCTAACACCTTACCAATACCCATAAAGCACTTAATTAAGCTCGTAGCTAATTAAGAAACTACTAATAAGGATGATGTTAGAAGATACTAGAGTATGGTTGGTTTAGTTATGTTTCCTATAATAGAAATAAGGCCAGATATCGCCTTTGCGGTATTAATAGTGAGCCGTTTCGCCCATAACCCTACCTCTACCCATATAACGGCCGTAAGACTTATCCTTTAATACCTAGCCGGCTCGTTTGATAGAGGAATTACCTATAGAGGCGATGAGAACCTAGACCTTATACCAATTAGCTTTAGTAACACTAACTAGGGACAAGACAAAACCACAAGACGCTCTGTATTAGGCTTTGTATTTATATTAAATAGAGGACCAATCTTATAGAAATTAAAGCTACAGGCTACCGTTTTACTATTAATATGTTAATCAGAGTACACGGCTCTAACAGCTGCAGTAAAAGAGGCTATATGGCTTTAACTTTTACTTACTAAACTAGGTATACTAGACCAGAGTAAGCAGTTTGCTAGGATCTTAATTAAAACTAATAACCAAGCTGTAAAAGCGTTGGCTGAAAATCTAGTTTAATATAATTAAATAAAGCACATCGACATCCAGTTTTACTACATGAGAGATGAGATAAATAGTGATAGGATTGACCTCGTACATGTTGCTTTAATTAACATGGCGGCTGATGGCCTTACTAAGCCTCTTGCGGGTCCTTAGTTCTACGCCTTCCTTAAACACCTTTGGATGGTGCAGAGACTCGATTGACTATACTAGGCCTTAATAGGAAATTAGTACACGATCAGTAGATCCTTAGAGAGTACGCTAAATAACGCCTTAAGGCCTTAAAACGAGCGATAGAACTTAACCTTAATCTACTAACCTACCACCCAAATCTAATGGCCACGACATTAGAGAGGGCTTATACTGGTAGGAAGGATGGATATACTTTAGGAGAGATATAGGGTGAGGCTACAGGGCCTCTAGAGCTCTATAGGCAATGTAGAACACCTATAGGGAGGTGCTGCTAAAATTTTAAGAGACGTTTTACTGAGCAGGCGCTGTCTCTAGACGTTAGGAAGGGTGTAACTCCTTATTAAATACTTATTCTACCTTAGAGGAGCTTTAGTAACCCTTATCAAGCAATCCTACACCCCTATATACAGTGTATATAGCGGTATCGTTGACTGAGCTTGAGGGAGGGTGTTGGAAAACAAGCCCGCAACGATATTATGTGATGAGACTTGGGAGAACCTCTTGGCAGGAATCTAACTAATTAGAGAACTTTGACCGCTGGTTGAAGTTCCTTGAAATCTCTTCAACCACCTATATAGAAATAAGCAATGTATAGAGTTTTAGCCCCAATAACCTTATTTTAACAGTAGAGGCGTAAGACTGGCAGCAGGTAATTCCTTAAACGGGCGATTTACTAGCAACCTTAATAGATCATATATAGTTTTGCCGTTAATATTAAAGGCAGCTACCCTAGTAGGGGCCGCTTGAGCTAATGGTATTAGCTTGCTATTAGCCCTTGCCATATTACAGAGCGTAGTAGAGAGGACAGTAATAAGATATAATTTGCCGGTTCCTACCTCTCCATTAACGTTGATCCGCAGTAGGGAGGGGCCAAGGCCTACTTAAATCTACCTATAGTGATTAACTATAACGTTATAGATATGACGCTGGCCTGGTTATAAGGAGGATAGAGTTACTATTTAGGATAGGCGGCTCTATAGTAAAGGCTGTAGCCGTGCTTCCTGCTAATAAGTCCTCTTATTAAGCTGCGGGTACGTACCCTAATGCGTACTCTAGTTGTAGTTATAATTAAGCTCCCTATTACCAAGCCTGTCAGGATCCTTAATTTTAACTCCGTTGGTATTTTGAACGCGGGTATATAGGGCCTTAAAGGACTGGTATAGTTCCAAGTTGTCTATAAAATCGCCCTTAAACTTATTAATATTATTAGCAGTTTCGCGACCTTCCTCTAGTTTCCAATTATAGAAGTAGTTAGGTAGGTGCTAATAAGAGTTAACGCAAGCCTAATAGGAAGCTATATAATTAGGGGCCCTAAATCCATTAGTATAAGTAGCCACATCCTTATACTCCCTCCACGGATAATAAAGAATAAGCTTTACACGGCAGAACTTAAAATACTATAGATGGGAAGGATCGCCTTTATATCGCGGAAAGTACAATATAACTTAAGGCCTTGCTCTTAGTCGACGCTTGTAAGTAGAGTGATTAAAATAGAGTAGAAAATTAAGGAAAGTAATATCCTCTACCTTATCTAGGCGGCGCTTATATTTCTTATAGTTAGACAGTCTGTACCCTCTTAGTTGCCCATCCTTAAGCTTATATATAGCGCTTTAATCGTTCTCCTGGCGGCAGTCTAAAGTTACTATATTCCTTAAGCCTTCGGAAAGGGGAATGTTAAGAAGTAGATAGTATACCTCCTACGCCAACCAATCGCGTTTAGTAATAAGCTTATTTATAAACTTAGCTACTACCAAACTAAAGGCATAAAGACTGTTAGCGTGCGGCTGTACTAATTAGAGTAACTCCTGGTAGGAAGTTAACTTCTTCTCTTCCTTGCTACAATATTTGCCTATATAGTTGACTATTACTAATATGCTTATAGCGGGCGACGTATTAATATTTGCCATCTACGCCAGTATTATGGCTGTATTGTAGCTATTAAGAAGCTTATCGTTACGCTATAGACAGAACGTCCAGTGATATGGATTTTGATCCTTTAATACAGCGGCCTCATCACAGAGAGAGTGTGGAAAGTAGAAGCGGCACTCCTTTACCCTAGCGGGGCCTTTCTTTAATCTTAAGCAGTAAGATTTAGTGCAATTGCAGTGCCGTTAAAATCGATTAAGGCAGGCAGTAAGAAGCTCACTAGTGTTAAGCTGTTCTTTATAGCTAAGAGCAGAAGGATGTTGAAAATTGGGAGGCCTAGATTAATTAGGATTTATTACGGATATAAAAGTAGCCCAGTACTCAGCAAAAGCCGCCCTTAATTTACCAGTTAACGGATCTGGCTTTAGGGCTATTAAACTCCATAAGAAGCTATATATATAGCCACTACCTCGCACCTACTACTTGTATCGGGACCAAAAGTCAGTGCTATTAAACAGACCTATAAGTATATACTTCCTGAACAGATCGAAGCGGCGATACAGCCAGTAAGCAGCAATATATAAATTATTGTTAAGATTCTAAGAAGCAATCCAATAGCGTTAAGCCTTATTAGCAGCCTTATATTCGTCAAATAGAGGTATATAAGAGTGTAGATTATACCAATATAGATTAGCAGCGCTAAGTGTAAAGAATAGAGACCCGCTCTTAATATTTTCAGTATAAGCTGTAAGCTTATTCCTCTTCTGCTTCTAGTAGGGCCTGGTGCCCTTAAGCTTCCGTATATACCGTATAATCTTATTCAGAACCTGGTTGCCCCCACTACCATTTATAAGATTATTAAGCTTATCTAAAGATAGACTATTCTTATCTGATTAGCCGCAAAGAAAGCGGGTAGTGTTAAGGGCTTGCTCTCTCATAATCTGATTAAACACGTAGTAGCGAAATAAGGGGTGGCGGCCAAACCGACCGTCCTGATACTTTAGCATATGCTTAGCGTACGCAGCCAGGGTAACTGTATGGCTTTGTGGCATATCAAAGTCGGCTTTGCCATAAGGAAACAGAGTAGGAAAGGCGCCGCGCATAATAAAACTAGCTAATCGCTTAGAGAGAGGTGTCTACCGTATAGTAGGAACCTCTAGGCCCGCTTATAGGCCTTATTATTGTTAAACCTCGCGACTTAAAAGCTCTAATTTATTAAGGTTAGGCACTAGATTAGGAACCAAAGTATCTAGTATATTGTTATCAAATTCGCCATCTAGTATATTACTGCTAGGCTCAATAGGTAGAGGATTAACAGTAGGAGGACGTTGCATAGGAGCAGAATTGCCCGTAGAAGCCAACGTAGCCTATAATCTAGGAGTAAGCTAAGTCATTAGGCCACTAAAATCTAACTTTGGCTTATTAATATGAGGTAGCTAATCTAATATAGAGCCATTTTTGGGTAAGCTAGCAAGCTAGGTGCTATATATTTTAATATCACAATAATTAGGATAATTAACCTTTAGAAAGTAAAGCCATAGTAATATATATATAATCTTTGATTAACGTCTAATACGGATCCTATCTAGGCCCACGCAGACACTTGCCGTCGCAGGGGGGAAAACTTGTAAATTGATAGGAAGAAAACCCTGCTGTATAGGGGACGGAAAAACCCTATAAGCCACCTCAGTAGGATGAAAAACCCCTAATTTACCATGTTTGTCCATAGCAGCGGCCCTATAGGCCTACAGCTACGTCCTATCCTTCTTAAATGTTTAAACTCTATGGGAACCACTGCTTCCTTCTCTAGCTTATTCAAAGCTAGGGTTTACTACGTCCTAGCTAGGCCTCGCTATATATGCTGTATACTTTATGTTCCATATCTTAACTATCTCCTATGTGCTATCTCCTATAGACTATTACCATATACGCCATACCTCCCCCCCCCTAGAGCCATTGAAGGCGTAAGGGGGATTTATCCGTCTTAACTACCATAATACTAACAGCGGGATATATTGTGTTGTGTTTTAGGTATCTTTTATACCTAGGCCCCAGCTAGGCCCTTTCCAAGGGTCACTACTCCTTAAAAGGAGATAAGGAGAACCGTAGGTCGCAATCCAGGCTGCTAGGTATTTGGTAGTTGACGGCGAGTAACCGCATGCTCCGCGGGCGATCGCCCTAGGGGTTAGGAGGGGCCGTATATTTGCTCGTTCGTTCGCAGTCGCCGTTCGTCGATGTGAGGTCGTTAATGCTTTTAATTAGGGGTTAGGGGATGTTATCGAATACTGCGTATCTATATTGGATCGTACAGGTGCCCTAATAGAGCAGTGTAGAAGTAGCTGTTATCGTGAAGGGGTACTATTAGTGGTGGTTTTTAAGATCTTACTATCCCATGTGAAAACTTTTCACTACCGCCTATAACGCTCGCAACCACCACCACGAAGTCGTATCGCACGCTATGCGACGTCTCTGTGTTGGCTCTGAGTCTGAACTTCGAAGACCCAGGTTCGTAGCCGTCACCACGTATAGGTGCAGAGTCCGTTTTCGACGGCCAGCCATAGTAATATAGCAGAGCGCCTTATAGTGTACCATTTAGTGAACCGCTGGCTTAGGTATTCGCCACTATCTACTGCCGCAGGCCTTATAACCAGTATATCGAGTTTAGTAGGTAGCCGCGGTAGCTGCCTCTAAGTCTTTAGTGTATTCTGGCCAAAGTAGCAGACGTGGCCAGTATAGCGATGCTACTAGCCGCGTACACGCACGACTTGCAGATAAACGTATACGCGCGCAATTAGAAGCTCCTCTACCGCGGTAAGTATAGGCAGGAAGCTAGGAATAGGCCCCAGATCAAGCCCGTTACTTTCACCAAATAGGGGGGGGAGGGTTAGATCCTTAAGACTATTAGCGTCCTTAATGCAGGCTTTACATATACCTATATTATCACCCTCTATAGCTAGGCCTATTTGGAACCACCGCTCCTTGCAACAACTACACGTCTCTATATATTTAGCCTGTAGTATACTCCTGAACTTCTTAATTCGCTCCCAATCAACAGCCGAAACGGGTAGTAGTGTGGCCGTAGTCGGAGCTTGCCAAGAGGGAGCTTACCGCGAGGGAGCTTGCCGCGAGGGAGCTTGCCGCAAGGAAGGTGATATTGGCGGTAGAGTAGGTGTTGGCGGTAGAGTAGGCATAGGAGCTAGTTGCGGCAAGGACGCATTTAGGTTATTTAGAGTGCCTCTCCCACTACACAGAGCTTCATCTGTGGTATATAGCGGAGGAGTAGGCGAGTGAGCTTCACCCCGCCAATTAAGAATGCGGTGCTCTTATTGTATTGCCCTAATTATCTTCCGCCGTTGAGCTATTTTAGGGGTATCTTGACTGTTCTGGCCGCGAGGTAAGAAGACGTCCTCAGTATCGGTTTTAGGTAAAGCATTTTGCTGGCGCTTTGTAGGACGAGTCTTAGTAGAACCAAGCTCTGCTTTCCGCCTATTTGAACTATATTTAGAGCCCTAGGAAAGTAAGTAAAAGTAGAAGTAATATATAGGAAAAACGCGCCTTTAACCGACACGATTGACATTGCTTTAAAAGCTTAGTAGATGGGCCGTTTTTAATAAAATTAATATGGGGTTATATTGAACAGCACTTACTGCACTTAATTAAAGCAGGTTCTACCATAGATAAGACGTATATAGTAGTATTAATAAAGATGTTAACAAAGAGGTTAATTTTTTGATAGTAAGATCTTGAATATTTTGATGTTCGTCACATATATTCTGCAGGTAGATACCGCCCGCGACTTTTTCTCTAACTAACCAGAAGCTAGCTTGGCGGGTTTTTCTAACTAATTAAAAGCTAGCTTGGCCGAATTTTGAAAATTCGAACATCTATACCTGAAAGTATAGACCACTCGTACCTCGGGTCAATAATATATTTTTAATATATTTATAGTGTAAGAGTATATATATTAGGTCCTGCCGCGCTTATAATAAGTTCGCAAGCACTCTCAGTCTTTTTGGCCGTATGGTGACGTAGAGGCGGGCCACGTTACATATAGTCTATTTATTAGAATTATAAAGAGATTTAAAGTAGGTAGAGCCTATAGAGTTTAAAACCTATCTTATAAGATTATTTACTAGGATATTAGTAAAGGAGTATATAATAACTATTTTAAACCTACTATAAATATATTTCTAATTAAGTATTAGGATATTTTTAGAGTATATATTAAGTTTATAGGGTATATTAACTATAAAGGTAAAAAAAGATTAGAATACGTTATAAAGCCATTATATTATTAAAAATATACTTAATTTTATTTAATTTTTGTATAATTACAACACCTATCGTACCAACCGCGTGCCTACGCGTTCGGTACGCCAGGTACGCGTTTACGCGTTCGGTGCACCAACCACTCGCTTACGCGTCTGGTGCACTTATAAAGCACTGACTAATTAGGGGGAGGACGCATTAGTATATAGACCACGTAGTCTGCTTTATACAATTAACAGTCACCACCATCCCAAAGAGCATATAATACTATACGTATTTCGTGCCCCGGGATACGACTCACTCGTGCTATTAAGTTAGTATAAACACTGATTAGTGAGCGCGCATAGATTAGCAATTACTCGATACCTCCCACCGAGCGATATATACAACAGTAACCACCTGTTTAGACTCCTAGTACGACCTGCTAGAAGGTCGGAAGTTGGGGATTACGGACTATTACTAACTCTATATACTTATTTAAGTCTTAGTACGGTTTACTAGAAGTTATAAACGCGAATATAGACCTTTACGGAACCCCCTATCCTTAACCCTCTTTAAACCTCAAACCCCTATTCCTACTACACCCTCCCTTAATACCCCCAACCTCTTTTTAGACCCCTTATGGAGACCCCTACCCTTCTACAAACCGTTACGGACCCGTTAATTACCTTTACGGACTACTATAAGACCCCTTAAACTATTACAGACCCGCTAATTAATTTTATGGACCGTTATAAGACCTCCCCCACCCGCTATAAGCTACTACGACCCGCTATAGCTTATATAGACATACAACGCTATATAATATGGCAGATATAAGCAAGCAAATCAGCGAAGGTTAAAAGAAGTGGAGCTAAGGAGTCGACCTCACGTCTACGGACGACGTTAACGACTATATCAATTTTAAAATCCTTAAATACGGACACTATAAGCTTCTAAATAACGACCTATAGGAGCAATATAAGGAAGACTTTGCGGACTTTACGGAAGCTATTCTTAAGGCTTGTAACCCTACTGCTATCTATAACCTATGAACCCTTTTACGTCACCAAGGTGTATGGGTTAAAAAGGATAAATAAGTTACTATTGTATGGTCCTTATACAATATAATATAGGAGGAGGACCAAACGGAATGGACTAAAGAGAAAATCCTAGACTAGGTTAAAGCCATAAATAATCTCTCTGCTTCTCCCAAACTTAATGGCATTACTAGCCTTATACCTAACCTACTTAACTAAATTCGTCCTATAAACCTAAGCAATTTCGGAATTGATTTTATAGGCCAAAGCATACCTAGTACCTAAGTTACGGACCGTAATACCCCTGTAAACCAAAATACAGACCAAAACCCTTCTGTTAATAAAGCTATAGATCCGTAACCTGCCCAAGTTATAGATCCGCAAGCTATATATCCGCAAACTATATATCTGTAAGCTATATATCTGCAAGCTATAGATCCGCAAGTTACAGATCTATAACGCACCTAAGTAAAGACCTATGGTAAGGAGCTAGCCAACCTAGCTAAGCTCTACACCGACAAATCCAAGTATAGCGGTGAAAATGATAACTTTAACTTTAAACTAACCATCTTTACGGACCTCTGTTAGAAGGCCGATATTCCTAAATAGGAGTTTAGCCAAGCCTACTCTACTATGCTGCGCGGCCTAGCACTTAACCACTACTATACTAACCTTAAGAGTAACCCCTTTGGTGTTCCCTTTAATAAGCTATGCGAAGCTACCCGTAACTACTTTAAAGGACCGGAATATAAGCGTAATATCCTTACCTAATGGAATGCAACCAAGCTACGGACCGTAATTGACAAGAACACTAAAAAATCAACTATAGAGTGCCTGCAAATTCTTATTAAAGACCTCCGGCACCTACAGTACGGCCTTGACGCTAAGCTTTGAACAGACGACTTCCTATATAATAAACTTATTACGGCCTGCCAGGAAGTAGAGCCCTGCAAGTACGCCTATTATAAGCCTACAGATACCTTAGCTGGCCTTATTAATGATTTACGCTCCTCTATTATAACGTACAAAGTCTCAAACCCACCAGGCAGCACGTAAGCCTTTGTTACGGATATTTAATATCCGCAAACAGACTTAGACGTCTACTTTACAGACCGCCGCTACCGCTAGCAGCACCCGTACCGACTAAGTCCTACCCATAACCCCCGCAGCAACCCCCGTACGAAAACATACCCCCGCAGACAAACTAGCCAGAAGTGCTTTATATGCGGCAAGGAAGGATATTGGTCTATAAGGCATACCTAAAAAGAACGTAATAAGTCCAGGAAGAGACTTAATAGCCATATTAGCTAGTTCATTTTGGAATATAAAGGAGAGGAAGCAGAAGAGCCCCCTAATAAGTTAATAGAAGCCCTTATAATTGACTTTAACTTAGACACTTAGGAATAAGAGACCTTAGAGATATTCCTAACCACTTTTAGACCTTTTACGGACAGCTAAGCCTTTAATATCACGACTGTATTAGCCGACCGTTCCTTTATACACTTAGTTGCGCCTAAAAACCATTCCGCAAGCACCCCTGTTACGGACGTTATAGATCACGAGTAGGACCCATTTGCATATATTACTATAGAACGCTATACCCCTAAGGAATTCTATGGTGTTATAATTGATATAGGCGCCTCTAAGAAGTCTACTGTAGGTTACAGACAATACCTTGCATATAGGACCACCGCAAATGATAATACGGATATTGATACTATGTAAACTGGGGCCGTAAACGTCTAATTCGGCATTGGCTTAACTGCATTAATTAGATTAGTTGCAGTTAAGACCCTAATTGGCTTAGTTAACTTCCATATAGTAAAAGTAGACACCCCTTTCTTACTTTGCCTTGCGGATATAGATAGGTTATAGGTTTACTATAATAATATTACGGATAATTTAATCGGCCCTATAACTACCTTAGGAAGCAAGCATGTTACCCTACTAATTATATAACGATTTGGACACCCGCTTCTTATATAGGGAGAGACTTTATGGACCTATATTTAGGAATCTTTTGACTATAACCTGTGCTACCTTACCAGTACGGAGATCCACTGTTTGTATTGTCGTTTTGGCCACCCGTTAGCCGAAAAGCTATATAGAGTCCTTGAACGCTCTGGACATGACGACGTTAATAGGAAGGCAGTTGATTACCTAACTAAATACTTCTCCTACTATCAGAAATACGGACGTTCCTTAGGCCGATTTAAGTTCACCCTTTATAAGGATCTTGACTTTAACTATTTAGTATACGTAGACATTATGTATATTAACGGCAGCCTAGTATTATATATAATTAATGAGGCAACCCGCTATTAAGCCGCCTGTTGGTTATAAAATATATCCGTAAAGCACACTTAGGATATTTTACGGACCTGCTAGATTGATACGTACGTTGGACCTCCTGAGTATATTACCCATAACGCTGGTAGGAACTTCATCAGCAAGGAATTCCAGTAGTATGCTATAGCCATAGCTATATTAACAAAAGCCGTTCTAGTTGAGGCGTATTGGTCCGTTGGGCTTGTTAAGCAAGCTTACTTAGCCCTATGGAAAGCTTACCAGATTATTATAGATGAGTGCAAGGACATCTAAAAGAAACTAGCTCTACAGATGGCCGTAAAAGCCGTTAACGACACTGCTGGCCTAGATGGACTAGTACCTACCCTCTTGGTCTACGGAGCTTATCTAAGGATAAGTAACCTAAATCCTCCTACCCCGTTTATTACGGAACAAGCAGCTGCAATATGGAAGGCGATGGCCGAGATAGTTAAGCTACAGGCCAAATAAGCTGTTAATAACGCCCTATACCACCGTAATGGACCTAATACGACCCTAGTACACGACCTCCCGCTTAACTCTGAAGTCCTTGTATAGCGTGAAAGCGGCAAGTGGACTGGACCCTACCGTTTACTAGCTGTAGAAAATAAGACGTACTGTATATAACTTCCTAGCGGCCCGACCAGCTTTAGGAGCACGTCCGTAAAACCCTACTTTCGGCCTAAAGACACCTATGACGTTGAGCTAGACGAACTAGAAGTAACTACTAAGCTAGATAAACTGGAGGTAACTACCAAACTAGATAAACCAGAAGCGACCGTTGAACTAGATAAGCTAGAAGCACCCTTACCTACCCCAGAAGTCCTTTAGAAACCCACTAAACCTACTATACCTACTGTAAAGCGCGGTTAAGGACGCCCCTAAAAGCACCCTATAACTAAGAATACTATAACGGAGACTTACCTAACCTCTATAGGAATATCCGCAAGGCAATCTCTGCCTGTGGATATATTAGTTCTAGTACAGGAAACCCCCTTTACGGACTTACAACATAAAGAGATCAACGGACTACTTAAAAAGGGCGTCTTTGCGGTTATAACAGAGAAAGACGTTCCGCAAGGCGTCCGTATATTTAACTTATACTTTGTTAACGAAATTAAGCACCTGGGTACTAATAAAGCTTTTGAAAAATTAAGGCTTGTTATATAAGCCTATAACGACTAAGGGAAGGGCTTAGTCCTTACGCAATTGCCTATAATTCAACGAGTTAGCTAACGGATTATACTTGCACTTATGCCTAGACTACAGCAAAGCAAACCCGTAGCTCTTTACCTACGGGATATCTCGCAAGCCTATATACAGTCTAATACCTACCTAAGTAGGGACATCTTTATATGGCTACCCCCTAAGCTTAACCTATAACCAGGAACAATCCTATAGGTTGTAAAACCTCTATACAGAGTACTAGAAGCTGGAAACCATTAGTTTAAGACATACCACTAGTACCACGTTAGTAAACTTAAAATAGAATAGTTGACCTACAACCCCTGCCTTCTATACAGCCTATTAAACGGCCTTGGTATTGTTGGACTCTAAATAAACAATACCCTATTCCTAGCAGACTAGACCTTTGCGGACGCTAAAGAAACTGAACTATAAAAGGCCAAGTTCTTGGCAAAGCCGTAAGAGTAGCTAACTAAGCAGAATCCGATTAAGTTTAATAGAGGCCTAATTACATAAAAGGGTAACCTAATTAAGCTGACTTAGGAACGCCAAGCCTAAAACCTAAAGCCTATTATAGTAAAGCCTACGGACCTTACCAGTTCCCGTGGAGAGACCTATAAGACCGTAAATATAAAGGACCAATACGCTGCACAGCGTGTAAGAGGCGCCTATATAGCTATAGTCTGCCAACCCAAATCTGCTTACGACTTGTCCTTTGCGGCCCAGGCAGTAGATCCGCAAGAAGAAAATGTTAAGTAGCTTAATAAGCGCATTTAATAGTAAATTAATAACGCAACAAGAGGACTTACTTTTGTACCACTAGACCTAAATTCCCTTAGTGTAATGGTATTTACGGATGCCTCTTTTGCTAATAACAAAGACCTATTATTACAAATCGGCTTTGTAATTATACTTACGGACCGCAATTAGGACGCAAATATACTGCACTAGTCTTTAATTAAGTGTAAATAAGTAACCCGCAGTGTACTAGCTTTTAAGCTATATGCACTAGCCTATAGCTTTGATATAGCAGCCGCAATTAAATTAACGGTCTAGAAGATTTTATAACTGGAGCAGTTACCCCTGGTTCTATGCACCAATTTAAAGTCCCTCTATAACTGCCTAGTTAAACTAGGTACAATATAAAAGAAGAGGCTTATGGTTAACCTTATATGCTTACATTAGGCCTACGAACGGCACGAGATTACGGAGGTTAAATAGATTAGCAGTGGAGACAACCTAGTAGATACTATAACTAAGGCAAAGCCGTGTTAAGCTCTTAAAACCCTAATTAATATAAATAAGCTTAACCTAGAAGTCACAGAATAGGTAAAATGGGACCAATGGAGTACCTACGGTACGTCTACGGCCCGTTAGAAGGCCGTACGGCTCGTTATACGGTATAGGTGGAAAATAGTGGAAAGCTATAGTGGAACTTAGTGGACTCACGTGACCTACTAAATTTTGTAGGGTAGTTAAATTGACCAATTACGATTTTCTATCCCCGGGATGGAAAATCGCTATTGGCTCGCTTAGCACTAGCGCCTTGGCGGCCCTCACGATCCGACTTATGGCTCGTCTACTGCCCGTTAAAAGGCCGTACGGTTCATTCTACGGACCGTAAGCAGAACTTACAGCCAGCTTGGGGCACCGTTTGGAAGGCAGCTTAGACGGCACCTTGGGGGAGATTTCCTATATATTTTCTTTTGTGTTTTATGGTTCTATTAAAGCAATTACGGAGGCTGTACACAAGTGGTTTCATTTTTTAAGTACCGCTAGTGTATAATTACAGCACCTATCGTACCAACCGCGTGCCTACGCGTTCGGTACGCCAGGTACGCGTTTACGCGTTCGGTGCACCAACTACTTGCTTACGCGTCTGGTGCACTTATGAAGCACTAACTAATTAGGGGGAGGACGCATCAGTATATAGACCACGTAGTCTGCTTTATATAATCGACAGTCACTACCATCCTAAAGAGTATACAATACTATACGTATTTCGTGCCCTGGGATACGACTCACTCGTGCTATTAAGTTAGTACGAACAATTTTAGTTCTTTATTAGTGTCGGTATACTCACTTTATTAACGTGCACAAATATCACTATATTGCGATACGTATGCGGTGTTGAAGTTGGTAGTTATTAATTGTCTAGAAGTAAGGGGTTGCTCCAAGGTTAGGTTAGCTAGCCTCGCTTTATAGTCTTATAACCACGTCACATAACTAATATTCCAACACTAGAGCAACTCTAAAAAGAAGGCTAATCTATACTCTAAAGTCAAGTTTACTTCTAGACTATTTATAGCGTATACGCAATAGCTTCTACGCTCCTTTTACAGGTCCGTAATTATATAACCCGTATTACGGCTTGTACAAACGTCTCTAAACCAAAGCCTGTAAAATACTGTATTACGGAGATACTACGCTAAGGAAGAGAAGAAGAAGAAGAGTTATTAGGGGTAGTAGGTTAACATATCGCGAGGGTTACTAAGGCGCTAGTAGTAAATAAGCCAATAGCGATTTTCTATACCGGGTATAGAAAATCCTAATTAGTTAGTTAAATTTAGGGTCCGTACTATTATAATTAGTTACCTAACGCTAAGCTAAATCTAAGTTCATTTATTTAACCTATCCTACAACTTATAGGTTAATTCGGTTTGTATTAATAAGCCATTAAAGAGCCGCGTAGGGTTTTCCCTTTATTATAGCGTTAGTAGGGTTAGCCTCTCTGTTAATCTATTTTACCTCCGTAATCTATCTCCATTTATAGGCTTACTGGAGGCATATTACGTTAATTATTAGGCGTTTTTCTTAGGTGGTTTTAAGTCGTACTAGACAGTCATATAAGGACTTAAAGTTAGTATAAAGCACAAGTAGAAGGTTAATTTGTAGGATCTTATCTACTATAGACTTAATCGCAACGCCGATATTAAAGCCATAGGCTATGCCGTAGAGTTTAGAAGCTAGTACGCTCTAAGTAACTCTTTTACACTTAACTAAGCTCTAATAGACAATATTAGCCTTCTTTATAGCATTAGCTAGTACAAGGACGTAGCCAATCTATAAAGAGAGGTCCTTATTATTAGTAAATAACGCATCCATAAATACTAGTAGCTGTAGGGTTTTAATATCTAACTTAATAAACTTAAGACCTCTATTAGCGTTCTCAATTTACCAGTTTAGACGCTTATTTAACTGTTTTACATCTTTCTTATTGGGGTTAATTACCTAGGCAGTAAAGAATAAATTAAATAAGGCTTCTGGCTGGCATACTAAAGCAATATATACACCTCTAGCACGTTAAGCAATATACTAGTCCTTTAGAGTTAAGGTTTTTATGGCTCCTCTTAATCCTATACTTATGGCAAGCTTAGTGCTAATTATACTAAGGTTTATGCATTGTTGTTCCTAAGTAAGCGTAATACTCCTATTAGTTAGTAGCTAAATAACTCCACTATTAAACTTAATGGGTATATTAATGGTAAGTTATTCCCATTCCTTAGCTATAAACTTGGCTTTATGCAGCTTATTTTACTCTATATTTATAAAGGTCTTATCTACCAGGAATAGAGTATTATTAGTTTATAGGCCTATAATACCAAAGAGTTCATTACTCTATAGAAGGCAGGGGTTATATATAGACTGGTCCATATATAACTATTAGATATAATATAAGTAATATATCTTAAACCAGTGGTTACTAGCTTCCAATACTCTATAGAGTAGTTTTATAACCTTTAAAACAGAGGCCTTGTTAATCCCAAGTTGCTTAATTAGCTTATATAGAGGTCATACGTAGAACTCTCAATTCAGTGTAGTGGTTAATTATACATAGGCCTATAAAATATCTCAGAGGTAAAGTTATGCCTATAGAAGCTTTATAGCGGCGATATAGAGAATTAGTCATTAGCTAACTTATTAAATAGTTAGTAATTAGGTAAGAACCAGTTCCTTTTCTAAGTTATTATAAGCTTACACAACTAGTTGGGATTTCTTAAAGGCTTTATTAGTTCTCTTATTCTTAATCTCGTTAATAAATCGCGAGTTAAAGAGTTATACGCCTTATAGTATATCCGTAAGTCTTACAATCTCAAAAACTCCCTTTTTAAGTAGACTAGTAAGCTCCTTCTATTAGGAGGCGCTAAATTGGGTACTAAATTAACTATCATCCTATAGGTAGATGGTAATATCAGTTATAGCCATAAGTAGAGGGTATTTACGAGGGCGTCCTCTACCTCATTTTAGGGGTTATTGCTAAGCTTTAATAGGTCTCTCTAAGACAGTCTCAAAAAGGGCTAACCTAAGTAGAGGTTTAGGTAGCAATTCTAGTCCAACAATTTGCTCCTACAATTTAGTTGCTTAAAGGTAGGGTTTTATAACTGTAGATTAGAAGGCTATAGGTCCGCTAAATAGCTTAACAGTGCATGTTTTACCCTTAACGGTAAGTAAGGTAAATAGCCTGTCCTAATAGCCGCTTTAGCCAGTGTTTCCTTCTCTCTAGACCAAAATAGGTAAGTTTAGTAGGAGATTATAAATCGCATTAGCATTAGGTCCGTTTTATATATTTAACGCGTTAGTAATCTGTCATTTAGCTTATAGCTTCTATATCTCTACCATAGCCTTTTTAATTGCGGCAGCGCGTTATATAACAGTAGGGGATAGTACATCGGATTTAACCATTTGGGGGTAAGCTCTAAAGACTAGAAGTATAGGAACTAGTCCTTTAGGGCTAGCTAAATCATTAATTACTTTAAACGCTATTTAGAGTCCCATCTCCTTATCAATATTAGGGATTTCAGTCATAATAATCTGGTAGGCTCGCTATAATAGACTATAGTAGCGCTCTACCATTCCAATAGAGTTATATGCTTCAACCAGTACTCCCTTTATACTAATTCCCATAATAGTGGCGTATTGCTTAAATTCCTTACTAACAAAGTTCTTTCTGGCGTTGTAGGTAATTAGGTCTAGTAGCCCTAGATAGATATTAATCTAGCACATCTATAGAACATCCTATATGTATTTGGCGCTAATGTCTTATAGCTATCTACCGGCTTAGAATCGCGTTCCTTTATTAATAATATATAAAAGGGGTAATCCGCTAATATATATAATGTTAATAATAATATTATAGTTAAAATTAACGTCGTCTTATAGGGTAAAGCGGAATCTGCCTAGTAATTTACTAAACTTCTAATAGTAGTGGCAGAACTTAGTTAGTTGCTTAATAGCCATTCTATTAGTTTCATGGCCAGCATAGTAGAGTAGCTTTTACAATTTCTTAACTAAGGGATATTTAAATCGGCGATGCAGGCGCCGTAGCTCTATATCTGTTAAGTAGCAGGGGTTCGCATTAAAGGATTCAGATAAATATAACTATAGTAATAAGCTCTATAGGAGAAATAGGTGGCCAAACCGTTGCACTACTAGCACTTTTTTAGTATAAGTAATAACAACATTTCTAAGGTTGTTGTAGTAGATTTAGAGTCTGTCCATATCCACTAAATAGAGTAAAAAGGGGGTATCCATATAGACAATATAAAACTATATCTTGCCTATAGGGGTGACAACATCCGCAGTTTTAATAGAGGTAGCAATTCTAATGCCAAACTATACATTAACTTGTCCTTTAGTTGAGGTATTAAGTCTTACAAATTAGTCCGCGTTCTATAGTGCCTAGAATTATCCATAACCGGCCATAGACTTCTTTAACGCACTAGTATCAATCATAATTCCCATAAATACTATAGAAGTATAGCGTAAAGCAGCGGTTGTTATATTATAGTTAAACGGGTCAGTTTCCGTAGTAGGTTCCATAGAGGTTATAGTAAGTAAGTAAGTATAAGCCTTATTAGCTAGTTCTACGCTTATAGAGGTTGCTTTGTCTATAGTAAAAGTCCTAAATAATATAAGGTAGTAGCTATTAGGGTCTTCTAATTCTTCCTTACTATTATTATTATTAGTGTTTTTATTAGCGTCTATATTTAGCATAAGAGCTTTAAAAGTTTTATTATACTCATTATTGTTATCTCCTTTATAGTAGATAGTGTATTGTCTAAAGCGTTCTTTAAAGTTACCGTTACGGCCCTTATTATTATTAAAACGTCTTTTATACTTATTTCTAGAACGGTTCTGCTCCTCCTCTATATGTTTCTATAAGCGGCAGCTCTCCTTTTGGTAAATATAGCACTTAGCCTTTAGGGATCTAACGGTGTTTTGTCTATAGGAGCGGGTTCGGTTATAGTTGTTATGGATATTATAGCGGTATATGCGATCCGTAAAGTAGGCTCCTTAAGACGGTCTTATTAAGGCCTAGGAAGGGTGTTCCTTCTCCTATATAACTATAGAAGATTATAACTTGCTAATTAACTAGGAGAGGTCTTTAGAAGGGTTAAAAATAGCAATACGGTATACTAGTACTCCTTAGTAAGCGGTAACTAGCTTATTCATAAGGAAGAGGTCTATACAAAACTCTAGGTATAATCTGTGGCAATATTTTAAGAGCTTATTAAGAAGTAGTTAGAAACTCTAATAGATTTGCTTATTAGGGTTCTTATTAATAATTCCTTAGAAGTTAGTAGCGTTCTATTTAGTAAGGTTTCTCCGATAGTACTCTAGTCCTTTAAAGAAGTAATACATGTGGTTGTATGCCTCAGTGAATAATCTAATTAAAAAGCTGCTATTGTAGTAGTGATCCTAAGTAAGTCCCTTTAGCATAGTTAGGAATGCAGTTATATAGCCTTTAAGAGGTAGACTAGCTCTCTTGTAGATATTATAAAAGATAGTTAACTTAAAGTTAAAGCTATTACTTACTCCATCGTACTTCTGGTTGTCCGTGTAGATCTTAGCAATAGTAGCTACCTCTTTACTATACATAGGCAGGTGCATAGCAGGGTCAGTATTAGCAGTACCAGGGTAAAGATACTAGGCAGGAGGGGCACTAGGTAAGGTAGAAGCGGTTACTAGAGGGAGGGTAGAGGCAGTTGCCATAGGTAATAATTGCTGATTCTGCGTCTATAGGAGTTAAGTAAGGAGGGTAAGTAGTTAATCCTAGGTAGAGGTAGGTGCAGCTTACTATTAGGTAGCAGTTGGTGCAGTTTACTAGGGTATAGATGCAACAGCTAGTTAGGATATTATAGGGGTAGGTATTTATATTCTAGGTATTATAGCTATAGCTATAGGCTGGATTATAGGCGTTAGAGATAATAGAGGTAGTTAATAGTTTATAGACGTCGGCACCATATAGGAAGGTAGTGGGCTATAGGGGGGAGTTGTAGGAACTAAAGAGGCTATAACTAATAGGGTTATAGCTTAATTCAATATTAGAGCTGTTTATATTAAGTTAAGTTATTCTTATAGTGCCACTGTAATTATAGGGCTGACTTTCTTAAGAGCTCCTATAATTTCCTTATCTGTCTATTCATGAGGTTCCTCTTCTATAAGGACATTATATAGAACCTTATAAAGTGGGTATTTATTGCTGTATATAGCAACGTATACTCCTCTTTAAAGTAGGTAAGTATAGAGCTTTGCTCTAGTAATAGAGCATATCTTTCTAAATGTTAGGGCGCGAAGAGGCTTTAGGGAAGATTTAAAGGAACAATATAAATTCTATCTAAATCTAAGGGTATATAGCTTTTTAAGAGAACAAGACGTTGCGTAAAGAAGAGAAGGGAATAACCAGAGAATCTTGTAATTAAATAGTTAGGGGTCTTGGTCGATGCGTACGCACGTACGCACACGGACGGACTTCGGTAGAATTCGATTGATCTAGCAGAACTTGGCAGAAGTCAATCAAGCTGGCAGAATTCAGCAGAATTCGGTTAAAGCGTCAAGTTTATCTTGTCGAGTGTTTTACCAAGACATTCCTACTATAACTAGGCTAGTCCCGTTACAGTACCCCCCCTTTAGCCGAAGGTTCAAAATAATTCAATTTAGTTAAGAATTTATAATTTTTTTTATCACGTGTTGTATTTTCGCGTCAGGTGGCGGTCTTAGTAAGGCAGATCTAACCAATTAGACAACTTCAACCGCTGGTTAAAGTTCCTTAATATCTTGCGTGTTATGTAATCGCGTTATGAACATTATAACTTATTTCAAGTTCTTTTCAAATTTAAGTTTTATGTATTTATGTTAGGTGGTAGTTGTTTGCCTTTATGTTATATCCATCCAGCTAGAGTAGGCCACGAAGGATAGTCCTTATAGAATTCTTTTACTAGGGAAGGCGCGTCGGCCTTAATCTAATTATAGGTTTCCTAGGTTCGTGTTTTATATTCTTTCCACTTAACAAGAAGTTTAAATTATTTAGATTATAGTTTCTATTGCATATTATTAATTAAGTTAATAAAGTAAGAACCGTTACCATTATTAACAATTATAGGAGGTGGTGGTAGTACTTTATAAGTCATAGGATTATCTTTTAAAGGTTATAATAAGCTTATATAAAACGTCAGGTATATTTTTATCTTAGTTAGCAGTTTAAGCTTATAGGCGTATAGGCTTAGTTTTTTTTTAATTTGGTATAGCCCCGCAAACTTCTAATTAAGTTTCTTTAAGGGCCGTTAAGTCTGTATGTTTCGTATATTTAGGTAAGCCATATCACCTTTCTTAAAGTCCCATGCGGGAGCTTATCCTTTGTTCGCATACCATTCCTATACCGTTTAAGCGTACGTTAATTCACTTTATAACAGTTCCATTAACTGCTTTATTTAATTAGCGAAGTTATGCGCGTTAATTAACTAGATCCGTTTAATCGTGGGTCCTATTATATTAATTTCGGGTTATAGTTCAAATCTAAGTTAAGGGTTTTATCCGTAGGTTGCGTAGAACGGCGTTACGCCTATTAATATGTTTATTATATTATTCGCAGTAAACTCAGCTAAAGGCAGCCATTTTTCCCAGTTATCTTGCAGGTAGGAGTAGTATATTTATAGGTATTGTTCCATAATCGCGTTTACAATTTTAGTTTAACTATCTATCTCCAGATAAAACGCAGTTAAGAGTTATATTTAAATACTTAATTGTTTGCATAGAGCTTGCCAGAAGTCTAAAACAAACTGGCTTCTATAGTCGGATATTATTAAGTTAGGAAGTCCGTGTAGCTTAAAGATATACTTAATAAAACATTCGGCTACTAATATCGCATTAATTAAGTCCATAGGAATTATATATCGCATTTTTATAAGGCGGTTAACAACTACTATAATATTTATAAACCTATTACTGCTAGGTAAGTTAACTATAAAGTTAATTAAGATATCGCGCTATCTTTATATCGGAATTAGTAGCGGTTAAAGTACTCCTTACTTCTTTACATAAGAGGTCTTTCTACGCACGTACATCCTGCATACTTAAACGTATTTTTGTACATAGTCGTATATTATAGGCTAGTAGTATACTTATTAAACAATCTTATAGGTCTTCGCACGGCCAGGATGCCCTACTATAGGGGAGTTATATATAAAATTAAGTATCTTAAATCGTAAAGGTTTGGAATTCGGAACTACTATCTTCTGTTAATAGTACAATTAATTATTTCGAATTTCACATTCAGCGAGTGTAATATCCTTATACTATCGTTTTCCTATTTAAATTACTTTTATTACATCTATTATCCATATGTTGTTCTTATATTCGTATTCTATTAGCTTATTAATTTCTATTTCCCATTTATTAACTTCTAATTCATTTCTGTCAAGTTCCGCATCTAGGAATATAGGACGTAGCTTTTTAAAACATTTAAAGGGCAGTAAAATCCATAATCGATTTATAATCCATTTATCTAAAGCGTTCGCAGGTAGGTCCTATAATTGTTATATTAATACGTCAGGCTTCTAATTAAGTTTGCCTAGTTAGTACATAATCTTAAAGTCAAATTATAAGAGGTATTCGGCCCAACAAATTTAGCGCTGCGTTAATTGTTTTATAGTTATAAAGTACTGCAGGTTCTTATGGTCCGTTAATACGCGTATTAGGAACAACAATCCTTTAAGCTTAGGACGCCATTGTTTAAAGCATCTAATAATTGTAAGCAGTTCCTTATTATATATCTCATAGTTTAATTTAGCAGGGGCGAGTTTCCAAGAGAGAAAGGCTACTGGACGTAGCTCGCCGTTTTTATTATATTGCGATAACACTCCTCTTAGTGCATAATCAGACAAATCTGTTTCAACAATGCATTCGAGGTTAGGGTCAAAGTGGGCAAGAATCAGAGTAGTTATAAAATAATACTTTAGGTTATTAAAAGCTTGTTCGCATTTAGTAGTCTATTTAAATTTCACATTCTTTCTTGTTAGGTTTACCAATAGCTAGGCAATTTCCAAGAAGTGGTTAATAAATCAACAATAGAAGTTTGCGAATCCTAGAAATCCTTAAACGTCTTATATATTGCTAGGGCTTCCCCAGTTTATAATCGCGGCGACTTTTTTAGGGTCTATTTTAATTCCGTTACGGGATATAATTAAGCCTAAGTATGTAACCTTAGACGCGTGGAACTTGCATTTCTTAATATCGCATTATAAGCCCGCATCTTATAGGCGTTTAAGAACCATTCTAATATATTTCTAATATTTAGAAAGCGAGGACGAGTAGATTAAAATATTATTAATATACGCGGTAACAAATACATTAAGGAATTTATAAAGTGTATTATTAACGTATTGCTAAAACGTACTGGGACCGTTTTTTACGCCAAACGGCATTACTAGGTATTTAAAGAGTCCCTATTATATATAAAAAGCTGTGTACTTCTCATCTCCTTCACGTATACGGATTTTATTAAAGGCAGCGACTATATTAAGCTTTATAAAGTACCGTGCCTTCGCTAAACAGTTAAGCGTTTCTTAAATTAGGGGAATTGGATATTAGTTTTAAATTATAATTACGTTTAGAGCTTAATAATTAACATAAAATCTTAAGCCTCCTCCTAGCTTTTTAATGAATAGTACGGGTAAGGCAAATAGAGATTAACTAGGGCGAATAAATCCTTTTTCCAGATGCTTATTAAGGTATTATTGTATTACAAGCAGTTCTTCTTGTAATATACCGTATAGCGGACCAAACTTTGGTATTATACTAGGCTTAAGTTCTATCTTAAAATCATACTTATCTTAGTGCGGGGCTAGTTGGTCTACAAATTGTTTTTTAAACTCGTTAATTAAATTATGGTACTCTTTAGGTACAAGAGGTTAAGAATTAATATACTATTTCGGTTCTAGTGCTTTTTTAATGTCTTCTATGGTTATAGCAAAGATTTTATAATCTCGTCTTTTTACTAATAAGATAAAGGGTGCGGCCTATATTATACAAATTTTAAGAGGTTTTAATGTAACATCTTCACATTCTTTACTGTAATTGGTAGTCGTAGCTTTATTATATTAGTTTAAGGTTCGTGGCAAGGGTAATTTATATCATTTTAAATTTAAATAGTTATGTGCATATTTATAGGGCAAATAGGTTTTTAAGTAATAACTTTAGTAGTAGGTTATACGGAACTTTAGTATTTCTTTAACCTAGCTAATTAAAGGGTTGTGTCGTTTTAGCCATCTATGTCTAAGTATCATCTTATATTGCTTTAGGGGTGTTATGAATAGGGAAACGTATTTAAGGTATTTACCCATCCGCATTTTTACAAGAGCATAGTATATCAATTTACTATATATTAAGGGTTTGCCGTTAAAGCCTTATAGGCCTTAGGGCTTATCAAATTTCTTTAAATTTAGGCGTTAGGTTTTCGCGTAGTTTATATTAATAAAGCCCATACTAGTAGCTCCGCTGTCTATAAGGATTCGTACCTCCTTCTACTTTCTAAGTATTTGAATTTCGCTAAGTACATTAAGGGAGTTATGTTGTGTATTAGCGCTAAAAGAGCCTAGATACTTATACTCTTCTACTTCTTATCCTAAGGCGCAACTTAGCCCTAGGATAATTCGTTTTCCAAGTTAGCCAAGGATAAGATACTTTGTAACAACCGGGTATAATTTATAAAATAAATATAAGTTAAGGAGTGAGTACGGCTTAAAGAACAAGTGCGATTTAAGGAGTAGGTGCGATTTAAAGACCGGAAGGAACTACGGCGGACTTTTTCAAAAGGGTAAGTTCGGCAATTCCTTTAGATATGTCCTTTTCTACCACATCTAAAGCATTCTCCATTTGCGGCTCAAGTTCTTCGTTCGTTAGTTCCTAAGGGTGCGTAGAATCGAGTGGCGTCAAGGTCCATAGGGTCGTGCGTAGGTTTCGGAGAAAGGTCACGCTTTGGGGTATATATCGGTTTTATAGAGCTTTAAACACGAGGTATAGTTAGCTTCAGAGAATAAGTCTATTTATTATATTAAAGGTCCTTATTAATTTGTTAACACATTATAGCAAATTTAGGTAGGTCCTTTAGCAGTTCCCTACCTACTAACTATACTCTAATTTTATCCAAAATAGCTT
>Ga0307507_10001928_pt1 | contig 45072 bp, 56 predicted proteins | sample 7_EM_MG_FD_207223 | JGI IMG/M metagenome (GOLD analysis project Ga0307507, IMG submission 207223) | Populus trichocarpa ectomycorrhiza microbial communities from riparian zone in the Pacific Northwest, United States - 7_EM | ecosystem: Host-associated > Plants > Roots > Unclassified | place... | reverse complement strand
AAAAAAAAAAAAAAAGGCAGAGGATTTGGGTTCTTCACGCAACCATCTAAGTTCTTTCTTACTATTTACTTTCAATACAAAGATCTTTATCTATCACGTTTTCGGGAATCAAGACACGACTGTCTTATAGGAGCCTAGCGATCGACGTTGCTAGATAGAAGTCAACGGACTTAGCTATCGCAACCGCTATTGGGCCAAGAGAAGTGATCGTTAGAAGACTATCGGTTACCTGCTGCAAGTATCACCCGAGGAGGGGAGGATTGTAACAATGAGCAACAGAGTAAGCGCCACAACACGACCATTGTAACAACAACTGTGATGGCCACAACAACAATGACAAGAATGAGCACAACATCCTCCCTTGCCAACAGCAGCCTCACAACACTCGCATGCCCATTTGACGAAGCCCATGAAATTGCGGTATGGCCGTCACTCTCTGGAAAATCGGGGTCGACATCTTCCCTTCGCAGCAGCAGCCCCACCACCTCAGCATGCCCCCATCTCGGCAGCCCACGAGAGCGCTGTTCGGCCAGCGCTCCCAGCCGTCCGGTCCGTCCGCCTTCGGGGGAGGACGGGACGGACTACGGCTCGTAGTCCGTCTTTTTGGGGGTGCTAGGACGGACTACGCCCGGGAGGGTGGGGACCGGGCGGACTGTAGGGGACTATAGTCCTAGCGCTTGGACCTTCGGTACTAGCCAGGTTGAATCATGAGACATCACTCTCGCCGCGGCCCAGGCGAGTGGTGTTAGGCCCTGGGGTTGTGCCATAGTCGGGATGGTATCGTACTGTCCGAACTGTGCCGTTAGTATGTAAAGGCAGAAACTGGGTTAGGGAAGCTAATAGTTACTGATGTCCTTCAGTAAAGCAAAGATCCACTTTCAATTCACTCTCTGGTTTGCTCTCACTCTCCTTGATTCCGCTCTGCTAACTCTTGAATGAAAAAAAGGGGAGAGGAAAAAAGAAGGGAAGGAAGCGAGGAACCCCCTTTATGTAAAATAACCCCTGTCCGGGCTACGTAAGCTAGCAAACAAAACCCAGGACCTGCTCTTCACCCCATGCCATACTGTGAATGGGAGAGTAAGAGGGCGCTGTTATCATGCCAAGCTACGTGTTAAATATTGCCAAGAACAGAAACTCCCATCAGGGATGGTGCGAAGGCTTTGATGACTAAACTTTACAGAAGGCTTTTGTCAAGTGACAGGTTGCATACATTTGCCTTTTCTTCCTCTTCCTCCGTTATCTATTATCCATCACTGATAACTATTGAAATTAGAACTTTTCACATCACTATTTGCAATGTACTTGGTGATTTTTAAAGTATCTCGGGTATTGGTACTGATTTATATGAGTCTTGGTGCCAAGTAGTCTGAATATTAAAATCTTTTCTGAGTATAGTCAAATGAGTTGTTATTTGAGTTATGAGAAGTTTGTGGTATGATGCACAGTTGACTGGTGGCCTAGGCGTTGGGTTCTTTATGCAACTACCTAAGCATTTTCTTATTTATTAGTTTTGCAATATAAATGCTTTATGCTTCAAGTTCAGGGATATGAGAGCAAGTCATTTATATTTCTCTCATATTATCTGAGATCAGTGTTGTAATCAGACAATGTAGGCACTGGCAGTGGCTTAAGTATGACCAAAAGAGATCATGATAGTTGTTACCTGCTATAAGTATCACTCAGAGGAGGATTGTAATACTTGCTGTCTATTAGTATTACAAATTTTTTATTTCACTTTACACTTTTTCTCTATCAAATCCCTTTTTGGTTGCTTTCAAGTTCCCTGTTTTTGTTTAATCAAGTTGAATAAATATCTTCCCCTCATCTTTTCTTATTATGGCTGGATCTTCCTTGGGGAATCTTGCGATAGTTAGAAGCAGGTTACAGTTTGACACTTATTTTAATTTTTTTAGACTAGCATCTTACTCACTGTAATTAGTAAAGGTTACCAGTTTGATTTTAGGTATCATTTATAACTTACTCAGTATGTTTTATATTTAATTTTGAGTATTGTTTGATACTCGGTATATTTTATGTTTATTTTTTTGTATTGTTTGATACTCAGTATATTTTATGTTTGATATCGGAGTATTGTTTGATACTTGATAAGTTTCAAGACTACCACTATCAGTTCCTCATAGTTCTAGTTTATGAAGAACCTGGATAGTCTGACAAGTTTATTTAAAAGACCTTCTATTCTCCAGATTTAGAGAAAGTAGACTTCAATAGAAAGAGTTTTTCAATATAGTTGGTTGAATAGTTACTTCTTCAGTTTGCTGTAACAATCCAGACCCAATATACTCAGCTATTAGAACCTACTTGGTAATTATGATATAGTAAGAAGTTTTAAGTTATTTCAACAACTTAATTTAAGCTATTAGTCCTTAGTCTCATCATATACTGCATTTTAGTATACAGATTGTATTATTACTCTATTGATTCCTTCTACTACCCGCAAGGAGGTTATACTTACTAGCTTCTATTAACACTACTAGTAGGTTTGTATACCTTATTTGCTGTGCCTTAATAACAATTAGAGAAACACTAATCTGACTAAGGTGTTCGCTTGTAGTACTGATTTGATGAAGCACAGTATTTTATTTTGGCTGGCTTGTTAGGTGGAACGGTTTATGTACAGTTTTTTTTCATTTTTGTTGAATTGCTCCTGTACTAACTTTATTAACAAAAAGAATCAGTTGCATTTTGAGCATCCTTTGTATCCAGGTGCATCCTGGACATCAGTTTGCATCCTGTAATTTCTGTTTACATCCTGTAATCCCTGTTTGCATCCCGAAAAGAACAAAAGTATTTAGAGTGCAAAACACATTAGTTTATAAGATAACTATTGTGTAATTGTAGTTTGTATGCAAAGTTTCAGGTCTTGAATCCCACAAGCATCAGGAAAGTGTTGGAGGATGATCCACTCTGATCCACTCTGATCCACACTTTTTCGAATTTTAGTGAAAATCTGAACCAGGGTGGATCAACTGCTCGAAATCAGAGCACAATATTATTTTCAGGATGCAGAGGAAGATTTGTCCCCTACTTTCAGGATGCAAATTGGTGTTCAGGATCATGCACAGGATGCGCCAAAATGGAAACTTTTCCTTTATGCTGATGAAACTCTCTTGTTAAAAGTATTGTTCTAATAGTCTTTTTCCTGCCAAAGTTGGTATATTCACCTACTGAATTATAATAAAATATAACTATTACAATTTATAAAAAATTACTAGAGATGGATATTTATAAGGGGAATCTATTTTTTATTTTTATTTATTTTGTCTATTCATTTCAGAAGGGTTTGTATCTATTTCTCTATCATGGTTCAAATGGAATGCCAAGCCCACACACCGCCCGAAGTTTCCCCCACCGAACTAGATGCCATAGGTGGTGCGGGAAAGCAAGTTGGCGGAAGTCTCCCAGAGAATTTCACAGCATGCGATATATGGCGACTGGATGGCCAAGCTGGATCAAGAGGCGTTTCCCGCGACAGGAGGTAGATCCCACCCCCCATCCGTGTCCGGAGTGCCAATGTTCTGGGGATAATTAATAGCAGTATCAGTGGGAAGAATAGAACTAGGCCTCAAACGTGCAGACGGTGGAAGCCAGACGGTCCCAGCGAGCAAATGCCTATCACGGTGGAAGAGATTTTTACTGAAATCCGAGTGATAAGGGATGATTACTAGTAACAACAAACTGTTACAATTCCTGATATACATTTTCTACCCGTCTCTCACAAAATTCCTCAAGCACACCGAACGATACCCTATTGGGGAGAGGATTCGCCCGGCGATTCCCCGAGAAGTGCCAGAGGTTTTGGATATTCCTACTCTGCATTTCAAGGTCCATGCTCCACTCCTTCTCTAGGATCCCGACCCCGCCTTGGGGAGCCTGGTTTCCATCCTTTATTCGGGATCAAAAGCGCCGAGCTATGTATACGGAAAGTCCCATTTAGGAACGCCACTACTACTTTCGGTCTATTTCAGTTCAGAATCAGGGATACCGCGAACGCCCCTTGAGCCCTACGAATATCCGGTAGTGGTAGCCAAGTAAAGGGCGACAAAAACTCAATATCGGAAGATCTGTATCAAAGCTTATCCTATTGGGGGGGCCGGGAGCAGACACCTCAAGTGGAAGCAAGAGGGTTCTAGTGAGCTCTACAGTCTTCACCGTAGTCGCGACGAAACTGGGGTGGTGACCAACAGGGGTATTTGGTGGGCAAAAAAAACAACAACACAAGGCTAGGGTTGCAGAAAATTAAATGTCATTAATCCCTGTTCGTCACAACCCCAGTTTCATTGCGACTACGGCGAAGACTATTCTAAAGTGTTGGTGAAGCAGCTGTGAATCACTGCCTGGATCGAGTGAGGGTTCATGACACTCCCGTTATCACGGTTAGTGCCGCTAGAGTGATTACCCCTAGAGTGATCATGCATGTACTCGAGTACTCGAGTACTACGGACGCCGGCCGCAGGACACAACATTACTTCCCAATGATATCTAGAGAACGCTGTAGTGTTGTACTCTAGGCTTCACTTCTGACTCAGTAACTTCTGCCCTATGGAAAAACAATTTTGTCCATCACTCGCAGCAAGAGGGGGAACAATCGCGGATATCATCGGGGCACCAGAAGATAAAAGACACAAAGGTCGGCTTAGAGATACGGCTGCTACGCAAGCTAGGCATCACCCTCCACAATTGGAGAATTCCGGGTTCCACCCCCCCTGCTCCCTCAATTGCACATTTCCTTCACCAGTTCTTAGGTAGCGACCGGAAGCACGGACCAAAAAGTCTACTTTTGTTTCCTCCATATTACTTTTAACTGTATCTCCTGGATGGCTGAACGATACCCACGAATCACTGTTTTGACAAACTGCTACACCTTACAGATCTATCTCGATGAGAATCTAAAATCTCAGTCAGGAACAGGGCGGTTAGATTTGGGAGACGATATCTGAATAGAAGATCTCCACGGAATCTATCCCATTCAAACGCATATTGTCAACAGAGAGCAGGAGAGTCAACCATCAGAACTGCCGTGTTTCTGGCACCTTATGGATCAATTCATCTGCCTTCTGGGACCAACTCGAGGATTTCCCTATGCGCCATTTCGAGCTAAATATTGTGCTTCAGGGTTATCACTCGGATGAATTCTATTAAAAATAGCCCTAAACACCCCAATAGATCCGGCTTTAAACGTACAAGGAAGAACACGTTCGAACCGCCCAGATTTCAAAAAGGAAACCTATTTTTGTCGTAACAGGTGTGAAAGTGACCAGTTATCCTTGGTGTTCTTCCGGTTGCCTGGAGTTCGAATGGCAGTTTTGACTCACATTGGAGATTTCTGTAGCATTTTCAGCTGGCCATTGAACAAGGTCATGGATTCCGCTCCATCTTTAGCTCCCTCTGCTCTCATAACCTAGGGAGTGGGGGGCATGAGACTCCGGCTTGGAAGAAGTAATTGCTAGGGTTATCGCTATTATTTGGTAGCGAGTTTTTCTTGTGATTCTTGGAAACGGAAATGGGGGAGGCTGGTCACCCACCCCCGCCAGCGGATGGGTCCTCAGCCCTCTTGTGCCCGCATGGAAATCCTACGATGGAAGCCTATCGCCTAGTCACCAGAGCTTAGTTTGGGAAAATCGGATACAGACGGTGAGGGTGAGGCGGAAGACGGCATGGGCGAGGCGCGGAAGATTTCAAGAGATGTGGAGGTTATAAAGTATGGCCCTGGGGGTGGGGGGTGTCGGGGGCATTCGGCGGGTGAAGTTCTCTACCGATGTGAACCGGAATGGTGGTGCTGGGTTGGAGGGACCCGTAGCAGTGCTGGAAGCAAGAGTCTGGTCAGGCTTAGGAATATTAGAGCGACTGACTCTGGGCCTTGGAGGGTTTAGCATTTCTTTTTTTTGTTTTCCCACCTCTTGTTGTGTCCGGTGAGGGAGTAGGGGTATCCAGCCAGGCACTAGATATGATTATTGTTATGTTCCTTGGGTTGGTAAAGAGGGGCCGTGCTTTTGCTGTATGGGGTGGGTTGGTGATGCGGGGTAAACTAGGCGGGTAGCCTCGCTGTGGTATAATTCTTCTTGCCTGACCAATCGTGAATTAGTGGGGTTGCTTTTGCTTTTCCGTTATCAAGATTTGCGAGAGGGATAGCGACGTCTCTAGGTGTCTCTTATGAACTTTGAAAACCCCTAGTGGGAAGATGTGTCGAAGTCACAACTAATGAGCCACAGCAATATAAAAAAGGAGATTGATAGCTTATGAATTGTAAACTAGAAAAATTAGCTTAGGGAATACTAAGGCGGGCAAATGAACTGGAAATATTAGGTGGAGATACGAGCTGAAAAAAGGTTCATTATGGTTGTTAGTAGATGGTAGGGTTGTGTGGGGTTGTGGAGCTGTGAGGGTTGTATGGCACGGTGTTATAATCAGTATCATATACCGGTATTAGAGCTAGACACAAATACGGTATCATATCTTAGTTGGTATGAGTTAATATTTAAGGGTGCGTCTGGTTGCAAAGCGAAACCTCAATAATCACCCTGATTACAGAGTTTTGGGTCAAACCATCATTTTGTGATAAAGTGTCATGCCTGGTGAGCCACAAGTGGCGGCAATCAAGTTGCAATAATGTGCCTAAAATGAAGGTTTCCAAAAAAATAGAGGGAATCTATTTTTCACAAAACAGTAAAATTGAAGAGCCCTAACCTAACCATAGTAAGGATTGTACCGGCATGTGGGGTATGTGGGGCTCACAGGGGGGATGACTGAAGCTGGACAATGAACAATGGGGAAACGCAAGAATCATGAGCTAGGGAACAATCACCAATTTGGAGCTAAATGCGGGATTGTTAAGCAGTAGGAAGCATTGCAGCAAGGTTAAACACAAAGACGGAAAATTGATATGCTAACTGCGGGGATCGTAAATGCTCCCTCCCTCCCCTTGTCTAGCTCCTACAAGGATGAAGTTATAAATACTCGATCCAATAACGGTTAATACCAATAAATACTCATACCGGTATGTGTATGTTAGATTGGCAGCTTTGATACCGGGTCATGATGAGCTGCGAGGGAGAACTGGAACTAGAAACCGGAAGGAAGAGAATGAGAAAGACGACGAATGAAAGATGGGGATGTCCATGAGTTGTCGGTCGCTCCAGTGAGGGATTTGGGGGCAGTTCGGAGGAGGGGGAAGCGGCTGGCGGTATATATCTGAACAGTGACGGAAGCGTTTGGGAAGCAGCACATATAGGTTTTTAAAAGCTATAGCAAAGACTTTCTTGAGTTGGGGTCAAAACGAATTAGGGTTCGCAGGTCGGCGGTCTTGCAGTAACCTCACCACTGCCTGGTGTCTGGAGTAACAAGCCCACCAAAGCGGTGTCCGGCCGTCATTGTCTGGAATATTGGGGTTGACATCTTCCTGTCCCAGTAGTAGTCGCACTACTCCATCCTGGCCACTTGCGGCAGCCAACGAGAGCGGTGTTCGGCCGGCCCGATCGGTGGTATTGGGGTTGACATCCTCCCGCTCTAGCAGTAGCTTGACTACTCCATCATGCCCATGATTGGCGGCATTCGCGAAAGGTGTTTGGCCGTGTGGCCCTGGGATGTCAGGGGTGATGTCTTCCCTTTCCAAGAGTAACTGTACTACTCGAGTCAGCCCACGCTGGGCAGCACTAAAGAGCGGTGTTCGGTGACGCCTATCTGTAACATTAGGGTTAACCTCCTCCCGTTCCAGCAAGAGCTTTACGGTTCGATCATCGCCACACTTGGCAGCGTATGTGAGTGGTGTTTCCCGAAGTTTATCAGACTTGTTGGCGGTGACATCATCCCGCCCCAACAGTAGCCTCACAACTCTATAGCGCCCAAACTGGGCAGCCCCCAAAAGTGGTGTTTGGCCAGAATTGTCTGCGATATCAGCTGTGACTTCTTCTCGTTCCAAGAGTAGCTCGACTATTCGATGAAAGCCACCCTCGCAAGCATGGAGAAGCGGTGTTCCGCCAAATCTATCGATTGTATTTGGGTTGACATTCTCCTGTTCCAGTAGTAGCTTGAATACCTCATAATGCCCAGAATAGGCGACCCATGAGAGTGGTGTTCGGCCATCTTTATCCGGCAAATCCGGGTTGACATCTTTCCGCCCTAACAGTAGCTGCAATACCTCATAATGCCCAAAATAGGCGGCCCAAAAGACTGGTGATTTGCCATGATTGTCCGGCAGATTGGGGTTGACATATTTCCGTCCTACTGAGAGCCTTGCTATTCCATCGTGCTCCTCTATAGCAACCCCCGAGGGCGGTGTTTGTTTGCAACTCCCCTGCATAGTTGTGTTGATGTTGTCCTCCTGTTCCAATTTTAGCTTCAGTGCTTAAATTATGAGGTAGGAAAGTGGAGACAAAGTACTGACAGGCTTCAGTTGACCATAGGCAAGGTAGGGAGTCGGCTCCTTCGGGCAAACAGAAAACCACGTGCTCGGATGAACTGTTATCTCTAGCCGCCAATCAAAGGGGATGCTGATGGTCGAGGTAGAAAAGGATAAAGGGAGAGAGGGAAGAAATGAAATAATGTGGCTACCGTCTTGTCGAAGGTGCTCCTCGTTGCCTATGTCTTCGTTGTGAAAGCGGTAGGATCAGTCTTACAGAAGGGCGGAGGAAAGGCTACTTATATGACGCCCGGGGATAACTGAACAGCTGTCACTATAATATTAGCACTCAGTAAAACAGTCACATCCACTAACCCTCAGAGGTCGTTAAGGGATAAAAATGTATTTTCTCTAACTTTTCTAGCTAGTTGGCAAAGTGAGAGTAGTCTTTTATGGTTGACGCGAGAGAGTCCAACTTAAGTACCAATTGTACAGTAATAATGCAACGACCACTGCAACGACCAATGAGCACCAGAACAAGTGCCAGAACAAACACCAGAACCAGCATCAGAATGTGAACAACAACGACCACCGGAACGACCGTAACGACGAGCACCGCAATAAGCACCAGAACAAGCCCCCAGATCAAGTACCACAATTACCACCAAAGCGATAACTACAACAACTATCACCATTACCCTACCTCATAAATTTGTGGATGTGCTGTAGCTTCACTGCTCGTGCAAGATGCTCACGTGAGCGGTGTTAGGCTACACTAACCTGTGTATCTCGCCAATTCACCAGGATCATTTGCACTGCCCGGTGGCCGGCCATCAAAGAGTACATATATGGGGTATTCCCGTTTCGGTCCGCGATGTCGGCATCAATATCCGCCCTCTCTAGTAGGAGGATAACCGTTTCATAATCCCCATGGATGGCGGCCCATGACAGTGCTGTTCTTCCTTGGTCATCACAATGATTAGGGTCGACATCTTCCCGCTCCAGCAATAGCTTAGCTACTCCCTTGTGGCCATCGTACACAGCGTGCCAGAGAGGGGTTCGGTCATAAATGCATGGGATATCGGGACTTATGTCTTCCCGTTCTAAGAGGGTCTTCACTACTTGAACATTGCCGGAGACAGCGGCGTACAAGAGCGGCACCCGACCACGAGTGTCCGGCAAATTGGGGTTAACGCGGTCGTTTTCCAAGAGTAGGCTTATGACTTGATGCATGGCTTCCCCCACAGCCCATGAGAGAGGTGTTCGGCCAAAGCTGTCCGCTAAATCCAACTCAATTCCTTGTTTTCCCATCAGTAGCTGTACCACTCCAATCTCGCCCATCTCAGAAGCCCACGAGACGGGTGTTCGGCCCTCAGAATCCCTAGAGTTCGGGTTGACATCAGGCCGTTCCAACAGCAGGCTCACAACTTCCACATGCCCGGACATGGCAGCCCAGGAGAGCGCACTTCTACCAGAACAGTCTTCCTTGTCCGGCACAACATCCTCCCTCCACAATAGCTGTCTCACAACGACGGCATGCCCATTTGACGAAGCCCAGGAAAGTGGTGTTTGGCCATCGCTATCTGGGAAATCGGGGTCGATGTCTTCTCTTTGCAGCAGCAACCCCACCGCCCCAGCATGCCCCCTCCGGGCAGCCCACGAGAGCGGTGTTCGGCCCTCTTCATCCGGTATATCCGGGCATATGTCTTCCTGTCCTAAAAAGATTGCCACTAGGGTATCATCCCCTTGCGAAGCAGCCCAGGCAAGTGGTGTTAGGCCCTGTGGTTGTGCCATAGTCGGGATGGTATCGTCCTGTCCGAACTGTGCCGTTAGTATGTAAAGGAAGAAACTGGGTCAGGGAAGCTAATAGTTACTGATGTCCTTCGGTGGGGCAAAGATCTACTTTCAATTCACTCTCCTTGTTCGGCTCTGCTAACTCCTGAATGAAAAAAAGGGGAGAAGAAAAAAAGAAGGGAAGGAAGCGAGGAACCCCCCCTTTATGTAAAATAACCCCTGTCCGGGCTACGTAAGCTAGCAAACAAAACCCAGGACCTGCTCTTCACTTTATGTCATATCTGCCACGCAATCGTCGGTTTTCAGGCAAACAAGCTCTCTTAGGAACGATCACTCGCATTACATAAAACGAACCTGTGCCATAGAAACTAAATACTAACAAGAGGCCATTTAAATCGCAATTTTCTCACAATAAATAGCATACAAATAAAAAAACGGAGAGTGAAAACAAAAGAAACCAAACGTTGATCACGATCATAAAAAATATAACCAACAAAAAGACTAAAACCTAAAACATCCACACTTGACAGGCTCTAATTCCATAGCGTCATGTTATTCACCATCCCTCCCTCCAAAACTCCAAATATCTGCCCACGAGGTCGCCCTTAACATCTTCTACACCCCTAAGCGTTGCGGAGGCCGCACACGCTTTCACAGTCTCGAAGTATGGTGCACTACTAACCTCGTCGCTAGCATACTTCCCCTCAAAGAACTCCAAGAGTTTAACTTCGGGGTTAATACTAGCGTCCTGGGGGATAGCTTTAAGTCTTCCGATCCATTCCGTAGGTTTTACACTCTCAAATTCTAGTCCGGCGGCTCTGAGCGCTGGTAGGAAGTCGTTGTTCCAAGAGAGGAGTTTCGGGTGCGAGACGTGGAACACCGGGGCTCCCTTTTGGGTAGCCGGAGGAAGGCACGAGAGGTCAATGATAGTCCCAGCAACAACATCGGCCGGAATCCAGGACACAATCTCATCATTCACCGGCGCTGGCAAGGCACCCAACGTCTTCGCCGAGCGGACAGTAAGCGGAATCGCCTCCGTCGCATTCCAAATCCCAAACCTGGTATCGCCACTGACCTGTCCAATCCGCAGCACTCTCGCCGATAGGGTCGTTGTTCTGGCGGCGATATCGCACATCTTCTCCGTGACGAGCTTGGACTGTGCATACCCCATCGGCATAGCGTCCTCATACTCCGGCAGCGTCTCGGGAATAGTCTCCGCACCAGGGGTGTCCATCACGGATGAAACACTCGAGCAGAAATTGAACGAGGCAGGACTTGCGCGACAGGACTTCAAGCATAGCGTCATGAGGTTGTGCGAGCCCTTGATGTGCAGGTTCTCGAAGGAGCTGACGTCCATGTTGAAGTTCACCTGCCAGGCGCAGTGAATGACGATATTGACGCTGTCGAGGAGCTCGGCGTAGACATCTTCGGTGAGGCCGAGGCGCGGGTCGCTGAAGTCTGAGGGGAGAGCAACGATCTTGGAGAGGCAGGCCGCCGATAAGTCTTTGTGTACCCGTCGGAGCTTTAGAGATTGGATCGTACGCTCGTGAGCGTTGGATCGGTCCTTGGCCCGGACGAGGCAGTAGACCTTTTGCGTGGTGGGCTTTGTGACGAGTTGGGAGACTACGTGTGCGCCTAGCGAGCCGGTTGCGCCAGTTACGATCTTGGGAATGATTAGTTTTACGACATCTCATCTTTTTATAGAGAGGGGGAAACCTACGATGTAGTCGCCCTGCTTATTAGAGTTCCCAAGAACATGTTGTTCAAAGTGGGAGTACTTCTCTACCAGTCCCTTCATAATTTCGATCTGGGACTGTTCATCGTCCCTCTCGACTTCTCCGGTGCGGAGACGGTACAAGTGGCCCGCTAGCTTTCTTATAGTCGGCTTCTCAAAGACTATGTTTTGGCCAATTTCCTTGCCCGTGTCGAGTTCCCGGCGGATACTGGCCTGGACTTGCATTGATCCGAGGGAGTCCAAACCAAAGGAGAAGAAGTCTGTGTCGTCAGTGAGGGCGGTAGCGTCTTCGAGTTTTAGAACCTTGGTGATCGCTTTGCGGACATAAGCCCTCAATTCCTCTTCCGAGAGGGAAAGGCCTTCAGAGGCGTTTTGCTCTTCATACTCGGCGTACATAGCCTCGATCTGCCCTTGGAAGGTTCTGTAGAACGCAGGACGGATCACGGTGCCCTTGTCTGTTGCTGGGTAGGGAGTCCCGATTGGTAGGAAGTTGATCATCTCAGCGGAGATTTGAGCGTAAGCTGGCATACGGGCATTCCCAGCTTCGACAGAAGGCCATATCATCTGAATGATCTCCGCGCGGGGCATCCCGGTAGCTCGCTCAGAGGGGATAACCAAGAGCCCCAAAGTGGATTGTTGAGCACCGACGCAGACGACCTGGTTAACATATGGACTGTCCCTCACTGAGCCCTCGAGGCCAATGGGGGTAGCTTTCTCTCCGTTCGAAAGGGCAATAGCGTCGTCGAGGCGACCGATGTACTTCCACTTGAGTGGATTGGTAGGATGCTGTTGCCAGAGGTCTCGGGTGGAGTATGAGCCGTCGGGATTGTTGGTGAAGACTTTTGAAGGCCACCCAGAGAGGATAACGAGCTCGTACGTTCCTTCACTGTACTTATCCCAGCGGATATAGGGGAGTGCGTGAGGGGCTATTTTGAGGTAGTTCCAGTCCTTGTCGGATTCTGGGCGGAGGGAATTGAGGAGGACTCCTCCCTCGGTGCTGTTTTGCCATTTCGGTTAGCCACACTCTTGCCTCTGTAGGGGCGATCGGGGAGGGGGGATTCACGATCCGTAGTAACTTGAGAGCACAACTCCAGCTGCGGTGACCTTGTCGCCCAATTCCTCTGGACATGCAGACCCACTGTAACAAACCGACCGGCACATCTTCATGGCTTCGATACCTCCGTCTGTCTCCGCCATCAATTTTAGTGTGTACGGCACTAAATAGTAGATATCTGGCCTGGTAGCTTTCAATCCCGCAATCATGTTCTCCCCAGTGACGGGCAGGTCACCGCCGAACATGGAAGTGATCTTTCCAGTGTAGATGGCGCCAAACAGGACTATAATACCAAAGGTATGGAAAAGCGGCAGAGCCGAAAATGTGGTAGCTAGACTTCTAGTAGTCGTGTATGCATTATTAATAATTGCACGATGCGTTTGACCTGCGACACACCAAATCATGAGCTGTCAATCTGCCCCTCACTAGTAACTGCTTGGAGACAGGGTATCATAGCACTTACCAACCGGTTTCGGCCACCCTGTGGATCCACTTGAGTGGATGATGAACACATTCCTGGATTTCTCAACCTCCATATCGAGCTGCGTATCGAGCCTCATATCCTCCGGCGCCAGACCCTTCTCCTCCTCGGTGGCCGCCTCCGGGCCATACTGTCCCCGCGAAGCCATAACGACCACATTCAGCGCGCCCTCATACCCGCTCCGCACCCGGTTAATAGTTTTCTCGAACGCCGGCTGGACGATGATGTCTGAGCATCCGGTCTTTTTGAGGAGATGTCTGTGCGCCTCATCCGAGATTCTGGGGGAAAGCAGTAACACTGTCATGCCCAGTTTCGCTAGGGCGAGTTCGGAAATGGCATAGTCAAAGTTGGAGACCCCCAGGAGGGCGACGACCTTCTCTGGGGTTTCGGATGAGGAGCGTTGGGTTATTGAATTTTTGTAGTGCTTCCCTGCGCGGTAGGCGAAGGCGTTTAATTGGGGTGCTGTATACTGCGGGTAGTCTCTGCCGTTGTGTGAGTAGGCAAGGACTGGAGTATCGGGGATTTGGGAGGCCCGTAGACGGAGGAGGTGGTCTACTGTGAGAGGGACCTCGTCCGTGAGGGCAGGTGTGTTCTGGACCTTGGTTGGCATTATAAATGTGGACCTCGTATGCTTTGTCAAAAAGGTAAGAGGTTTATGTGCAGTATAGAAGGGGATATAGGATAGTCGAGTAGACGTAGTTGTAAAGTAAGAAAAGTGTGCTCAAGAAGGAAATAGCTGCGAACACTGGCTTTCCGGAACCAGCATCTCCCAGGGCGACCCCCAAGCCTATTTAACAATTGTTCGAATAGTAGATTCTCCGCTGCTACCGTACTGGCGCGGCCGAATTGAAGCCATTGCCACCTTAGGTGTCCGGCTTCAGCTCGGCCGCGCGAGTAGCATCTGCGAGGGCCGGTAAACCCTTTTAGGCTGAAATAAGAAGCGGCCGAGGCAAAGCTTACAATTGCGTCAAAATCAGAGCCCTGAGAGGTTTAATCCTGGATATGCGGGATTAGGATATGGCATCTTGTGGCGACCTCGATCAAAGCAAGAACAAAAGTCTCATTTGAACGTACTATCGCCTGGCGGTTCCCGCAGATAATGTGGTACAGCATCACCATCACCGGCTATCACTCTAGCGACACCGTACCCCCACCAGATGTAGATGGCGCTGGATAGTGTGGCAACCGTCGTGGGCACTACAGGGTACCAGGGGGTGAGGCCTATTCTCTAGTCATGGATTTCTCGGAAGCAAGATACCTTCCTGCTCCTCGAGACATCGCTGAAAGCTAAGCAAGAGAGGGGAAGGGTGCCCTGAGGTATACTCTTTGCTTAGCATAGTAGCAGGGCACAACACCTTAGAACAACCCTTTTTTTCTTCTATACCTCAACTTTGAGAGCCACCACCGGTAGAGCAAGAACCATCTCTCTAGAATGAAATCCGCCCTGTAAACGTGCCCTTTACATGACCCAAGGCACTGCACAGAAGGGGCGAACAAAATAATAAATTTAGCATGTGATGTTGTACGCCGAAAGGTTGGGAAATTTTGGTAGATCTAGGCTACCCGCGCCGCAGGATAGGCACTCTTAGAAGCCGCTACTATACGAGCACACAGACACGACCCACCAGCGCAGCCGAACCCTAGGCCGGATGCAAACAGAACTAGTGCACTCCATTTTTGGACAATCCCTATCAAACCACCATTTGCGCCATCTCCTGGCGTCCAATCCGCATGACACCATCGTCATACATTACATGCCTACTACAATACGCTTCTCCGCAAACCGACTCTTCTGTTCCACCTCCGTGAGCTTCGGCCTCGGACGTAGCATAGACTCCGGAGATGGTGATTTGTGCACGATATATCATCCCACTCCTCCATCTTGGACTCTCATCCATCCCTTGCCGCGGAGCAGTTTAGGCCCTACTTTGCCTCACTTCGCACACACTGCATGCTTGCGTAGTGTATAAGACTCGAGCATAATAGCGCAATGGGTAGATCTTAAGATAAGCACTCTCCCCCATCGGTTTCCTCCGAAGAGGGTTACAGTATCCAGACTATCGACTCGGGTAAGTCGGATGCAAGTATCCCCATCTCAAGGCAGAGGAAATAGATGCGTTACTGGGGTACAAATGCACGCAATTTAAATCCCTAGACCTCTTATCCAGTGAGGCTGCAAGGAAGAGTAGTGCAAGTGCGGTACTGTGAAGGAGAGATTAAGGAAGGAAGGCAGCAGGCACGAGCCCCTATGGCGGCGGCGCCGGTGGGCTTTAGTTCGAACGGCGTTGGGGATGGTTTTGGGCCTGGCCGCGAGTTTAGAGTTGACCGGAGTTCTGTTAGGTTAGTGGGGGCTCTAACTACAGGGAAAGTGGTAGTAAGCGCGGGACCGAGAGTGTGTCCGCGTGATTCGCGAGTGATGTATCATGTCCTATTAGGTTGCTACACGAATGCGCAGTTCAGCTGCCATATTCCCCCACAAAACATCTCCGAGATAGTCAAGACCCAGAGCCCGTCCGCCCATCCACTGTCGTGGGAACCACTAATGGCCGCAGACAAATCAACTTTGAAAGATTGACGGACCAACCCAGCGCTGCGCCGTACAGTATTCCGTTGCCTTTCATCCAGCCGCACGCCTTATCATACCCTGCCTACCCTACGGCACCACCACCGTACTGTGCTAGCACGGGGGAAGAGGAGAAAGAAAGGAAAAAACTCGTAAGACTCCTCTCACCACCGCACTTAAGCCAACAACGGTGTAAGCTAGGTTGTAAACATAAATCTGGATACCATCAGAAACCACAACCCATCTACACCAACCAGCAGCAGGGTAGGTGGATAGGTCGGGTGCATTGGGCGAATAACTGAAAGAGGGTGAATGGAAGTCTGAATATTATGTAGTAGTTTTTCGACATGGGGGATATTATAACACAGTACCGGTAGCCGACATGACAAAACAAAACCGCATCTTAGAAAAGCTTTTAGTGTAAAAATTCCTCTCCCCTCGCCGTTGGTATCTCGGGAAACGTTTCATGGGATGCGCGACTGGGTTGTGATGGGACGCATGCGGCGGGGTATGGTGCCGTAGGCTATCTCTACGATGTGAGAGCGCGGTACGATACTCGAGGGAAGCGTGTTAGACCTTAGAGTTACCATTGCACCGTGGGAACCGAAAGTGAAGAATCCGGTTCTATGCCGCATCTGGAGTTGTGGGGGTATGGATAGAGTTCGAAGGTTCGCCGTTTCTGGTGTTTTGTTTTATTTGCTGGAGCTTACAGATTGGCTCTATGCAGTACTGCCGTACGGTAATAACTTGGATAGCTTAAGGGGAATATGTCTCAGGACGTCTAAATTTCCTATTTTGACGGGGGACGGTAGAGATACCTTGCACTGGCACTAACAAACAAAACGACGCGTTACTTAAGGGGGAAACTCCGACGTCCTGAGACATATTTCTCTTGTTCAAGCTAGCATTGTCCGTTAACAAAATAAGCGGTACACAAACCATTGATGGCTACGCAACCCTCCTCGTCGCCCCGCATTTTAAACCCCCCCTCCAAAGATATTTCTCTAGACCAAATATTAATTTCTACTATGTATCCTACTATGTATTTATATTTTATATCATCTTTTTGATTTTCATCACAGTGGGGTTTGTGGGAGAGTACTAGTACTGTTGTCATGGCCAAAGTTTTTCCTGTTCGTTGATGTACGGTTAATTTTGTTAAGGAACAATAATGTATCGGTACGAGCGCTGGGATAGGTGTTTTCGTTAACTAGTCGTATCAGAACATATTACACGCTGAAAGGTTCCTAACTTTGTGCGAATCACAACTTGTCTTGCATAACGGTAAGGCTCGCTGAGCTCTCCTCACCGTGGCTAGATTATCACACCGGGCTCGAGCTCGGTACGCAGAGAGGGTTAGAGTGAAGTATTAGACTCGTAGGAGTGCATGATAGAGATTTGGATGGGGTATCGAGATGGTAACTTAGAGGTGGGTTTGAAGTTTTTTCTCTTCTATACCACAACGAATCGGGAAATAGCCTACGCGGTCGAGGGGGGTACCGGTATCATTCTGTGCCCGTAGAGCATAGATTGTTTACGATGTTTCTGCACCACCCTGGCAGGAACCTCTAGGCAGCAATGGGGCCTATTTGTTGTGTTACTATTGTTGTACTGATAATGCAATGATATATCATACGGTACGGTACAGGTCCCCGGTTTATACTCATACACTGGTTGTAGGTCATGACCAAGACTGGTGAATACCGTACTCGATAGGAAAGGGTGAGACTCGGACACTGTGTTAAGTATATACTCCAGCAGAGAGCTGAGGATTCGGGACACTAAATTACTGCCTCCACTATACGGTGCGGGCCTGCCGCACTGTATCTGTAGTTCCGGTAGCGCTGGAATATGAATGCGCAATAGGGACCTTCTCGTGGCATTTTTCTGTTTTGAGAGTGGGAATTTTGATCATGGGGGCTATTGGCGAATACCTAGGCACTTGCGTAGCATAGCGCATAGCTCATAGCGCATACCAAGTCGGGGTATAAGAATGCGCTTGTAATGGATGGGCTGGTGGCATGGGACTTGGAAGCTCAAAATGTGATGTTTGCTCGCTCGCATAGAATATGGTGCCTTGAAGTCAAGCCAGAGATCCCATCCATAGCTCAGGTTAATGAGCCCACCGAGTAACAATATATGTAGTTTTTTGCTTGAACACGGTAGCGGGGCTAGGAGTGGAATACATTAGAGGAAAAACATAGCTAGTATTACAACCTTGCTCATCCAGGCAATTATAGGCCCATCCTATGAGTACAAATAGAAGCATCTACCAATTTAAAAGGTCAACCTCCCCAGCCTTCCAACCCCTACCCACAAGAAACAAAAACGACGAAATAAAAAGAAGGAATAAAAAAAGTTTTCCAACACCATTTTCCCATTTCCCAATCGTGATTGTATGTTTTTTTTCTATCCAGGAGGATATCATCGTCACTGTGCATTCCTACGAACCATTACTGCGAGTACGGCAGATCCCGCAAGATACGATTATAAAGGAAGTAATAAACGCGAGGGAAAAGTCGTAGGCGCTAAGTTAAATCAGAAGCCCTGTTTATTCCAGATTTTGTTGGGCGGATTGCGGTTCTATAGGTTCTTGGGTGCGGAAGCCTTCTTCTTTTCGACTTTCAGAAGGAGGGCGCGATTGATATGAGGAAGAACACCCCCGAAAGCGATAGTAGCGCGAATGAGAGTATCCAGCTCCTCGTCTCCACGGATCGCAAGTTGCAAGTGACGGGGCGTGATTCGCTTTACCTTAAGATCCTTCGCAGCGTTACCCGCAAGTTCCAAGACTTCGGCGGTGAGGTATTCGAGAACGGCAGTCACGTAGACAGCAGCTACGCAAACATAAGCATTGCGTTAGCCATTGTTCTATCAGAAGAAAACAGATACAAAATGATAAACGGCGAGGGAATTCCACAATAGCGAAATTTCTATCCGAGCGAGACAGGAATTGTTCGTTTGGAAAAATGCCCGCTTTAGACCACCGCAAAAATACCTGGTCCGGGAGAGAACAGGGAGGAAGAATTACCTTTTGCTCCGACGCGCATTTTGTTTTGTGTGTTGTTTTTAAGAAAACGCTTGACACGACCACAGGGAAACTAGAACATCAAGATAAGATCAGCGACTGTTAAATGAGAAAAAAGAAAAAAAATCCTTCGTAGTGATCTGGAAAAAAAAAAAAACGCACTACATTTGTAAACAACATTGTCTACAGACTTGTGCAAACTGAACACGGGCGACACAATAACACGCGTCTAAAACGGCGCTCTTTTCGTCTCCCGCTCGATTGCGCAAGTCTGCCGACACCACTGTCAAACCCCCGAACCCAGCTAGGAAAAAGCAACAATCTCCAGTGTGAATAAAAATATTGCTCACCTGTAACCCCGCTTTTGCGGAATGCGAAACTTGCTGTCTAGCCCCGTCGCTGGCACCTTTAGGCCTGGCCTTTCCACCATGAGATTTTCCTTTACCGCCAGACATCGCGTATTGGGTTATTGAAATCGGGGGAGTTTGGTATGTGTAGGGTTCTGGTTACTGCTGAGTTGGGTGGCCGTATGATGAAGGTTTGGCGGAGGTTTGGTGTTTTTGTGATGAAAGATTGCCTGTTGACGAGGAAGGGAGAAGAAAGCGGCGGAGAGAGAGGGTTGCATAAGAGGGATTGTGCTTTGCACTAAGGGAAAGGTTACCCGGACGTAAATGGCACATCGGATCAACAAAAACACGGTACGGCGAGTTAAAAACCGCTCTGGAGGAGTTGGTGCTGCTCCTGACTACTATAGAAGAATGTCAAACCCCCGTGTATTGGCTTGTTCAGAACATATTCATGTCATAGTCCACCGTGTATATCAGTTGTAGTGAGAGGTTTTTCTATAAGCTAGAGGGCATCTTCCCCTCCTACGAACTACGGTGTTACTCGTAATTATGATACGGGTATTTGGTGTAAACAGCAACTTGTATTAGTTGAGTGTTTGAATACGCAACGTGTCTTCTCGGACGATTTTTGGGATTCCTGGATTTTTGGGGACATCGTATGAGAATACGCATGCTATTGGGTCTGAAGCCTATTTTAAATCCAAGAAAGTCTGACACACGGTACGAGTAGTCACAAGTGCTGTACCGTAAAATCTCTTGAAATCCACTACCTCCGTCACCTAGGTAAGGTTAGTTTGACGAATTAACGGAATTGCGAATACCAGTTGATGGGATCTTGCACACTTTGAGGGCTGATCTTATACCTTGACAAGAAAGCGCTAACCCTTTTCGGGATCTTTTATCTCTGAACCCCGGAGGCTACAGTGCTGATGGGGATAGCGGGTCTCAAGAGATTTAACGGCTCTCGCAAAAGTGATTTTGCGCAGCTAGAGGTGAACCCTCGCTAGGCCTCCAGCCTTGATATCAGCGGGAGCCCGATACCGCATACTCTTGATACGATGTGAGAATCTGAGGATTTTAGGTAACTTAACGTGATGGTGTTGGCGCAGCGGGGTAACTGGAGACCTAGGTTGTGTGGAGGATCCCAAACCAGAACAGTGTTCCAGTCCCGTACTTTCCATTGGCTCATTTAGAGATGGGTGAGTCAACCAAGAGGGAACATATATCTACCGGCATCTACTGTATACAAACCATCCGAATACTTGTGCGGCAGTAAACCCGATTTTTTTTTCCAATACAGCAATTCTCTCTCTCTTGTGGATATAAACACCCCACATTCGTATGTCAGATTCTATCACCTCGATACAGCAAAACACAAGGGTGAATATCACATGCACCACCACCACCACACACACAAAGGTTGAGAAAAGCAAACAGCACATTCGTCATAGAACTTATTACCACTTTTGAGTTATGGGAACCGTGATAGGGAAACAAAAACGCGCTTGAAGTTATAACTGTGATGACAAGGAAACAAGGTACCAAGTCGCAAGAGCCTTGGGCCTAAGTAGTGGTTTGTTTTCCAGCGAACCTTTGCAACACCACATCGTACGCAATTTCGGCGAAGTCTGTTCCCTGAATCTCGGCCGCGACACCGGTGAGCGGACGGCGCAAAGACTCCTTAGAGGATGCACAAAGCATTTTGTTCTAGCACTCGGGGTTAGCTTTCTTTAGGAGTATAGGGTGGTAATGATAATCCCTTACTCTGACTGGGGCATTATCAGGGGACCAAGAGAAGAAAACGATCTTGTTCCTATAGGGAGAAGATTTAGTATCAAGTTGTGTAACCAAGCATAATTTAAGGGAGGGTATGTAACAGGGGTGACATAGATGGTGGCAGGAATTTGTAAAGGGCCAACGGCTTAGGGATAATAGAAATTATAATGGAGGATAGAGAAAAAAGCGTTTCCAAGATTCTGTGGGTGGAAAAAGTCAAGTCTTACCTTGTTCCCTCACCATTAGGAAGGTCATAGGTAAAATCGTAAATTGCGTATCTGCACTGGTCCTCAGGGAGTGCCTTGGTAAATTCGTCATATTGCTCCTCGGGGGTTTTGTTGGCACTCTTTTCAACTTTTTTCTCTACTACGATATTTCTTTTATCGTCACTGAAGTCGTAGACAACGTAGGCAATCTTCTTCCCGAGCTTGAGCTCTTCGAAGGTTTCAACAACATCCTTCGCAAGGCCGATTCTGTTTATATGCAAGACTTAGCACAAGGAGAGTTCTCTGGTGGAAAAAATACCGTGTGATGAGGGAATATTTGATGAAGGATCAAGCAGAGAAGCAAAGATCAAAGGATATAGGGGAATCTACCCTGAACGAGACTGTTAAGATAAGAGTTAGCAGTAGTACAGTCATAGCGGCTAGATATGAATTTGAGGTCATGGGCACAAATAAACCTACCATTATGGGCGAAGAGGTAAGGGATTAAAGATCTGTTCTCTTAGAGAAAATAGTCAGTAATGCGGGGTATGGAGAGCAGGAGCTATAGAAATGAAGATATGAGTGAAATAGTGGAAGCACTCAAGAGAGTAAAACATACCTACGTAGAGATGGAGGGGAGGTTGATAAACTTTGGTTCTCCGGTATGTTTGTTTGGAGAGCGGGAGAGATTTAGGGGGAGGTGGGTGAAAGAGAGGAAGTGAGATGATTGCTGGAGGGGTTACGACTACCGGCTGGCTGGCTGAGTGACAGGGGATGTCAACACACCGCAGCAACAGCAACCCACTTTCCTTTCTTTGTCACCAAGTCTTAGGGCTCTGCCAGTCAAGGGAAACAACTACTTCCAGGGAAACAATCATATTGTTCACCACTTCCCCACATCAAGGCATTGTTTCGCTCGCGGAAATATTGAGCCAAGACTTTCCAGACGGTTCTCTCTATCTCGATTTTTTTTTTCTTGTGACGACGGCGGCTTTCACTGAACATAAATTCCGCCTCCTCCCAGCTTTCACTCCCCCGCAATCGAGTTTGTTCCGTCCCTCCTTGGAAACTTTATAACTTTCCCGGAAGCCGATATCGTTCCAACTGCAATTGAACATGCAAAGAGCACTTTCTTCCGCTGCCAGGGCTCGTCCCTCTTCCTCTAATATGAGGCCCTTGGCTCTTGCTTCAAGTCCCTTGTCAAGCCGTCAGCAATCTCGGGCATACTCTCATAAGGTAAGTGCTCCTACACTTATTTAGCGGGCAGGTCAATTGCATCAATTTTGATAAGCCAATTATATTGAATGCGAATGACGGACAACTGAAACATGGAAATTTTTTGACGCAGGAATTGAAATTTGGTGTCGAAGGAAGGCAATCACTGCTTGCTGGCGTGGATATGCTTGCAAAAGCTGTGGCCGTCACCTTGGGTCCTAAGGGAAGAAATGTTCTGATTGAATCACCATACGGAAGTCCTAAGATTACGAAAGGTAAATCCTGGCATTTATTCAAAGCCATTTAATTCAATGCTGACTGTAACTTTTCACACAGATGGTGTAACAGTAGCAAAGTATACAAGCTGAATTTATTGTTTTGAATATGGAAAGTAACTCTGACGTTGCTGTAGGGCCATTACACTGAAAGATAAATTCGAGAACTTGGGTGCTCGTTTGCTTCAGGATGTTGCGTCCAAGACAAACGAGGTTGCCGGAGATGGCACTACTACTGCTACAGTTCTTGCTCGTGCTATCTTCACTGAGACTGTCAAGAATGTTGCCGCTGGTTGCAATCCTATGGATCTTCGCCGTGGAACTCAAGCAGCTGTTGAGGCCGTTGTTGAATATCTTCAAAAGAATAAGCGAAATATCACCACTTCGGAGGAGATCGCTCAAGTCGCAACTATTTCTGCCAATGGTGACCAACATATTGGAAACTTGATTGCTCAAGCTATGGAACGGGTTGGAAAGGAGGGTGTTATCACTGTTAAAGAGGGAAAGACCATTGACGACGAACTGGAGGTTACGGAGGGAATGAAATTCGATAGAGGATATGTTTCAGCCTATTTCATTACCGACACTAAGACCCAGAAGATTGAGTACGAAAAGCCTCTAATCCTCTTGAGTGAGAAGAAGATCTCTGCTGTTCAGGACATTATCCCCGCCCTAGAGGCTTCCACCACCATGCGCCGCCCTCTTGTTATCATTGCCGAAGATATCGAGGGCGAGGCTCTCGCCGTGTGTATCCTCAACAAGCTCCGTGGTCAGCTCCAGGTCGTCGCTGTTAAGGCTCCCGGTTTCGGTGACAACCGCAAGTCTATCCTTGGAGATATCGGCGTTCTGACCAATGCAACCGTTTTTACTGATGAGCTCGATGTCAAGCTCGAGAAGCTTACTCCTGATATGCTTGGTAGCACTGGCTCTATCACTATTACTAAAGAAGATACTATTATTCTCAATGGCGAAGGTTCCAAGGACGGTATTGCGCAGCGTTGTGAACAAATTCGTGGTGTTATGAGCGACTCCACTACTTCTGAGTATGAAAAGGAGAAGCTCCAGGAGCGCCTTGCGAAGCTTTCAGGTGGTGTCGCCGTTATCAAGGTTGGTGGAGCTTCGGAGGTTGAAGTTGGAGAAAAGAAAGACCGATTCATCGACGCTCTCAATGCTACCCGTGCCGCTGTTGAGGAAGGGATTCTCCCTGGAGGTGGTACTGCTCTGCTGAAGGCATCCACAAACGCCTTGGGGACTGTCAAAGTTAGCAACTTTGACCAGCAACTCGGTCTCTCAATCGTCAAGTCAGCGATCACCCGCCCTGCACGCACCATCGTTGAGAACGCAGGAGGTGAGGGAGCTGTGGTTGTTGGGAAACTTACTGAGGAGTATGGTGGAGACTTCAACATGGGTTACGATTCCTCCAAGGGCGAATATGTCAACATGATTGAGGCGGGTATTGTGGACCCATTGAAGGTTGTGAGAACTGCACTCAGTGATGCCTCCGGTGTTGCCAGTCTTCTTGGTACTACCGAATGCACAATCGTCGATGCTCCGGAGGAGAAGGGACCCCCAGGTGGAGGCATGGGGGGCGGTATGGGAGGTATGGGAGGTATGGGGGGAATGGGCGGTTTCTAGATGTGAAGGCAAGCTAGAAATACTGAAGTGCAGCCTTAAAAAACTAATGCATGGCTATGTATCATTGAGTGAATGCCCTTATGCCCCTCCTCATCTTTTTCGTGCATGGCTCTGGGCCCTTTCTGAGATATGCGCTCTCTCCGCTCACTTTTATTTTCGTTTACCGTGTTAACTGAAAAGCATTTATCTTTGTCTCTTTTCTTCCTTTCATCATGTGTATACCGTTACTCCTGAAGTGCTGCGCTAGTATTGTATATATATGGACAGACATATGGAATGAGACCGAATACCTAGAACAATGACTGCCATTACTCTGATTTAATATTTGGGGGGATAGTTTAGCCACTTGTGGTGCTGCAAAGGGCCGATTAGAAGTAGAATACCGGTATGACTGGGCGGTCTGAAACAGTAAAATTCGTAGCCAGGCACACTCACTCCGAATCAGTCAAGACCTAGCAATTTCGCGTAATGAAAATCTGAGTTTTAACCTCCAAGTGACTCCGCATCATAGCAACCATTAATTTCCGACGAATCACAATTCTAGGATTCTTCAAAAACAGAATGAGTGTGCCTAGCTACGACTTTTACTGTTTCAGACCGCTCAAGGGACAGCATGTGTGTAGGTACTTGTACCGCATATGCAACGGTAAGACAAACAGAGAGTGGAAGTTGCAACAGAGAAGTTTACAATCACTAAAGGATCAACTGTGGCCCTTTATATTCTCTCCAGGGCCCCATTACTGTTCTATTCCCCTTTTCTCTGACAAAATGTGACTTTCGATACACTGAGTCATTACAGGTGTGATGTTGAAGAATATAATATTAGTGACTTAAAATGTGTACTCGCGGTAGGGGTAAAGTATTGGAACAAACTGGGGTCGAGATGGCCAATGCAAGACTTCCTTCATTCAGATCCCAAGATACCTAAGAAGGAAAATAACCGTTCTTTGTTTTGTTCCTCGCACAGATATTTGCCCCCCTGTTTGTTCCAATACTTTACCCCTACCGCGAGTATACCAAGCTCCCGCCAGAGGTCCAACAGCTAGGGAACTTTCCTCCGTATGTATAGACAAATATTCTAACCTTGCCCGAAATAAACAACATACCCGTTCTACCCTAAGGACGAAGTATTGCATATGCAAAGGAAACTAGTTAATAGAGATGACTGTGTTTTGGGATTCTATTGGAGAGGAGGTATTTGCTTCGCTTGCTTACGGTTGGGCACTCCTTACCTCAGCTAGATATACAGTACATTCTAAAAGTATCCAGAAACCTTAGCGTCCTCAGAGCCTGGACCCTGATGTGATTTCCGGATACTTTTGGAAAGGGCAGGTAGATTTAAATTTAGTGGTAATTGAATCATCAATGGAATATCATACTTTAAGGAATCGGGGATTCCTGTCATCCCGGTAGCTGAAAATAATGCTCAAACATAGATTGTATCATACCTAGGGGACAATGTCAAAAAGAAGAAAAGAAAAAAAGGCTATAGAAATATGATGGAGGGAATAATACTGGCTCTTTAGATATAATTTCGGCATTTTTAAGAGGAACCCGACTATGTTATTGAGATTCTCTGAGTGCCCTTTTTCGCCGCATTACCCACCCATATCTGCACGGCCAGATTACCGGCACTCACGGAAAGGCATCCAAAAGCCTTCAGCTGTCCGTTCGTGATTTGTTATCACTAATGTCATTGTTGGGACGACTTCTCTGGGCACCGGTACACCAAGCACGAGGGAATCGTGTCAGTGTAATAGTAAGCACGGTTTCCAGATCCTTTTTCCCACTGAAAGGATATTCGCTCCTTATGCTCAATGACCTTTTCTCCGTCCTCTGTTCGTCGTGTCGGGATATTTGGTTGCTCCTTGTTGAATAACTTGCTGGTATCGAAATACTTGAAGGGACCACCAGCGGATATTGGAAGTGTGTGTCGTTGTACAAAGTTCGGAAGGATTGATTGGGTAACCCTAACGTAGTGTAGCACGGTAAAGGCTTGGCAACAAAAGAAACAGGCCGGATTTTCCATGTAAAATGTTAGTATAATTCCCAACAAGCGCCCTCACCGCCGTAATCTCAGAAGCATCAAAATTTAATGGCTTTTTGGATAACACAATTTGACATATGACTCATATAATTGAAGGCCAGGTTACAAAGACTGTGCCAAGAGTTTTGGGTATCATACTATGATAGAGCCCGAAACACTGCCAGGATAGGATATAGGACATTTGGTGGGGTTTCCACATGGTAACCGTTCTGGTTGGCTTTGTTCGCTCGCTGCTAGTGTTTAGGTTAGTAGAATAAAATTTGTCGTGCGCCTTTGTGGTGGTTGGCTAAAAAAACTTGTGCATTTTGTATGAAAACATAAGTGGGGTTGGTTTCTTTTGTCGTACAAGGCTGCATGATAGGATGTCGCGGCCCACCTCTTTTTTTCAGCCCTTAGGAATTCTCCCAACCAATACCGGCCAGCAGACTCCACAACATTCAAAATAGAGAGATCAGAGGATGTCTCAAATGTTCAGCGGCAACACCAACTCCTTTAATATATCGAATAACTTTACTGCAGTCGATCAGAGGTCTGAAATCCTGGCCTGGCTGTCCCCTCTAGAGCCCCGCCTACGGCATCAGGACATTCGGACCCGCCGGGTCGATGATGTGGGAGACTGGCTCTTACAAACCACCCAATTTCGAAGTTGGTGCGATGTCACTGGCCAAGATGGATTTGATAAAGCGGTATTATTTTGTTATGGAAATCCGGGGGTCGGTAAGACCCATATGAGGTAACAGGGCCGATCCTTGGGGGGTATATGAATCAAATGCAGTGCTCACAAGCCATGACTTTAGTTCTCTGGTAATAGACACCTTGTGCGATCGGGCCGGGGAGCAAGGTTTCACAGTAGCCTGCTTCTACTGCGACTTCACAGCCCAGAATAAGCAGTCTCCAACAAGTATCTTAAGTGCCATACTGAAGCAAGTTGTTAGTGGGTTGAAAGAGATACCTAAAGAGATAATGCAGGCCTTTGAAGACCAGAAACAGGCCATTGGTGGTCGGGGACTGCGACTTCCTGAGATTGTCAAAATGTTACAGACTATTTCGAGCTCACGGCACACCTTTATATGCATTGATGCTCTAGACGAATGTGTGCCGGAGTATAGAGTTAAGCTTCTTAGTTCACTCAGAGACATTATCCAGATGTCCACAGGCACTCGGGTGTTCCTGACTGGAAGACCCCACATTCGGGGTGAGATGGAGAAGCGTCTTGGCGGAAGAACATTGAGTTTGTTTATAAGTCCTAACGAAGATGATATCATCAAATATCTCCGCGCCAGACTTGAGGAGGACACAACTCCCGAAGCGATGGATGATAGCCTAGAGGCAGATATTTTGAAGAGTATTCCCGAAAGCGTTTCGGAAATGTACGTAAGAGAAACAATACGGGGAAAGCTGCCTTAAGTCGCCTGCTGATAAACATGTATCTAGCTTTCTGCTGGTTTCCCTGAGGATCGAAGAAATTCTGCGAGAGACAACCATCTACCGCAGGCGAAAGAAGCTCAGTGAAATTGCGGGTGCCTTAGGGCTAGGAGATGCATACAGCGTGACTTTGCAACGGATAAAAACACAGGGTGGGGAAAGATCAAGACTCGGGATGGCCGCTTTGATGTGGATCTCCCACTCGCGGCGGCCGTTGCAGGTGGATGAGCTCTGTCACGCACTTGCTGTTGAGATAGGATCGACAGATTTCGATGTTGACAATGTCCCTTTGGTAACGACAGTATTAGACAGCTGTCAAGGGCTTATCGTCCTAGATAAGGAATCTTCGACTATCCGGCTGATCCACTTTACCCTCCAAGAGTATCTTTCCAGTTGTCCCGAAATTTTTAGTAATTCTCACTCGACCATCGCAGAAATTTGCTTGACCTATTTAAACTCTCGGGAGATTAAAGCCCTTTCGCTCAAGGCCTCTCATGATCTCCAAGATACACCCTTTCTCGAATATTCTTCTATATATTGGGGAACCCACGCAAAAATGGGACTCTCGGATTGCGCGGAGTCGCTTGCGCTGGAGCTCTTTAGCCAATATGATAGACACATATCGGTTAAAATACTCTTGGAGAAGGTGGAGCGTACTTTTAATTTCGAAAACGGACAGCCTCTGTTCACTGGACTACATTGTGCATCGTTCTTCGGAATTACTAGGGTTATGGCTACTTTGATAGAGATGGGAGGTTGCGATATCAACCAGGGAGATTTTACGGGCGCTACGCCGTTAACGCGGGCCGCTCGGAATGGACATGAAGGAGTTGCGAAGCTACTACTAGAGCGGGAAGATGTCTATCCTGATGAGCCAGACGAAGAGGGTCGAACACCACTCGCGTGGGCTGCTCGAAACGGCCACGAAGGAGTGGTGAAGCTGCTGCTGAGCCGGGAAGATGCCAGCCCCGACATTCCAGACAAATACTACGGTCAAACGCCACTTTCATGGGCTTCTGAGATGGGTCATGAGGAAGTGGTGAAGCTGTTACTGGAAAGAGAAGATGTCGCCCCCAACAAGTCAGACGAGGAAGGTCGAACACCACTCTCGTGGGCTGCTGAGAATGGCTATGAGGAAGCTGTGAAGCTGATACTGGGACGGGAAGACGTCAACCCCGATAAGTCAGACGAAGAAGGCTGGACGCCGCTTTTGCGGGCCGCTCGAAAAGGCCATGAGGGAGTAGCGAAGCTACTAATGGAACGGGAAGATGTCAACCCCGACCGACCAGATGAAGAAGGCCGAACTCCACTTTCGTGGGCTGGTCAAAATGGCAATGATAGAGTGGTAGAGCTGCTACTGGAACGGAAAGACGTTAACCCCAATGGGCCAGACCAAGAAGGCCGAACTCCGCTCTCGTGGGCTGCCCGAAATGGCAGTGGTGGGGCGGTGAAGCTGCTACTGGACCGGAAAGATATTAACCCCAATAAGCCAGACAAAGAAGGCCGAACGCCACTACTGTGGGCTGCCCGAAAAGGCCATGAGGGAGTGGCATGGTTGCTGCTAAGTCGGGGGGATGTCGACCCAAATATTCCAGACAGAAGAGGCCAAACACCGCTCCTGTGGGCTGCTCGAAATGACCATGTGGGAGTAGTGAAGCTACTGCTAGAGCGGGGGGATATCGACCCCGACAAGCCAGACAAACAAGGCCGAACAGCGTCCGCATGGGCTGCCATAGAAAAACACAACGGAATACTAGACCTCCTACACGCCTAGCAGCCCGCAACCCCTAGCACAATTAAGGCACGATATTCCTTCCTGTCTCCTCGAATACGCATATGTACGCATTCCGCAAAAGACCGGATAGATATGATTTCTATCTAGCAAGCCTGGTATTACCGAACGGTCTAAGTACGATGGTCCGCATCAACCCAGACAGCTTGTGTAGCGAACAAGATAGGACAGGATGGAGCAAGTAGTCTAGTACAGTACAAGTATCATACTGTACTATCTTTATCCCTAAGAGCCTACTATAAGAGGACCCTACAAACAGACAGAAATAGCTGCCACACCTACCTATACACCCCTCTAGCCCTTTTTTCCCTCCTTTTTTTTCTTTTTTTTCTTTTTCTTTTTTTTTCTTTCTCTTTTACATTTAAAGGGCCTGTCATTTTGACGAGTGAGGACCTATGAGTCTATCTCCAAGGTCCGGCGGGGGGCGTAATGTGATGCTATTATAACTGGTGAGAAGGCTTATCCTGGTGTAGTTTCCTACTGTATTTATAATAACTTGGCGTTGTTCCTTTTCTTCTAGTTATGAATTCTGTGGCCTCCCTCGTTTTTCATGTTTCTTAGGCTTCCTTCCTTCCTTCCTTCCTCTCTCTCCATGGGTAATAGACTAGCCCCCCTCCCCAGCACTCAAACATTAATTACATCCGCTTGTATGATACTCCCCCACGGTACCAAACGAGCGAGCATAACACCATAAACCCCAGAAGCGAAAACCAGAATGACAGGGTGCCCTTCCATAAAAGTATTCTGACAGCCGCCACAATTACATCTCAACGAGCCGAGTTGGTCGGCAGACTTTTAACCTATATAGGCTGGTTAAAACGCATGGTAGCCGGGAGTGCTGGTACGGAAAGTGTGGGGGGTCAGGGCGGAGGAGATCTATGATATTGTTTGTGCATTCAACGCTATTTAGTTAGTTATAGATCGCAGACGATATCCGTAGGTCAGAATATTCTTGAAAATATACGGTCGCGGTTCTGACTTATTCTAAGGCGGTCCTTTGATCTGCGGTACTGTGTATATACTGCCCCTTCCTCTGACCTAGAGGTCTCACGTATAAATACTGTTTGTGTCTTTCGCTGGCAAAAATCGCGAAGCAAGCGAATGATAAGCTATGCTTAAGTTGCTATAAGTGAAAGTTCCTGATTACAGTGGTATAATTACAAAGTGTAAAAAAACACTAGAATACAAACTAGCACCCCGTACACAAGAAAGAAAAGAAAGAAAGAAAAGACAAGAAGAATAAGTAAATCCAATATACTGTACTGTACTCAAACTACAGAAATACTACTAGTACTACCACCTCCTCACGAACATTCATCACCCCCATCATCCTCAACACTCCTAACCCCCCCCTCAAACACCTCAATCCCAACCTCCTCCCCAGCTAGCGCTCTATTAGAATAAGCAACCCTCAAGTCCCTCCTCCACTCCCCAGTCTCCGGATCCTCGCTCTTACGAATGACAACCCTCGTAGCCAGCAAATTCGCCCACACAAATCCCAAAGCTGGTACTTTGCTGCCACCTTCCAACTCCTCATCACACCCCGTAAACCACTTTGACTGAAAGTCCAAGCTCATGATATCATCGTCATGACCATCTCCATCCCGTGGCGAGGACAACGACGACAATGGAGTGCGAGCATTAAATTTGTCCGAAACCTGGTTCGATACTACAACGGCTAGGTTGTGGGTTATGGCTAGGTGCCTTAAGGTCGCTGCCAATCTCACCATCTCTTTCCCTCGTTGCGCCATTTGACTGCCGCGCCGGGCACCTGCGCCAGGCGCCGCCGTAGAGGATGATGACGACGGGGATGAAGAAGGTGTAGAAGGATCACTCAATCTCAGCTTTTTATTCTTGTCCATTGGCCGTTCGAATTCCGCCCTAAAATTCGCCGCTACCGAGTCGATCACTACCAAGCCTACATCGAACTTTTGCACAAGAACTGGGAGTTGGTAGCGGATGATATGTTCCTGAGTTTCCAAATCCGAGCAGACGATCGAAAAAACCTTATCCGTCGTGGGCTGTTCGCTCACGGGAACGTCATGGGAAACGTAATTTTTCAGCTGGATCAGACGCAGGGTCGAGAGTGGGGCTTCGGTGGAGATGTAGACTGCTGGCCTGCCCAGACCACCCCGGGATGGAGGTAGTTGCACGGTGAGGGTTAGGAGGAGGAGAATTTGTGTTTTCCCAGACCCGCTTTCACCGACGAATTCGGTGATAGCTTGCGTTGGGATTTTATTTAGGAGCCTGTCTAGCGTTGGCGAGTGGGTTGTTATCGTGCGGGGCGGCGGAAGCGAAGATAGTCGTGCGATGTCCGCGTGGATGTGCTCTACTAGATTTCTCTGCAGGCTTTTGAGTTCTAGAAGTGAGGTGTTTAGCTGGGGTGGGAGGCGGCGGGAAATCGATACTGGGTCGAGGGCTAGGAGGTCTGCGGTGGTCAATCTGGCGTCTTCAATGAAGTTGAGGAGGTTTGATACCGGAGGCGTGAGGGGGAATGTAGGGAAGAGGTTTAAGAGGTCGGACATTGTTATTATTACCGTCGAACTACAGCGAAGCAGATGGGCTATTGTAGAGAATATGAATAGACGGTAGATGGGGGAAGAGATTGTTTGTTAGTGGCTTAACATCCCGGCGGCATCATGCTCGTAGCCTCGTAGAGCGGATCTGGCCCTTAATTGATTTTGAGGCCTGGGAGACGCGTTTCGGTTGGTGCGCGTTGCGTCATTTTACATTGCAGCGCAACAACTCATGTTGACTCACCCTAAGGGCTTCAAGGTCTGCCTCTACAAATCTTTGGCTCACAACCATCTCCTACCTTCCTTCACCTCTTTGAGTACAAAAGAAAAAGAACGAAAAGGAAAAGGAAAGACATCACCAGAATGCCAAAAGCACCCTCCACCCGCCGAAATCTCACCACTAACCAACCTCGCCGCAAACCTCCCACCTCTAGTAAACCCCCTCCTCGTCCCAAAAAGAGCACAATATACAACCCGGACAGACACTCCCTCGCCTCCCTCCCCTACCACATCCTAACCACAATCCTCTACTACGCCGCTTCAACACCCGACTCTCCATTCCCGGACACGGCATTCCTCCTAAAAACCCTAACCCTCTGTCGCACACTCTACGAACCCACCCTCGCAGTGCTGTACCATACCCCTCCGACGAATACACTTCCCTGCGCCCATCGCTTATTGCGTGCGTTGCGAGAGCGAGCGCACGTTCGGCCTCTTGTTAAAACTCTCATAGTTGACATCGAGCCGCTGCTGGTGACTCGTGCGGCGCCATGGGGAGCCTGGGATATATGCGAATTCTTGAGTCTCGCGAGTGGTGTGCGCGAGGTGGATATTCGCCCTGCGGGGATGTCTGTCACGAGGGCTTTGGTGACAGAGCGAGATTGGCGGTACCCAGGTGAACTATGGAACGCTCTTGATAAGGCCGGAGTGCTATTACATGAGTGGACGTGGCGCGCGGAGTTCATGGAAGAGATTGATCTTGATGAATTCAAGAGGGTGCATTCCCTCCGGCCTTTCTTGGGGTTGCGGAGGGTGGGACTGGTTGGGATTGAGAGCAACGATGCAGGTGCGACAGCAGGGGACCGGTCGAAGGAGGAAGGCTGCGCGGAGGTGTTGGCCTTATTGGGAACCTTGAGAGAGGTGACGTTTGAAGATTGTTCTCTCGTAAATGAACACCTCTTCCCAGAACTCATCACCAAAGCACCAGGGGCTAGATTGACGAAGTTATCATTCACGAACTGCCCCCGCCTCACCTCTTCAGAAGACAACCTCCCCTCCCTCCTCCAATCCCCCCTGTGTAACACAACCCTCACATCCCTAACCATCACCAATTCCCCATCTTGCAACCTCTCCTTCACCCTCTCCCTTCCACCCACCCTCCAAACTCTCTCCTACACCGCCTCTCCAACACCCTCCCATTCCCTCCCCATCCTCCCCACCTCGCCCACCCCCGCCCAGTGGCCACAGGACTTGACTTCCCTCACCCTAAACCTCGTAAAATTCACCTCCCAAACAGCTTGCTCCGCCCTCCTCTCCTCCCTCATATCTGCCGCTCCACGATTATCCGCCATGCATGATATAGCCATTTGGTGCATTCTGGACATGGACTGGCGGGCCCGCGGTACCTTTCGTGAGACCTGGGAGCCCAGGGTTAAGTCCGCCTTTCAAAGGTGTTGGACCGGAGGCGGTGGTGGCGAGGTGAGGTTTGATAATTCGAGACCAGCCGATAGGATATTTTCCGAGAGGGACTTTTTTGAGCCTGAGAGTGGGGCGGGGGGTGGAGGTCGTGGTAGGAGGAGGGCTAGAGCTGGTGGTAGGGGAGGGAGGAGGAGCGGTGGAGTGGGAATACTGGGTGTTAGGAGAGCGAATGAGAGCGACGATGAGGATTATACAGAGTAGTAGTCAAGTTGGATTGTTCATGGGTAATTCGGGGCTAGGGGTTGATGTTCGCTTACGCTGAGGAGGAGGAGGAAGAAGAGGGAAGAGGGAAGAGTGGGGTGGAAATGTCGAGCCTAGTTGAGAAAAGGAAAAACCCTTGTATGGCATTCCGATGTTTTACTTTAGCTGGATCAGTTGATGGAGTGATTTGGTAAAATATTGCGGCACTCATCTGTGCCCTGTCGAGATTAAATCTCACACGTTGATTAACACGATGGGAGCTACTTAGCTCGGATCCCCTAAAGTCGCCTTCGTAACTCGAATATTACGCTCAAACACCCCCACTAAAAATACCAAATCTCAACTCGTTGCACGATATCACATGAATTAATTATCATGACACATGCCAAAAGCGATCCCAACCATCTCTATCCCATACCCTTACCACGGAGAGAAGAGGAAAGAAACAACAACAACAAAACCCCCCCCAACTAATCAATCTCAATAACCTCCAAACCCTTCCCCTTTCCCTTGCCCGCCTCGTCACCCCTCCTCTTCCTCCCGCCGGCGTTACCGCCCCTCAGGGTCTGTCCCGATCCCGAAAACATGCTCTCCTTCTTCTCGCCTTGGTCGCCATCCTTCTTCTTCACGGGCTTGATCTCGTATCCAAAGAATAGTTGTCCGGGCGGGAGGCGGAGCGGCTGTGGACCTGTGCCTCTCCTAACAGTTGGAGCGGGGATGGCGGGTGGTGGTGGATTCGAGGACACACCCGCCACGGGGGTGCTAGGTTTATCCCTTGGGGTGCTGGTTTTCGAGCCCTTGAGCTTTTGGCCGCCACCTCCAGTGAAGAAGGATTGCTTCGCTCCGGAGGTAGCGTTGGTGGAGGCGGCGCTCGATGGGGCTATAGCCGCGTAGTTTATGCTCCTGGCCATGCTGCCTGTTTCGCCCAACGGTGTTACGTGTCTTCCCCCGACCACGCTTCCGGGTCTTGACGACTGCGGGGCACGGCTGGGCTCAACGTACCCGACCGGGGGGGCGAAGTCGACGGATATATCCGTTTCGATGGTTGTTATGGCGTTCATCTTAGTCTCAGGCTTGACCTCCAATACAGCGATTTCGAAGACCTCGTCATTGTAGAAGAAGGAGAATACATCGCCGACCGTCAGCGCGGAGAAGGTCCTCAGGGCGTTCTCAAGAACGGCTTTAGGATCCGTGATGGAGGTTATGAAGGCAACCGACTGGGGTTGGAGTTTGATAAATGTCCCCGCAGGGAGATCGGTGGATTTGATTTGTAGGAGCTCGCCAGGTTCTAGGTGGAGGGTTTGCATCATCTACTCATCCCCCCACATTAGTCGCTCCCCGGAAAGATGTGTAGGGAAAGAAGAAAGATAGTGGTTAGGCACCCAATGTGGCAAGTAAACCCTTCCCTCATCCGCAATAAACTCCAACACACCCGCGTGAGTGACTTTATCCTTCGCCCCATTCCTCAGTTCGAACAGCATTGGGTAGGCGATGTGTAGTCGTGATAACTTATCCAAGGCTGACGGCGGCATAATGACTTTCCCACCATAGTTCAACTCTGCGCGCTCTGCCCCCGGCATCATGACGACGGGGTAGCACCGGAGGAACTCGTCGAAGCGCCGGTTGCGTGGGTGGTAGCCGGAGACCATGTCATCATCATCGTAGAAATTTCCGCCGAACTGTTTGTGTTATAGGATGGTGATTGAGTTAGCTTAGGTCTGGATAGGTCAAATACCTATTTTCAAGTTTGTTGGACGGAGTGGTAAGTGTGGGCTGGGGGGGATGATTAAAAAAAAGGCTAGGAGAGGACAAAATAGCTGCTTACCATGTTGAAAGATGTTTGATGGTTGAGACAGCGATGTCGATGGCAGTGGTTTGGCCTAGAGCTTCAAAGGTTGCGCTGCGGAAGTTGAGTTAGGATAAGAAAAGGTAGGCCAGTTGCGTTTGTGATAGAGGGTCCTTGACGTCAGCTTAGCACGTGACTAGAACTAGTGCGGCAACCTGTTAGCGCGTCATTCAGAATCACTCGACCTCTAGGGGCAGTAGGCTTCAAAAAGTCTCGAAAAACGGCAACGGCAACGGCTGACCACGAAACTTTCACACTGCAATACAGCACAACAAAACAAGAGTTTACAAAACCAAGAATATATAGAGATACAAGAAGGGCTCTAGTCTTCTACCAACGGGTAGGGCCACCTCCCCGCTTAAGACAATTAGCTACATGCCTTGGCATACTACCAATGAAATCATAAATTCTCTCCTACAGCAATGCCTCCCATACCTTCTGTGCTAGTCCAATCAGCTCCTTCTCACTACCGGGTATTCTCCTCCTCTCCAAGACTGCTTTCCTATAGTTGATTTTGAATAAAAGGCAAACATTCTCGATTGGGTTGAAATCAGGTGAGTAGGAAGGCTAGTCCATCCTTTCTATACCAAGGTACTTGCGATATTTCTCCGTATAAATAGAAGTATGATAGCTGGCGCCATCCTCTATAGTTTGAACACCAGCTTCAGCTCCACCAGCTTTCTTATAAAGTGGTCGAAGACGTGGAATGAGAATTTCATGGACATACTGGTGTGAATTGAAGCCTAGTCGATCTCTATCACTCTTTCGCTCATCTTCGGTCCGTTTTCGCATAGGAACAAGCGATGTGGGGAAACCATAGGTAAAGCCAGCCCAGAAGCCAACCATAATACTCTCTCCAACAAAGGTTGGTTGCAGGTTCTTCAAATCATAGGTGGTATTAGGTCCGGGAAGTCTACGCACTTTTCGTCTATAGCCTGTTCCAGTAGCAATTTGAAGATATACTTCATCGGTATAACAATGCTTTCACCAAACCGAAATCTCCCACTTGTGCCATAATCTACACCATCTCTTTCTTTGTCTCTTAATGTCGCCATACATTTTCCAGCGCCGGTAGATTCTGTAGGTTTGGGCTCGAGAGACACCTGTTTCTGCCTCAATTTGAGGGAAACTCTTGCCCAAAGAACGAAGTTCGATTATTCAGACCCTCTCATTTAAGGTCGTTTCGCGTCGCTTTCCAGCTGGTTTTTTCCACGACATTGTGCATGGGAGTTGTTGTGCAGGGTTGCCATCGTGTTGCTACAAAGTGCCAAGCTTTTCACGACTTTTTGAAGCCTACTGGGGGTAAAAAAGCTAGAACAAATAGAGAACAAAATTTAATAGAGAATGAAGCCAGAAGCGTAGCTCCACCACGTGCTAATTGCAAAAGACCATAGCAGTATTATACCATCCTTAACCAAAAGCAAACGGCTATAACCCATCACCATGCCTGATACCCCTTAACATTACTCGGACAGGGCCCCTATTTCTTGCCGCCTAAATTTGATGGGGGCCTATCCAAGGCATGAGCTGGGCGGGGCCCTGGGCGGAGGCTGGGACGGGAACGCTAAAAAAAAACACGCCCCACCCTGGGCCGATCAGCGGACCGAGGCGGGGATTTTGGCCAGGTGCTCATATTTTTCGGGGTCCCAGAGGCCTCATAAGGAACGCTAATTTGTATACATAATTTGTGAACAAAATATTAAAGTCTTATTCATCCAGCTACATATCCTACACTCTGACTTAAAATTATTATAATAAAAAATACTATGATATCAAGAATTGAAATCATGGATGTGCTCAAGAAATTAAAAATTTATGCTTAAGAAGATACATAACTTAGTTACTGTACAAGTACGGTACTAAACGACCAGGTTTTCCGAGGACCGTACGAGTGATATGCTATGATACCCTCCTTTGGTCTATAATACTACTAGGTGTGCCCCTGGAGATCGGGAGAGGAGGGGATTGTGGAAAGAGGCTTGACAGGCTGCGAATTGGTTGAGCGATTTTTTTGCCTAAACAGTCCTGGTTAGGTAGGGCTCACCTCTATCTATCAGATAAGCAAAGGCTTGTCATCTAACTCCGACTTACTTGGCTGCTATAATATCCTGCATGGTCTAGTTCCAAGTATCATACCCCAGCATATTAATACAAAAGTATGATACAAAGTCCCACTATCGAGCATAGTAAGCTGATAGATAGACTTGTCGATACGATCTAGACTACCTCATCTGGTGCCGGTTTAACAATAGTATTGCGAGCAAAGATTTGGCGTAATATAATATACTATAAAGAAATTCAGTAATAATATTATTATGTCGCTCCCGCAAGGCATAATACAGCAGCGGGGTCATGACACCGCAAGCTAAATTACTCAATCACTATTTCCGCAACCGGAAATTAGCTAGAGCCAGGATACAACCCATCAGGACAGACTGCTCCAAACCATAAGCCTAAAGCCGCCCAGTATTCCACTATACAAGCCTCCCGTCCCGCATACAAGAGTGCATGCAGTTTTACGCCCGCGAAACTACTATACCCCTTTCTTTACTGTCGGACCTCATCATTGTATGTAATAAATTTATGTAGTAGACCCAGAAAAACATTCTCTACATAACATATCCCCTTTACCGTTTCCATACCAGTTTTCCTGCCCCAAACCCAGCCTAGCTACTTCCCACCGAACCCAAAGAAAAGCGAGGCTAAAAAGTGAGGCTATAAAACAAGTAGACGCGAACGACACAAAAACCTTGTTTTCTAATCCGCTGGTGTTCCGGAACGTCCACTGAGGGTGTCTACCAAGTCCCTATAGTCTAGCCAGAATGCCTTTCTTGGCCTTCTTGAATCCCAATCGGTTTCAGCCTCGCGAAGATCTTCAATTGAGGTAAACACAACGCTTGCTCCCCTAATACCAATGACTGCGCTGGTACTTGGATCTTCGAAAACCTCTTTAGGAGTCTTCTTATTTGACTCAAGGAACTGAATGCACTTAACGGCCAATCTTACCGCCCGGACACGATCCATAGGAGAGGGAGTACCACCTTGCTGGACGTGTCCAGGAATAGCGGTACGGGATTCAAATCGAGTCTTTGCTTCCTCGCGGATGATTGAAGCAATGATTTCGGTAGTATAGGTCTTGGACGCTCTCTCGTTCCTATAAAACGTTCAGTAGCCGACACTATGTAAAATTCTTACAGCAAACAAACCTCAAGATTAATTTGCCAGCCCTATTCATTCCTTTATCATTCGCAAAACTCTCCCGAAGGTGATCAATATCATCCCTCAACATATTGAGATTTATACCTTCTTCGGGTGTGTATACAGCTAGGGCACCAACGGAGAGCCCAGCCATAGTAGCCACATAACCAGAGTTTCCCCCTTGGCATTCGACGACGAATACCCTCCTTCTACTCGCACTTGCACTCTGTTTGATAGCATCACAGTAATCAACAAGCGCGTTCAAACAAGTATCACTTCCAATCGAAAACTCTGTTCCAGGAACGTTATTGCTAATCGTAGCCGGCAGACATGCCATAGGAATCCTGAACGCGGGGTAACTATCCCTAGCGCTATGAAGTTCAGTGAGGGCATGGTATGCCTCAAAGCCACCAATAATGAGGAGACCGTCGAACTTGTATCGCTGGAAGTACCATGCAACCATCCCCATGTCTTCGGATGGCAGAGAGCGATTAGTTCCAATTTCGGAGCCGCCGCGAATGGCCCAGCCTTCCACTGTAAGCCAGTCCAATTCCCGAACAGAGTCGTGGCGAACTAGACCGGGGAATCCATTGTGTATAGCGAACGGGCGATGGCCTCTATTGAGACAATAGGTAGCTGCCGCACGTGTAGCTGCGTTTATCCCTCCTGCTGGTGCTCCAACATGAATGATCGCAATTTTCATTCTCTGCTTTCCATCAGTAACAAAAAAAACACTTGGCAAGTGATTCCAAAACATCCCACCTTGTCTTCAGGGGCTTTCTCCGAAAGATCATCTGGCTTTGTCGTAGCCATATACGCCCGATGGTATTCTTCAAATTCCGGGTCTCTCAGCTCCATAGCCCCTATGAAATCCTTGTTTTTTATGCATTCTGCCACAGCTTTGGTCTAAAGCAACAACCATTAGCAGTTCCTATAGCGTAGAGGACAGTTCAGGTATACCAGTCTGACAGCATCCATTAGAGGCTTTCGGGTAATCTTGTTTTCGTTGATCGCAATCATCGGACTCGGAGTATCGGGAGTAGACTCTAATACAGCTTTAACGGCCTCTCCGCCTTGTAACGTAGCAAGAATCCTGTCAAATGCACAGGCAGCTCCGCCACGTTGGACGTGGCCAAGAGTCGTGATTCTAGTATCTAATCTTAGCTCATCCACAAGGATATCCCGCACATAGGTTGCTGATATTGGTTTCAACTCTCTATCAATAGCACCTTCGGCAACAATGACGATGGTCTTCCGTTTTCCTGCCGCACGATGCTGGTACCGTTTAGTAAATGCAATCCGGGCGGGCTATAGGTGGGTAGGGTTGGGTTTACTGTTTTAATAATGCGGCACATCTCCTTTTCCCATTTGTCTTGGGGTGGTTTTTCCGGTAGGAAAACAAAATCCGCACCAGTGCTCACCCCAGCCATCAATGCCAGCCAACCACAATGCCTTCCCATAACTTCCACAACAAAAGCCCGAGAATGGCTATAGGCTGTAGCATCGATAAAATCCACTGCCTGACAGATTCTCGTAAGGGAACTATAAGCGCCAATGGTAGCGTCTGTACAAGACATGTCGTTATCTATACTTCCTACCAAGCCAACAATGTTGAGGGTTTTGCAAGGTGCGCATTGTTCTTCAGTGAGATCTCCCAAGTTGGTTAATTCTGTCAATAGTCCAGGCCATTCACTGCGGAAGATATCAGCTCCAGTCAGAGAACCATCACCACCGCAAACGATGAGAGCATCGATTCCGGCCGAGACCAAATTCTTTGCACCTTGCAGTCTTCCCGCGCGCTCCGTAAATTCCTTGCACCTAGCCGTTCCGATCAAGGTTCCACCCTCGGAGAGCCAACCTCGAACATCTTCCCAATACATTCTCTTAATAAGCTTCCCGCCCCGTACTAATCCCTCATATCCTTCATAGACCGCATAGGCCTCGCACCCTTGCGCAATGGTCATTCTAACTACTGCTCTAACGGCTGCATTCATTCCGGGTGCGTCTCCACCACTTGTCATGACAGCAATTCGCTTTTTCGCCTTGCCGGGGGTACTGGGCTTCGTCTGGCCTCGAACTCCTGATTCCCTCGAAATGCTTAGCCTAGGCCTGGGCCGCACACTTGTAAATGGATTTGATTTAGAGGTAAATCCGACCAGTGTCCCCAATGGGTCATAGGTGTACACCTCCGAGGGCTCCTTTTCGTTGGGTTGGGACTGGAAGGTAATGTTCTTCTCTGAGAGAAGCTTGATCGTCCTGGCCAGGACCGGAGTGTACAAGATGACACTCATTGACACTCCTCTCCAGTCGTAGGATTCTTTGCTGTTCGGCAGAGCTGAGGGAGGAATTATCGATTGCCTCCGAGGTCCGTCATTAGCGTCTTTAAAATGAAGGGCTTCCGCTACGTAGCGGATCTTAAGATTGACATCTGTGCCGTCGCCGGTGTCGGCCTGGGAGTATAACCATGTCTCCTTCTCGGAGGCGCGGCAATGATCATCCTCACGCTTAACGGTGGGATGAGTCCGATCGTATACGAAAGCCTCGTTGAAACCAAGGTCGGTGTAAAAAGCGACAGTGGTATAAAAAAGGTCTTCTGTAGGAGCAACCAAAGATACGGAAGAAACTCCACTAGTAATAGGGGCATGTGGGTCAGCAATTTGCATGGCTTTACCAGAGGACTGGGCCCAAAGGTTATTTATTTGACCAAGTGGAAGGCGGAGGTAATTTAGGAGAGGGAAGATTTTTTGATGGACGAATGGCAAGAAATAAGAGAGGTACCTAACGAAGTGGTGGAGATTCTGTTGATCGGGAGTAAAACCCGCCATTGCCTTATGGGACGTCTAGTAGCAAACAGAGATAGCGCCTTTAATAGTGATGATGATGATAGCGGTGATGGTGACGATGATGATGATGATGATGCGTGAAGGGGTAATAATATTATGGTATGGTAGAGAAAAACAGTAGAGCACGCTAGACGCACAAAGAGTGAGAGAGGAAATAGAGTGGGTGGGGGGAAGGAAGGGAAATAAAGAGGGAGGAAGAGGGGAAAGGGAAAGGGGAATTCTGTGTGTGGTTGACCAATTTTTGCCCAGCATAGACGTCCGCCAAAGTGGGATGTTTCGTGGGGCTTGTCACAGCCACCACCGTGCAAGGTGGTTGACGAGGGCATCCACTCATCCCGTCATGTTTCCTCATGCCCGCCTCTTACGAAGATATCATAGGTTTACTCGTAAAGCAAACCCAGGTATCACAAAGGGGTGAAGAAGAAAAAAAAAAAGCCCCGTCGGAACGACCCCTGTTAAAACTAGATGTCCTGATAAGAATTTGGCGGTGACCCCACTATTAGATAATATCACTACTCGTACGATAATCCCAGCAGTTGAGGGTTGTGGGGTGGCGACCTGGATCGTAATCGGGGAATCACAGACCCTGGGCACCGTAGCAGACTGTGGGCGGGACCGAGCAGTGTCTATTATTGTACGAATAACAGGTACAGTGCCGGGCGTGAAACCGACCCGATGGAGGCAACGGAACACAAGATAAAGACACGAACCACCACAGCACCATATCGCAGTAATGTAGAAAATAAGAATATAAAAATAAAGAGAAACTGAATGAGTACAGAACTGTGAGTTTATTTTATTAATTAAGTTCCAGGGGAGGGTAGGAGGTAGAGGTGAAGTGGTGAGAATTTTTGTATGAGAGGGAAAAAAAGTGAACGGCCAAGAATATGCCCAAATTGGTAATTCGAGTGAGATTCCATGATGGGTGTCAAAATTATCCATCTAAAGTCGGTGGGGGGGATATATTTCTTTTGTTGTTTTAGGGGGAAGTTGTTTTATGTTATTTCGCGGCAAGGTCTGGTTTAGAGAATGTAGGTCGGTAAAGCTTCATATTAAGGCTGATGTTTCGGGGGTCCCGAGGGAAGCTGGAGGCAGGAAGGCTAAACGAAGTATTAGTCTCATAGTGGCTACACACAAGCCTTGGACTCTTCATCCCATCGATCGTCCCGGTTTTCACACACTTTTAATGTTGTACTAGTAGGATAGATATAGCAAGAAAGGTAATGATAGACAACACACCAAGATAAATCAAATATCAGGCGAAGTACTTGTACTTGTACCACGGTCGGGAGCAAATCTACCCAGAAAACCTGGCTTCCATCATGGCAATGCTGAGCAGTACTCAATTAGCACTATTCTGAGCACTACACCATTTCTGGAGGACGAAGTTTTTCATATCATGGTTACCGAAATAGGCTAGTTTTTAAGATTTTTGAATGGGTGTGAAATATCTAAGCAGTGAACAGGATAGTGGTACCACCCTTCATGTTCCATAAGATATGTACATCATGCCTGTCACAATTATGCCTAACTTTGCTCTCTTTAGTCACTTCACCACTGATCCCTTCCACTAATAGCTGAAGATGCACTTAGCGCCAGTGCTTGAAACCAATTGAAGGGATGCTGGACTTTAGCACTAGTAGTTTGTGCCAACTGTAAATCCAAGTCCCGCTTGACCCTGATCACCCAAGAGGGCCAGGTGAGGACCCCAACTCCTTCTCATTGGCAAACAGGCATACATCTCTCTGGTATTGTAGGAATCCCCGACTATCCCATTACACTCCCCCACCAGTCTCCTTTCTACAAATCATATGTCCCTTCTGGAACAGGTATGGGTTATGGGTTTGGTTTTGAGTATTGTTTGATAGTCATGATGTTCTATGTTTGGTTTTGAGTATCGTTTGATACTTAATATGTTTGATATATTGTGTCAAGTTATCGTTTTTGATACTTGATAAGTTCATGTAATGTTTCAAGACTACCTTTTTGGAGTCTTTAAGGTTATTGTTTACAAGGCTCCGGTTAGCCTGACAAGTGTATTTAAGACCTGATATTCTCCGGACTTAGAGAAGGCAGACTTTGACAGACAGAGTTTTCAATATACTTGGTTGAACAGTTACTTCTTCAGTTCGCTTTGAGAATCCAGACCAAACATACTTAGCTATTAGGAACTACTTGGTAGTTGCGATATAGCAAAAGGTTTGTTACAACAACTTAGTCTAAGCCTCCGGTACTTAGGCTTATTAGATACTGGACTTTGGTAGAGAGATAGTATCGTTACCCTATGAATTCCCACCACCACCCAGGAGGCTGTTACACCTTCAATATCGCAGACTGTAGGAACCTTTACTCCTTCCCTTTTGTGAGAACTGCTCAGCAAACTCATTGCCCTATCCCGCTTCGCTCTCCAGCCTGTGTCCCGCAAATGGGACAATCCTACTTCAATCAGGATAGCCTCATCCAACATCCTATTCCTCAATTCCACCATTCTCTTATTTACTACCTCTATCACTAACTCTGAGCTAACTCAAGCTGGTGTTACAATCCTCTTCTCGCCGGGTGTTACTTGCAGCAGGTAACTGATAGTTCGCTAACGATCACTTTCTCTTGCCTGATATCCGCTGCAATAGCTAGGTCTTCTGACTCCTATCTAGTAGTGTCGATCGGTAGGCTTGGTTAAGACAGTGGTGCCTTTGTTCCCGAAAGTATAATAGATAAAAGATGTTGTCTGATTGAAAGTATAAGATATAAAAGAACATCAGCAAAAACCACTTTCACTCCAGATGCATAACGCCCGTGTAACCGCCTCCTGGGTGGTGGCGGGAATCGATAGGGTAACGATACTGTCTCTATACCAAAGTGCGGTATGTAACGAGACTAAGTACCGGAGGCTTAGACTAAGTTGTTGTAACAAACTTCTTACTATATCGCAACTACCAAGTGGTTCCTAATAGTTAAGTATGTTTGGGTCTTGTTGGATTCTCGAAGCGAACCGAAGAAGTAACTGTTCAACCAAGTATATTGAAAACTCTGTCTGTCGAAGT
>Ga0307507_10001927_pt1 | contig 45077 bp, 9 predicted proteins | sample 7_EM_MG_FD_207223 | JGI IMG/M metagenome (GOLD analysis project Ga0307507, IMG submission 207223) | Populus trichocarpa ectomycorrhiza microbial communities from riparian zone in the Pacific Northwest, United States - 7_EM | ecosystem: Host-associated > Plants > Roots > Unclassified | place... | reverse complement strand
CGCCAAGGAATTTGAGGAGGCGGCCACCCCCCTGCTCCCGCCCCACTTCAACGCCACAGGCCCTCTTATGCAAACTTATGAGCCAATCAGATGGTCGCTCCAACTCATGGGTACTTATTAGCCAATAGAACGCCGCGCCACCCCCTACCACCCCTGCCACCCTAATTCCTCTGCGAAGCGTTTAAGAGATTATAGGCGCGATTTATAAAGGCAGGCCAGCCTACCTAGTAGACAATGGCTGTATCACCTTTAACGCGGTATATCGCCCCCTAATACACCACCGCTTAACTCGCCAATAGTTCTATTTAAAAGCCCTCCTCTTACTCTATAGAATCCATCCGCAATAGAGCCCAGCCGTGCCTTAAGTGGGCGTTACTCCGACCAAGACACCCCTAGCTGTCCTCCCTCTATTTCTAGCCTCTCTAGCTGGTTGGAAAACATTATTGAACTATTTAAGCCCTCCTCCTCCAACAGCGATAATAATGTAGGCAACAACTAGATAGGTAGTAACAAAAATAAAGCGCCTAAGCCTTTATTAAGGCGTTATAGAAGGTAGGGGAAGCGCGCGTAGAGGTTATAAGCCGTAGTCAACACATTAAAAGAAGAAGGTTAGAGTTTCGCTTAGTTACTATCTACTTAGGTTAAGGCGGATAATATAGGGGAGAAGGGAATTGTAATTAAGCACTATTGGTATAGTTATATTAGGCAGTGGCGTTAGGTTCTATTAAATACAGTTATAAAAGACCTATAGCTAAGCAATATCCTATATATGTAAATAGAGTTATATACTATAGAGCTAGATCGCTTTATCTAGGAACTATATTTTACTATATTTAATAGAACGTTAAAAATTAAGGACTTAGACTTTAACGTCACCTTCTACTCTATATAGGATACTGCCCTAGGATAGTATGTAACCTTAATATAACTACTTAGCAGTTAGCGGGCGTATAGGGCTAGTTATAGCAATTAGAAAGCAGAGGACCAGAAAATAGATAGCTAGGATGCACTAGTAAGGCGGGTATATACTATTACTAGTATAATTTATTTCTCTTAGGCTAAGAAGCGGTCCAATTTCTTTTTTTTAGTAGTAGACATATATCTTATAGGCTTTAGTATAAAAAGAAGGGTGTTTAAAACGTTGGCTAGCTTTAGATTATACTATAGTTATTATTCTGTAAATTATACTATAGGTAGTGTTGCCGAAGAGGCAAAGGTATATTAGTTTTTATATTAGCACTATATATCTATTAGCACCGGCCTTTTAGCTAAACTTATATAAACTCTTATAAACTTATAAGCCAATTAGTATGGCCTCTATAGACTACTAGCTAGCCAGGGGCTAACATCTATAGAGGCATCTTATAACGCTAGCGCACAACCCCCAGATGGTTGTTGTATATAATAATATAAACTTTAAGGATATAAAGCGCGATAAGCTGCTTAGTTATATGTCTATTATGCGCTCCTTAATAACTGCTGCTATTATCTATTATCCTAAACTGCCTCTGTTAGGGCTGTATTAGTTAATGTATAATCTAACTATCCCGCTAAATATTAAAGACATCTACCGCTCTCCCAGCTTTGGCGATAAGTTATTACTATAAATTAGCCGTTACCTTATTACTAACACAATAAAGGGGATTCACCTTGCTAGTATAGAGCGTATCTTTAAAGATAGTAATCTTTTCCCTTAGATGCCAAGCATATAATATATCAGCAATAGGAAGACCAAATTCTAGCAGTTTGGTGCTATTATAGAGAATAAGGGTACTATCTAGGGTACCTATAGCATCTATAAAAGCATCTTCCTTAATTAGCTTGGTCTCCAGGCTCTAGATAACCCTTATAATAGCACTACTTCTAATAATTTTACTAAGCGGCTCTGGCTTACCTATAGTAACCAGCTTACTGCGTATTATATTAGGTTAGTAAAATAGGAGCAGATTTATACCAGCCGCCCTTTTAACTATTAGGACTGGCTGCTTGGTATACCTATATAGTTCCACATTAAGATAAATCTATGCAGTACTCTTATATATACACACTTTACGCCCAAGGATAAGCAAGAGGAGGCTTATTACTATCTATAGTCTAATATAACACTATAGAATTGCTCTATAATTATATAAGAGAATGCTAAATACCATAAGTTGGTACCTATTATTAAATGGGGTTTTATGGCGCGCATAACCGCCCTCTTCTATACTGCTATGCAGCATTAAGGCTTTAGAATTAGTATACCTAATTTATTTAAGCTATCTAACCTAGACACCCTATCTAACCCATCTTCCCCTAAGTGCATTAAAGACACTACTTAGGCTATTAGCTGCCTTACTCCTAAGCAGTTCCTGGACATTGTTAATAAGATCTAGCGCGACACCTTTTCTCGGGACGTATAGACGGGCGCGAAGCATAATAATATTAAGTTTTAAATAATGTGTTATATACTTTAGGAAGTTAAGCTTCTACTTACTGTTTGGTATACTATTAAGCATACCAATATAGGTATACTGCGGCGGCTTATTAACCCCCTTATTATATTCTTCTTCGGCATGTTATAGCACAATTACGGTTAAGAAATGCTATTCTATTAGTAGAATCTTACGTTGGTTAATTCGCCTAAACTTTAGTATACAATCCTATCCTCTAGATTAGTAAACTAGCTTAGAGTTCTAGATAAGCATAAGGCTATTAATCTTGGGCTAGAGCACTTAAATAAAAGCTATAAGATTAAGATAAAGTGCTATAAGAACTCTACTTATAATATAGATATTATATTTAATTGAGTATACTTATTAAATACAACAGTTAGAATGTTGCGTAGTAAAATAGAAAATATATTTAGTAAGGAGATATTAGGTGCCCATATACGGGCAAAGGCGAACCTTAATATATTTATACTTGCTTAGAATCTCTATTCTAGCAATCTAGCTATACTATAGCAACTAGCATAGCTAGCAGGCCTACACCTATTCGATTCTCATAATATTTTTAGCACTAGAGTGGAAGTTCTAATAAGGAAGGTTAACGAGTTTAACTAGGTCCATATATAGGGTCCGTATTTAGTTGCTACCTCCTATCCTCCTTTAGATATAGAGGACTTAGCTAGCTTTATAGATATACAAGACTTTGCTAACGCTATTAGAGATGGGCTAGGTAATATAAAGGAACTAGATCTTACTTCTAATATACCTTCTACTGGCTAGGAGGCTCCAAGTAGCCTATAAACTTAGGGGTACTTATGCAAACTTATTAGCTAATTAGAGCGCGGCTTTTCTCTCTAGTTCGCCCTATAAGTCTTCCTCTCCTCTACCCTATAAGGCCCCTCCACCCTAGCCCTAGTCTTGATTACTTAAGAAGAGGATATCCAGGAAATACTATAAAGAGAAGAAGCCGCCTGGCACTAGGCACTACTATATACCCATATACTAGCTACCTAGGACTTGAAATATTAACTCCCCTTAGACCACTACTAGGAAACAATAACTATAGCGGTAATACCAGCATTGCTACTTTATTTTATTCCTTGGCTAGGGTAGCGTAAACCACCACAGAGTATAGGATGCTTGTAGTCCATTATTAAAATTGCGTAAGGCTACTACCTATATAAAACGTTTTAACTAAGGGCCCTAGCCTCGTTCTAATTAGCTAATAAGTTTGTATAAGTTAGTATAAGTTTAGGAGATCTCTAGATTAGGGGCTAGAGCCTATATTAATAGGCCCTAAGAAGCTATTAGCTAGACAATATATCTTAACCTAAAACCCCCTACCTTGCCCTAATTAGCTAATAAGTTCATATAAGTTTATATAAGTTCGGGAGATATTTAGAGGCCTATATTAGCGGAACTTAATAAGGAGTGGCAGCTAGCACCTATAAAAGACGTCTTAATATAGGGCCTCCGCTTAAGCTGCAATAATATCCTTAAGCCCCTAGCCTTATCCTAATTAGCTAATAAGTTTGTATAAGTTTATAAGAGTTTGGGAGATATCCAGAGTAGTAGTAACTTACATTAATAGACCCCCGCTAAGAGTAGAGGCCATTACCTATATATAGCAACTGTATATTAGCCTCTATCTATACGTTAGCAATAGACGCAATTATATTATATTATTAGAGTAGTAGGTTAATAGTAGAATAAAAGAGTAAATTTATTCTACCTAGAGTAGAGGCCCGCTATGCTTGCTCCACTTCTACTATAAGTAGAGGCCTACTATGCTTGCTTACCTATCTACTATCTATCTAGAGCAGAGGCCCGCTGTGCTTACTCTACTTCCACTATAAGTAGAGGCCCACTATGCTTGCTTACCTATCTACTATTAATCTAGAGTAGAGGCCCGCTATACTTACTTACCCAATCCTCTACTAAGCAGAGGCCTACTATGCTTACTTATTATCTTTCTCTTGCTCCGCCAGAGTAAAGGCCCACTAAGCCTACTCTCTCTCTAGGGATAGAGGCCAAGTCCACGTGTCCTAACCCATAGGGCTTATAATGCCTGTAGTTAGGCCCGCCTAAAATACTAACTTCTTTACCTATATAGGATCTAAACTAACTGGGCAAGGTTAAAGCTTACCTATAAGGAGCCTTACAGTTAGACCCTTTTAAGACACCAGCTTTTACCAGAATAAAGTTAAAGCCTTCCCCGTAAAGGGAGTTTAAAGATACACTATACTATACTAAGTCCTACCCCCTTATCCCCTACGCTATTAACCCTATACCCCTAGCTCTAGGCGGAGGTGGTTACGGTCCCTTTAGTAATAGGGGCTATAGGGGCGGAGCTAGTAACACCTACTAGGGCTTAAGCTTAGCCCGCTTCAAGATAGAGCATCCGCTGGGGTAGGCCCTTATACAGCAGCAGGTATAAGCGTCCCTAGGCTTATATACCTACTAGGCGCCTACCCTAGAGTAGACCTAGCACTTCTAACTACCCTCCTAGCAAGCTAGGCACCAATCCTTACCATAGAGCTACTTACCTAGCTCCGTTTCTATAATCCTTCCAATATAGGAGAAGTTCCTCTTGCTATTAGCCATCTAGAGAGACGACCACCACTTACCCTAATAGACGGCAGTATAGCTGTCCATAATCTTACCCTAGAGTTGCCAATTCCAAGGCAGACGCGGCTGGTTGGCAAGTTGGGTGGTATAGAAGCCTACCCAAGCAAGAGGAAGGGGAGGACCCAGAGCGGCGCTAGTAGTAGGGGCAGGCGGCTAAGTTGTAGGTCTACGCATATATGAGCTAATAATTAATATAATAGGCATTATAGTATATATACCTAGCGAGGCTGACTATGCCGTTATTGTTATTGTTATTGTTGCCGCCGAAATCCAGTAGGTAGTTGTTGTTATTATTATTATTATTATTATCGTCGTCGTCGCCGCCGAGGGGGAAGGTGGGCGCGACGGGGCCAGCGGGCGCGAGGGGGGTGGTAGGCGTAAGGAAAGGGACGGGAGGCTAGAGAGGAGAAGGAGAAGGAGAAGGGAGGGCGTATAGGTAAAGGTGGCGCGGGTAAAGAGGAGGGCTAAGAAGAATATTAGTACATAGGTCTGCTAAATAGAAGAAAGGTATAGCTACTTATCTCCTAGCTCCTTAGGATAGTCCCCAACTCCTTAAGATGCTTAAACAGTTAAAAACTAGACAGGCTAATACTTATAAAGGACACCGGATAGTCCCTAATGTTAGTTAGCCGTATGGGAGGGCGGCGGCAAGGAGGAGGATTTGCTCCTCCTAGAGTAGGAAGTTTAGTAGGTATGCAAGCACCTAAGCAGCAGGAGGAGACATGTTAGAGGCTTTTAAAAAAAATTATAGTATTATAAATATCTAAAAAGGAAGAGAAAGAGAAGCAAAGGTCTATTATAGGATTTACTTTACTATTAATAAGCTAAGGTGCTAGACCTAACCTAATATATATAATCTTATAGACTAATTATGCCACGCTAGGATAGATTTTTACCTCCTTATATAGGCCTTATAATATCCCTAGCACTCTCTCTAGTAACTTATATAAACTTATTAGCCAATTAGAACGCGCTATAGGTTAATTAATACCCGCTATAATAGGAACTAATAGCTTATCTACTCGCCACACTAAGATAGAGCCCTTTACCTAATATAGGCCCTTATAATATCCCTAGACCCCCCTCTAGCAACTTATATAAACTTATACAAACTTATTAGCTAATTAGGTTACGCTAAGTAGCCTATCTGTCTATAGCTCTATTAAGAAGTTTTCTTATCCCTTTAGCGTTGCCTTCCTAATACGCCTAGTCCTCATTCTTGGGGTAAATATAAGTACTATATCTATAGTTGCATCTCTCTCCTACGGTACTATATCTATATTTCTATCCCGTTCCCGTAAGGCTATTTAACGTTTAGTAGGTAAATCCCCTTAGGTATTACCTTGTCTCTTCCAAAATAGCGTGGAGACAGCCCCTACTACTAAGGCTATATATGGCCAGGTGGCAGCTATATCTATAGGTTAGGAATTAAGGATAGTATCTACCTACAAATCTAGGACAACAGCCAGCTATAAATTAAGAACGACTATACCTTAGGAGTTAGGAATTGTAGTATTTTATAAATTAGAAGTAGTGGCCTTCTAGGAGTCTAGAATTACGGGATCCTAAAAGCTAGGCGTATTAATATTATAACTCCCCTCTATAGACATAATATGCGGCGTTATTGGCGTTATTAGCCTTAAAATCAGCCTTTAGACCTCTTTAAGTACCTAGGCCGCGCGCTTAACACTATATAGGACACCTAGTAACGCGGATAATAGGCTAAACCTATTAATTCTACTAGTAACCTAGGTCCTAAGTAGTAAAGACAGCCCATCTACTACGCTCTATTCTACTATACCCTATACGGCCTCTTGTCTAGCAACCTATATAGCAAGGCTATTATCCTACCTCTAGACGTGTGCTGTATACTCCTCTGGCGTGAACAATTTAAGTAATTGGCATATTAATAAGACCTCGCCCTTAGAGTCCCTAGTCCGCTAAGCAGCCTTTACCTATTGCTTCTTTGCTAGAGCCTCTTTGTTAGTTAATTTAACTGGTTTAACTATACCCTTTAGCTGCTTAACCAATTAACTACTATAGGCCTCGCGATGCTGCTATAAGACGAGCAAGGGCGCCGCACTTTCTAGAGATTTAGCTGTAAGTTTATTCTAGAAGGCGTTGGCTATGCCCCTATAGAATAAGTACAAAAGCTGCCAGCAGCACTCCTTGCCCAGAAACGCCGCTGACGGCATAGGGAATTGTTAGTATAGGCTAGCGTATATTAATTCAGCCTACTCAGCCGCCTATATATTAAGAAGCTCTAACACAATAGCAGACTATATACCGGCCCATAGTTGACGAAGCGGCGCCGGAGCTATAGGGGGTAATGTGAGCTCAGGCACAAGTAAGGGGTTGTAATAACTACAGCATTAATCTACTAGGGCATAAATAACACGCTATAGCATAGCCGGTGGCAACTTGTCCTTTCCTAAGAAGGAAAGAAAGGCCTTCTAATAATATACTCCGTTTACTATCTCTTTCCACTTAACCGGCAACTTCTTACGGCTTACCATTTTAGCCCTTATCTAGAATAGACGGCCATCCTCTCTAGTAGCTGTAACTGCAGAATTATAGCTTGCGGTTAATTTTTTAGAGGTAACACTCTTAGCAACACTCTTAGCAACGCTCTTAGTATCGCTAACATTACTAGGTGTAAAGCTCTATATAAGTTAACTATGGGTATACTTAGCTAGTAAGCTATTATAATTCCTTTAAGGCGCCCAAGTAAGTGCCTTTACCTTAGGTAGTAGTGGTTTCCTCCCTAGCATATCTCCCCCCTCCGTGTTAAAGACCCAGTATGGAAGGAAAATATATCCTATACTAGTATAATCCTTTCGTCGTCCGCCTTAACCGATTCGCTGCTATGTATTAGCTAGGCTCTTAGTAATAGGAATCTTCTAAATAATTATACGCTTAATATCTAAAACGTTTACACCCATACTAAGTAAGGTTATAGCTATTATAATTCTAATACTAGACATAGCAGTTTTAAACTTAGTATACTGCTAAATGCGGTTATACTCCTATATAGTAGCAGTAAACTCCTAGACTATAGTACTAATATAAATAGCCTCGTCCACTATATCTGTTAAATACCCCTTCTATAGTAATATAGTCCGAAGGTATGCAGCTGCAGCCCAGATAGACAATCGCCTATTAATAAAAACTATTATCTTTGGTATTCTCTCCGGAGTAGGCTTTTTATTGTTATTAACGCAATCATCTAATAAGAAATATAGGTGCTCCTATAAATTGACCTTTTTCCTAGGTAGGGGGTGGACTGATATTAACACATCTAGATAATTAATAGAAGTCCTAATAATTTTAGTTTGGTAAAAATAATAGCTAACTACTTAGAATCCGGCCTCTAATAGAATTAGCCTCTCCGCCTTCTTATTAAAAGTTGTAGAGTAGGCAAACCAGACTATATCTAGGCGGAGGATTATTCGCAATTCGCCTAATATTATATAAGCTGGTTAAAAGCTCTCCTAGTCCTTAATAAGATGGCACTTATTAATTATAACTAGCCTAATTCGTAACTGCAACTCTGGTTCTTTTAGAGCATTCTAAAAAGCCTTAGTTAATGCCTATTTAGGACCAAGTAGAATATAAGTATATACTCCCTTCTAAATTTAAGTAATTAGTCCCTTCTCCTAACTTTAGGTTTTAGCATTAATAAGAACTAGGTTATATTCTTTTATCTTCCTAATATTATCCAATTGCTTATTACCCAGCTTATTAAGCGGAATAATCTAGATAGTAATCTTGCCCATTAAAACCGTATATATATAGAAGATTAGGCTTTTACTAAAGCCTATATAAGCAATTAGAAGGGTATCGCCTTTCCTAAATATTAACTAACGCAAGGTACGCACTTGCTTATAGCGCGGCTCAAAATCCTTAACTAATAGACTAGTTTAGAGAATAATTCGCTAAAGATAAAGGTCCACAACTTTATATTAAAATGCTATATTCTCTAACCGCGCTACCTACTATATAACTAATAGTAACTCCTTTACGCGTAGCCTCTTAATAGACCGGAATATCTCTAGGATAGAACCACAGTTAGCTAATATATATATAGCTAGTAGAGGTAGTAGAGATAGCGGTACAACATGAGCTTTATACTAGCAACTCTAAGTATCCAACTTCTTTAACTTCTTTTTTAATTTTAACCCGTACCTCGCCATTTCCTACTCTCTAATTGGCCAATAAGTTCGCATAAGTTTATATAAGTTTGCATAAGTTTCTATAAGTTATTAGAATGTTATAGGGCATTGCTAGAGTGCTCTAACGTAGGCTAAGCGCCTTAAAGGTGTTACTGTAACCGCGTCGCCTGCCAGAACATAACACGATGGTAGTATAAATATACTTTAATTGGGCAAGCTGGTTATTATAAAATAGAAGAGGCGCCTCTATAAATTTGGAAGGAAATAGAGTGTTGGTAGTAGAGCATAGCTATTATTTCAACGCGGCTGGTAAAGAGGGACCAGTTTTAAAAACGCGTCTTTAAACTTTAAGGCTATATCTCGCCCCCTAATACAGTGGTTAGCTAATTACAATTATTATAATTAAATAGAAGAAGAGATTACAATTTAAATGCATCGCGCACTAAGACTGTAGCTGGTATATTTACGCCGCTAGAGTTGTTTAAAATCAACACGCGTTAGAAAAAGGACCCAGTTTACACTAAACGCGCACCCATAATCTCTCAGACGCTGCGCTGAGGAATTTTTGGGGTGGCAGGGGTGGTTAAGGGTAGCGTGGCATTCTATTGGCTAATAAGTACCTATGAGTTGGAGCGACCATCTGATTGGCTCATAAGTTTGCATAAGAGGGCCTGTGGCGTTGAAGTGAGGCGGGAGCAGGGGGGTGGCCGCCTCCTCAAATTCCTCGGCGAAGCGGATGAGTCAACTGAGATAACGCGAGATTATCTTTGGGCAAGAACCAGACGTATATAGTATGTCCGGATTTGGTTTTGCGACAACTCCCTGTGAAGCCAACCATTCTCGCGTGGTTGGGTTTTCGAGGTTGTCTGCTACATTATAGAAATACTCGACTATTTGAACCATAGACATGGCCCGGAAGGAGTGCTTCTCTCCTCTTGCGTAGAATGCAGTTCCTTGCCTCGCATAAGACGCGGTTCTTAAACACCATATGATCATTTGCGCATTGTAGAACACTCTTTCCAAACCATTTGGCAGACCGAATTCGTCAAGCAGGTAGCCCATGCACTCCGCGAACTTTCGCTGCACGGGAGAGCCTTGTATCTCGGATTCATGGTAATGGCTGAACAAAGCGATCAAAAGCTTTTGAAATAATTCTTCCTTAGTCAAGGTGTAGTCGATCCGGATCCTCTGCTCTGGCATCACTAGCCCTTGAAGGGCAAATACTTTGTCCCTCACATCACGGGCTTCGCTTTTGACGAATTGGATGGCATCTTGGAGGCGCCAGAGTCTTCGTCTATTCCAAGGATCGCGCAATTGTACCTGAGCATGCGTGTACACGAGGTCAAAAAAGTGTTGAGTCTCTTCTCGGAAACGGCAACCTTCTCGACTATGGGCTTGGAGTAGTAGACCTTCCTTTTCCACTACATAGTCTACGCTATAAGGTCCACAGATGATTTTTGCGCGAGGAGCAAGGATTATCTCCTGGACAATCCAAGCTCGGGACCAATAAGGATTACTCAACAGAGCTTGAAGGGCGGGATGAGGTTGTCGATTATGGTCCGAGGTCGAGCCTTTGATCATGCATTTCGATTCTTCTAGGCAGAAGCAACGTCCAAGCTTATGAGTCTTGAATGCAGAACCCCTCGGACTCTGAATTGAATGGAGAAAATGCAAAGCGCGCCCAATGCTGCTATCGGAACATCTGCCGAGCCATACAATGACTTCCTTGCATTGTTTGTATATCCTGTCCATTTGGCTGACTTGATCACTCTTTTCACGTACATCGACCTGGTTGATACATATTTGATCGATCCACAGGTAGGTATCGTTGTCCAATCGTCTTCGGTAGACGTTCAAGAACTCCCAGAGGCTCTGCGATACACCGAACGAGCATTTGTTTAGCAGAATTGAATGAGACTTGTCTTCAGATCCCCATCTATAAGATAGACATTTGTATGCAATGTTTGTCGATATCGTGTCTTCCAGAGGTATGGTAAAAAGCTCGCACTTCGGAAGCCCGTACTGGCTTGGGAGCGCATGAAGTCTAAGAAGACGAAAGTATGACGCTTCGAGCGGCGTGTGAATGAACTCTCTTCTCGAATTCTCTGTTCCGCATAACGATTGCTCCTTCAAAAAGTAGCGTGGCGTCCTCCATGGTCCCAACTTCGAGAAAAGGGACCTCAAGGACAGCATCAGGAAGGCTTGAAACAATCGCGAGCGACCGCGGACACTCCAACCAAGGCATGGATCTTCAGTAGCAACATCTTCAACGTAATACCAGTACCAAAAAGATGCCCAATCCTGTACGTTTCGAATGGCGTCCGGATAGAGAAGATCCGCGGGTCGCATCAAGGTTCTGAGAAGTGTCGGCAAGATAAATTCGGCCCCATATCCTATAGAACCCCATTCTTTTGCATCATGACATGTCGTGAGGATGAATTCGCGTACAACTGGAGATAGGGGGAGATTGTATTTCTGGTTAAGCCATGGTGGACCAAACACAAGCACAAGGAATAAAAGGAATGAAACGCCTCTAGACGACACCTCTGGCTCCATAGCGTGAAATAACGTCAATAATCGTTACATAGAGATGTTTGATTTGATGGTTACGGGGAAGATAAGGTATCGAGGTTTGCAGCCTGAAATTGGGTCGGCACCATACCAAAAAGAATTGACTGCGCACAGATCCTTACAGGGTCCGGGAGGTTCGGTGTTCCCTCCGTGCGCGCAGCAGCAGTGGCATCTAATTTCGCTTAAGCCTCGCCTAAATTAGTATGTAGAGCTAGCAGAATTGGATGTACAAGGGGGTAACATCAATGCCTCAGACGCCCCCCCTGCTAGTACTGGTCAAGAAATAAGCGAGTCCAAAGTGACATAGCGGGACCAGGTTATTTTGTTTACCATACTAGCAGGGGGGGCGTCTGACCCATTCATGTTACCCCCTTGTAGTGGTCGCCAGGAGGAGGGAGTCGCCTCCTTGCATTTGAAGCTATTCGCAACTTCTCTTCCTTACCAATATTGTGATATTTGCTCTAGATCTTGGCATAATAAAGCCTTCCTCTCGTTAATATAAGCTCTAAACGTACTACTGCTGCCGCCGTTGGAAGTCCTTCTCGTCCACCCCTTTAAAGGCCTTAACTGTCGCCAATACTGTCCTTATCTACTCCTTAACCACCTATCTTAACGCAGAGCTTGACTATGAGTACGGTCATAACTCTACCGCCCGTATTTAGTAGCCAGATTGGCACGCAGCTTGATTTCTCTCTACCTCTATCACGGTAGGCAGCTGGTTTTACTGATGGCGAGCTTAAGGAAATACTGAACGATCCTAAGGCAGCGGAGGAGGCAGATTATAAGGAGGTTTAACGCTTCTATTAATCGCAGGATCATAATACTATAAGGGCTCCTCTGTAGCTGCCGCGTCTTATATAGCTTTTAAATATAGGTTCCTATTGTCCTTTAAGTTAGTAACAAAATTATTAGTTACCGTATCTCTACCCAGAGCTTAATCTAGATGATATTGGCCACTATATATAAACCCCGCATCAATTGCGGAGACACCCTATACTTCCCTTACAAGTATTCGAGCCAATACCTAAGGATTTAACGGAAAGTAAGGAGGAGGAGCTACTACTAAGGCTTTAATTTAAGCATAAATTGGAGCAGGTTAAGCCAAGTAGTAGAGGTGTCTTTTTTAACTATTGTCTCTTATTGTTAGCTAGGCTTAAAAAGGGCGTACAGACTTAAAATATAGTTACATATACTTTTACTAACTCTCGCCTAAGCCTCTTGCTTGTATATAGTTGTAATATACTACCTATAATTAATAAGGCTATTAAGCAGCAGCTTCCTGGCTGTTATATTATACAAGAGTTGTATAATACGTTAGTTTTATATACAGAGAAGAATAAGACTTAAGTAATATTTGAGATTAATTCTAGTTAGGAAGCTAGCTGGAGCTTAATTAATAATAAACTTATAAGCTTAGTAAAGAAGCACTAGAATATAGACGGCTCTACTAAGCAGCTCTTAGTTAAAGTTAGCTTTATATATATTAAGGTAAACAATTAAGCTGGATCTACCGCTCGCTCTACCAATTATTCCATAATGGCTATACAGTTATCGATATAGCTAGCTGCTACTACTTCCTTACAAGATACGTCTCTAAGTATACCGCAACCTAAACAGCGTAAGGTTAGTGATGTTACTTATCCTTTAAACCTCCACCTAAAGACTGCTAAGCTCTAGCTAGAGCTATATAGGGAGTAGAAGTGTAAAAAGAGGTACCTAGGCTCTTTTTAGTGCTAGATTTATTACTAAGTTAACTATAAGCTAATATAGGAGGACCTTAAGGAGTGGGCGCGGGCTATTAAGGATAGTTTAGCTACTATTTGCACGCCTTATAGTAAGCTATTTAAAAAGCTTTAAGATTGGAAAAAGGGAGGTAGTAAAAAGTCTTAACTTGCCTTTTTTAAGTTACCTACACCTAATACTCCTAGAGTTGTTAATTAATTCTATATTAATCTAACTAGTAGGCAGTACGGGCGTCTAGCTATACTACTATTAGGGTAAAACCTAACTATAAGATTATTACCTATAGCTCCTCTGCCTTATTTATAAGGCCTAAATTATATAGCCAATTTATAGGAGTATTTTAACTAGCAAAAGCTCTTAGTATAAAAGACCTAAAGTAGGAGAGTAATCTTAAAGCTGCCTATTAAGTTGCTTATAAAAAGCACTAGGACTTAAGGATTATTAGAGAGCAGAAGTTAAATAAGAAGGGCAAAACGCTAGTTAATATAATAATTAATAAGGGAGTACTAGAGGCAATTGCTAAATAGGTGTATTAGGATATTAAGAAGTAGAGGACTTTATAAGTTACTTAACTTTCTAGTAGTATTAAGAATTTAGAAAAAAAATAAGCAGTAGAGTTTTTATACTAGTATGGCTCTGCTTAAGAGTATAGGGTAGAATATAGATTTTACTAGTAATTTATATAAGAGTTTTGTAATATAGTAAACCGATTAAGGTAATATCTAACTCCTAGATTTAATAACTCGCTAACTCTTCTATTAATCCTTCCTTATATATACCCACTATAGCTAAAATAGGCTCTTGCGTTATTACTCCTTCTACCTATAGTATCTATATACTACTATAGGAAGTCTTTAAACTTATTACCCTAGAGCTCTGGCCTACTCCTCTATAAGCCAAAATGTTGTTAAATATACTCCTTTAGCTTACTAAAGAACTCCTTAATTAGATTTAGATTAAGCGAATATATAGGTAGATAGATAAGCACTATACCACGCTTAGTAAAAAGAGACTTAATCCGTCCTAAATAATGGAAGCTTATATTATCTATAATAACTACCAACCTTAGAGCTAGATAAGGATTATAGTAAGGTAAAAGGTAGTGTTTAATCTAGTAGTTATATCCTTCCGCGTTTGTTAAACTGTAACAGAACCTTATAGTAGGAACTACAGTAGGTTCGTTATTAGGCTAGGTATATAGATATTTAAACAAAGTTAATAATATAATAGTACAAGATAACAACTAGTGGAGTGGTTACCTAACAGATTAACTCTAATTATATTCTAAGATTTACTATAAAGAAAGGAACTATCTAGGTAGGGATTATAGTCCTTTAAATACACATCCTAACTCCTAAGAAAGCCCTTACTCTATCCACTCTGTCTACTTTATTCGCTCTATCCTAGATCTTATAAATTATATAAATTATACAGATTATATTATATGACCTTAGCTACTATTCTTCGTTATATAGTTCTACCTGATTTATCCTAGACTATGCCTTAATTAACTAACTAGCTTCTTCTAACTCTTCTCTAAGTAGTTATAATATCGTGCTTAAAGCGTCCGTAATACTATCTCCCTTCTCTTTATCTTTGTCCTTAAAGATTTCTAATATCTCTAAGTTATCTACTAGAGGTATAATGTCCGTTTAATTAATTTAGTTAATATTGTTACTTATTATACCTAAAGTATCTTCTTCTTCTTCTATAGCTCGTTAGTCTTGTACCGTTACTATAATACTGTCTCTTAGTGAGATAATACTATCTCTGTATTCTTAATATACGAAAGAGGGGTTAGTTTGTGTTGCGTTAGCAAGTCCCTCGTCTTAGCAACCCTCTTTCTACTTAAAGTGCACTAAAGCAAACATACGGTCGTCCTATAACGTTCGCTCTATTTCTAACGCTAAGTATACGCGTTCTATTACTCTTAATAGTCTTTAAGTACCCTTATTAATTACTGCTAGGGTCCTAGGTTTAATCTACCGCTATAAAACTTAATAATAGGCTCTTAGTAGCACTGGCTAAACTTTATTATTCCTATAACGCTAAGAGAGAGGCTGCTAATGCCTAATAATATACTCCTAACTCTTGTCTAGCTACATCCACTTAGTTAATCCGTCTTAAGAAGGTGCGTAAGAAGGTGCGTTTTAAGGAGTAGAAACTTATGGAATAAGGTCTTTAGGAACTTAATAATAAAAGGACGGATTCTCTTCTAATAGAGAGGGAAACAACTCTAAATACGTTGGCAGGTGTTCCTCTTAGGTCCCCCTCAGGTAACTCATTCTTTGGCGATTCTTTTTTATTAATACTACCTAACCTATTTTCTTCTAATACTCCTATACCTTTCTTATAGCGTTCTTTAAGTTATCTAGTAGCTCCTAGGTAGTCTTATTATAGCCTATCTACTTTACTTTATACTATATTTTATTATTAACGTCCTTATAACTAACAATCTTTAAAACTTGCTATTTGTCTTCTTCTTATCCTTTATATATGTCTGCCTTATAGACTAGTGGTTTAATATTCCCGTATACTAGCTCTAGCATTGTAATGTACTGTATAGGGTAGATCTTTATATTCTCTAGTAAGTTAAGTCTATATATAACTTCTAAGATTTTTGCTTTAATTATAAATAGTTCTAGTCTAATATGGTCCAATTTCTTACTTAGTTATTAAATTTTAAAATTTTTGTGTAGTAGCTACACTTTATCCCCCTCCTTAAGATCTGGTCCCTTAGATCTCCTAGTATTGTAGTACCTTTTTATCCTTGTCTATACTAGTTTAGCTATTTCTTTAAGGTGATTATAAAGATTTATTAACGTCTCTATTCTTTCTTTGGCTGTGCTACTTATCTTTTTTACTTATTGTGGCAATAACGATGTTCTTAGCTCGTACCCGTAATTCGCCTTAAAAGGTAATATGCCTATCCCTTTCTATAGTGTTATATTATACGTAAACTGTATAACTAGTAATAATAATACCCAATTATTCTGTGTATAATTAACACAATGCCTTAGATACTGCTTTAGTATCTAATTTAGTCTTTTTGTTTAACTATCTGTCTATAGGTGATATGTAGTTAATATCGCTGCTCGAACCCCTTGTTCTACTAAGAATACTTCCTAAAATACTGCTACGAATCTTGGATCTCTGTTTAATATAATCTTTATTAGTGCTCCGTGTCTTATAAATACTTCCTTTATATAGATTCTAGCCATATCTTCTATAGATATTTCTTCTATACACGCTATAAAGTATCCCCACTTTATTAGCTTATCCACTATTACTAAAATTACGTTATAATCTTATCTAGTAATAGGATCTTTTGACTTTGGTAACTTAATAATAAAGTCCTATAATATAACCTCCTATAGTCTTTCTGGTACTTTAATAGGTTATAGCCCTCTATACGGCTTATACCTTGTTAGTTTGTTTCTTTAGCAATCTAGATATTCTCTTATAACTTGTCTTACTAGTCCCTAGATTCCTTAAATAATATACTCCTCTTAAAGTCTTAACATTAAGCCTATAGCTCCGTTGTGTCCTTAAGTTATTCCCTTATAAAACTCTTTTATAAACTCTTCTGCTACTGCCTTTAGAATATAGGTCGCTTCTCTATTCTTATATTACTCTAAGTCTAAATCCTCTGCTTATACCTCTTAGATCTTTTATGTCTAATTACTCTCTAGTAATTTACTAACTTAACTCTCTTTAGTCGCTGCAATTTTTGGATAATTATACCTAATTAATCTGTCTTAATCTTGTTGTAGTAAAGCTCCTAATAGCTTTTCATCGTTCTATAGTTTAGCTTTTCTGCTTAGAGCGTCTGCTTATGTATTGTTTGTACCCTTAGTATACTAAATCTCGAAATAGTATTCTATAAGCATTTCCGCCTATCTAACTTGTCTTTGGTTTAGTTCCTTTGTTATTAGGAATCCTATAAGATTCTTATAGTCCGTTTTAACTATAAATGGTTTCTCTATGCCTTATAAGAATGCTCTTTATTCCTTAAGTACTGTAACTATGCCTAGCAACTCCTTGTTATAGATGTCGTAGTTTAACTCTAGTGGTGTTATCTTCTAACTGTAGTACGCTACTGAATGCCATATATCTAAATGCTTCTGTAGCAAATATACTCCTAGTCTAAAGTCTGATGTATTTGTTTCCATAACTATATCTAACCCTAGTTTATAGATTTTAAAGATTAGTTTCTAGGTGAATAACTTCTTAAGTCCTCTAAATAACTTCTTTTGCTTATTTCCTTATATCTATAGTTCCTCTTTCTTTATTAATCTTATGAATGGCTTAATACTTTTTAACCACTATGCTATAAACCTCCTATAGTAGTTATAAAACCCTAGGAACAATCTTAACTATATAACGTTCTCTAGTTTTTACCAACTTACTATAGCCTTAACTTTCTTTAGGTCTATACTAAATTTTCCTAGTTTAATAATAAATTTAATAAAATTAGTTTTCCTAATAAAGAACTCGCATTTCTTAATTGCTACTAGCATCTTTTCTTCTTATAGTCTCTTTAAGACCTATTTAACGTATTCTCCGTATTCTTCCTTACTTATTAAGTAGATAATAATGTTATTAAAATATGCTATAATAAATTTATCTAGGTATTCTCCTAATACACTATTAATTCGCTTCTAAAACGTTGCTGGTGCGTTTATAAGCCCGAATTGCATAACTAATGGCTTATATAGTCCTTCCTTAGACCTAAAGGCTGCCTTCTATTTGTCGCCTTCCTTAATCCTAATCTAATGGTACGCATATCTTAGATCTATCTTTATAAAGATCTTTACGTTACCTATCCTATCTTAGATTTCGCTAATTAAGGGTAAAGGATACCTATCCTTTCTAGTAATACTGTTTAACTATCTATAGTTAATGTATATCCTAAGTTTTCCGTTTTTCTTTAGGATAAACAGTACTGGATATCCCGCTAATAACTGTAATAATCTAATGTATCCCTTTCGTAAGTTCTCCTGGATAAACTCCTTAAGCGCCACTGACTCGGTTTTAGTGAGCTTATAAATTAGAAAGAACTTTAGACTAGTTCCTAGCTCTAATTCTATCTTATAGTCCTATGCTATATACTCTAATAGCTTTTTACTTTCTGGTAACTATAACTTTTTGCCATACTTATGGTATTTCTTTAGTATATAACTTAAGCCTTGCTTAGTCTCTTTGTATATCGCTCCAACTTGGTACTATACTAACTTAGTTTGCTATCGCATCTTGCGTTATTAAGTATCCCTAATATTAACTTAACCTATAACCTAATCGACCTTTAGATTGTATTCCTATAACTAAGGCATTCCTAGTATTGCCTTATCCTTTCCCAACGGTAGGATATTAAAAGATATTCTAACCTATTTCCCTTTAATAGTTAACTAAATAGGTCCTGTTTTAAGATTAATAATGCCTCCTCTATAGGCTATCTAGTCTCCTAAAATTGTTATAAGTAGATATAGGTGTTCCTTTTATCTATATAGTAACCCTATCCTTTCTACTGCTGCTGGTAATATATAGTTCCTTATTGCTCTACTATCTATTAATGCTTTGAACTGTTAATCTTACCACTTAATTCTTAAATTTAGGTATTGTTCTTAAATTCCCTTAAGGGTCTAAGGCTCTACTATTAGCTCCCTCTAGTCCCGTAGGCCTCTCCTTTTCCTAACTATTAGCTGCTAGATCCTGTTTGTACTTAGTCCTCTTTAGGCTAATACTTAGTTTATTTCTTTTCCTCTATATGCTATAAATAAGTATTCTCTGGGCACTTTTACTACTATTGTCCCTCTAGGCATTCTTTTATAAGGAATCTTCCTAGTTAAAGTATTAGGTCCCCTTAACTTTGTACTTTTACTAGGTGCTATCTATATATATACTTAGCGTCTCTATGCCATTTCTCTTCCGGTGCCCAATATATCCTTATAGGGTACTTCCGGTTTTTGTCCTTTGGTACTTAATGCATATTATATATATTATCCACATAAGCTATCTGCGATAGTGTATAATGCGCTAAGTGACTTAGGTTAACTCTTAGCTTATTTTCGCTTTTAAGTTTAAATCTTTGTTTAGCTAACCTAACTATTAGTCCTTTATTTGCGGGTACTAAGATTTATTACTTACTTCTCCAATCCCTGAATCCCTCTTCTAGGTTCCTTAACGTTATAATTAACGCTCCTTTAATGTAATTTATGCGTTTCTCCGTAATGGGTTAGTCTTAGATAACTTTTTCGTCTAGTTATATATAGAAATCTTCCTATTTATTACTATATCATTGCCTATACCACTTCCTATATAACTGGTTTAATGTATATAGTTTGTCTGTTAGAAAGTACCTTATTATTACTATGTTATAACATCCTTTAGTATACCTTTTTTTAAATCTGGTTGGAATCCCTAGATCTTCTTCTTATTCCAGTTTATTTAGCTATTTTGCTCTAGGCGTCCCTGCCTTAGGCCTATTAGTAATTCTTTATACGGGTGCTCTATCCCTTATACAACCTAGTATAGCTAATCTCTTATCTAGCTTTTGCTCTTGCTATACGATAATTCTTTGTCTAAACTTATCTATTGTTTCTTGTTTTCTGTGTCTTGTAGCTAGATCCTTAAAGTTGTCTTGCTTCTTAATCTCTATATTAACTTTTTAATCTTTAGGCTAAACACTGCGTTTACCTAGAATTAACGTTCTTACTTGTTCTCCAAACTTATAGTTCTTAAACTTACGTCCTATACTTATTTGTTTATCTTTAAACTAAGTTACTACCCTTTCCCATTGGTTCTTATCTGTTATGGGTTCTTAGGTATATCTTATCTTATCTTAAGAATCTTAAGCTTCTTTTATCTCTTCTTAAGAATCTTAAGCCTATGGCCTTTTGCCTTTATTAAGTGGTAAGCTAGTACTAGCAGTCGTCTGCTTACTTAATCGTCTTATAAAGCGATGGATTCTGTATCTAATGGTGTTATAATACCCGTTACTAAACCGCGTTCTATGGTGGTCTTAGTCTCTGCTTCTATTACGTTATTAAGGTTTAAGCGCCCCTAATTGGCCTCTTTTTCTTCCTTATTACTGTTAATTAATAAGTACTTTAACTCTATTATTATTATTGCTAATCTTTATCCGTACGTTATTATGACATCTTAATCTAGCTTATAGAGTTAATCTTATTCTTTATCTAACTCTCTAGTTCCTTTAAGTCCTCTTAACTCTGGCTCCTATAGCTAATAGCTTACGCCGTACTTAGCGTCCTTATAAATTTGGCATGCGTTATTATAATAAAACGTAAAGTGCTTAATCGAATACTCCTTGGTCCCGCGCAATACACTTATATTTACTATATTATACTCTAACAATCTTATACCCTTTACTGTATGGTTACTCTAACCACCTCTATAGTCTCTAGTGTAATAACCTTTTCGTCTATAATTTATGCAAGCTCCTTCTTTAAACTATTCTTCTTATTATAGAGTCCGCCTAAATGTCTTCTGCTGCTAAGATCCTTAGTTTAGCCTCTGCTCCTTAGTCCTATAATTACTTAATCCTTAACCTCTAGGTTTCTATAGTTTCTTACTCTATTATCTAGATTCTTTGGTACCGCTTAGGTCTATTAGCTCTGGTCCGCTATTCCATAGTTTATAACTCTATATCTGTTGATGCGTACTCTACGCCTTATACAACTGTGGAACTCTATCTTACCCTTTCTTAGCTTATTCCCTTTAATAGATCCTATTATTAATCTTTATTAATTAATCTGTTAAGTATCTTAAACTTTCCGTATCTTTCATTAGGATAATTATGTCCTAGACTTTTACCTTAAGTCCCTATTTATACTGTGCTATAAGCGCCCTATTATTCCACTTAACCTACATTGCGAGTGTCTAAAACTACGTTGTATACTTAATTACTAAAGTGCGTTGTACTAAGTTTTAAAGCTTTCTTTCTACTGTGGTTGTTGCTTCCGGGTCTCTAAATATCTATATTAGTCTCTCTGTAAACCTGTTTTAGTTAGTAAACATAAACCATACTTTTTAACTAGTAGTTATTATTCTGTTTATTTAGATTTCAGTAAGGTAAGGTTTAAACCACTTAAGTGCTCTTCCTGTTAAGATCAATCCTACATACGCTACTTAGTCTATAGGTGTTGCTAACTTAGCTCCTTCCTGTATAACCTTAAAGTGCATCTACGTAAGGAATCCTTTAAGTTTTAACTTCTTACCTAAGAATTGTTTAATCGACGGTAACTTAACCTTAGCTGCTCCGATTCCATTAAGTCGCTCTTTAAGTATTTAATTATTATCTGTTATTTAATTAACTATTTCCTATAACTAACCTACCGTAACTAGCTGCGAATCAGTATCTTTTATACTGGTGTCTCCTCCTAAGCCTAAGGTTATAGCTACTATAGACTAAGTCGTGGCCGGTGCCTTTGACGGCGTAACTTGCGCTTTAGGTGGTATACTATTTAACTTATTAATACTATAACTAGGTAGTGAATGTGTAACGGAACCTTATAGTAGGAACTACGGTAGGTTCGTTATTAGGCTAGGTGTGTAGATATTTAAACGAAGTCAACAATATAATAGTACAAAATAATAACTAGTGGAGTGGTTGCCTAATAGATTAACTCTAATTTTATTCTAAGATTTACTATAAAGAAAGGAACTATCTAGGTAGGGACTGTGGTCCTTTAAATACACATCCTAACTCCTAAGAAAGTCCTTACTCTATCCACTCTGTCTGCTCTATTCGCTCTGTCCCAGATCTTATAAATTATATAGATTACATAAATCATATCACGTGACCTTGGCTACTATTCTTTGTTATATAGTTCTACCGGATCCATCCTGGACTGTGCCTTAATTAACTAACTAGCTTTTTCCGACTCTTCTCTAAGTAGTCGTAACATTATGCTTAAAGCGTCCGTAACATAAACCGCTATATATTAATAATATTAGTACACTATTAATAGTATATATAGGTAAAATATTAAGCCGCTACTTGCTGGGGTTATATACAGTATATAAAATTAGCATTATGCCTACTAGCGCCTGAGCCAACTTTTGTATACCCATCTTTAAATTAGTACTAGATTTGTCTATAAAGACAAGTTACTTAACAGTAAACTATAAGATATTAGCCCAGTATTAATTACGGTCCTCTTAACTCCACTCTAAAGCAATGCGATAAGCCTTATAAATAAGTAAGTTATTTCCTTATCTGTATATTTAGAATATAGCTTACTAACTTCCTACTCCAGCCAGTAACTCTCAACTCTGTAGTAATCGTCTATAGGCTTACTACAACTCCAAAACTGTTATATATATACTAAGCCATCTTATCTAGATATAGATTTAGTACCTTATTAACTCGGTAGAGTAACACAACAATTATCTAAGAGCTTAGCATCCTCCTTAGGCCAAAGTGTATACAACTAAGTCTTATCCTTCCATACCTCTCTAGTTTCCGTTAAATTCATTAAACAGCTTTAGGAGAGCACTTAGCTTAAATACTACACTGTTAATTAGTGGCGCTAGCATTAATAAGAATTTCTAGGAAGACGTATTACCATTCGCGTATATTGGGCGCCATATTCAATAGAGGTGATGATAAGAGTTACACTAAGATCTAGAGCAAATATCACAATATTAGTAAGGAAGAGAAGTTGCGAATAGCTTCAAATACAAGGAGGCGACTCCCTTCTCCTAGCAACTACTACATCCAATTCTACTAGTGTGACGGGCTCGTACAAATGCTTCTGAACCAGCCAAGGGCCGTTACCCGCCTCCGGTGGAAGTGCTAGTGGTACCTACTATTGTCACGAAGTGCATATAGAGCAGTTCATTGATGAAATGGGTTGATTGATTGATGATCTTTGCTTGATCGTTCTGATGAGCCCCTAGGGCTTTGAGCTACGAAGAGACTTTACAGTGCACGTGACCCACGCCTTTAGAGAATACAGATTATCTGACATACCCCCTTAGCTTCGAGCTCTTTGAGGTCAAAGCTAGCTACCTTCTCGTGTTCGTTAATGAGTTAATTGAACCGTAATCTTATCTGAATCCTTCCGTCTTGCTCTGATACTGTCCCTTAGGTCCTCTAGTTGCTTCTCCTTAGCCGCTCCTTAATATCCACCATTCCGATTATATTAATGAAGCTTTAAAACCTCTGCTTGGGCAGGGCCTTTGTAAGTCCATTGGCGATTATCTCCTTCGTCGCTGTCTATTAAAATTGTACTTGTCTTATTGCGTATTTCTAACGTAGCCAGTGTTAATAGATGTTAACGTGTTAGAGCTTTGTGATTAGCTTTACCGTGTCTTCTATAATTAGTTGGAGTGTCTAGGTGTTATTATATTTAATAATTAAGGGCTTGTTTAGCCTTAACGTTATTGCTTTAAACAGCCTGCTAATAAAGATAGCCTCCTTTACTGTTTAAGATAGGGCTAATAACTCGGCTTCTGTGTTTAATGTTGCTACTGTACCCTGCTTATTTACTCTCTAGGCAATTAGTCCCCTGAATAGCTTTATAATATATCCTTATAAGCTTTTTCTGTTAATAAAGTTGTCTGTAAATAATGCATTGCTAGCACAGATAAATGATTAAGCTTTACTTCTACCGTCTCCGTTGTCTTGTCCTTTATTATATATTTCTTTATCTCTTCCTCTACCGTTTATTCCTTTCTTATCTCCTCTATAGCAGATTGCTCTACTCCTCATGCTATATAGGTACTAGATTACTCTGTTTACCGCTTAATAATGCTTTTAGCTTAGGTTCTAATTAAACCTTGCTAGCCATAATACTATAAAAGTAATATCTGGATGCGTTATAGTGGCTACATAGAGTACTGAACCTATTTTTCTTTAATATAGCATTGTAGAAGCTGGTAGGGATATTAGACGGACTAATAGGTCTATATTAAGGGACGGACGCGTTAAATAGATTAATTGGTAATTAGTAGAGAGGAGTTTTAATTCTGCTATAGGAGTATCTAGAAGATGCCCTTTAAGATCTATCTTATACTAGTTAGCTATCTTCTTAATATAGGCTTCCTGGGATAGCTATAGTAGCCTCTAGCTATAATTGTATAGTATATAGATTTTTAGGAACCATTTTAGCTTGCTAAGGGTACTTATCTGGTATTCCTTACTTAGCTCCTTAATTGCTTCTTAAGCTTTTTTCTTGTCTGTCTTTTGGTAGTAGAAGATAATATTATTAATATAGAAGAAGACGACTATTCTACCTTTTAGTATAATATATGGCTTCTATAGAACCTCTTTAAAACCTAATTTATTTAATAAGCTTATAAAATTCTTTTGCCATAATAGAGGGGATTGTTATAGTCTGTAAAGGGCTTTTCTTAAGCGTAGTACTTTATCTATCTTTCCTTTATTAAACCCTGGCGGTAGCTTTATATAGATAACTTTATTAGATAAACGCGTTAACTATATCTATCTATATTATCTCTAAGTTAAATTTTATGGTAATTGCCATAAGGGTTTAGAAGGTTGTACTAGCTAATATAGTAGCTCTTATAGGTTGGTCTCCTAGGGCCTATTAATTTTTATATACTACTAAGCGTGCCTTACATTTCTAAAGGAATCTATGCTTATCCGTTTTATAGACGAATACCTATATTAAGCTAAGGACCTACTATCCCTTTATATACTTCTTATCTATTTCTTAAAATAACCTTATTTAATAATAAAATTGGAGGTAGGCTTATTAAGCCTTTTAGAACTAATCTTAAAGAGGATGTATATTAAGGTCCTTAATTAACTAAGGTAGAGGAGGTAAGTTCTTCCTGTATAATCTAATATTACATATTCTACCTAATTTTAGCTTGCTATTATTAAGTTAACTATTAAGGTTAAACTTCCTTCCTGCTAAGAAGGCGCCTTAATAGGCTAATATAATCCTTTTAGTAACAAAGTCTTTAAACCTATTATTATAGGCTTTCTTAAATAAGTCTTTGACCGAGCTGTTAAACACCCCCTTAGTGTAAAACCTATCTCCTACTTAGTTAATGATGTCTTAATTAGTATCTTAAACTAAAATTACAGGATAATTAACGTAAAAGGTATATGGAGATTCTTTATCTTCTTCTGTTAGAGGTGGTGTATAATATATATCTTTAAGAGCTTTTGCAAGGTTAAGATCTGCTAACTTATTAAAGGTTTAAACTAGTTTATTATTAACGTCGTCGTTTTCCTCTTAAATTAATGGTTTAAATACTTCATTATTGTCTTTTAGAAGAACCTTATTCTTAGCTAGGGTATCAGGGAGTTAAATCTTCTTAATTAGCGTGTCTAATTTAGCGTATAGGTCCTTTAAGATGTCCATTTACTTGCCGTTAAAGAACATCTTTTTATTAAAGATAACGTCCCTAGTAGAGATAATAATACCCTTATATAGGATCTAAATCCTATAGATATTGGTAGAGTTATAGCTAATAAGGTAGCTAATATAGGCTTATAGATCTAGCTTGCTTGGCCTTTTCTTCTTTAGCTAGGTATTTAATGTTATTGCGTACGCCCTATAACTATAGGCTTTTAGGTATACCAGTTGCGGCTTTCTTAATCTGCTATTGGCTAGGAAGGTATAGAACCTCTTATATGGCGATTTCCAACTATTATTTTCCTGTAGCGTTTAATCTTAAAAATAGACTATATAGTTAACTATTTTATTTCATAGATTATATAGTAGATTAGCAGCAATTCTTATTATATATACTCTCTTAATAATTTTACCTCCTAAGCGTTTAGCGGTACTATTTTAAGCTTAGGTATATAGCGCCGAAGGCTTAAATATAATCCCTTATGTCTATAGCTATTTAAGGATTCTCCTTCTCCCTAGCTCGTTGTCTAATCTAATAGTATTAACTTTAAGGTTATACCTTATACAAATCTATTAGATGAAATCTTTAAGTACTTATAGTATCTCCTTCTCTTTACTATGCGTTATTATAAAATATGGGAAGGATCTTCTTAAGAAGGTATTGTGGATAAGCATAACTTATATAAATCCGGCATGTGCTTCTTTAAGGTTAGTCCAGTTAATATAGAGGTCTAGATAAGGTTTATTAATATTCTATTTTAAGAACCTTTATAAGACCTAATGCTTAATTTTAGCGAGACTGTAATATTAATATTCTGTTGTTTTTGGGCCTTAAAGCTTAACTCCTAAGGCGTTAAGACCTAAATGGTAAAGGCTTATAGGTCCTAGATAACATAGACGTAGATACTATAAACACGTATTACCTTTTAAATCTAGATAAGCGTCTCTTAATAATGCTCTATGCTTTTATTGGCGGTATAGTAGTTAGCTTATATTAAACGCTAATAGACTTCTTAGTTAGATGTATTTAATAGTCTATTATCTATAAAGTTCTTCCATTTAATATAGGATTGTATTATTCTTCTAAACTAGAAGATTATTATCTCCTTTGTTGTCCTAGTAGTACCCTTATTTTTAAAGTAGACAGAATAATACTAGGTTTATATTAAAGTCCGTATAAAAGGCAACGTCCTTAAGACGTAGGATTCCCTTGCTCTTGTCTAGTTTTGTAACTTAGATAATAATATCGCCGTAACCTAGTATAGGCACTTCTAAGCTGCCGGCAATATATATTTATATCTTAAAGCTTTCCTAAAGTTGTAGAAATAAAAGAGATTATTAAAGATACAGAGAGTGGTTTCTAAGTTAAGAATAGTTAATAGCTTTAATAGATGGAGTTAACCGGTGTGAAATAATTCTAGGAATATCGCATTAGCTTCTCCTTTAATCTTCTTAATTATCTCCTAACTTTTGTCCTATTATTATTAAGCTTTATTAATATTTAATTCCTTAAGCTTAAGTTATTCTACTTAGGCAGCTAGATCCTTGTTATGCTCTACCTTTTTATGCACCTTTTTTTATTTATATACCCTTAGCATTAAATCCTTTAGGCCTTTTACACTTAAATAGATACTAATAGTTAGGAAGGATATGTTCCCTTATATTATATGCTAGGTATTTTAGGTTCTTTAACTTTTTAAAAGACGTCTCTTTAGTTAAATTTATCCCTGCCCTTTTTTAACTATAAGATAAGCTGTTCCCTCTTCCCTTTTAGACTTTAGCAGTAATAGAGATATCCTCTTTAGACTCTCCTATAAAGTCTATATTAAATGCACTCCCTCTAGTAGTTAAGGATAGTACAACTTTTAAAAGGGTTGTGAATGCTTCTTATAGCTCTATTACTACTTTATAGTATTTTAATAAATAAGCCTTTTTAGTATTGTTTGCCTGCTTAGTATATATAATAAAATAGGTTTTGTTTATAGGTTATATTACATTTATAAGGTCTATTAGCCAGATCCTATTGGTTATTTATAGAAGATTATACTTCTCTGCCATCTTTATCATATACTCCTATTAGTTAAGCCACTGGGTAACCTTTGTCTGCTTAAGCCCCTTAAGTAATTCTATATATTAAATCTGTACCTTCCTTATTATAAAGTTCTTTAAGGGCCTAGTGTCTTTTTTTAACCAAATTAGCCATTCCTTAACTGTAAGGGAAGGGTTAAGTAGTAGTTTCTTCTAAATTAATACTATAGATGTAATCTAGGTGCGGATCTATTAAAGATAATCTTCCTATTTTAGGAAATACTTTATATCTTGGTTATAGTATTATCTGCTATTCTTATACGCTTTCTATTAATTTATTAAGAGCTGTGCATATAAGGTTGCATTCTTATTAAAATCTATAACCTTTAGATAAGGTGGTTTTTTAAGTAGACCTTCTTAAGGTGCTTCTGTGGCTAGGTTAATATAGGCCTAAATTTACTAATCTATAAGGGCTTGGAGTTGCTATAGCTATTATTCCTAGTCTTCTAGCTTATTAAAGATGATCGTCGTTAATAAACTTGTTAGTAGAGTTATTTAACTAATAGGTAAGTGAGGAATTAAGATAGTATTTTATTGTTAGGATCGTCCTTATTATTAGGGTCGTCCTATAACAATTAAGGTAGAATCTTATAGAATCTTATAGAATCTCATGTTAGAATTGTATTAGAATTATCCTATAACAATTAAGGTAGGATTTCTATTAGAGTCTGCGTTTTGATAATAAGGTGTCAAAGTCTAATAATAAGGTAGAATTTCTTTAAATAATTGAGTAATAGCTAAATAGCTTCCAAAGTCGGCGGACTGGGCTTATAATTGTTATGAAGTGCATATAGAGCAGTTCATTAATAAAATGAGTTAATTAATTAATGATCTTTGCTTAATTGTTCTAATAAGCCCCTAGGGATTTTAAGCTACAAAGAGACTTTATAGTGTATAGGCTCCGTGTCACGGGGCGGGGGCAGTGGCTACAAAGCGTATGTATTCGAGGAGTCTACAAGACGTTGCGCGATTGATCGTAAGGGTCAAGGGCGTAAGGAGGTGATATACCTACGCGTAGCTGACATAAGCTGTACGCGAGGTGTACGCGAGAGCACGGGGCTCTCCTATGGAGGCCCCTGCAGTAGGGTTCCATAATACTACCCCCCCTCCTATAGAGGCGGAGCTCCGGCGATACTATGGTTACTATATACATGTAGAAAGGACACTTAAGGTATAGAAAAGAAGAAAAAGGGGGGTATTTCTAAAGGCTTAAAACAATATTATATAATAAGGCTTGGCATCTAAGAATCCGACCAATTAGACAACTTTAACCGCCGGTTAAAGTTCCTGGATATTTTAACAATATTCCGGTTATGTAATCGCATTTTACCATAATCTAACGGCAATCTAACGGCAATTTGCCCTTATATAGTAATGTATAACGGTTTAACTCTATAAGGGCATCTATAGAGAATTAGGTATAAAATCTCTGCTTAGGCCCGGTTTCTATAGGTTTGTATAGTAAAAGTCGCTAATTAGATCCTTTGCATTTTTAAAGTCTTCCTATAGTTGCCATTCTGGCTAATCTATATCGAATCCTATATATATAGCTCTATAGTAGAGCTATTATCCTCTACCTTTGCTAAAGTATTTAGAGTTAATAATTTATTTAATGGTCTACTCCTCGTAGTTCTTATCTTTGTTCTTATCTTAGATTAGTACTGGTAGGGGTTTAGGCTATATCTACCCCAGTAAGGGGTTAGGCTAATAGAGGTGTAGTAGCTATAGGTAAAATACAGGCCATATCCCATAGGTAGCTAGGGTAGGCGGGAGTTCTAGCTTATATACAGCTCCCCTATTAATAACTTGTTTAATTAAATAAGGGCCAAGGTTCTTATAATTAAGTAACTTTATAGGCCTCTGCGTAGAGATATTATATATATCTAGCCATACCTAGTCGCTAACACGCATCTCCGGTGGTGGCGTTCTATAATAGTTGGCGAAGTAGGCCTACTTTACTTAAGCCTAGGCCATTTCTCCCTTATAGTAGTTAAGTAGATTTTTTATACAGTTTGTATGCTAGTTAGCAAGTAGCATCTTAAGGCGTTTTCTATATAGCAGTTTCTTATTAATAGGTTCTGGTGGCTCTATACCGGATTAGGGATAATAACCCTTATTCACAAAGAATAGGGTTAGTCCTATAGTGGTTAAGACGTAATTATTTACTATAAATTTACCTAGTAGGAGGTAGTCCACCCAGTCATCTTAACTATAGGCGACTACCTATTATAGGTACGCTTTTATACTAGCATTAGCGTTTTCTAGTTGCCTAGCAGTTTTATAGTAGAAGGATATAGACATTTTAATGGAGATGCTAAGGCGTTAACAGATTTATCTCCATACATTAGAGTTAAATTATATGCCTTAGTCAGACGTAATTAAGTTAGGTAACCTATATAGTTAGTAGACTTTGCGGAGGAAGGCGTTAGTAACATCGCTAATAGCTACGCCTTTAGTTGGGACGTAGTGGCGCTCTTTTATAAGTTAGCATATTATTATAAGGATGTTCTTATAGGTATAGCCATATTATTTATAGGGTAGTAGGTTAACAATAAAATCTATAGCGATATCTGCCCATTATCATATAGGTACTAGTAGAGGATATAGTAGTCCTTAGTACTTTATATTAAAGGCCTTAGCGTACTTATAACCGTAGCAGGCGCCTATAAAGCGTTTAACTAAGTCTATTATTTTTAGCCAAAAGTAGTATTAGCTAAGAAGCTTATAGGTTCCTCCTCTACCTAAGTAGCCGCTTAATTAAAGGTTATAGGCTATTTAGATTAGTTGCTGTTATAAATTTTCTAAGTTAGGGATAAATAGTCGGCCTCTATAATAGAGCCTATTCTCTTTTACTTTTAAGGCTACCATATTAATCTAGCCTAAGCTTTAGAGGTTAGTAGGCAGCATACAGGCGCTAGCAGTCTTTATAGTAATAAGTTAATACAGTAATAGGTTAACAGAGGTGTTGTATGCCGTAGTAATAAGCTTATTAGTTTTGGGAGGTAACTTTAGTTCTGTGGTATAAAGCTGAGGTACAGTTGGCTCTATTATAGGTAGTATGTCTAGGGCTAAATTTTGTGCTTTTAGGATTATCTGTTATTAAAATTAATTATAGGGGTTATCTTTAGACTGAGGAAGGTCTTATAAGCAGCGTATTAGGCTATTAGGCTTAGTACCTTATACTCCTAATCTATATACAATTTTAAAGTTAAAACTAGAGAGGAACTCGTTCTAATATGCTTAGCGTTAGTTTAGCTACTTTATAGTCATAAAGTACTTAAGGTTGCGATAGTCCGTAAGGACTTTAGTTAGCTAGTTAGGCTCTACTAAGGAAAGTTCTAGTTAAAATTCTTTAAACGCTTATACAATTGTAAGGAGTTCTTTGTTATAGATCTTATAGTTACACTCTTATAGTATAAGCTTAGATAAGTAGAATACAACTAGGTAAAGGAGACTGTTATTACCTATTTAAGAGAAAACGCCTATGTTAACGTGGTCTAAGGAGTTAGTTTTAAGATAGAGTTATCGTCCTAGTATAAAGTAAGCTAGGATAGGTGCTTTGGTAAAGGCATTTTTAAGGTCTTAGAACGCCTTTTTATATTTAGGCGTCTAGGCAAAGCATAAGTGCGTTTTTCTTCCTTTTATAGAAAGGCCCTTCGTTCGCATCATTACTATAAATAGTGCTACTACGCCTAAAAAGTTATATATAAATTTCTAATAGAAGTTGGCAAAACTAAAGAAGGCTTATACGTCCTTAATACAGTTAGGGGCTTACTATTTAGTAATTATGCGTACCTTCTTAGGGTCCATACAGACACCCTTAGTAGTAATAATTAGTCTAAGGTATTTTACTTCTATAACTAAGAATTCACATTTCTTTAAATTAATATAAAGTCCTACGTCCCTAAGGCGCTATAGGACTTTTTAAACGTGTTTAGTATGCTTAGAAGGGTTATTGCTATAAATAAGTATATTATCCAGGTACGCAGAGCAGAAGTCATTAAGGTAGTCCTATAAGGCGTTATTAATATAGCTTTAAAAGGTGCCTGGGCTATTATATACGCCAAAGGGCATAATAGTATATTTAAATTAGCCAAAGCGCAATGCGAATGCAGTTTTCCATTCATTACCTTCCCGTATTTAGAGATGGTTAAAGGCAGCGATAATATTAAGCTTAGTATAGATTTTGGCTTAACTAATCCGCTTAAGGGTCTTACGTATAAGCGGTACTAGGTATTGGTTTTTAATTATAATAGCGTTAAGTCCTCTATAGTTAATATAGAATTAAATACCTCCTCCTAGCTTCTTAGCAAGAAGGATAGGGGCGGCTACTAGTAACATACTAGAACAAATAAATCCTTTATTAAGGTGCTCATCGATATACTTTTTTATAACTAGAAGTTTGTCTTTTAACATTGGGTAGGGTCTCTTATAAGGTAGCATTTTTCCTTATTTAATATTAATGGTATAGTTATTAGGTTAATATGGGGGGAGTATATCTACGCCCTTTTATAAGCATATATTAGTAAAGTCATGGTACCTCTTAAAGAGGAGCTTGCGGAGTTCTTTGTTAGTAAGTCCTTTTTTAAGCTTTATAAACTTCTTAAAGTCTAAAGGTAAAAGTCCGTAGAGTTCTATAGGGGCGTCGTCTTCTAGAAGGTTAACTATGTCTATCCTATTACTATAGAGGATGTAGTTCTATTCTTTATTAAGCTTATATAGTTATAATTAGGAAACTGCAGCAACGGTCCAGCCTTTCCTACGTGCTATACGGTAGAAGGCTGGGGCACTTATATAGTAGCAGTTAGTTATAGGTGGGGTAATAAGGGGTTCCTTAGGTTGATATCCTAGGGAGTAAATAGAGGCAGCTAGGCCATGCCCTAGGCAAGTCTCTCTGCAGTATTTAGAGTTAAAGGTTACTTTTCTCTTCTTCTAGTTAATAGCGGGGTTATGTTATTTAAGCCAGTTTATTCTAAGGATAATAGGGTAGTTGGTAAGTGGTATAATATAGGCCTAAAGTTCTTCCTAGTGCCCATTTATGTCTAGGTAAAGTTATGCTATATAGGTAATCTTCTATGCGGTACAGCTACTGTTAGCAAGTTATAGGGCGCGGGCTTTAGTAAGGGGTAAGGTAGGTAGGTTATAAGTGCGCATAAATTAGGTATCTATAAATTTATTAGTAGCTCCACAATAAATTATAAAACGGCTTTTATATTATTTTTTAGCAGTAGTTCCTATTACAGGTAAAACTATCTATTTCCGTCTATTTATCTTTACTAAGTTATCTATTAAGTAAGCCAATATATAGATCCCTCCATTATTAGGATGTCCTAACCTATAACTTAAAGCTAGGACTTGGCGTTTTCCGCTTCTATATCCGACTCTACTACTATTACTGCGTCTTTATCTTGTACAGTAGTGGTATATAGTAACGTATTTAGTGTTTGGGGTATTAGGCTAGGTATTAGGCGGCGGCTACCAAACCTAACCATTAGGTAGTTTAGGTTATCGCAATAACAGCCTTCTTAACGGCATCTATAGCAGCGTCCTAGTTTCTAGAGTAGCTTACGCTCTCCATCTAGGAGTTTTTACGGAAAGGTTAGTATAGAGAAACCAATATTGGCTCCAGTAGTACTTAAGGTAGTAGGCGTTAGTAGCTTAGTGTGTATAGGTTTAGTAGGCCCAGAAGGCTTCTATAGAGAGATCTTTAGGCGAGGGTTAGCAGTAGTAATCTAATTTAGTTGTTATTTAATCTTCCGTAGAGCTGCTACTATATTATAAACATTATTATAGTTATAGCTAGCGGCTGCGTAACTAAGGCAATAAGTAACTTTTTTAAGGAGGTCTTTCTAGTCTTCGGTATTATCTCAGGCGAGGGCTCTAGTGTATTCCTAGAATTTAACATAGAATTCGTTAAATAATTTAGTAGGGCTTATCTTTAGGGCACGTAGTTTAGCTTAGCTGGTAGCTAATAGGTTATGGTCACGGTATATTAGGTTAAGGTTATTAAAGACTTCCTAGTGGGACTGCTACTTTTAAGGGCTATTTGTCTCCTATTAAATAAAGAGTCTATTAAATGGTATACCCTTTATTCGCCTAATAATGTAACTAATCTTAGTGTCTCCTGTAGGGAAAAGGCAGGCGCTCTAGGTTAGTTTCTTACAGATTTACATCTTTTAGTAGCTATATTCCTTGCGGTCTCCCTAGAAGACTAGGGGATTAGGGTAATATATATTAGACCCTGCGGTGGCAGCTTAGGTTTAATTATTGTAGCTTTTATCATTACTGCTCTAGTAGGGGTTCCTATTAGGTAAAGCTACTCAGCGCTAATCCTCCGTTAAGTATTAAGTAGGTAAGGTTGCTGGGGGTATAGAGACTTAGGTGGCGTTATATATAGTAGAGAGGTGTCTAGCGTTATTATAAATATGCTTATTAAGCTAAGATTATAGGTATTTAATTATGCCCTCTTTTTTAGTAACTATAGTAATAAGTATAATCTTAGCCTTCTTTAACTATTAGACGTCGCGTTTAGACACGCGGAGGTCATCTTCAGTCTCTTAGCGCGTATTATCAGCAAGCGCCTTATGGGCTTATAGGTCTTAGATAATATCGCGGTCTTAGGCAGCACGCATCTCAGCTTATATAAGCTTTAGGTGGTAGTTCTATAAAAGGCGGTAGTATTTATCGGGTTCTTATGCTACCATTTTTACAAATGTCTTAGCGTCTCGTATTTCGATCTTAATAGGTAGTAGCCCTTCCGCTTGCTTGTCTATAGTTATATAGTTAATAAAGGATAAGATATTGTTGGTATCCCCCTCCTTAGGGGTTAAGGCTAATAAATTAAATTCTCCTGGGATTAATTGGCGTTATGGATTAAGTGTAGGTATTAGGTTATTCTTTAGGTTTGACATAGTGGCTAGTAAGGAATATCGTCTTACTATCATGGGTTCCTTGGAAGTGTGGAGTAGGGTAACTCATAGACACGCTGCTTCTGGCAGCGTCTGCAGTATTGCAGAGACGTAGAATTGGTTATAGGCTGAGTGTCGGTGGTAAAAAGGCGCAATGTAATGTCATGGGGCGGGGGCAGTGGCTACAAAGCGTATGTATTCGAGGAGTCTACAAGACGTTGCGCGATTGATCGTAAGGGTCGAGGGCGTAAGGAGGTGATATACCTACGCGTAGCTGACATAAGCTGTACGCGAGGTGTACGCGAGAGCACGGGGCTCTCCTATGGAGGCCCCTGCGGTGGGGTTCCGTGACACTCCATGCACGTAACTGGTGCATATAACCCACGCCTTTAGAGAATATAGATTATCTAATAACTATAATGCAATGGTATTCTAAGGCGAGGCCGCAGTCAAACATCTAGGTGCTTTAACTACTGCTTTGGCGCTTAGTCTAACTATTCTTATCTTGCTGTAGACTTTAGGACTTCTTAACCTTTAAGCCTGTTTGTTTTAAACGATAGTATATAATGGAAGTCAAGTATATGTGCATAGATATTTGCTGTATTTAAGATATTTAGAGTGCAGCGACAAGAGTAGATTCCTATTTACTAGCTTCTACGTTAAGGAGTTATCTCACTAGCCTCTTCGCCTCCTCTTTATCTCTTACCGCTTAAGGTATCTGCAAGGCTTTTATAATCTTAGTGCACGTCTATCTAAAGCTTTCCATGCTAAGTGTCGGTACCCTAAAGATGGAGTACTTTTTATAGACTGCGTAAACTCGAGCAAGACTTACGTTTTGCTAACCCTGATAGGCCCTACGGTTTGCTATCTTCTGGCATTCTCTTTATAACCGGCTTTAGGCCGATTTTAAAGCATACTATCTCTGCCAACAAACTGTCCGTTTCTGGGAAATAAGAGGTAGATAGATACAATAGAATATAAGTCGAGCAAAGTGCAAGCCAAGAGCTATAGTAAGGACCGTGTGCTAAAAGTCTAAAGCAATTAGTGCTGGTACTAATAAAATCTTATCTAATACAAACCAATAAAGTATTGGCATTGCTAATATTGCTTAGCATACCAAAATTTTATATTATATCTAAAGGTTATTTTCTATCTATATAATATTATATAATATATCTTCTAAAATTTAAATTATCTTTTATTTTTAATATTATTAGTAGGGGGGATAAAGGGGGTACCCAGGGGGAGGGGGGGGGGGGGGGTAGGTAGGCAACTAAAGTTTTAGGCCTCTTTTAAGGGCATTTAGTGGGTCTAGGGGCATAAACCGCCTAAAATCTTGTTACTTAGGCAATTGAGCCCCTATAAGGATGCTAAAGTTTTAGGGGCTCTATCGCCTAGGCAACGAGATTTTAGGTAGTCTATGCCCCTAGACCCGCCACGTATATTAAGGTACGTACGCTTATAGCTAAATACCTCTTCTTCCTTAAGGATTTGTCTATTCTTATAATGTACTCTATTATTCTATTAATTAAACTCCCGATCTATATCTTACCTTTTAAAAAGACTTTTTTATAGTAATAAGGCTCTTTTATAACATAAGGCTGTATAAAGCTAGTTATTTTTATTTTTTACCTAATATTGGCAATATTATAATGGTAATATATTTCCAATAACCGATATTTTATTGGTTTGTATTAGTTCGTATAGCTATATATATAAAACTAGCTTTTATCCCCCCTTCTATAGGTTTCCAACTTAGTATATATCTAATTTCACTTAGTTACTACTAACTATATATAGTGTTACGGACGCTTTAAGTACGATGTTATAACTACTTGGAGAAGAGTTAAAAGAAGCTAGTTAGTTAATAAGGGCACGGTCTAGGAGGGAACTAGTGGAGTTGTGTAACGAGGAATAGTAAGTAAGGATATATAATGTAATCTATATAATCTATATAATCTATATAATCTATAATAAAGCAGATAAAGTAGATAGAGTAGATAGAGTAATAACTTTCTTAGGAGTATAGATGTGTATTTAAGGACCTATAGTCCCTACCTAGATAGTTTCTTTCCTTGTAGTAAATCTTAGAATATAATTGGAGTTAATCTATTAGGTAACTACTTTACTAGTTATGATCTATTTATTATATTGTTAACTTTCTATTTACTTATATAACCTAGCCCAATAATAAGTCTACCGTAGTATTTCCTATAAGGCTTTATTATATATTTACAACCTAGTTATAGTATTAATAAAGTCAAATAATATACTACTAAAAGCACTAGTTATAATGCTATCTACAGTAGCTATAACCTTAGGGTTAGAAGGGGACACTAGTATAAGGGATACTAATTTATAGCTAGTTATAGTAGGTTAGTTATAGGAAATAGTTAATTAAATAATAGATAATAATTAAATACTTAAAGAGAGACTTAATGGGATTGGAGCAGTTAAGGTTAAGTTACTGTCTATTAAACGATTCTTAGGAGAAATGTTAAAGCTTAAGGATTCCTTATGTAAATGTACTTTAAGGTTATATAAGAGGGAACGAAGTTGGCAATACCTATAGACTAAGTGGCGTATATAGGATTGTTCCTAATAGAAAGAGTACTGGAATAGTTTAAACCTTACCTTACTAAAATTTAAATAAACGGAATAATAACTACTAACCTAGAAGTATGGTATATGTTTACTAACTAGAAAGAGTTCTTAGAAAGGTTAATATAGATATTTAGAGACCTAGAAGTAACAACTATAGCGAAACAAAAACTTTAAAACTTAGTATAATGTACTTTAGCTATTAAGTATATAATATAATTTTAGATACTTATAATATAGGTTAAGTGGAATAATAGGGCGCTTATGGTATGGTATAAATAGGGACTTAAGGCTAAAGTCTAGGACGTAATTATCCTAATAGAAGATATGGGTAACCTAAGAGAGTTAATAGATTAGTTAATTAAGATTAATAATAGGATCTATTAAAGGGAATAAGCTAAGAAAGGGCAAGATAGAGTTTTATAGTTATATAAGGTATAGAGTATATAATAATAGATATAGAGTTATAAACTATAGAATAGTGGGCTAGAGCTAATGGACTTAAGCGGTACTAAAGAATCTAAAAGATAGAGTAAGAAATAATGGAAACCTAGAGGTTAAGGATTAAGTAATTATAGGATTAAGGAGTAGAGGCTAAACTAGGGATCTTAGTAGCAGAAGATGTTTAGGCGGACTCTATAATAAGAAGAATGGTTTAAAAAAGGAGCCTATATAAATTGCGGAAAATAAGATTACTATACTAGAAACTGTAAAGGAGATTAGAGTAACTATATAGTAAAAGGAACTAAGTAAAAAGAACCAGGATTACTAATAAGAAGGTTATAAGGTATAAAGAAATGTTCTATTAAGTATTTTACGTTTTGCTATAATAATGTATACTAAATTTATAAGGATGCTAAGTATGGCACAAGCTATTAGCTATAAGAGCTAGAGTTATAAGAACTTAAAGGAACTAGAGAGTTAGATAAAGAATAGGATTAACTTTATAAGCTAAATTAAGATATTACAGCAATATATAGATAAAGATTAGTAGTAATGATAATAGAGTTAGAGTACTTATTAATTAATAGTAATAAGGAAGAAAAAGAGGCTAGCTAGGGGCACTTAAACCTTAAGAACGTAATAGAAGAAGAGACTAAGACCACTATAGAACGTGGTTTAGTAATGGGTATTATAACACCGTTAGATATAGTATCTATTGCTTTATAAGACGGAAGGAGTAATATTTAAAGATAATTAAGCAAGTAGATAACTACTAGTGCTAGCTTACTACTTAATAAAGGTAAAAGGTTATAGGCTTAAGATTCTTGAGAAGAGATAAAAGACGCTTAAGATTTTTAAGACAAGATAAGATATGCCTAAAGACCTATAGCGGACGAAAACTAATAGGAAAGGGCAGTAGCTTAGTTTAAAGATATATAAATAAGCATAGGATAACAATTCTTAGGGAGCCAAGATTTTAAAGAATAAATAAGGTTTATAGTAATTCTAGGAGAATATAGTATTTAGGTTAAAGGTTAAAAAGTTAATATAGCAATTAAGAAGTAAGACGACTTTAAAGATCCCTTTAGAAGAAGAAAACTAAAAGAAAGTATAAATAAGTTTAGGTAATAAATTATTGTATAGTAAGAATAGAAGCTAGACTAGAGATTAGCTATACTAGGATATACTAAGGATAGAGCACTAGTATAAAAAGTTACTAATAGGCTAAAGGCAGGTATACTAAGAGCTAAGTGGTTAAGCAACCTAAAATAAAAAGAGGATTTAGGGATTCTAACTAGGTTTATAGAATAACATACTAAAGGTTATAATAACGTAGTAATAAAGAGATACTTCTTTATAGACAGATTGTATATACTTATAGAGCTATACCAAAAGTAGTACCAGCAGCGTGGAAATGATAAGTGGGAAGATTTCTGCATATGGTTAGATAAAAAGGTTATACTAAATTAAGCTATATTAGAAAAATAAATAAGTTAGATTAAAGGAGCATTAATTATAATGTTAAAGAATTTAGAAGAATAGGCCGTAGACTAGAGAGAGATAATATAAATATTAGTACCAGTAAATAATACAGTAACGTTTAGATTAATATAAGAGAGGTTTAAACTTAAGAGTGAAGATAAGCTATAAGTTAACCTAAAGCATCTAGCATATTATATGTTGGTATAGATTATATGCGTAGATACTATATATAATATGCATAGGACACCTAAGGATAAATATCACAAGTATCTAATAAGAGTGTATTGGATAATAGATAAAAGCTAGTATAGGAACGCTAAGTATATATATAGTTAGCACCTAGTGGAAGTTTAAGAGCTAGGGGACTTAATACTTTAACTAGGAAGATTCCTTATGGAAGAATACCTAGACGGATAATAGTGGTGGGAGTGCCTAGAAAATACTTGTCTATAGTATATTAAGGATAAGAAATAAACTAAGTATTGGCTGTAAAGGGACTAAGTATAGTTAAAAATTAATAGTTAATAGTTGGGAAAAGCGGAGGCCTATAGGACCAGAGGGAGCTAGTGGTAGAGCCTTAGACCTTTAAAGGAATTATAGGCTAACACCTAAACTTAAGAGTTAGTTAGTAAAATTAAGAGTTTAAAGCGTTAGTGGATAGTAGAGCAATAAGGAACCATATATTACTAACAGCAGTTAAACAGATAGGGTTACTACATAGATAAAAAGAACACTTATACCTATTAATAACAATTTTAGGAGATCTAATAGCCTATAGAGGAGGTATTATTAATCTTAAAACAGGACCTATTTAGTTAACTATTAAAGGAAGAAGAATTAAGATGTCTTTTAATATCTTACTATTAGGAAAAGATAAGGCAATATTAGGAATGCCTTGGTTATAGGAATATAATCTAATGATTAGTTAGGTTATAGGTTAGGTTAATATTAGGGATATATAATAATATAAGATGCGATAACAAACTAAGATGGTATAATACTAAGTTGGAGCGATATATAAGGAGACTAAGTAAGGCTTAAGTTATATACTAAAGAGATACTATAAGTATGGCAAAAAATTATAGAGCCTAAAAAGTAGAAAGCTGTTAGAGTATATAGTATAGGATTATAAGATAGAATTAGAACTAGGAATAAGTTTAAAGTTTTTTTCTAATCTATAAGCTTACTAAAACTAAGTCAGTAGCGCTTAAGGAGTTTATCTAAAAGAACTTATAAAAGGGATATATTAGACTACCGTAGTTATTAGCGGGATATCCAGTATTGTTTATACTAAAGAAAAATGGGAAACTTAGGATATACATTAACTATAAACAGTTAAATAGCATTATAAGAAAGAATAGGTATCCTTTACCCTTAATTTATAAAATTTAAGATAGGGTAGGCAATGCGCAAATCTTTATAAAAATAGATTTAAGGTGGGTATACTATTAGATTAGGATTAAGGAAAGAAACAAGTAGAAGGCAGCCTTTAGGTTAAAGGAAGGACTATATAAGCTATTAGTTATGCAGTTCAGGCTTATAAATGCACTAGCAACGTTTTAGAAATAAATTAAGAGCGTATTAGAAGAACACTTTAATAAGTTTATTATAGTATACCTTAATAACATTATTATCTACTTAATAAATAAACAGGAACACGGAGAATATATTAAGTGGGTATTAAAGAGACTATAAGAAGAAAAGATGCTAGTAGTAATTAAGAAATACAAGTTCTTTATAAGAAAGACTAATTTTATTAGATTTATTATTAAACTAGGTAAGATTAGTATAGACCTAAAGAAAGTAGAAGCTATAGTAAGTTAGCAGGAACTAGAGAATGTTACGCAGTTAAAATTGTTTTTAGGGGTTTGCAACTACTATAGGAGGTTTATAATACAGTGGTTAAAGAATATTAAGCTGTTTATAAGACTTATAAAAAAAGAGGAACTATAGATATAGGGTAGTAAATAGAAGAAACTGTTCTAAGAACTTAAGGAACTGTTTACCTAAGATCTAATCCTTAAGATCTACTAGTTATAATTAGATATAGTTATAAAAACAAATACATTAGACTTTACACTAAAAGCGTATTTGCTATAAAGATATCAAAATAGATAGTATCTAGTAGCATATTATAGTTAGAAGATAATACTAGTAGAATTAAACTACGATATCTACAATAAGGAGTTATTAGGTATAGTTATAGTACTTAAGGAATAGAGAGCATTCTTACAAGGGACAGAGAAACTATTTATAGTTAAGACGGACTATAAGAACCTAATGGGATTTCTAATAATAAAGGAACTAAACTAAAGACAGGTTAGATGGGCAGAGATGCTTACAGAGTATTATTTTAAAATTTAGTATACTAAAGGTACTAAAAATATAAGAGTAGACGCACTTAGTAGAAAGGCAGAGTTATAGAATAAAGATAAGCCATTAGGGGCGATATTACGCAAAGATAAGGATGGATTGATTAGGTATAATTATCTTAAGATTATAGTAATAAGAGAAACTAGTCAGACCTATAAAGTACTAGAGAGTGTATAGGCATAAAGGATTTAAGAAGTATAGGATAAGGATTTAGAGTTAGAGGAGTACAGGTACTAAGAAGCTATATATATACTTAAGACTATTATAAAGGAGTTTATAAAAGAGTTTTATAAGGGAATAACTTAAGAATATAATAGAGCTATAGGCTTAGTATTAAGACTTTAAGAGGAGTATATTATTCAAGGAATCTAGGGACTAGCGAGACAAGTTATAAAGGAATGTCTAGATCATTAAAGGAATAAACTAATAAGGCATAAGCCATATAGAGGGCTATAACCTATTAAAACACTAGAAGGACTATAGGAAGTTATATTATAGGACTTTATTATAAAGTTGCTAAAGTTAAAAGATCCTATTACTAGATAAGATTATAATATAATCTTAGTAATAGTAGATAAGTTAACTAAATAGGGCTACTTTATAGCGTATATAAAAGAAATATTAGTAGAGGATATGGCTAGAATCTATATTAAGGAAGTGTTTATAAGATATAGAGCACTAATAAAGATTATATTAAATAGAGATATAAGACTTATAGCAGTATTTTAAAAGGTATTCTTAGCAGAATAAGAGGTATAAGTAGTAATATTAATAGTATATTACCTATAAACAGATGGATAAATAGAGAGACTAAACTAAATATTAGAGCAGTATTTAAGATATTATATTAATTACGCATAAAATAATTGGGTATTGTTATTACTAGTTATATAGTTTATATATAATACTACACCACAGAAAAGAATAAGCACATTACCTTTTAAGGCAAATTATAGATATAAGTCAAGGATATTACTGTTACTATAATAAGTAAAAAAGATAAATAGTATAGCTAAAAAAAGAATAGAGAACCCAATAAATCTTTATAATTACCTTAAAGAAATAGTAAAACTAGTATAGGCAAGGATAAAAAGGTACTATAATATTAAGAGATTTAAGAGACTAGATCTTAAGGAGGGGGATAAAGTATAGCTATTATATAAAAAATTTAAGCGTTAATAACTAAGTAAGAAGTTGGACTATATTAGACTAGGACTATTTATAATTATAGTAAAGATCTTAGAAGTTATATATAGACTTAACTTACTAAAGAAAATAAAATTTTACCCTATATAGTATATTATAACACTAGAGCCAGCATATAGGAATATTAAGCCACTAATTTATAAGGCAGACATATATAGAGGATAAGAAAAGGACAAATAAGAAGTTTTAAAGATTATTAGTTATAAGGACATTAATAATAAAATATAGTATAAAGTTAAGTGGATAGGCTATAATAAAATTACCTAGGAACTACTAGAAAATAAAATAAAAACGCTATAAGAAAGGTATAGGAGTATTAGAAGAAAAAGGGTTAGGTAGTATTAATAAAGAAGGATTACTAAAGAATGAGTTACCTAAGGGGGACCTAAGAGGAGCAGCTACTAAGGTACTTAGAGTTATTTCCCTCTCTGTTGGAGGAGAATCTATTCTTTTATTGCTAAGTTCCTAAAGGCCTTATTTTATAAGTTTCTACTCCTTAGAATATACCTTCTTATATAATTTTTTAAGATAGATTAATTAAGCGGAAGTAGCTAGACAAAAGTTAAGAGTACGCTATTAAGTAGCAGTAGCCTCTTACTTAGCATTATAAGAATAATAAAGTTTAGCTAACGCTACTAAAAGCTTATTATTAAGTTTTACAGCGGTAGATTAAACCTAAAACCCTAACAGCAATTAATAAGGGTACTTAACGGCTATTAAGGGTAATAAGACGCGTATACTTAGCGTTAAAGATTAAGCAAACGTTGTAGGATAATTAAATATTTGCTTTAATGCACTCTAAATATAAAGAGGGTTGCTAAAATAAAGGGCTTCCTAGCGTAATATAAACCAACCCCTCTTTTACATAATAATAATATAAAGATAATATTATCTTACTAAGAGATAGTATAGTAGCAACGGTATAAGACTGATAAGCTATAGAAGAGGAAGAAGAAGCTTTAGGTATAATAAGTAAATATATTAACTAAATTAATTAAGCGGACATTATACCTCTAGTAGATAACTTAGAGATATTAAGAATCTTTAAGGACAAAGATAAAGAGGAGGGAGATAGCATTATAGACACTTTAAGTATAATGTTATAACTACTTAGAGAAGAGTTAAAAGAAGCTAGTTAGTTAATAAGGGTATAGTCTAGGATAAAACTAATAGAGCTATATAATAAGGAATGGTAAGTAAGGATACGTAACATAATCTATATAATCTATATAATCCATAATAGAGCGGATAAAGTAGACAGAGTAGATAGCGTAATAACTTTCTTAAAAGTATGGATGTGTGTTTAAGGACCCATAGTCCCTACCTAGATAGTTTCTTTCCTTATAGTAAATCTTAAAATATAATTAAAGTTAATCTATTAGACAACTACTCCACTAGTTATTATCTATTTATTACATTATTAACTTCCTATTTACTTATACAACCTAGCCTAATAATAATTCCATTGTGGTATTTCCCATAAGGCTTTATTATATATAGTAACCATAGCGAATGCCTATACTTGACTATAAGAACCTTGATTTTAGCGGACTTAAAGTCTCTAATAGACTTAAATATATTCGCAATTAACCTTCCTCCATAGTATTATAATATTTATTAAATATTATAAGGTTTCTACCCATACTATATTCGCAATCTAGCTCCGTAAATAGGCCTATATTAGCACGCCCTAATTAAAGATCTTCTTTAACTTAGAGCAACTTAAGTAGAGTATACCTCTACTGCTAGTTATATAAGTCGCTTAATTACTACAATTATAAGGAATTTATAGGCGTTTAAAATAACTTAGGCGCCTTTAAACGATAAGGGTAGCTAGTTTTTACAAAGTAATTGGATAATTGTGGTAATATTAATAAGGCTAGAGGAAAAGCCAACTCTCTTTAGTAATAAGTTTCAGTGGTTAATCTTTAATATATTTAACGTTGTAGTTGTTAGCGACTCAGTCAATCGAGGCACGAGCACGGCATGAGGGACGCGCAAGCCTGTACAATTGGTAGTCTATAAACGAGGATCCAAAGCTAGAGAAAGGAAGGAGAAGAATAGCAGCGCCGCTTGATA